>Ga0187766_10000583_pt1 | contig 20521 bp, 16 predicted proteins | sample 0216_QUI02_MP05__4_FD_132971 | JGI IMG/M metagenome (GOLD analysis project Ga0187766, IMG submission 132971) | Tropical peat soil microbial communities from peatlands in Department of Meta, Colombia - 0216_QUI02_MP05_20_MG | ecosystem: Environmental > Terrestrial > Soil > Wetlands > Peat ... | reverse complement strand
CGTGCGGCCATCACCAGTGCGGCCCATACCGCGAGCGTGCCCCAAAGCATTGGCCCGCAATATTCAACCGGCTTCCCAAGGTTTGAGGTTGCGAACACCACCAGCGCTATGCGCGCTGCGACACGCGCAGACCCAGCGGGTTGCTGAGTTGCCACCCAGACCAGGACGGTCAACGGCAGGATCAATAACACGAAATAGTGCGTCTCCGAGACGGGGGGCGCCAGCAAAAGCCAGGCAATGATACCGCCCACCGTCGGTAGGTCGCTGCGTGGGTGGAACCCGCCGCCTGCGAGGCCTGTGACCGCCAGCATCACCAGGGCGATTCCCACCGCAACCTCGCGGGCCCTCGCGCTACCCGTCAGACGCACCAACACCGCAGGCAGCGATTGGTTTCGGGACTTGGTGGGATCGAGCAATTCCTGGTACCGCTGGCCTCTCGTTTCGGCCGCCGAGGCGTTCACGGCGGGTTTCGCGACCAGGGCCGCCCATTCGTGCAACCGGGCCAGATTGTTCTGCCAGCCCAAGACCGCGCCGGGCAGCACATAGGCGCCGAGTGCGAGGCCCACGAGGGTGGCCGCGACAAGACGCCAGGCTCGGCCCCAGAGGAAATACGCCAGCAAGAGGACCGGGAAGACTTTCAGGACGATCGCACCTGCCAGGCACAGCCCGCCGAGCGCGCTGCGGCCTCCCCTGCCGTAGAAGAACGTCGCCACCACGAGCCACATCAACAACACGGAGGCCTGACCGCGGGTGAGGGCCGAGATCAAGGGCCACGCCATCACGCATACCGGCAGGGCATAGAGCGACCATTCGTTTCTCTGCGGAGGGTCCTTGCCGACCATGCCGACGCACATGGAGACCGTCCAGGCGAGGAGCCCCACCGAGATCACGTACCACGTCAGCGAAGCCCAGAAGAGGGGGAGCATCGCCAAGGGGACCATGACGATGGCAAAGAGGGGGGGATAGTTGTAGTGCCACCCGCGCTCGTTCGTGACGGAGTAGAGGTCTGCACCTCCCCGCAACACCGACTGCGCGGCAACGAGGTAGCACGTCAAGTCCGTTTGCTTGAACGCCTTGGTCGCCCGGAGGACGGTGACGTAGCCCACGGCGAGAAAGACGAGCGACGCCACAGCGATGTATGCCATCTTCCGCCGGCCCGAGGTCTCTACGGCCATAGGCCCCCGCGCCCTTGCGCGTCCCGCCTTGCGGCTGCCACCCTCCCGAACCGGCGCCGGATATCGCCCGCCGGGGCGGTCTAGCGTTCCAGCGCGCCGCTATCTCCCAGGGGCCGTTCGATCCCCACCTGGGCACTGACCAGGAAGCGGGGACGGCCCTTCACCTCCATGAGGATGCGCCCGATGTATTCGCCGATGATGCCCAACATGATGAACAGGATCCCGAAGAGGAACGAAATAATGGACACGATGGAGGTCCAGCCGGGCACCACGAAGCCTATGAGATCCGACCCGAGCGCATACAGGATCCCGCCGAAGGAAATCAGGCTTGTCAGGATGCCGATCAGCAATCCAACGCGCAGCGGGATAATCGAAAAGGAGGTGATGCTCGACCAGGCGAGCTTGACCATCTTCCCCAGCGTGTACTTGCTCCTCCCGCTGAGCCGGTCCTGGCACAGAAACGCAACCTTTGAGCTGGGGAACCCGATCCACTGAACGAGGCCCCGCAGGAACAGTTCCTCTTCGCGAAGCTGCGAGAGACCCGCGATCACCTGGCGATCCAGAAGGCGAAAGTCTGCCATTCCATTCTCCAGCTCTACGCCGCTGGCGAACGAATAGACCCTGTAAAAGAGCCTCGAAGCGACCCGCTTGAACCAAGAGGTGCTCTCCCGATCCATCCGAACGGTGTGGACGATCTTGCTTCCCTTGTGCCACTCGTCCACAAGCTCCGGGATGACGTGGGGAGGATGCTGGAGATCAGCATCCATGGAGACGACAGCATCGCCCGTTGCATGGGTGAGGCCGGCGAACAGGGCGTACTGATGCCCGAAATTTCGAGATAACCGAAGGCCCTTCACGCGGCCATCACGCTGATGCAATGCCAGGATTTCTTCCCACGTCTTGTCGGTGCTCCCGTCATCCACGAGGACGATCTCCCATGGCATCTTCAGCGCGTGCAACACGTCCGCCAATTCAGCGTAGAGGGTGCGCAAATTCCCCTCTTCATTGTAGGCGGGAACAACAATGGAGATCCGCGGGGCGCTGCCCGCCACGTCGCGTGGGCTCTGGCTATTGGGGTGCATTTCCCCGGCAATCTCCACGAGAAATCTCTGGGGCGTTGCTGTCGCCTACCCGACGGTCCCGATCCCGCAGGCGGCGGGCAGGGCGCCCGTGCGCGCCGCCTGCGGCGAGCGGGGCCCGCCACGGCGCGGCGGCCGGGCGACCAGCCCGGCCGGGGGGGTGGCGAGGTCCAGACGCGGACGCATCAGGAAACCGCCGTCGAGGGAGACCGCGCGAAAAGCCTTCCGCATGTTGGGGCGCGGTACGGGATACTTGCTTCAGGAGCGGTAGGCTGTCAAGCGAAATCATGGGGGGCCCGGCCAGGCCTCTGGGGGTGCGCCCGCCGTGGCGAAGGGCTGGCCGCCGTCCGGCCGCCACGGGGCATGCGGAGGAGGGCGTCGGGGGCGCGCAACCTTGACGGGCCCATGCGCTATTGATACGCTCCCCCCCGTGCGGCCCCCGGTTCTTGATTCAAAGTCTGTGATTCGCCCTCCACACGTGCGGGGGCTCGGCGCGCGCCGGCTGCGGCCCCCGCCTTCGGCGCGCCGGGCCCTGCGGGTCGGGCGGCCCGTCCCGTGACGGCATCTGCCGGCGAACGCCCGGGGAGGCGAAACAACGGGGCGCCGCGGGTCGTCGTCACGGCCGACGACTTCGGTCTCTCGAGCGGGGTGAACGAGGGGATCGTGGTCGCCTCGCGGCGGGGGATCGTGAGGAACGCCGCCCTGTTGGTGAACTTCCCCGATGTGGCCGCATCGGTGGCGTGCCTGCGGGATGCCGGCGACCTTGACGTGGGGATCCATCTGAACCTGACGGGCGGGCCCCCGGTCTCGAGGCGGGACCAGGTGCCAAGCCTCCTGGGAAAGGACGGGGGATTCCCCGGCCTGCGGGGCTTCCTGGCCCGTGCCGCCCTCGGGCGCATCCGCTGGGGGGAGGTCCGGCGGGAATGCGAGGCGCAGATCGAGCTGGGGAATCGGCTGGGATGCCATTTCAGCTCCATCTCGAGCCATCAGCACGTCCATATGCTCCCACCGCTCGCCGGCCTGACCGCCATGCTGGCACGGTCCTATGGCATCCCGGTGGTTCGCCTCTCGCGGTACCACGCGGCCGGTGGGGTGGGGCCCCGGCGCTTCAAGAGGTGGGCCCTCTTCCCGTGCGCCCTCGCCGCCCGAGGCATCCTTCGGCGCCAGGGGGTCCTGCACAACGACTATCTGCTGGGCCTCTTGCCCGCCTCGGCCGAGCGGGCGCTGGCGGGGCTCTGCGCCGCCATCCAAGGCCTTCCCGGAGGCCTTTGCGAGCTGGTCTGTCATCCCGGCCACGTGGATTCCACGCTGCGGCAGCGAGACGGCTACACCGCCGGACGCATCGTGGAACTGGACGTGCTCACGGCCCCGCAACTGTGCGCGGCCCTCCGGACTGCGGGCGTCGAACTCACCACCTATCGCGACCTCGCGGCAGACCGGCGTATCGCAGGACGACCCGACGGGACGCGGGAGAGGTGACATGGGGGCCGGCGGCACGGGGGCAGGGTCGTGTCGGCGGCGCGGCGGCTTCGGGCCGTCGGTTGCGGCCGCCTCGCCTGGCGCTCGGGCCCCGCGCCGCCCGCGAGCTTCGCGAGCTGGATTGCGGATGACGGTGGCGGAGGCCGCTCTTCGGTGGGTTCCTGGCCCCGGCGCGCTTGACGGCGGCGGAGAAGCCGAGAGGGTTTCGCCTTCACCCCGACGGGAGCAGGTGAGAGCGACACCGGGCCTGATGGAAATCATTGACGCGGCGGCCGGGATTCGGGGAGGCTAACCGGCCATGGGGCCACCCCGCCCGTCATGGCGGAGGCGGGGCCCGGCAGAAAGGGGGAGGGATCATGGCCATCAGCGCGGCACCACGCGCGCACGACCTCCGGGCGGTCAACGACCTGCGGGGCTGGCTGCAGGCCTTGGAATCGGAAGGGGAGATCCGCCGGATCACCGCGCCGGTGCACTGGGACGTGGAACTGGGGACCATCACCCGGCACGTCCTCTCGGCCGCCGGGCCGGCCCTCCTCTTCGAAAACATCCGAGACCACGAACGCACCTACTGCCGCAAGCTCTTCACCTCGTCCTTGGGGAGCTACGGCCGGATCGCCCTGGCCCTCGGCCTGCCCAAGGCCACGCCGGAGCGCGACATCATCCTGCGGGCCCGCGAGCTGTACAAGGCCAAGGCCGACCCCGTGGCGGTGGACCGCGGCCGCGCGGCCTTCTCCAAGAACACCCTCCGGGGGTCCGAGATCAACCTGTACGATCTGCCCGTCCCCAGGTGGCATCATTGGGACGGCGGCCGATACATCAATACCTTCGCCCAGGTGATCACCAAGGACCCGGACACGGGCGCCCAGAACGTGGGCCTCTACCGCGGCATGATCGCCGACCGGGACAAGATCTCCACCCTCATCGCCCCCTCCCAGGGGTGGGGGGGGCATTTCAGCAAGCACAAGAATGCCCGCCAGCCCATGAAGGTCGCCGTCTGCTATGGATGCGACCCGCTCCTGACGTTCCTCTCGGCCAGCCCCGTCTCCCACCCGGGCTACAGCGAGCTGCACATCCTGAGCGGCTTCAAGGGCCGGCCGGTGGAGATGGTGCGCTGCGAGACCAGCGATCTCTACGTGCCGGCCGACGCCGAGATCGTGATCGAAGGGACCGTCTCCTTCGACCCCAAGGACTACCTGCCGGAGGGGCCCTTCGCGGAGCACATCGGGTACTACGGCGGGGCCTCCTCCCTCAAGCCGGTGATCCGGGCGGAGCGCATCCATTTCCGGGACGATCCCATCTACCAGGGCTCCTGCGAGAGCATCCGCCCCGGCTGGGCCAACGAGGACAGCCACATCATGTCCGTGGCGGCGTCGGCCCTGGCCTGGAACACGCTGGAGTACCTGGGGATCCCCGGCGTGACCGACGTGTGGATGAACAACGACGGCAGCTACTACATGATCTACGTGCAGATCCAGAAGTCGTACCGGGGCCAGGCCAAGCAGATCGCCTCGGGGATCTGGGGGATGTCCTTCGCCAACTGGGCCCTCAAGAACGTCATGGTGGTGGAGGAGGACATCGACCTGCGGGACCCCGGCCAGATCGAGTGGGCCTTCTGCTCGCGGGTCAACGCGGCCGAGGGCGGCATCGAGATCTTCCACAACCACTTCGGGTCCGTGCTGGACCCCAGCACCCCCTTCGAGGAGCGGGACCTGGGGGCCTACGGGTCCGGCCGCTGGGCGCGGGTGCTCATCGACGCCACGCGGAACTGGAACTTCAAGCGGCGCGGGGGCTGGAACAACGGGGTGTACCCCCCCGTGTGCGTGCTGGAGAAGGCCGACGAGGACGCCGTACGGGCCCGCTGGGACGAGCTGGGGCTCACCGGCATCACCTACAAGCCGCGCATGCGCATCGATTGGGACGAGGACCTGAAGTACCGCTACGCCCTGCAGTGGCGCCCGACGCCCGAGAACGTCAAGGACGACGGCCGGTAGCGTCCCGTTTCGCAAAGACCTCGTCGCTCTTTTCATCCCTCTCCCTCCTTGAAGGAGAGGGCCAGGGTGAGGGTGCCTTGCCGCTGGAACCCGCCGCATTCGGGCCCCCTCACCCCCGCCCTCTCCCCCTGCGGGGGCGAGGGGCTCTCGAAGAGACGGGAACGGGAACGGGAACGGGAACGGAAAAGACAAGAAGAGAGATTCGATGACCGCGACCGGAAAGTGGGTCGGGCAGGACGTGCGCCGCCAGGAAGACGTCCACCTGCTGTGCGGGCGAGGGCTCTTCATGGAGGACCTCTCGCTCCCCAACCTGCACCACGCCGCCATCCTGCGGAGCCCGCATCCCCACGCCCGCCTTCGCCGCGTGGACGCTGCGGAGGCCCTCAAGGCGCGCGGCGTGGTGGCCGTGCTCACGGGCCAGGACGCGGCGTCCCACACCACGCCCTTCCGCGTGGTGGTGAAGACGCCGGCGCGGTACTACTGCATGGCCGTGGACAAGGTGCGCTACGTGGGCGAGCCGGTGGCGCTGGTGGTGGCCCGGGACCGCTACCGGGCCGAAGACGCCCTGGACCTGATCCGGGTGGAGTACGAGCCCCTCCCCGCCGTGGTGGACCCGGAACGGGCCGCGGAGCCCGGCGCGCCGCTCCTGCACGAGGCCCACGGGAGCAACGTGGCCGTCCAGCGCCGCCTCCGCTGGGGCGACGTGGCGGCCGCCTTCCGCGAGGCGGACGTGGTGGTGGGGGAGACCTACCGCTTCCCCAAGTACAACTCCATGCCCCTGGAGACCTACGGGGTGGTGGCCGGCTACGACGGGCCCACCGGCCTCCTCACCATCTGGTCCAACTTCATGGGGCCCTTCGTCATGCACCCCATCGTGGCCCGGGCCCTGGGCGTGCCGGAGAACCATCTCCGCTTCATCGTGCCCACGGACATCGGCGGCAGCTTCGGCATCAAGACCAGCATCTACCCCTACCTCACGCTCCTGGGGCTGGCCGCCATGCGGAGCGGCGTGCCCGTGAAGTGGATCGAGGACCGGCGCGAACACCTCATGGCCAGCTCCAGCGGGACGGACCGGGTCTCCCACCGCGAGATGGCCCTGCGGAAGGACGGCACCATCCTGGGCATCCGCGTGCGCCTCTACGACAACGTGGGGGCCTATCTGCGGTCGCCCGAGCCGGCCTGCACCTACGCCCGGATCAGCAGTTTCCCCGCCGGGTACCACGTGCGCAACATCGCCATCGACGCCTACAACGTCACCACCAACAAGTGCCCCACGGGCCCGAACCGCGGCTACGGCTGCCAGCAGAACTACTTCGAGCAGGAACGGCTGCTGGACCTGGCCGCCGAGAAGCTGGGGATGGACCCGGCGGAGCTGCGGCGGAAGAACCTCATCCCGGCGGGGTCGTTCCCCTACACCACGGCCACCGGCGGCGTGTACGACAGCGGCGACTATCCGGAAACCTTCCGCCGCGTCCTGGAGCTGGCGGGGTACGCGCGCCTGCGGGAGGAGCAGCGGCGCCTGCGGGCCCAGGGGCGCTACATCGGCCTCGGCATCGCCACCGGCGTGGAGGGATCCGTCTCCAACATGGGGTACATCACCCTGGCCATCGACCCGGCGGAGCGCGCCAAGCCGGAGTACCTCCCCAAGTCCGGCGCCTTCGACACGGCCACCCTGACCATGGACCCCTCGGGCAGCATCACGGTGGTGATGAGCTCCACGCCGCAGGGGCAGGGCCACCAGACCACGGTGGCGCAGATCGTGGCCGACGAGCTGGGCGTGCGCCCGGACCAGGTGACGGTGACGGACGAGATGGATACCTTCGTCCGCAAGTGGAGCATCTCCTCCGGCACCTACTCCAGCCGGTTCAGCTCGGTGGGCACCAGCGCCGCCGCCCTGGCGGCCCGGAAGATGCGGGCCTGCCTCGCCCAGATCGCGGGGAACATGCTGGGCGCGTCCCCCGACGCGGTGGAACTGCGGGACGGCCAGGCCGTCCTCCGCGGCGCGCCGGACCGGGCGCTCCCCCTGCGCCGCATCGCCGGCACCGCCCACTGGAACCCGTCCCTCCTCCCCGAGGGGATGGAGCCGGGCCTGCAGGTGACGGCCACCTTCAGCTTCCCGCTGGCCGCCCCGCCGGACCCGCAGGACCGGGTGAACAGCCAGAACGTGTACAGCTATCTGGCCGACGTGGCCTTGGTGGAGGTGGACCCCGAGACGGCCCAGGTGACGATCCTGAAGTACGCGACGGTCCACGACCCGGGAAGGGTCATCAACCCCATGCTGGTGGAGGGCCAGACCCACGGGGGCGCACTCATGGGCGTGGCCGGGGCGCTGTACGAGGAGCTGGCGTACGACGGGCAGGGGCAGCTCCTGACGTCCACGCTGATGGACTACCTGTGCCCCAGCGCCGCGGAGGCCCCGCCCATGGTCACCGGGTTCCTGGAATCCCCGTCGCCCTTCACGCTGTTGGGCTCCAAGGGCGTGGGCGAGTCCAGCTCGATGACGGCCCCCGCCGCCATCGCCAACGCCGTGGCGGACGCGCTGGCCCCCCTGGGGGTGCGGGTGACGGAGCTGCCCCTCTCGCCCACGAACCTCTTCCGGCTCATCCAGGAGGCCCGCGCCCGCGCGGGGTAAATGCGTTCGGCCGTTCGACGGTTCGGCCGTTCCTGCAGTTGCGAGACCTAAGGGCGGACCTTCAGGTCTGCCCGTCCAGGCCGTGGGATGGGATCAGGCGGGCCGGCCTGAAGGCCTCCCCTACGCCGTTCTCGTTCGGTGGGATGGAACGAGCCATGAGCAAGCCGTTCAGCATTCCGGATCAGTACAATGCGGCCGCGGACCTGGTGGACCGGAACGTGGCCGAGGGCCGCGGGGACAAGCCGGCGATCCTGTGCGAGGAACGAAGCCTCACCTACCGGGACGTGCAGGCCCTGGCCAACCGCGTGGGCAACGCCCTGCGCGGCAGCGGCGTAGGCATGGAGCAGCGGGTGATGCTGCTGCTGCCGGACGTGCCGGAGTTCATCGCCGCCTTCTTCGGGGCCGTGAAGATCGGCGCGGTCCCCATCCCCGCCAACACGCTCCTCAAGGCGCCGGACTACGAATACATGCTGAACGACAGCCGGGCCAGGGTGCTGATCGCCCACCACACGCTGTGGCCGGAGGTGGCCAAGGTGCGCGACCGCCTCCGCTTTCTGCGCGAGGTGGTGCTGGTGGGCGGGGACGCGCAGGGCGCGCGCCGCTTCGAGGCGTGGGCCGGCGCCGCCTCGCCCGAGCTGGAGCCGGCCCCCACCGGCAAGGACGACGCGGTCTTCCTGGCCTACACCTCGGGCACCACCGGCTTCCCCAAGGGGGCCGTGCACCTGCACCACGACATGGCCTTCTCGGGCGAGCACTTCGCCCGGCGCACGCTCGGCTTCACGGCCGAGGACCGCATCTACTCCGCGCCCAAGCTCTTCTTCACCTACGGCCTGGGCAACTCCATGTACCTGCCCTTCTACGCGGGGGCCACGGTGGTGCTGCAGCCGGCCTGGCCCAAGCCCGACGTGGTCTACGAGACCATCCAGCGCACCCGGCCCACGGTGTTCTTCGGGGTGCCCACGCTCTACGCCGCCCTGCTGGCCGTGCCGGACGCGGACAAGACCTACGACCTGTCGTGCCTGCGCCTCTGCCATTCGGGCGGGGAGCCGCTCCCGCCCGCCATCTTCGAGGGCTGGAAGGCGAGATTCGGCCTGGAGATCTACGACGGGATCGGGAGCACCGAGGCCGTGCACATCTTCATCAGCAACCGCCCGGGCGACGTGCGCGTGGGCAGCTCCGGCCGCCCGGTGCTGGGGTACGAGGCCAGGGTGACGGACGACCAGGGGCGGGAGCTGCCCGCGGGGGAGATCGGGAACCTGATGCTCAAGGGGGACAGCGTCGCCGCCTGCTACTGGAACAAGCACGAGCAGAGCAAGCGGACGTTCCAGGGGGAGTGGCTGTTCACGGGGGACAAGTACTCGAAGGACGCGGAGGGCTACTTCTGGTTCGCCGGCCGCGCCAACGACATGCTGAAGGTGAGCGGCATCTGGGTCTCGCCGGCCGAGGTGGAGGCCGCGCTGATCGCCCACCCGGCCGTCCTGGAGGCCGCGGTGGTGGGCAACCCGGACGAACACGGCCTGATCAAGCCCAAGGCCTTCGTGGTGCTGAAGCCCGGGCACGACGGCGGGGGCGGGCTGGAGGCCGAGATGAAGGCCTTCGTGAAGGAGCGCATCGCTCCCTACAAGTACCCGCGCTGGATCACCTTCGTCCCCGAGCTGCCCAAGACCGCCACGGGCAAGATCCAGCGCTTCAAGCTCCGCCAGTGATCCTCGCCCCGCGCGGCGGGACCGTGACATGAGCGCGATGACTCGCAATCCGCAATCCGCAATGGCTATGACGGCGGCGGACGCGGTGGCCCGCGCCCTGCGGGATGCCGGCGTGGGGCGGATGTACGGCGTGCCCAGCGGCGGCAGCATCGTGGATCTCATCGAGGCGGGCCGGCGCGTCGGCCTCCGCTTCGTGCTCACGGCCCAGGAGGGCCCGGCCGCCATGATGGCGGCCACCGAGGCGGAGCTCACGGGCGTGCCCGGGGTGTGCCTCGCCACGCTGGGGCCGGGGGCCGCCAACGCCGCCAACGGCGTGGCCCACGCCGCGCTGGACCGGGCGCCCACGCTCATCATCACGGACCGCTACCCGGCCAGCCTCCCGGACGCGCTCACGCGGCAGCGGGTGGACCACGCGGGCCTCTACCGCGGTTTGGCCAAGGGGTCCTTCGTGGTGGGCGCGGCGCGGGCCGGCGCCGCCGTGGGCCGGGCCCTCCGCCTGGCGCAGCTCCCCCCCCGCGGCCCCGTGCACCTCGACCTGCCGTCCGACGTGAGCGCCAAGCCGTCGCCGCCCCTGCGCCCCCTGGCCTTGGCGGTGCGGCCGGCGCCCGCGAACGCGCGGGCCCTGTCCCGCGCGGCGGCCATGCTGGCCCGGGCGAGGCGCCCGCTGATCCTGGCGGGCCTCGGCGCGGGCGGCGACGCGGCGGCCAAGGCGCTGGTGAGCCTGGCGGAGCGCCTGGGGGCGCCCGTCCTCTCCACCTATAAGGCCAAGGGCGCCATCCCGGACGCGCACCCGCTGGCGGCGGGCCCCCTGGCGGGGGGGACGCTGGAGGATCGCCTCATCGGCCCGGCGGACCTGCTGGTGGCCGTGGGGCTGGACACGGTGGAGCTGTTCCCGCGCCCGTGGTCGTACCCGCAACCGGTGATCGACGTGAGCGAGGACCCCGCCTCGCCCCGCGCCTTCCGCCCCGCCATCCAGGTCATCGGCGATCTGACGGCCTCGCTGGCGGGACTGGCCGAGGCGGGCCGGCGGGCCCCTGGCGCCGCCGCCTGGGGCGCCGCCGCCGCGCAGGCCTTCAAGGCGGAGGCGCGCAGGCGCGTGGCCGCCGCATCGGCCCGGGGGCGTGGCGGCATCCCGCCCCACCGCGCCGTGGAGATCGCGCGGGAGGTCGCCCCGCCGGACACGGTGCTGACGGTGGATTCGGGGGCGCACATGTTCTTGACGTCCTTCTTCTGGGACGCGCCGGGCCCGCGGACGTACCTCTGCTCCTCCGGGCACGCCACCATGGGGTACGCGCTGCCGGGCGCCCTGGCGGCGAAGCTCTGCGGGCCGCGCCGGCCGGTGCTGGCCGTCATCGGGGACGGAGGCCTGCTGATGGTGGCGGGGGAGCTGGCCACGGCCGCGCGGGAGAAGCTCCCCGTCGTCGTCCTCTGCGTCAACGACCGGGCGTTGACCCTCATCAAGATCAAGCAGGCCGCCAAGAGGTACCCGGCCGCCGGCGTGGACATCCCCGGGGTGGACTACGCGCGGCTGGCCGAATCCCTGGGGGCCCGGGGGTTTCCGGCGCACGACGAGGGCGAGTTGGCCGCGGCCCTGCGCGAGGCCTTCGCCTGCGGGGCCCCCGCCGTGGTGGATGCCCGGGTGGATCCAAGCGGGTATGGGGCCGTCATGAAAGTGCTGCGCGGTTGAACGCCGGGCGTGAGACGTGAGGCGTAAGGGCGTGAGGGGCGGGGCGGGAAACAGGATGTGGGGCTTCGCTTCACGCCTTACGCCTCACGCCTTACGGCCCGCGCCCCTGGTCTGGCGGGCCGCGCTACTGGCGGTCGGGCTCCTGGGAGGCATGGGTTTGAACGGCATCTCGCTGGCGGCGGAGCGGACCAAGGTCGTGCTGGGGACGGCGACGCCCGGGGGCGGCTTCCCCCTGTACGGGCAGGCCGTGGCCCAGGCGATCCACGAGACCGACCCCTCGCTGGAGGTGGAGACGCGCAACACCAAGGGAAGCACGGAGAACGTCCCGCTGCTGGAGGCGGGCCGGCTCGACCTGGGGCTGGTGCAGGGCGAGGTGGCCCACGAGGCCCTCAGCGGCATCGGGCGCCCGCCCGCCGACCTGCGCATCCTGGCCGCCATGTACTCCACGCCGGGGATGTTCGTGGTGCGCGCCGACGCGCCGCACCGCACGATCCAGGACCTGCGGGGGAAGCCGGTGGCCTTCGGGGCGCGGGGCTCGGGGCTGGTGATCCTCGCCCGCTACGTCCTGGACGGGATCGGCCTGGACCGTGATAAGGACTTCCAGGCCATCTTCCTGGACAAGGCGGGCGACGGGCCGAAGATGGTGCTGGACGGGACGGCGGCGGCCCTGTGGGGGGGCGGCATCGGGTGGCCGGGGTTCAGCGCGGTGGCCCAGGGGCCGGCCGGCGGCCGCTTCATCGTGCCGGACGCCGGGGAGATCCGCCGGATCCTGGCCGCGCACGCCTTCCTGAAGCCGCTGACCGTCCCGGCGGGATCCTACCCGGGGCAGGCGCAGGACGTGGCCTCGGTGGGATCGTGGAGTTTCATCATGGCGCGGCCCACGCTGCCCGACGACGTGGCGTACCGGCTGGCCCGCGCGCTGCACCGCGGGGAGGCGGCCCTGGCCCGGCGCCTGCCGCAGGCGCGGGAGACCACGGCGGCCAACACGGCGGCGGCCGCGCCCCGCGCCGACCTGATCCACCCAGGCGTACGGCGGTACTTGAGCGAGATCGGCGTGCTGCGCTGAGCGGGGGCGTTGGGTAGTTCATGGTTCGGTGTTCGATGTTCAACGTTCGATGTTCGAAGTTCACGGTTGGAAGTTTTGCGCTCGGACCGGAACACCCAACATCGAACAGCCAACACCCAACATCGAACATCGAACCTTGAACGTCGAACCGGTAGAGCACGAGGCGTACATGCGGATGGCCATCGCCGAGGCCCGCAGGGCGCAGGCGGAGGGCAACTTCGCCTGCGGGGCTGCCATCGTGCGGGGCGGGCGGCTGGTGGCCGCCGGCCGCAACCAGGTGATCAGTTCGCGCGATCCCACGGCCCACGCCGAGGTGACGGCGCTGCGCGCCGCCGCCGCGGCGTTGGGGACGCGGGACTTGAGCGGCGCCACCCTGTACGCCACGCTGGAGCCGTGCCCCATGTGCGCGGCCGCCGCCGTCTGGGCGCGGGTGGCCCGGGTGGTGTGCGGGGCGCCGGACCGGCGCTTTGGCCGGCCGGCCGCCACGGTGTTCGGGATGATGGCGGGGCTGCACCGCGTGGAGTTCGTGGAGGGAGTCCTGGCGGCCGAGTGCGCGGCGCTGGCGCCCGAGGTCACCGGCTTCGAGTGAGGGTCAGGCCTCTCACCTTCGTGCCAAGCTTAGCCCCAATACTGTTCGCATAAAGGCTCAAGAGGCGCACGAACGTTGGACCAAATCCCCCCACCCCCCCTTTGATAAAGGGGGGCGAGGGGGGATTTCAGTCGGGTGACGGGCTATCTGAACAGTATTGGGCTTGGTCCCCATCCTGCGTGGGGCCACACGACACCCTCACCCGCACCCTTTCCCTCTGAGAGGCGGAGGGACTACGTGGCAGTTCCCTCGCCCCCGAAGGGGGAGAGGGGCCGGGTGAGGGGGCGCCGAAGACGGAGCACGGCAGTTCACGAATAATCCAGGTTGGAGGGAGAAAGCAGGATGACCAGACCGACGACGACCCCCGCGCCGGCGATCGCCGGGACGGGCGGGGGGGATGGTCGCACCGTCCCGCACCTCTTCAGTCCGTTTGCCGTGCGGGGAGTGACGCTTCGCAACCGGATCGTGGTCTCGTCCATGTGCCAGTACTCGTGCCGGGACGGCCTCCTCGACGAGTGGCATATGGTGCACCTGGGCAGCCGCGCCGTGGGCGGGGCCGGGTTGATTTTCGTGGAGGCGACGGCGGTGGAGCCGGCCGGGCGGATCTCGCCCGAGGACAGCGGCCTGTGGGACGACACGCACATCGAGCCCCTAGCGCGCGTCGTGCGCTTCTGCAAGGGGCAGGGCGCCGCCATGGGGATGCAGCTTGCCCACGCCGGGCGCAAGGCCAGCGTCTTCCGCCCCTGGGAAGGGGGCAAGCCCCTGACGGACGGGCGCGCCTGGGAGACCGTGGCCCCCAGCCCTATGCCCTTCGCAGAGGGGTGGCCCGCGCCGCGCGAGCTGCGGCCCCATGAGATCGATGGATGCGTGGCCGCCTTCGGCCGCGCCGCGGCGCGGGCCCGGGCCGCCGGGTTCGACGCGCTGGAGGTGCACGCCGCCCACGGCTACCTGATCCACACCTTTCTCTCGCCCCTGAGCAACCGGCGCACGGACGCGTACGGCGGCTCCTTCGAGAACCGCTGCCGCCTCCTCCTCGAAATCGCGGATGCGGTGCGCCGCGAGTGGCCGGCGGACCGGCCGCTCTTCGTCCGCCTCTCGTGCACGGACTGGATCGAGGGGGGCTGGGGCGCGGACGACACCGTGGCGCTGGCCCGGCTGCTGAAGGGCCGCGGGGTGGACGCCATGGACTGCTCCTCGGGGGGCCTGTCCCTTGCGCAAAAGATGCCGGCCACGCCGGGGTACAACGTCCCCTTCGCCGAGCGCGTGCGGCGCGAGGCGGGCCTGCCGGCCGGCGTGGTGGGCCTCATCACCGAAGCGCAGCAGGCGCAGGCCATCATCGCCGCCGGCCAGGCCGACCTGGTGGTGATGGCCCGCGAGATGCTGCGCGATCCCTACTGGCCGCTGCACGCCGCCCTCACCCTGGGCACGGACGTGCCCTGGGCCCCCCAGTACCAGCGCGCCAAGCCGCAACGCTGAGCGCAAGTGACGGCCGCCTCGCCGAGCCCGCTGCCGGACTGGGGGCTCGCATCGGATGTCCGGCCGCCCTCGGTGCAGAACGGTCAGTGAGGGATCAAGGGAAGAGAGGAAGCAAAGATGGCCCGAACCGTGACCAAGGTGAAGGGGTTGTCGCCGCCCATCGGGCCGTACTGCCACGCGGTGCGGGTGGGGGATACGATCTTCCTGTCGGGGGCGGTGAGCACGGATGCGCGGGGCCGGCTGGTGGGGCGCGGCGACATCCGGCGCCAGACGCGCGCGGTGCTCCAGACCTTCCGGAAGATCCTGAAGGGCTGCGGCGCCGGCATGGGCGACGTGGTGAAGACCCTGGTCTTCCTCACCGACTGGCGCCATTACCGGGCCTACAACGAGGAGTACGGCAAGTTCTTCCGGGCCGCGCCTCCCGCCCGGTCCACGGTGGGGACGACGCTGGCGCAGGAGGGGCTGCTGCTGGAGATCGAGGCCGTGGCCGTGCGCGGCGCATCCCGCAGCAAAGAGATCATCACCGCGCCCACCAGCCTGTGGCGGGGGCGGGCCCGCCGCTCGCCGGCCTCCCCGCGCCGGCGGCTCCCGCGGGCTTGACTTGCCCGGCCCCGCTGGGATACACAACCCTCTAGCAGCCAGACCCTCTTGCCGGGGCCCATCCGATCTTTCTATTCGTCCGGGGTGCCGGTGCCATGGGGCCGGGACGTGCGTCATGGCCGCGCTGTGGGCATGAGGCGAGGGGCGTTCCCGGCGCCCCGCCTGAGGAGGAAAAGACCATGTGGATCCGTCGTTACGTTGGGGTGCTCCTCTGCGGGCTCCTGCTCGTCGTCCCGGCCGTTCCCGGACGGGCGCAGCAGGCCGGGCCGATCAAGGTCGGCGTCATCCAGCCGCTCTCGGGCTCCGTGGCCGCCTCGGGGAACTACGTGCGCATGGGAGCGGAGATCGCCCGGGACTGGATCAACGCCCGGGGCGGGGTGCTGGGCCAGCGCCTCGAGCTGGCCATCGAGGACAACAAGTCGGACCCGAAAGAGGCGGCCAGCGCCGCCGAGAAGCTGATCGTCCGGGACAAGGTCCCCGCCATCATGGGGGCCTGGGGCAGCTCCATGACCCTGGCCGTGATGCCGAAGCTCGAGGAGTACGGCGTCCCCATGGTGGTGGAGACGTCCAGCGCCTCCTCCATCACCACCAAGGGCAACCCCTGGGTCTTCCGCATCAGCCCGACCAGCGAGATGGAGGCCCTGGGCCTGGAGAAGTACCTGGGGAGCCTGGAGGTCAAGAAGGCCGATTTCCTGGCGGTGAACACCGACTGGGGGCGGGGGGCCGTGAAGGCCTTCGGCGACGCCCTGCAGCGGCGCGGCCTGCAGGCAGGCGGCACCGATTTCATGGATCAGGCCGCCACCGACATGAGCGCCCAGCTGACCAAGATCCGCGCCACCGGGGCGGACACCCTGTTCCTGACCACCAGCGTGGAGCAGATCACGCTGGTGCTCAAGCAGGCCCAAGAGCAGCGCCTGGCCCGGCGGGTCATCTCCACCGGCGGCAGCTCGTCCCCCGACCAGCTGGTGAAGCAGGCCGGGGCGGCCGCCGAGGGGACCTACCACATCCTCTTCTTCCTCCCCTGGTTCCCCGAGGCCATGCCGGACGGCCGCCTGGCCAAGGCCTTCGTGGACGAGTGGAAGAAGCGCGGGCATCCCTTCGAGGGCCTGACGGAGGGGTTCCGGGGCCACGACGGGATCGCCACCCTGGCGGAGGCCATCCGCGTGGCCGGCAAGGCCGAGCCCCAGGCCATCCGCGAGGCGCTCTGGAAGGTGAGCCTCATGGGCGTGAACGGCCCCATCAAGTTCGAAAAGGAGGGCCCGGCCGGCAAGGAGAGCGGCCAGAACCGGCCCAGCATCTTCGTCGTCCAGATCAAGGGGGGGAAGGCGGCGTTGCCGGACTTCATGGCCAAGCGGTAGGAGTCCGTCCGAATAACCCTCGGGAGGGCCGTCCCCGGTCCCGCCCGCAGGTGCGAGCCCATCGCGTCCCGCCGCGCGCGGACGCGCGACGGTTGGCCCCATCCGATATGCCGGGGCCCCCGCCTGCGGGGGAAGGCCTCAAGAGAATAGCGGGGCTGCGCAGCACCGAGGACGGAACCGGGGGCGGCCCTCCCCGCTTCTGGCGTGACAAGGGTTCGCGTTACGCGGACGGACTTCTAGGCCTCCGCGGCTGACGGGCGCCCCCGGCCCCCGTGGCCGGGGGCGCACTTTCATCTCGACCCTTGGATACCCTTCTCCAGCACCTCCTCAACGGCCTGATCCTGGGGGGGACGTACGCCCTCCTGGGCATCGGGCTCACCCTCATCTTCGGCATCATGAACGTGGTGAACTTCGCCCACGGGGAGTTCTACACCCTGGGGGCCTACGGCGCCTTCCTGTTCCTGACGGTCCTGCGCGCCGACTTCTTCGTGGCGCTCCTGGGGGCGGTGGCCCTGGGCGTGGTGGGCGGCGCCGTCTGCGAGCGCGTGCTGCTCCGCCCCCTCACCGGCGAGTCCATCGACACCACCATGCTGGTGATGATCGGCGTGTGGATCGCCATGCAGAACGGCGAGCTCCTGGCCTGGGGCGGGGTGGCCAAGAGCATCGCGCATCCCTTCCCCCAGGCCCCGCTGGTCCTGGGCCCCGTCTCGGTGGCCCCCCTCCGGCTCTTCGTGTTCGGCGCGGCGCTGGTCCTCATCGTGGCCTCCCACCTCCTGATCCGGCGGACGCGCCTGGGCAAGGCCATGCGGGCCACGTTCCAGGACCGGGAGACCGCGGCGCTGATGGGCGTGGACATTCACACCATCCACACCGTGACCTTCGCCTTCGGGTCGGGCCTGGCGGCGGCGGCGGGGGCGCTCCTGGGCCCCGTCTTCGTGGTCTCGCCCTCCATGGGGGACCTGGCGGCCCTCAAGGCGTTCTGTGTGGTCATCCTGGGGGGCCTGGGCAATCTGGCGGGCGCCACGCTGGGCGGCCTGATCTTGGGGATCGCCGAGGAGCTGGGCGCCGGCTACGTCTCCTCGGGTTACCGGGACGCCATCGGGTTCATCATGATCATCCTGGTCCTGCTCCTGAGGCCCTCCGGCCTTTTCGCCCGCGCCGAGCGCGTGGGATGAGCCGGATCGGGGGCGCCGCCCTGGCAGCGGTCCTGCTGGCGGCCCCGGTTTGGATCTGGAGCCCCTACCATCTCCACATCCTCATCATGGCGGGGATCTTCGCCGTCCTCGCCCTCTCCCTGAACCTGCTCCTGGGCTACACGGGGCAACTCTCCCTGGGCCACGCCGCCTTCTTCGGGATCGGGGCCTACACCTCGGCGTTGCTCACGCTGAGGCTCGGCTGGCCGGTCTGGCCGGCCTTCGCGGCGGCGGCGGCGCTGGCGGGGCTGGCCGGGTACGGGATCGGAAGAGTCTCGCTGAAGTTGAGGGGTGCCTACTTCGTCCTGGTGACCATCAGCTTCGCCGGCGTCACCCAGCTCGTCAGCGTGAACTGGATGGACCTCACCAACGGCCCCCTCGGGCTGCCGGGCGTGCCGGCGCCGTCCCTGGCCGTCCCCGGCCTCTTCCGCCTCTCCTTCGTCGGCAAGACGGCCTACTACTACCTGGTGCTGGCCGTGGCGGCCGGGGCGTACTTCCTCTGCCACCGCCTCGTGCGCTCGCGGATCGGGCGGGCCTTCATCGCGCTGCGGGAGAACGAGGCCCTCGCCGAATCCGTGGGGGTGGAAGGCACCCGGTACCTGGTCCTGGCCGTGGTGGTCAGCGCCGCCCTGGCGGGGGCCGCGGGGAGCCTCTACGCGCATTACACGCGCTTCGTGAGCCCCGAGGTCTTCCTCTTCTCGTACACGGTGACCATGGCCATCATGGTGGTGGCGGGCGGGAAGGGGACGCTGGCCGGTCCGGTGGTGGGGGCGGTGCTCTTCACCGCGCTGCCCGAGGTCCTGCGCGAGGCCACCTCCTGGCAGTGGCAGATGGTGCTCTACGGGGTGCTACTGATCCTGATCGTGTTCTTCCTGCCCAAGGGGATCGTGCCCACCGTGGCGGCCTGGCTGCGGGAGCGGCGGGCGCCCTCATGAGCCTCGAGGTGCGGGACCTGGCGGTCCAGTTCGGCGGGGTGGCGGCGCTGGGCGGGGTGAGCTTCGCCGTTGCCCCGGGGCGGATCACCAGCCTGATCGGGCCCAACGGGGCCGGCAAGACCACCGCCTTCAACGTGATCACCGGGTTCCTGGCGGCCGACCGGGGGGAGGTCCGCTACGAGGGCGTCCCGCTCACGGGGCTCCGGCCCTCGCGGGTGGCCCGCCGGGGGGTGGTGCGGACCTTCCAGAAGACCAACGTCTTCCCCCAGGTGAGTGTCTTCGAGAACGCGATGATCGGGCTCCACCTCCGCGGGCGGGCGGGCCTCTGGTCCGTCATCCTCCGGGGCCGCCGCGTGCGCGAGGAGGAGGCCGAACTGGCGGCGCGGGCGGGGGAGATCCTGGGCTTCGTCGGGCTGGCGCACCGCCGGCATGAAACGGCCAGCGCCTTGCCCTACGGGGAGCAGCGCCTCCTGGAGCTGGCCATCGCGCTGGCGGCGCGGCCGCGGCTCCTGCTCCTCGACGAGCCGGCGTCCGGGATGAACCCGCCCGAGAAGACCGCCCTGATGGGCCTGATCCAGCGGGTCCGGGAGCAGGGCGTGACCATCTTCCTGGTGGAGCACGACATGCGGCTCGTCATGGGGATCTCCGACGAGGTGATCGTGCTCGACCATGGCCAGGTAATCGCCCAGGGGCCGCCGGCGGAGATCCAGCGGCATCCCGAGGTCATCCAAGCCTACCTGGGGGGCGGCTGATGCTGCGCTTGGAGGGGGTGCGGGCGGCGTACGGGAGGGTGGAGGCGCTCCGCGGGGTCACCCTGGAGGTCCGCGCGGGGGAGCTGGTCACCCTCATCGGGGCCAACGGCGCGGGGAAGACGACCACGCTGAAGACCATCTCGGGCATCCTGCGGCCCACGGCCGGCCACATCCTGTTCGAGGGGGAGGCGATCCACGGGCTGAGCCCGCGGGGGGTCCTGCGCCGCGGCATCGCCCACTGCCCCGAGGGACGGCGGATCTTCCCGTACATGTCCGTCCTGGAGAACCTGGAGATGGGCGCCTACGCGCGGGCGGACGCCGCCGGCGTCCGCGAGGACCTGGACCGGGTGCTCGCGCGCTTTCCGGCGCTGGCCGAGCGCCTCCGCCAGGTGGCGGGGACGCTCTCCGGCGGGGAGCAGCAGATGCTGGCCATCGGCCGGGCCCTCATGGCGCGCCCCCGCGTGCTGTTGCTGGACGAGCCCTCCCTGGGCCTGGCCCCCGCGATCATCGAGACGACCTTCGAGATCATCCGCGAGATCCGCCGGCGCGGCGTCACGGTGCTCATGGTGGAGCAGAACGCCTCCCTGGCCCTGCGCATGGCCGACCGCGGCTACGTGCTGGAATCGGGACAGGTGGCCGTGGCGGGGACGGGCGCAGACCTCATCGCCAACGACCACGTGCGCCAAGCCTACCTGGGCGGCTGAACCCCGGCCGGCGCCCGGCCGTTTGGCCCCCTCACCCTGGCCCCGAATCCTCCCAACGTCGAGGCCCCGATTCGCGGTCTGCGCCTCGACATGGCGGGG
>Ga0187766_10000582_pt1 | contig 20521 bp, 22 predicted proteins | sample 0216_QUI02_MP05__4_FD_132971 | JGI IMG/M metagenome (GOLD analysis project Ga0187766, IMG submission 132971) | Tropical peat soil microbial communities from peatlands in Department of Meta, Colombia - 0216_QUI02_MP05_20_MG | ecosystem: Environmental > Terrestrial > Soil > Wetlands > Peat ... | reverse complement strand
TCCTCTACGACATCAAGAACGGCGAGGCGTTCAACAAGAAGCAGGTGACCGACGCGAGCCAGGTCGGCGTGCGCGCCAAGGACGACTGGACGCTCGAGGTGACACTGGAGGGCCCGCGCGGCTACTTCCCGGTGCTCGCCGCCTATCTGGCCGCGCTGCCCGCGTACCGGCCGGCGGTCGAGAAGTTCGGCGACAAGTGGACGGAGGCCAGCAACATCGTGTGCAACGGGCCGTTCACCCTCGAGGCGTGGGAGCACAACAAGCAGATCGTGCTCCGGAAGAACCCCCACTACTACGGGGCCAAGGACGTGCACCTGAACCGGATCGTGATCCCGATCATCCCGATCGCCTCCGGCGCCTTGCCGTACGAGAACAACGAGATCGACATGACCTCGCTGCAGTCGGGCGATCTCAAGCGGCTGCAGTCGGACCCGCGCATGTCCAAGGACGTCTTCCGCTATCCGTTCCCCGGTACGTGGTACCTCACCCCGCAGGTCACCAAGCCGCCCTTCGACAACGTGAAGGTGCGGCGCGCGGTGGGGCACGCGATCGACCGCGAGAACGTGGTCAAGGTGAGCCAGGGCTTCGCGATCCCGGCCTGGTCGATGATCCCGCCGGGCTTCCCGGGCGCCATCGACGATCCCGGGATCAAGGCGATCCAGCGCTACGACCGGAAGGCCGCCCTCGACATGCTGAAGGGCACGCCCTACGAGGGCGGCAAGAACTGGCCCAAGATCACACTGACGATGCGCGAGGAGGGCCTGGGTTCGAAGCCGCTCGCCGAGGCGGTGCAGGCGGTGCTGCTCGACACGCTGAACATGAAGACCGATCTCGAGGTGCTCGAGCAGCGGGTCTTCCGGGAGCGGCTCTGGAAGCAGGACCTCCAGTTCGTCTGGATCCGCTGGTTCATGGACTACCCGGACCCGCACAACGAGTACTTCGACACCTTCTACGGCAAGAAGACCACCGGCAAGCGTCAGGCCTGGACCAACGACGCCTTCGATCGGGAGCTCGAGGCCGGGCGCGACACGCGCGACACCAAGAAGCGGATGGAGCACTACAAGAAGGCCGAGGAGGTCCTCCAGACGGACGGCGGCTACATCCCGGTGGCGTGGGTGCTCCGCTACGCCGCGGCCAAGCCGTGGGTGAAGGGCATCGAGAAGAACAAGGGGGGCGAGTTCGTGGTGGACGGCAACATCTACGTGGACATGCTGCACCACATCTACGTGGTCGAGAAGGGGTAGGCCAGGCGCGACGAAGCTGGCGGGCCGGGCTAGGCGGGCCGGCCGTGCGCGGTCTCGGACTGCGTGGGCAGTAGCGAGACGTGGCTGTGCACGGCCAGCCAGTGCCCCTCCCGCCGCGCGAGGACGAACGTGGCGCGCCCGCGCCGCGTGAAGGTGCCGCCGCCCGGCGCGGTGGCCTCGGAGGCCCAGATCGCCGCGACCCACGCGGAACCTTCGGAGGCGACCACGGTCGGGGTCCCCTCGATTCTGAAGCCCTCGATGCGAGGCCAGATCTGGCGCCACTGCTCGCGCTCGATATTGTCGAGGCCCTGCACCGCGGTCGCGTAGGTCCCGAACGCGACCGCGTCGGGGGCGAAGAGCCGGCGACCCGTCGCGAAGTCCTTGCCGCGGCATGCGCCCGCGAATACAGTCAGCCACTCGAGCGCTTCGGTCCTGGCGTCGATCATGGGCAGATTAGGCCACCGATCCGTCCAGGTTCGCAAGATCCTCACGTCTCATCGACACGATGTGATGTAGCCGCCTAGCTTGTCTCGATCGACGATGACGTTCGCATAGATGGCGACGTTCATCTCGGACAGGACGTGGCCGACGATGGAGAATACGCCTGCTCTCCTCAGCGCGTCGACGATGCGCGGTGTTCCGCGTATCATCAATCCCACCGCGACGTCTGGCACCGGATAGGGATAGCGGAGGATCTCGTCGGACGCCAGCGAAAACGATCTCGGTGCGAGCGTGGTGTTGTCTGGATAGTAGCTGAACTCGATGTTCCGCGCTGACAACGCGACATTCCGATCATAGTAGTGGTCCCCGACGATCAGGACGGTCAGCTCCGTGCTGCCCCGGCGAGGCGCACACGCAAATTCCAGATGCGTCTTGTAGCCGGCAACCTCGTTGTCGAAGATCAAGGTCAGCCCACCGAGTGATGACCCCTTCACGTCCCATTGGCTCGTGCTTGGAATGTACACGATACGGTATTTCGACAGGTCCGCGTCCGACAGAACGTTGACCTGTTTCGGTTCAGCCAGGACCATCTGGGTCAAGAAGGCCTCCGACACACCCATCGCCTCGAGGTAAGTGGCGAGTTGCGCGCTCATTCTCTGCGCGGCCGAGAGGAACGCCTGGTTGCTGGAGCACGCGGTACGGTTCTGCGGGTCTATGCAGTCCACGCTGTACTGATGAACCGCGAAGGCACTGTTCTTCACGATGGAGCGCGTGACGCCACCGAGAAAAGCGACCGTGCATGCGCTGACGCAATAGCTGGGGTGATAGCCGGCGAGGGCGTCGAGCATCCAGGAGAAACCGCTCGAAAACTGCGGGGCCTCGTCCACCGAAATACCATACTGTCGAAGGACCTGCCGGCTCGTGGTGGAGATCGGGTCGTGCGCTCCCACCTTGGTGCTGAGCTGATTCTGCCGGATGATGCGCCCAATCTCCATGCCGGCCGGAAGATCCCCGCCCCCGGACGTGAGGAAGATTTCCGGCCTTTGAGGAAGCGGCGTCGACGGCCCGACGCCGTGCTGAGCCAGGACCCGGCGCAAGAGCGCGGGCGTCTCCGCCGTGATGTCGCCATCGGCTTGAAGCTGTGGATACTGGTTTGGACGGGCGGGGTAGTACTGGAAGGTCATGGGACGCCCGAGGTTGTCGGCGACCGCCGGTGCAGCGGCCATCGCGACAAGGCCGAGTGTCAGCAAGAAAAGACGCGTTCTCCGCATCGGAAGTTCTCTCGTGGGGCCCGCACGCTAGCACGTGAAAAGGGCAACTTCAATCGGTCTTGTCAAGCACCGGCCGACTCGCTATCCTCCGGCCGATGGCTGACCGACCCATACCGCCCACGCCCGCACCGCTCGCGCCCCAGCCGCTCACGAAGGACGCGCTGCGCGCGCTGGCGCTCGCGCAGGGCCTCGCGCTGAGCGAGGCCGATCTCGACGGGCTCCTGCCGCTCGTTCAGGCGACCCGCGCGATGATCGATGACCTGTGGGCCGCTCCGCTCGCCGACGTCGAGCCCACCGCGCAGTTCCGGATGCTGTAGCGAGCCCATGACCGAGCTCGTGTGGACCCCGATGACCGAGCTGGCCCGGCTCGTCGCCACCAAGGTGGTGTCGCCCGTGGAGGTGGTGCAGGCGCATCTCGACCGCATCGCCCGGCTCGACGACAAGGTCCGCGCGTACATCACGGTCATGGGTGACTCGGCGCTTCAGGCCGCCCGAGCCGCCGAGGCTTCCGTGATGGCCCGCGAGGATCTGGGACCGCTGCACGGGGTCCCCGTCGGGCTGAAGGACCTCTACTGCACCAAGGGCGTCAGGACCACCGCCGGCTCGCGGCTCCTCGGCGACTACGTGCCGGACGCCGACGCCACCGTGGTCACCCGGCTGGCCGCGGCCGGCGCGATCGTCCTCGGCAAGCTGAACATGCACGAGTTCGCCTACGGTCCCGAGGGGCTCAACGTGCACTACGGCACCTCGTGGAACCCGTGGGACCCGGGCACGCACCGGATCAGCGGAGGCTCGTCCTCCGGCTCGGGCGCGGCGGTCGCGGCGGGAATGTGCCCGGGCGCACTCGGGTCCGACACCGGCGGCTCGATCCGCATCCCGTCGTCGCTCTGTGGGTTGACCGGGATCAAGCCGACCTACGGCCGCGTGAGCCGGGCCGGGGCCATCCCGCCGGCCTGGTCGCTCGATCACGTGGGACCGATGTGCCGGAGCGCCGCGGACTGCGCGCTGATGCTGCGCGCGATGGCCGGCTACGATCCGCGCGATCCGTCCACGAGCGTGCTGCCCGTGCCCGACTACGGAGCGGGCCTCACCGGCGAGGTGAAGGGGCTCCGGATCGGCCTGCTGCGCCGGTTCTTCCTGGCGACGGCCGGCGCGCCCCAGCGCCAGGCGGTGGAGCAGGCGGTGAAGACGCTGGAGGGTCTCGGCGCCTCGGTCCGCGAGGTCACCCTCGAGCAGATGACGTACGGCGCGGGCGCCTCGGCTGCGATCATCTGTGCGGAGTCGTACGCCTACCACGAGGAGTGGCTCAGGACCCGGGGTCCGGAATACGGGCCCGACGTCCGCGAGCGGCTCCTGGTGGGTGCCTTCGTGACCGGCGCCGACTACCTGCGCGGACAGCGCGCGCGTCGCCTGATCCGCGACGAGGTGGACCGGGTGCTCGGGAGCCTCGACGTCCTGATCGCGCCGACCCTGCCCATCGCGGCGGTGCCGGTCGGCACGCGCGAGGTGGAGATCGACGGACGGATGCATCCCGTGCGTCCGAGCCTCGTGCGCTACACGCGTCCGTTCAACGTGAGCGGCCAGCCCGTCGCGTCGGTGCCGTGCGGGTTCACGCCCGACGGCCTGCCGATCGGCATGCAGGTGATCGGTCGGTCGTTCGATGAAGCGACGGTCCTCCGCGTGGCCGACGCCTACCAGCGCGTGACCGACTGGCACGCGCGCCGGCCGCCGCTCGGCGCCTGACGGCGGCGCGGGACCGGGCGGGTCGCGGTCGAGAGCCCCGAGCACCGTGGACGAGCCCGACCCGGTCATCCTGCCCATCGAGGACGCGCTCGACCTGCACGCCTTCGCCCCGAGAGACGTCCGCTCGGTCGTCGTCGAGTACCTGCGACAGGCGTCGGCGCGGGGCTTCCGAGAGGTGCGGCTGATCCACGGCAAGGGCACCGGGACCCAGCGCGCGATCGTGCGTAGCGTGCTCGCCTCGCACCCGGCGGTGGAGCGCTTCTTCGACGGCCCGCCCGAGCGCGGCGGGTGGGGAGCGACGGTGGTGGTGCTGAAGGGCTAGTCGCGGTCCGCGCGCAGCAGCAGCATCCGGTCCGTGAACGAGACCACCCGGTCTCCGTCGATCACGAAGTCGAAGGCCTCCCGGCAGCGCGCGGGGGCCGCCAGCACGAAGCGGTCCAGGCTCGCCCGCGCCTCGGGCGTCATGCGCATGCGGCCCGTCCACTCGTCCCACGGGCGCACCTTGGTCATGACGGTCTCGTCCATCACCGTCAGGCCGGCCGCGCGCAGGAACGCGACCCACTCGAGCTGGCGGTAGGCGCGGACGTGGCTCGGATCCCGGCGCCGCTCCACCTCGATGATGAAGGCCGCGGCCTCCTCGTCGTCGTGGCCCAGGATGTCCTGGGCGAGGAACGAGCCACCCGGCCGCAGCACCCGCGCGACTTGGCGGAGCGGGGGCAGCAGAGCCGGGAAGTGGTGCGCGGCGATGCGGCAGGTGACCGTGCCGAACGTGGCGTCCTGGAAGGGCAGGGCCTCCGCGTCGGCCCCCACGAACTGGATCCGTGCTCCTTCGCGAATAGAGAAGTCGCGCGCCGCCTCGAGCATCCGCAGGGTGAGATCGACCGCGACCACGCTCGGCGTGAAGGCCGAGAAGGCCAGCGCGGTGTGGCCGCCGCCGGTCGCGATGTCGAGCACGCGCCTGGCGGCGCGCTTGCGGCCCCAGGACACGAGCCAGTCGAGGTCGGGCCCGCCCGCGTGCCCCTTGCTCTTGACGTACGCGTGAGCGCTCGGCCCGAACTGGGCCTGCACCTGCGCCTTCTGACCCTCGCTCACGCCCCGTCGCTCCGGCCGGCGCTGCCGCGCTCCGCGAGATGGCGGAACAGGAAGTCCTCGTCGAGCGGGGTGAGGTCGAAGCGCCGGCTCGCCTCGTCGATCAGCTTCACCCGATCCGCTCGGGGATTGTCGCGGAGCTGCTCGTCGATCCACTTCACCGCCTGCTTGATCGGCGCCTCGCCCAGGCTCATGGCGGAGACCCTCCGATCACAGGTCGCGGACCACGCGGCGAGCGCGGTCCACGTTCCGGCGGAAGATGTCGAACGAGTTCACCAGCTCGGGCTTGCGGCCCTGCACCCGATCGAGCGTGAAGCAGGAGAAGGTGATGTCGTGGGCCAGGGGGAAGTCCCGGTAGAGCTGGCCGGCAACCTTCTGCGGGTTCTCCGAGCGCGTGATCTCGAAATCCTCCCGGGCGCGCAGGGGCGGCAGCCGTTCCCCGTGCTTGGTGCGCACCCACTTCATCGTCCCGCCGAGCAGGTAGGAGAGGAAGAGGCAGTCCACCAGCATGGACTCGGTCCACGGGATGGCCTTCTGGTAGCCGGCCACGAACCGCGCGCCCGTGGAGAGCAGGAAGTTGCGGGCGGTGTCCTGGGTCACGAAGTCGCAGGCTCCGAAGATATAGCCGGTCCCGTTGCTGGGCCGGCAGTGGTCCACGAGGGTCTCCAGCCGGATGACCTTGTCGCCGATGCCGACCAGCTTGCGCCGCTGGCCGTGCGAGGCGATGTAACAGACCTGGAACGAGCGCCGCCGGCGGCGAACCTCCTCGAGGAGCAAGCCCAGGTCATAGCTCGAGTAGAAGCGGCGGTACACGAGGTTGACCCGGATGCCTTCCCAGGCGAGCGACTGACGGATGGCCTTGAGGTAGGGCAGGACCGAGGGCTCCTCGTCCAGCAGACGCCCTTTCTTGTTCCACATCGACTCCAGCACCACTACGCCTGGCATCTCAGCGGCCCTCGATCAGCAGGATCTCTCCCAGGGAGGCCTGGGCGGGCATGATAGCACGGCGTTTTCGCCCTGGATATTGGATGGTTCTGGAATCATCCAATTGGCCCTTTACATGGGTCTTGTGGTGTCGATAATGGCCGGTATCGGGGAGCCATATAGAACGATGAGGATACAGCTCGACCGGGGGACGGGCCGGACCGGCAAGGCCCCGCTATCGCGGCAGATCCAGCTGCACTTCGAGCGGCTAATCAGTCAGGGGCTCCTGGCGCCCGGCGTCAAGCTGCCGGCCAGCCGGGAGCTCTCCCGAGAGCTGGGGGTCAACCGGACCACGGTGGCCCAGGCCTACGATGAGCTAGTGGCCGGGGGGTGGGCGCGTGCCCACGTCGGGCAGGGGACGTTCGTGGCAGACCGCGTGCCCGCGGCCCCGGCGCCGGTGCGTCCGCCCACACCGCGGCTCGACTGGACCGCCTTCCTCTCCAAGGGCGCACAGGTGATCGCCGCCGACAGCCGGCGACGCCGTGGCTACAGCCAGCTACCGCCGGCCGGTCCCGGCACCATCTCGTTCGCGGGTGGCATGCCGGACAGCGGCCTGTTCCCGACCGACGCCTTCCGTCGCGTCCTGAACCGGGTGATCCGCGAGGAGGGCCGCGAGTTGCTGCAGTACTACCCGGCGCGCGGCTACCCGCCGCTGCGCGAGTTCCTCGCTGCCTACCTGCTGCGCTTCGGCCTCGAGGTGCGCCCGGACGAGATCCTGATCGTCAACGGATCCCAGCAGGGGTTCGACCTGGTGGGACGGACCCTGCTCGACCCGGGAGACTTCGTGGCGATCGAGGAGCCGTCCTACCCGCGGGCCATGCAGGTGTTCCGTGCCTTCGGCGCCCAGCTCCTCCCGGTGCCGATGGTCGATGGGGGTCTCGACCCCGGGCACCTCGAGCGGCTGCTCGAGCGCCAGTCGCCGAAGCTGCTCTACTGCCAGCCGAGCGCGCACAACCCCACGGGCCTCACGATGCGGCCGGAGACGCGCAAGCGGCTCCTGGAGGTCGCTGCCCGCCACCGGCTGCCGATCCTGGAAGACGGGTTCGACGGCACGCTCTTCTACGGGCCGCGGCCGCCGGCGCCGCTGAAGGCCCTCGACGCCTCGGGTCTCGTGGTCTACGTGGGCACGTTCTCCAAGATCCTGTTCCCGGGCTTGCGTCTCGGCTGGATCGTGGCCGCTCCCGAGCTGATCGATCGGCTGGAGGTCGCCAAGGAGCTCTCGGATATCCACACGAGCCCGGTGATCCAGGCCGCGGTCTATCACTTCTGCCGCCAGCGCCTGCTCGATCGCCACCAGGCTCGCGTGCTGCGCGAGTACGGCCGCCGGCGCGGGGCGCTCCTGCAGGCGCTCGCCCGGCGCATGCCGGCTGGCGTGACGTGGACCGACAACGAAGGCGGCTTCTCGCTGCTGCTCACGCTGCCGGTGGGGCTCGATGCGGCCGTGCTGCTCGAGCGGGCCGCCCACCGCGGCGTCGTGTTCACGCCGGGGAACGCGTTCTTCGTCGACGGCGGCGGCGAGCGGATGCTGCGGCTGTCCTTCTCGGCCCTGCCGGTGAGCCAGATCGACGAGGGCATCAAGCGCCTGGCCGAGGCGATCCGGGACGCGCAGCGGCAGCCGGAGCCCGCGGGGCTGGTCGCGGCCCCGGCGGTGCCGCTGGTGTAGGGGGCCGCACGTGGACTTCCGCACTCTCGCGGCTCGGGGCGGGCGCGACGTCGCCTCGGCGAGCCGTCCCCTCACGCCGCCCATCTACCAGACCAACGTGTACGTCTTCGAGGACATGGACACGGTGGAGTCGGTCTGGGAGAGCAAGAAGCCGGGCTTCGTGTACGGCCGTTACGGGACCGGCAACCACGCGATGCTCGAGGAGCTGGTGGCCGCGCTCGAGGGCGCGGAGGCCGCGGTGGCGTGCGCGTCCGGCATGGGCGCCACCACCGCGCTGCTGCTCGGTCTCTTCTCGCCGGGCGATCATCTGGTCTCCGCGCGGGACCTCTACGGATCGACCGTCGCGCTGCTGACCGACGAGGGCCGCCGGCTCGGCATCGAGACCGACTTCGTCGACGCGACTGATCCCGCCGCGATCCTGGGCGCGCTGCGCCCGAAGACCCGCGCGGTGTTCGTCGAGGCGCTCTCGAACCCCCTGCTGCGCCTGGTCGACGTCCCGGCGCTCGGGCCGGAGCTTGCCCGTCGCGGCGTCGACCTGATCGTCGACGGCTCGATGGCGTCGCCCGCGGTGCTCCGGCCACTCGAGCACGGCGCGACCATGGTCATGCACAGCCTGACCAAGTTCATCTCCGGCCACGGCGACGTCACCGGAGGCCTGGTGGCGGGGCGGAGCGAGCCGATCGCCCGCATCCGCAACGCGATGATCCGCGCGGGCACCAACCTGGGCCCCTTCGACGCCTGGCTGGCCGCCCGCGGCGCCCGCACGCTCGCCGTCCGCATGGAGCGGCAGTGCGCCAACGCGCTCCACCTCGCCCGGTTCCTGGAAGGCCGGCCGGCGGTCTCGCGCGTGTACTACCCGGGACTCCCGTCGCACCCGCAGCACGCGCTGGCCCGCCGGCTGATGCCGCGCCAGCAAGGGGCGATGCTCTCGTTCGACCTGCGCGGTGGCGCTCAGGCGGTGGAGCGGTTCATGGCGCGGACGCGGCTGCTCGAGTTCGCCCCGAGCTTCGGCGACGTGGCCACCACGTGGACCTATCCGGCCCGGACCTCGCATCGCCGCATCTCCGACGACGAGAAGGCCGCGATGGGGATCGGGGCCGGGCTCGTGCGGGTGTCGGTCGGGCTCGAGGATGCGGGCGAGCTCGAGGTCGACCTGGAGGCGGCGCTGGCATGAGCGCGATCGGCCTCGAGCCCCCGGCCAGCGTGGTGGAGCCGGTCGTGCTGGAGGGCCGTCATGTCCGGCTGGAGCCGCTCGCGAAGGCGCACGCCGCAGGGCTGGCCGCGGCGGCCGCCGGATCGCGCCGGACCTACGGCTTCACGACGGTGCCACAGGGAGAGGTCGAGGCGGCGGCCTACATCGAGGTCGCGCTCGGGGAGCAGGCGGCGTGGCGCTCGCTGCCCTTCGCGACGATCGACCGGGCGCGCGAGATGGTCGTGGGCTCCACGCGGTTTCTCAACATCGAGTTCTGGCCGTGGCCCACGGGCAACGCCAACCAGCGGGGCGTGGATCGGCCGGACGTGGTGGAGATCGGCGCGACCTGGCTCGGCGAGTCCGCGCAGCGCACGCCGATCAACACCGAGGCGAAGCTCCTGATGCTCGAGCACGCGTTCGACCGCTGGCGCGTGCACCGGGTGAGCCTGATGACCGACGCGCGCAACCAGCGGTCGCGGGACGCCATCATGCGGCTGGGCGCCCGCTTCGACGGAGTGCTGCGGGCGGCGCGGCCCGCGAGCGACGGCGCCATTCGCGACACCGCGGCCTTCTCGATCCTCGAATCGGAGTGGCCCGCGATCCGCAGCAAGCTACGCGCACGACTTCTGCAGTGACCGAGCACGGAAAGGAGACGAGGACATGGAGATCGGAACGCTGAGGCTGAAGGTGGGGCTGGCCGAGATGCTGAAGGGCGGCGTCATCATGGACGTCACCAACGCGGAGCAGGCCAAGATCGCGGAGGACGCGGGCGCGACCGCGGTGATGGCGCTCGAGAGAGTGCCCTCCGACATCAGGAAGGAAGGCGGCGTCGCCCGGATGTCGCCGGTGACCAAGATCAAGGAGATCCAGAAGGCGGTGACGATCCCGGTGATGGCCAAGTGCCGGATCGGCCACTTCGTCGAGGCCCAGATTCTCGAGTCGCTCGGGGTGGACTTCATCGACGAGTCCGAGGTGCTGACGCCCGCCGACGAGCACTTCCACGTGGACAAGTTCGCCTTCAAGGTGCCGTTCGTCTGCGGGTCGCGCGACCTGGGCGAGTGCCTCCGCCGCATCGGCGAGGGCGCGGCCATGATGCGGACGAAGGGCGAGGCCGGGTCCGGTAACATCGTGGAGGCCGTCCGCCACATGCGCGCGGTCACCTCCGGCATCCGCCGCCTCACCATGCTGGGCGACGAGGAGCTGATGACCGAAGCCAAGAACCTGGGCGCGCCCTACGAGCTGGTGCGGTGGGTGGCCAAGAGCGGGCACCTGCCGGTGCCGAACTTCTCGGCGGGTGGCATCGCGACGCCGGCCGACGCCGCGCTCATGATGCAGCTCGGCGCCGAGGCGGTCTTCGTCGGCTCCGGGATCTTCAAGTCCTCGGATCCGGCGGTGCGGGCCAAGGCCATCGTGCAGGCCACGACACACTACAAGGATCCGGACGTCCTGGCCAAGGTGTCCGAGGGCCTGGGCGACGCGATGCCCGGTATCGAGACCTCGAAGCTGAAGGAGTCCGACCTCCTCCAGACCCGGGGCTGGTAGCGGATCGCGTGAGCGACAACCGGGCAACAGATCGGGGGGCAACAGATCGGCACGTCCTCCCGGCCGACCTGCCCGTGCCGGTGGACGACGGCGCCTGCGACCACCTTCCGGGGGCGCAGGTGCCGTCGATCCGGCTTCAGTCCACCGGCGGACGGTGGGTCGATCTGGCGGAGGTGACCGCCCGCCCCGCGGTGCTCTTCTTCTACCCGCGCACCGGTGAGCCGGGTCGACCGGCGGGGCCGGACTGGGACGCCATTCCCGGGGCCCGGGGCTGTACCCCGCAGAGCTGTGGCTTCCGCGATCGGTATCATGACTTCGCCGCCAGGGGAGTGGCCGTCTTCGGAGTCAGCACGCAGGAAATGGCCTACCAGCGCGAGTTCGTCCGGCGCAACCACGTGCCGTTCGAGATGCTGAGCGACTGCGAGCTCGCGCTGACCTCCGCCATGCGACTGCCCACGTTCGACTACCCCTCCACGCGCGGGGGGCCGCCCACCCTGATCAAGCGCATGGCCTGGTTCGTGGACCGGGGATCCATCGAGCGGATCTGGTACCCGGTCTTTCCGCCGGACCGCAACGCGGAAACAGTCGTCGAATGGGTGCGCGAGCGGGAGCGGCTCCTCCTGCGCGATCAGGGCCCGGTGAGGCTCGCCTGATCATGAAGATCGGCGTGCTGGCCCTTCAGGGCGACTTCGCCATGCACCGCAAGGCGCTCGACCGCATCGGGGTGGACTCCGAGGAGATCCGCATGCCGCGGCAGCTCGACGACGTCTCCGGGCTGATCATGCCCGGCGGCGAGAGCACCACGTTGCTCAAGCTCATGGACGCCTGGGAGTTCGTTCCGGCGCTGGAGAAGTTCCACGCGGCTGGCAAGCCGGTCTTCGGGACCTGCGCCGGCATGATCCTGCTCGCGCGCGAGGTGCTGAGCCCCGAGCAGTTCTCGCTCGGGTTCATCGACATCACGGTGGAGCGCAACGCCTACGGCCGGCAGAAGGAATCGTTCGAGACGATCGGCTCCGGCGACCTGGGGCAAGGGGTGCGGCCGCTCAAGATGGTCTTCATCCGGGCGCCGCGAATCCGACGCCTCGGTCCGGCGGTGACTCCGCTCGCCGAGCATCGTGGCGAGTGCGTCATGGCCCGGCAGGGCACGGTCGTCGTCGGCGCCTTCCACCCCGAGATGACCGACGAGACCGCCATCCACGAGTACTTCGCCGGGATCGTGCGCGCCGCGGGTCGCTAGGCTCCTCCGTCACCCGGGAGCAACTCGACCGGGTCGCCCAGCGCGATCCGGCCTCCATTGACCACCGCGCAGTCGAGCGCCATGGTCCCGCCGAATCTGGACGCGATGCGGCGTAGGACCGACAGGTCCTGCTCCTGGGTGTCCGGGTCGTAGGTCGTCATCACACAGCGCGACCTGAGCTTCGCCACCGAGATGGTCGCCGCGCCGATCCGCAGCCGTCGGCCCGGCCAGGCGCGTTCGGCGAGGCCCTCGACTCCTCCGATGACGATGTTCGGCCGGAACCGGCGATGGTCCACGCCCAGCTCGGCGAAGGCGCCGTCGGTCCCGATCAGGAGGGGCAGGACGTCGAAGCGCTCCGGCCCTTCATAGTGGACTAGGCGGGCCGCAGGTCCCGCGGCCGCCCGGACCGCCGCCAGGCTCTCCGGCGCGGTCCAGGGGAGCCGGTCCACGAGGGGCTCGCCGTCCGGCCCCAGGGTGCCGCGGAGACCGAGCAGGCCGGGATGGGTGCGCGACGTGATGACGCGACCGCCTGGTCCGCTCACGTGGACCACCCGATCGCCCGCGAGTCCGTCGGCGGTGACGACTGCGGACTCGAGTCGTTCCCCCGCCATCGACTTCACCGGATACCGCCACAGCTCCGCAACGTGCATGTCCGGGCGCCCCCTCGTGCTAACCTGTTAGATCAGAAAAACAGGTTAGTGGATTCGACCGAAGATAACTTTCGTATTAATATAATTAATCAGATGGTTATGGGTAGAGTCCGAAGGTCGTTCATCAAGGTTGGTGACGATCTCGCCATCGACTTCGCCAACACGGCCGGCACGGACGCCGATTCCGCCCGCGCGCTCCGCTCCTGGCGCGATCTCGTCGATTTCCTCGAGCTGCGCTCCGCGGTGAGCCGGTCCGAGGGCCGCGCCCTACGCCGGATGGGCGAGGAGGACGCGCGCGCGTGCGGAGCCGCGCTCGGTCAAGCCGTGGCCCTGCGCGAGACCATCCGCCAGGCGCTGGAAGCCATGGCGACCAGGCGCCCACTTCAGGCTTCGTGGGTGGCCGCATTCAATCAGGCCCTGGTCTGGGGCGCTGGCTCGGCGCGGCTGGAGCGGCAGGGTCGCGGCTGGCAGCTGGGCTTCGCGCCCTCGTGGGCCGATCCGTCTCGCGCCCTGGCCCCCATCGCCCGATCCATGGTGGACCTCGCCGTCCGGAGCCGGGGGGTCGAGATCAGGAAGTGCGCGAACCCCCTGTGCACGCTCTACTTCCGGGACCGCTCGCGCTCCCGGCGCCGGCGCTGGTGCTCGATGGCGGTGTGCGGCAACCGCATGAAGGTAGCCGCGCATGCCCGCCGCCACGGGCGCCGCCAGCGCCCTGGAACGCGCCGCGGGGTTTAGGGTTGACAGGGGGGGTGGCCCGGCGCAAGGTATGGTCTGACCAGCCGACCAGGCACATCAGCCCCAGCATCCGCGTGCGTTTGAGGAGGAAGGCATGGCGCATTTCACCTGCGAGGTCGTCTACCGCGGCATCTTCCAGAAGAATCTCGCGGCCCGGATCTGCCGCGGCATCGTGCTCTCGGCCCGGAAGGCCGGGCGCTGGGGCATCGCATTCGGGCGCTATGGGGACAGCCCTCAGCGCAACGGCATCCCGGCGAAGGACTTCGCGATCGTCGCCGACACCCAGGAGGAGCTTGAGCAGAACATGGCCCGTTACGAGCCCAAGGAGGTCGACGTCACGATCTGCGTGGACGACACCCTGTCCAAGGGCGTCGAATCCTGGGCCTGGTACGGGCTGCAGCCGATCAACCGGCTCACGATCTCGGGCGGCACGCTCCTGATGACCTCGCTCCAGAGCCCGGCCGACCTCCTGAAGGACATCCACAAGAAGGACGCGCCCTACAGCCTGGCCCTGATCCGGGCCAAGGCGTCCTTCTCTGGCCTGTGGGTCTACAAGGAGGACCACACCGAGGCCCGTATCCTGGGCGCGCTGGCCAGGATCAAGCCCGAGTTCCTGTCGCTCGACGCGGTCGGCCAGGCCATCAAGGAGGCCGAGTGGGGCTCCGACCTGAAGGTCGCATCCGCGCAGAAGGCCCACGAGCGGCTGGAGAGCCGGCCGGTCAAGATCACCGAGGGCAACCCCGAGATCCCGTACTCCTTCGAGATGCCGAAGTGGTGGGAGATGCGCGAGGGCGTCAGCATCCCGGCGATCCCCATCGGCAAGCCGATGGAGGGCGGCAAGGGCTATGTGCCCGAGCGCAACCCGTACTTCAAGAAGTTCACCACCCGCACCATGCGCCCGGTGATCGACTTCGACAAGTGTGTGAAGTGCACGCTCTGCTGGATCCAGTGCCCGGACTCCTGCTTCGACGTGACGCCGGACGGCCTCTACGACGCCAACATGGAGGCGTGCTGCGGCTGCGGGGTGTGCGAGGCGGTGTGCCCGGCGAAGGACTGCGTCACGATGGTGCGCGAGGACGCCTTCGAGGACAACGCCAGCCAGTGGGAGATGTGGCGCAAGGACAAGGGCCAGTACAAGACCTGGATGACGGACAAGATCCACAGCAAGGAGCACATCACCCGCTCCCACGGCTTCCGCTTCCGGGGCCAGTACGAGGAAGAGGTCAAGAAGGAGCTGGATTCCGGCGGCATCGAGATCATCGCGGGCATCCCCGGCGAGAACGCCGAGTCGAAGAAGTAGGAGGAAAGAGATCATGGCCGTCGAGACCAAGCCGGCAGGGGCCGTCGCCGATCACAAGGAGATGCTGATCTCGGGCAGCGAGGCGTGCGCGGAGGCGCTGACCCTCGCCGACCTCGACGTCGTCACCGCGTACCCGATCCGCCCGTACGACACCGTGATGCAGGCGATCGCCAAGAAGATCGCGAACGGTCAGCTGGTGGCCGAGTACATCGTGGCCGAGGGAGAGCACAGCCAGTTCGAGATCGTGAAGCACGCTTCCACGGTGGGGGCGCGCGTGTTCTGCGGGTCCTCGGGCGTGGGCTGGATGTACGCGATGGAGTGCCTCACGGTCACTCCGCCGCTCCGCGTTCCGATGGTCTGCATGGTGGGCAACCGGGCCCTCGACGATCCCGGCGCCTTCGGGGTCGAGCACAATGACGCGCTCGTGGTCCGGGACCTGGGCTGGATGCTGATCTGGGTCGACACCGCCCAGGAGATGCTCGACACCACGCTGCTCGCGTACCGGATCGCGGAGGACCGGCGGGTCTTCCTTCCCTGTGCGATCTCGGCCGACGGCGCCTTCCTGACCCACTCGCAGGCCCTCTGCCAGGTGCCGAGCCGCGCCCTGGTGGACAAGTTCCTGCCCCGCTACGAGCGGGGCGACCTGCTGCTCCATCCCGACAACCCGATCACGGTGGCCCCGCAGGCCAACGAGGACTGGGTCATCGAGATCCGGCGGCAGAACGACGAGGCCATGAAGCGAGCCAGCACCGTGATCGAGGAAGCCTACGCCGATTTCCGGAAGGTCATGGGCCGCGGACCCGAGAACCCGTGGTTCGAGGAGTACATGGCCGACGACGCCGAGATCATCCTGGTGGGCATGGGGACGATCTCGCTGCCCATGAAAGTCGGCATCCGCAACATGCGAGCCCAGGGCAAGAAGGTGGGTCTCGTGCGCCCGCGGTGGTTCCGGCCGTTCCCGACCGAGCGGATCGTCAAGGCGCTCTCGCGCGCCTCGGCCATCGGCGTCATCGACCGCGACTACTCCTTCGGCTCGCCGTTCAACTCGGGCGTGGTCGCGAACGAGATCCGCTCCGCGATGTACAACGCGGACAAGCGGCCGCCGCTGATGAGCTTCATCTGCGGCCTGGGTGGCCGCGAGGTGACCCTGGAGGACGTCGCGAAGGCGACGGACATGTGCTACGCCGCCGCGAAGGCCGGCAAGTCCGATCCCAAGACGCACTGGCTGGGCGTCCGCGAGTAACCGCTTTGCGAGCCGAAGCCGAAGGCGAAGCGAGCGCATATAAGGGGGATGCTACCGATGCCTGAAAGCACGTTCACGAACGCGACGCAGATCCTCGAGCCCTTCAAGGGCGTCAAGAAGGTCACGATCGAGGAGTACTTCACCTCCGGTCACCGCACCTGTCAGGGCTGCGAGTCGGCGCTGGTGATGAAGCTCATGGTCAAGGCGGCGGGGCCGCGGACCATCGTGCTCGGGTCCACCGGGTGCATGTACGTGGCCAACACCACGTACTACACGACCCCGTGGGTGGTGCCGTGGATGCACACCCAGCTCGGCTCGTCGGGCTCGGCGGCGCTGGGCACCGCGGCCGGCCTCAAGGCCCTCATGAAGAAGGGCAAGATGAAATCCGAGCCGATCAACGTCATCGCGTTCTGCGGCGACGGGGGCGGCGCGGACATGGGACTGGGCGCGATCTCGGCCACCCTGACCCACAAGGAGTACAACTCGCTGATCCTGCTCTACGACAACGAGTCGTACGCCAACACCGACATCCAGCTCTCGGGCTCGACCCCGTACGGGGCCAACACCACGTTCAGCCCGCCCGGCTCCGTGCACCGGATCATTCACACCCGATGGAAGAAGAACACCGCGGGGATGCTGGCCGCCGGCCACCCCGAGTGCCGCTACGTGGCCACCGTGGACGCCTCCTACGCGGTCGAGATGATGAACAAGGTCCGCAAGGCCCTGACCAAGGGCGGGCCCACCTTCATCCACTCGCTGGATCCGTGCCCCAAGGGCTGGGACTACGATCCGATGCTCTCGCACGAGCTGGGCGAGCTGGCCGTCGAGACCGGCGTCTTCCCGCTCTACGAGGTCGAGGACGGCGTGGTCCGGCACTACGGCAAGTCGAAGGCCATCGTGGAAGGCCGGCCCCGCAAGCCGGTGCGCGAGTACCTGCTCAAGCAGGGTCGGTTCGCGCATTTCACCGAGGAGGACCTCGGGTACTTCCAGTCCAAGGTGGACGAGATGTGGGACAAGTGGGAAGTGCCGGGAGTGATCCCGTTCTGGAAGGAGCGCCCCGGCAAGTAACCAGCGGTTCACGCGGGTTATCGAGGGCCAGACCCCCGGGGGTCTGGCCCGGTTTCGAGGGGACCCGACAATGTCGTCAGCGGCTTCGACCGTGTTCGGTCCGAAGATGGTGAGCCGGTGGTGGCAGCTCCTCGCCGCCGTCATCGCGATGATGGCGATCGCGAACCTGCAGTACGCCTGGACGCTGTTCACCACGCCGTTGACCAAGAGCCTCGGCGCCTCCCTCGCCGCGGTCCAGGTGGCGTTCGCCGCCTTCATCCTGGTCGAGACGTGGCTGGTCCCATTCGAGGGCGCGCTCGTCGATCGGTTCGGCCCGCGCATCATCATCATGAGCGGCGCGGTGCTGGTCGCGGCGGGATGGGTCGGGGCGGGGATGGCCCAGTCCCTGACCGAGCTGTACGCCTATTACACGATCGGCGGCGTCGGCGCGGGGGCGGTCTACGGGGCGTGCATGGGGCACGCGCTCAAGTGGTTCCCGGACCATCGCGGGCTCTGCGCGGGCGTGACCGCGGGCGCGTACGGGATCGGGACGGCGCTCACGGTCGCGCCGATCGAGTCGATGATCAAGACCGCGGGCTACGCCCACACCTTCGTGGTGTGGGGCATCATCCAGGGCGTCGTGGTCCTGGTGGCGGGCTTCTTCATCGTGCGTCCGCCGGAGGGCTGGAGCCCGCCCGGGTGGGTGAAGCACGGGGCCGCGACGAGCCCGCGCGTGAACCGATCGCCGGTGGACCTCGCGCCGATGCAGATGATCCGCCACTCGTCGTTCTGGGTGCTCTACTTCATGATGACCCTGATGGCGTTCAGCGGCCTGGTCATCACCGCGCAGGTGAACCCGATCGCCAAGTTCTACCACGTCGATCAGGTCGTGGTGGCGTTCGGCATGTCGGCCCTCGTCCTCGCGATCCAGATCGAGCGCATCCTCAACGGCGTCACCCGCCCGTTCTGGGGCTGGGTGTCCGACCACATCGGGCGCGAGAACACGATGTTCATCGCGTTCGGCCTGCAGTCGGTCACGATCGTGCTGCTGCTGCAGCTCATCCACCGTCCGATCTGGTTCATCGTGCTGTCCGGGCTTGCGTTCTTCTCGTGGGGCGAGATCTTCTCGCTGTTCCCGGCGGCCACCGCGGACCTGTTCGGCCAGCGCTACGCGACCACCAACTATGGCATCGTCTACACCGCCAAGGGGCTCGCCTCGATCTTCTCGGGCCCGGTCGCGGCCCTCGCCGCCGGCGCCGCCGCTTCGTGGGTGCCGGTCTTCTGGGCGATGGTTGTTTGCAGCGGGATCGACGCGATCCTGGCCCTCGTGCTCCTCAAGCCCTTAGCCCGTCGAACCATCGAGCGGGCGACCCGCGCGTTCGTGGCGGACACGGCTCTCCGCGCGAACCCCGGGCTGGCGGAGAGCGCACGCTCGGCTCGCTAGCTCGCGGCCTCGCCGGACGCGGCGACCGGGAGGTGGTATATCCTGCATCTCGGGATGTCCTTCCTGTCGCCCGAGTTCCTGGCCCGTCTCGTCGAGATCGGGTTCTTGAACCTGCTGCTCTCCGGTGACAACGCGGTGGTGATCGCGCTCGCGGTGCGCGCGCTGCCCGACCGGCAGCGGCTCCTCGGCCAGATCGGGGGCACGGTGGGCGCGGTGGTCCTCCGGCTCGCGTTCGTCGGAGCGGTCACCGCGCTGCTCCGCGTCCCGCTGCTCCGCCTGATCGGCGGAGTGCTGCTGCTCTGGATCGCGATCCGGCTGATCCGCCCGGAAGAGCCCGACGACGCGCCCGGCCACCACGGCACCTCGTTCTGGAGCGCGATCTGGATCATCGTGGTCGCCGACGTGACGATGAGCCTCGACAACGTGCTGGCGGTGGCCGCGGCGGCACGGGGCGACATGCTCGTGATCGTGCTCGGGATCGTGGCCTCGCTGCCGATCGTGGTGTGGGGCAGCGGGATCCTCGCGCGGCTGATGAGCCGCCACGAATGGATCGTCTGGCTTGGCGGTGGCATCCTCGGCTACGTGGCCGGAGACATGATCCTCGACGACCCGCTGTTGCGGCGATGGCTCGAGCCCGCGGGGCCGTGGCTGGCGCCCGGCGCGTCGATGGCGCTGGCGGGCCTGCTCACGCTTCTCGGGTGGTGGCTCTCCAGGCGCGCGCGTCTCGACGCCCCGCGGCCCGCCCGCCCGCCGGCCCGCTCCATCGACCTCCCCGGATCCGGCCGCCCGCGGCGATGACCACGCTGTTCGATCCCGAGTTCTGGGTGCGGCTCGGCAGCATCGTGCTGATCGACCTCTCGCTCGCCGGCGACAACGCCCTGGTCATCGCGCTCGCCGTCCGGGGGCTTCGGCCACGCGAGCAGCGCCTGGGCCGCATCTGGGGCACCGTAGCTGCGGTCGGCCTGCGCCTCGTGTTCATCGCGATCGTGAGCGCCCTCCTGACGGTCGCGCTGCTCCAGGCGGTCGGCGGGCTGCTCCTCCTGTGGATCGCGGTCCGGCTGGTCCGCCCGGGGCAGCCGGCGGAGCACGAGGCTCGTCCGGGGGTGTCCCTTCGCCAGGCGGTGTGGCTCATCGTGATCGCGGACCTCACGATGAGCCTCGACAACGTGCTGGCGGTAGCGGCGGCCGCGCACGGCAACCTGCTCCTGGTCGCGCTGGGTATCGCCCTGTCGCTACCGGTCGTGGTCTGGGGCAGCGGGTTCCTGGCCGTCCTGATGGCCCGGTACCCCTGGATCGTCTGGGTGGGCGGCGGCGTGCTCGGCTACGTCGCGGGCGAGATGATCACCGACGATCCGATCGTGCGCGGCTGGCTGGGGGCGCACGCCGATCTCGTCGATGATCCGCTGTCGATCCTGCTGGCGATCGCGCTGACGGCGCTCGGCTGGTGGCTGGCGCGCAGCACGGTGAGCCCGGAGGTACAGGAGATCTAGCCATGGAACTCGAGCCGGTCAAGTCGACACGCATCTACGAGGAGATCGTCCGGCAGGTCAAGCAGCTCATCGCGGAGGGCCGGCTCAAGTCCGGTGATCGCCTGCCCCCGGAGCGGGAGCTGGCCGAGAAGTTCATGGTGAGTCGCACCTCGGTGCGCGAGGCCCTGAGGGCGCTGCAGAGCCGCGGCCTCATCGACATCCGGGCC
>Ga0187766_10000581_pt1 | contig 20530 bp, 19 predicted proteins | sample 0216_QUI02_MP05__4_FD_132971 | JGI IMG/M metagenome (GOLD analysis project Ga0187766, IMG submission 132971) | Tropical peat soil microbial communities from peatlands in Department of Meta, Colombia - 0216_QUI02_MP05_20_MG | ecosystem: Environmental > Terrestrial > Soil > Wetlands > Peat ... | reverse complement strand
CGATTACGTCTTCGTCCCGCCGTATCTGCCGCACAGGGAAGAAAACCCAGACCCGACCACGCCCGCCGAGATCGTGATCGCACGCAGCACCCAAGAGCCCATTGTGATCAATCTGCCGCAGTTGTATCCGCTCTGAGCGATACCGCTGAGGCATGAGTGGAACTTTCGAGTCCTACCGCGATGTTTTCCCGAATGCTCGGCTCAGCCGCGATGACTCCCGGTATGCCAGAGATCCGCGCGTGGCCGATGCGCTGAGCCACTCGGTCCAGCCCTTCTGTAGACGGCACCGTTCGCTATACGATATCGGTAACCTCGCTACTTACTCCTATTCCCACAGAAGCAGTTGACGAACCGCGGGACGTGGTCCGTATGGCCGAAGCATTTGACTGGCCGGGCGCGGGCGCACCCGTTGGGGCCACCAGAACCAGCGTCCGAGAAGCGTTGCGATGGACGGGGTCATGAACGCGCGCACGATCAGCGTGTCGAACAGCAGCCCGAGACCGATGGTGGTCCCTATCTGACCGAGAATCCGCAAGTCGCTGAACACAAAGGAAGCCATGGTGGCGGCGAACACCAGGCCGGCAGCGGTCACCACCGAGCCAGAACCGGCCATCGCACGGATAATGCCCGTCCTCAATCCGGCGCCGATCTCTTCTTTGAACCGGGAGATCAGCAGCAGGTTATAGTCGGATCCCACAGCCAAGAGCAGGATGACGGCCAGCGCAAGCACGATCCAATACAGTTTGATACCGAGCATATCCTGCCAGACCAGCACGGACAGGCCAAAAGAGGCACCCAACGAAAGCGCCACCGTGCCTACAATGACGATCGCGGCAACCAGACTCCGCGTGATGAACATCATGATGAGCAAAACCAGACTCAGCGCCGATAGTCCGGCGATCATGAGATCGTATTTGGCGGCGTCTCGGATGTCCTTGTAAGCCGCAGCGGTACCCCCGAGATAGAACTTGGCATCCGCCGAAGGGGTGCCCTTCACGGCCTCGTGCGCCGCCTTCATGATCGGATCGATATGCGAGATGCCCTCGGGTGTCGCGGGATCACCTTCATGGGTGATGATCATGCGAGCGGCCTTGCCGTCCGGCGAGAGAAACAATTTCAGGCCGCGCTTGAAATCGGCGTTGTCGAAAACCTCTGGAGGCAAGTAGAAGGAATCATCGTTCTTGGCGGCGTCAAAGGCTTGTCCCATCGCGGTCGCGTTTTCGATCATCGCCGACGTCTGGTCATAGATCCCGGACATGGTAGCGTAGTTTGATAGCGTCAACTCCTGAAGGGTCTGCTGGCTGGCGATCTGTTGCGGTATAAGCGTCAGCAGTTGCGGCTGGATCGCATCCAATTTGTCGAAGCTCACCGCGAGCTTTTCCAGCTGCTCGCTGACCTGGTCGAGACCGTCCATTAGGTCCCAGACGGACCGGAACGCAAAGCAGGCCGGGATATCGTAGCAGTGCTTTTCCCAGTAGAAGTAACTGCGAAGCGGCCTGAAGAAGTCGTCGAAATTCGCGATCTTATCCCGCAAGTCATTCAGCGTGGCAAGCGATTCGTGAAAGCTTTCGGTCTGGTCGTGAGTCGCGGCGGCGAGCTCCTGCTGCAGGGCATACTGGTGATTGAAAGTGTCGATCGTTTTTGCAATCTCCGCGGCCTGCGTCAGCATGTCGCGCGCACGGTCTTTCTGGTATTTCAGGTTCTCCATCTGCCCCACGCTTTGCATGCTGATCTGAAACGGTATCGAGCTGTGGTCGATCGGCGTTCCCAACGGCCGGGTCATGGACTGCACCTGGGCGATACCGGGGACATGGAAGACGCCTTTGGCCACCCTGTCCAAGATGAGCATGTCGGCCGGATTACGCATATCGTGATCGGTCTCGATCATCAGCAGTTCGGGATTCAGCCGGGCCGGAGAAAAATGCCGCTCCGCGGCCGCATAGCCGATATTGGCGGGGGCTGTGGCCGGCATGTAGGGGCGAGGGTCGTAACTGGTCTTATATCCCGGCAGGGCGAGCAGACCGACCAGCGCTACCGCGCACGTCACCGCAAGAATGGGCCCGGGCCAGCGCACGATCGCCGTGCCGATCCGCCGCCATTCCCGGGTCCTCATCATGCGCTTGGGTTCGAAGAGACCGAAATGACTGGCCACGGTAACCACGGCCGGACCCAGGGTGAGCGCGGCCAGCAGCGAGACAAGGACGCCTATTCCGGCGGGAACGCCCAGGGCTTGAAAATACGGCATGCGGGCAAAGCTCAGACAAGACACCGCGCCGGCAACGGTCAGGCCCGATCCCAGCACAACGCGGGCGGTGCCGTGGAACATGGTATAGAAGGCGGTTGCCCGATCCTCGCCGGCCCCGCGCGCTTCTTGATAACGGCCGAGGAAAAATATCGCGTAGTCCGTGCCGGCGGCGATGACCAATAACGTGAGCAGATTCGTCGAGTACACCGAAAGTCCGATGATCCCGGAGTTTCCAAGAAAGGCGACGAATCCCCGGGCCGCGGCCAACTCGATAAGGACCGTGAGAAGCACGAGGATCATGGTGACGACGGAACGGTAGACGAAAAGCAACATCACCGCGATCACCAGGAAGGTTATCCCGGTGACCTTCGCGGTACTTTTGCTGCCCACGGTAAACTGATCCGCGAATAGCGGCGCCGGGCCGGTGACATAGGCCTTGACGCCCTTCGGCGGCTGCGCGTGTTCAACAATGTCGCGGACAGCGGTGACGGACTCGTTTGCTAACGCGCTGCCTTGATCGCCAGCAAGATACGCTTGGACATACGCGGCCTTGCCGTCTGTGCTCTGCGAGGCCGACGACGTCAGCGGATCCCCCCATAAGTCCTGAATGTGCTGCACATGCTTGGTGTCCTGCGAGAGCCGATGGATCAGGGTGTCATAAAACCGGTGGGCGTCGTCGCCGAGGGACTTATCGCCTTCCAGCACGATCATGGCCATGCTGTCGGTATCGAACTCGCGAAACACCTTGCCCATGTGTTTCATCGCCAGCAGCGACGGCGCATCTGGGGGGCTCGCCGCAACGTTATGTGCTCGTCCAACCGCCTCCAATTGCGGTAGCGTGCCATTCGTTATGGCAACGGTGGCCAGCCAGAACAGCAGGATCGGCACCGAAAGCCGACGGATGGTGTGCGCCAAGAAAGGTCGCCGGCCGTGATGGTTGCTCATCCGGACTTGTCCAGACAGAAGGTATAGGCGTTCACTTCGTTGACAGACCTTTCATCTTTGACTACACCGTTGATGGTGATGCGGCAGCCGATGAAATTGCTATTACCCTGCGCCACGACGTTGGCGACGACCGCGGGCAGTGTGGTCGTTATTTCGTACGTCCATGGCAGGGCCGCGTTGTCAGCTCGCTGCGGTTGAGCATTGACGTCTAAGTAGTTGATTGTTGCCACTGTCCCGGGGGCGCCGAAGACTTCGAGGATCACGTGCTTGGGATTGAACGGGATGATTTCATTCGAGATGCCACTGGCAGCCGAAGTTTTGTGGTGCGAGCCGAATATTCCGTGGAGTCTATACACGCCGAACCCCGCGACCGCCACCACGACCACAGCGACCAGCAGCATCCACCCTCGTCTGACCAAGCGGGTAATTGAAATCCCGTTCACCCGTTAGCCTTTCGATAACCGGTGACACGATCGCTCGGGCCAGGTCGTCTTTTTCCTGCGGTTCAAGCGGGGAATCGACAAACTATAACAGTACGGTCCGGGACCGGACACTACAAGAGATGACAGAGTGCAATTCCGGCCGCGCCGTCGAGCACTTGTTCAAACCACGGCCAGGCCGGTAAGAGGGTGGCCGGTACCGCTTTACCGGGTGGGTCGGGTGAGGCTAGGGATGATGACGTCGTCGACGAGGGCTTGCACGGTATGCCGGGTGGGGGGCCGACTTTGGATTATGGACCGGAATATGAGGTAGCCGGGCAACAGGTCCCAGAGTTCGTCGCTGATGGCGGCGGCGTCGATCTCGCCGCGGTCGACGGCCTGCTGGAGGATGTGGCGCATCAAGGCTTTCCGCTGGTCGACAAACTCGTGCTGCATGACGTAGTTGAGCGCACGGTTGCGTGACACCTCGACCAGCACCGCGCGGATGGTGGTGGCGTGCTGGCGGGCGTGCTTGCAAACCAGCTCTCCCACTCGCAGCAAATCGCCCCGTAGTGTGCCGGTGTCGGGCGGGACCGCGACCTGGCGGATGCCTTCGATGAACGCGGCCAACACCAATGCGGCTTTCGACGGCCAGCGCCGGTACACCGTGGCCTTGCTGGCCCGGGCGGTCGCCGCAACCGCGTCCACCGTCAACCGGTCATACCCGTGTTGCTGCAGCAGCCGCAACGTCACCGCAAGCAACTCTGCCTCCCGCGGCGACCACGGCGAGGACTCCGCGGCGCGATCGGCGGTCTGGGTCACAGCGTCCACCATAGAACCGTTGCGGTAGTACAGGCTAGTACCGTACTGGCTAGCTCACTAAAACCGGCAGCCAACGGTTCTCCATGACAAACCGCATCGCGCGGGTGCCCGACCCGCGAATGTCGCGGCCCACGAGCACAGCATCGATGGCTACCCGGTCAGTCCAGGCCGCCCGCACATCCCGGCTATCCCGACGCGGGATCGATCCCTTTTGTCGTCGACCTCATGCGGCCAGGACGGAATCCAGCGCTGAATAGAACAAGCCGAGCCCGCCGTCGGAGGGGCCGGTCAGCGTTTCGATGGCGTGCTCGGGATGCGGCATCAAACCGACGACGCGGCCGTTGGCCGAGCTGATGCCGGCGATATCACGCAGTGAGCCGTTGGGGTTGTCCAGGTAGCGAAACACCACTCGGCCTTCGCCTTCCAGTTTGTCGAGCACCTTCTCAGGCGCCACATAGCGGCCCTCGCCCGACTTCAGTGGCATCAGCAGCTCCGCGTCCGGCTCGAAACGCGATGTCCACGCCGTCGCGGTCGACACCACCCGCAGCCACACGTCGCGGCAGACGAAGTGCAGACCCGCGTTGCGGGTCAGCGCGCCGGGCAGCAGCCCGGCCTCACATAGCACCTGAAAACCGTTGCAAATACCCAATATCGGCAACCCGCGGCCGGCGGCCTTGATCACTTCGGCCATCACCGGAGCGAATCGGGCGATCGCGCCGGCGCGCAGGTAGTCGCCGTAGGAAAACCCGCCGGGCACCACCACCGCGTCGACACCCTTGAGGTCGGCGTCGGCATGCCACAGGCTCACCGCCTCGGCGCCGACAAATCGCGCCGCCCGTGCGGCATCGACGTCGTCCAGTGTCCCGGGAAAGGTGATGACGCCGATCCGCGCCGTCATTGCGCTTCCCGGCTTACTGTCCAGTCCTCGATCACGGTGTTCGCCAACAGCGTTTCCGCGATCTCGGCGAGTGCGGGATCGTCGACAGTGTCATCCACTTCAAGCTCAAATCTTTTGCCTTGCCGGACATCTAAGATACCGGTATGTCCGAGCCGTCCCAGTGCGCCGACGATCGCCTGGCCCTGCGGGTCGAGAATCTCGGCCTTAGGCATCACGTGCACAACCACCCGGGCCACGGGCGCTCCTCCTAAGATCTGGTTGCTCGGCGCCAACTCTACCGGCGCCGACTGCCGCGGGGCTTCACGGGCATGAGCTGATGTAGGCCGCGCATAACGGAGCTGTCACGGCGTCTAGTACCTGGGCGTCTGTGATTGCCGGCCACGGCACCTGCGGCGGCGCCGACGACCACAGCGCGAGTTCACTATCCGTGCTGCTCGCCGGGTGTGCGACCAGGTAGGTGTGCAGGATCACCGGCCCGCTGATCACCGCAGCCAGCCGGTTCGGTTCGTCGGTGGTGATCTGCGGCGGTGACCCCAGCTGACAGCCGCGTAGCGTGGCGACGGCGGTGCCGAAGACCGAAACCGCGAGTTGGCCGCCGCGCGCGGTATCACCGCGCCAGTGCAGGACCTGGGCCTGCAACTGCCACTGACCTTCCGGATTACTCACGGTTGCGCGGGCCGCGACCGCGTAGTCGCGGGGGTCCTGCGGCGCCGCCGGCGCGGCACACAACTCCTCGAACCGGAACCGGGGTCTCGTTCCCGTCACCGCGCCCGCCACACCGGCCAGCGCGGGCCAGCGGTATACCGAGTTCAGCGGCACGGCCTGCGACGGGATCCAGGCGGTATCGGGAATCCGGTCGCACACCGGCGGGCAGGTTTCCGGGTCGGCCTGGGCGGGTATGGCGACCATAGGAGCCACCGCCACACCACCCGCGATCAGCACCGTCGCCAGGATTACCCGCATCGCATGTACCCCTCAAGCGCACAATCGTAGACATGCAACTGACGCATTTCGGCCATTCCTGCCTGCTTGCCGAGTTCAACCACACGTCCCTGCTGTTCGACCCGGGGAATTTCTCGCACGGTTTCGAAGGCATCAGCGGGCTGTCCGCGATCCTGATCACCCATCAGCACCCTGATCACGTGGACACCGCTCGGCTGCCGACGCTGATCGAGGCCAACCCGGATGCCGCACTGTACGCCGACCCGCAAACCGCCGCGCAGTTAGGCGAGCCGTGTCGGGCGGTGCACGTCGGCGACGAGCTGACGGTCGGGGAGCTGACCATCCGGGCAGTCGGTGGCCGGCATGCGGTAATCCATCCGGAAATCCCTGTGATAGACAACATTTCGTATTTGGTGGGCGACGGCGACCATCCCGCGAAGTTCATGCACCCCGGCGACGCCCTGTTCGTCCCTGACGAACCGGTGGATGTGCTGGCCACCCCGGCGGCGGCCCCGTGGATGAAGATCGCCGAGGCCGTCGACTATCTCCGGGCGGTGGCGCCGGCGCGTGCGGTGCCCATCCACCAGGGGATCATCGCTGCCGAGGCCCGGGGTATCTACTATGGCCGGCTCACCGAAATGACCACCACCGACTTCCAGGTGCTGCCCGAAGAAAGCGCGGTCACCTTCTGACGCGCGAGCAGATTCTGCGTCTGCTCGGCAAAACTCGTCAGGCGATGTCGCCGGCGGCCCCGCGGCCGGCGGCCCGACCGGAGAAGATGCAGCCGCCCAAAAACGTTCCTTCCAGGGATCGGTAACCATGCACGCCGCCGCCGCCGAACCCGGCCACCTCGCCAGCGGCGTACAGCCCGTCAAGCGGGGTGCCGTCGGCCTTGAGTACCCGCGAGTCCAGGTCGGTTTCAAGACCGCCCAACGTCTTTCGGGTCAGGATGTGCAGCTTGACCGCGATCATCGGCCCGGCCTTCGGATCGGCCAATCGGTGGGGTGCCACCACCCGCCCCAGCCGGTCACCCAGATAATCGCGGGCAGCGCGGATCGCGGTGATCTGGCTATCTTTACTGAACCGGTTGGCCACCTCGCGATCACGTGCAGTGACTTCGGCTTCCACCGTCGCATAGTCCAACGGCACCACATCAGGCACCTTGTTCATGCCGGAAACCAAATCGCGCAAGGAGTTTGCGCTCACGAAGTCCACACCCCGGTCGATAAAGGCCTGCACCGGCCCCGGCGGCCCGTGCCGGGCCCGGGAGCGCAGCAGTTCGCGCACGCTGCGCCCGGTCAGGTCGGGGTTCTGCTCCTGACCGGACAGGGCGAATTCCTTCTCGATGATCTTGGCGTTCAGCACAAACCAGGTGTAGTCACACCCGGATCTGGTGATGTACTCCAGCGTGCCCAGGGTGTCGAAGCCGGGATACAGCGGAGCCGGCAACCGCTTGCCTTCCGCGTCCAGCCACAGCGACGACGGACCCGGTGTGATCCGGATGCCGTGGCCCGGCCAAATCGGGTCAAAGTTGGTGATGCCCTCGGTGTAGTGCCACATCCGGTCCCGGTTGATCACCTGTGCACCGGCCTTCTCGGCGACGCCGATCATCCTGCCGTCCACGTGGGCCGGCACCCCGCTCAGCAGCTGCTCGGGGACACGGCCCATCCGCTGCGGCCAGTTCTGCCGCACCAGATCGTGGTTACCGCCGATGCCGCCACTCGTCACGATTACTGCTGAGGCACGGAATTCGAATTGTCCCACTGCTTTTCGTGACGACGCCACTCCCCGTGGTTCATTCGAGGGCCGCAGTACAGTGCCTCGGACACCTGTCACCGCGTCATTCTCGACGATCAACTCGTCGACACGGTGGCGGTGCGCGAAGCGCGCGGTCGCTCGGTCCCGCAGCTGGCGCGCGAAGATCTCGACCAGAGCGGGTCCGGTGCCCCAGGTGATGTGGAAGCGGGGCACCGAATTGCCGTGCCCGCGTGCGTCGTAGCCGCCACGCTCGGCCCAGCCCACCAGCGGAAAAATCTGCAGACCCCGGGCACGCAGCCAGCTGCGTTGCTCCCCCGCCGCGAAATCGACGTAGCCATGCGCCCATTGCCGTGGCCAATAGTCCTCAGGCCGATCGAATCCCGCCGTGCCGAGCCAATCCTGCAGCGCGAGTTCGTGGCTGTCGTGAATGCCCAGGCGGCGCTGCTCGGGGCTGTCGACGAAGAATAGGCCGCCAAACGACCAGAAGGCCTGTCCACCCAGATTGGCGCTGTTCTCCTGGTCGAGGATCAGCACCCGCATGCCGCGGTCCACCGCCTCGCACGCCGCCACCAGGCCGGCCAGGCCAGCTCCGACAATGATGACGTCAGCGGCCGACCCGGCTCCGGAATCACTCATGCCGCTACAGAGTAGTTAACCCAGCGGTCAGGCGGCGTCGAGAACTGCCTTATCGGGCTCCCAACGGTATACCGTCGCAGTACAGCCGTGCATGGAGGCCAAGTCCACGGCATCGAACATCGCCTGCAGCGGCCCGGACTTGCGCAGGTGACGGGCGGCAACCGCAACCCGCACGATGCCGCCGCGGCGGGCGACGCGCTCCGCTGACAGCACCAGCATCCGGCACCACCACGGCTCGCTCAGGAAACCTTCCCCGATACCCAGTACCCGGGCGCGGACGGTCGTGTGCCGGACCAGGTCGGTGATCCCGTGAAGACCGGCTAGCAGCCGGAAGTCATTGCACGGCAATGCTTTGACGGTGCCCGGCGACACCACCCAACCGGGCGCCGCGAACAGCCGGGTGCGCAGCCCGAGGTGCTCGAGCACTCGGTCGGCGGCCATCAGTCGCAGGTTTGCCTCGTGTGCGGGCAGCGTCGCGAACTCACCGCGAAGCTTCTTGGTGGCCGCCTCGTCATAGCCGTGCAACATAATCGCGTCGCCACGGGCGCGCCGAGCGGCCAGCCACTCGACGGTGCCCGGGTCACGGTCGAGCCGGTAGCCGCCCTTGAGCCGCGGCGCCACCAGCAATGACACCGGCACCGAGCGGGCATCCATCTGTGCGCAAAACTCGTCGACGTCGGCCAGGGTGTGCTCGCCGATCCCAGAGACGGAGACGATCAGTTTGCCAGACACACCGTTAGTGTGTCGTTTCCAGGTGTCCAAATGGTGAAGAAAACGCAGACGGCGGGCGTCTACGGGTCCTCGGGTCAGCTAATTCGGCAGCACCGCTTCGATTGCGGCGACGACCTCCGGAGCGTCGGGCAGCGTCCGTGGCCGGAACCGGTTAGCCACGGCTCCGCCAGGAGCAATCAGGAACTTCTCGAAGTTCCTTAGCACGCCTGCGCGCACGAGGCTTGCGTTCGACCGGCTGCTCTCGACGAGCGGCCGGTGTCGGCTCGCTGCGATACCGGTCGGGCATCTGCACAAACCCACCGTAAAGGCGACCACCGACATGCAGGCCTCCTGCCGCGCCCGGCACAGCGTGTCTGAACTGCACGCCCAACCGGTGTTTGTAACCAAATACGGCGCGACGTGTTCACCGAACATGCTCACCTTCTGCGAATACACGTGCGCGCCGTGTGCGCCGAACTCGACTGCGAGCTAGTCGAGTTCAACGGTGAAGCCGACCCTGTGCACCTGCTCGTCACCTACCCGCCCATGCTCGCTATCCACGCGGCTCAAAGGCCGCACAGCCTACGCTGCGGCGCGAATACACCGGCCGCTGTGTCCGTGCCCGCATGCACGCACATCTCTGGTCCCGTCCTACTTCGCCGTCTCCTGCGCCGCGCACCCCCGTCGATCATCAAGCAGGACATCGACGGCCACGCCAGACCACTGTTACGGCCAGGCTCCGCCCGGCGATAAACGGGATCGGCTAACCCCGGACTCAAGTCCGAGGCTGCGCCGAAGAAAATCTCGCTCTGTACACTGGCGACGTGGCGGAGCGCCCCCTCAAATCGCGACCACGGAAATCCCCGAGATTGTACCGCGGTACCAGATTGAACGGTGCCAGGCTGTCGGCTGCGCCCACCCAGCAGTCGGCGACCGACGAACGGACATATCCGGACAAACTCGACACCGAGCTGCTGCGGATCGCTGGCGTGTGCGTGCTGGCCGCGGTGATGGCGATCCTGGACATTACGGTCGTCAGCGTCGCGCAGCGCACCTTCATCGCCGAATTCGAATCCACCCAAGCCGTGGTCGCCTGGACGATGACCGGCTACACGCTGGCATTGGCTACTGTGATTCCGCTGGCCGGTTGGGCAGCTGATCGGTTCGGCACCAAACGGCTGTTCACGGGCTCTGTTATGGCGTTCACAGTAGGCTCGTTGCTGTGCGCGATGGCGCCAAACATCATGCTGCTCATCACATTTCGGGTCGTGCAAGGTCTCGGTGGCGGCATGCTGATGCCGTTGGCTTTTATCATATTGACTCGCGAGGCAGGCCCGAAGCGGATCGGCCGCCTGATGGCCGTGCTGGGCATCCCGATGCTGCTCGGCCCGATCTGTGGGCCGATCCTGGGCGGCTGGCTGATCGACACCTACAGCTGGGAGTGGATCTTCTGGATCAACCTGCCGATCGGTGTGATCACGGTCGTGCTGGCGGCGATCGTGTTCCCGAAAGACCACGCGACACCGTCGGAAACCTTCGACTTCACCGGCATGCTGCTGTTGTCACCCGGGCTGGCGACCTTTCTGTACGGGGTGTCGTCCATCCCGGGCCGCGGCACGGTGGCCGACCACCACGTCTGGATACCGGCGACCATCGGTCTGGCGTTGATCACAGGGTTCATCTTCCATGCCCTCTACCGTGCGGATCACCCGCTGATCGACCTGCGGCTGTTCAAGATTCGCGAGGTCACCGTGGCCAACTCGGCGATGTTTCTGTACGCTGCGGCGTTTTTCGGCGCCGTGCTGCTCGTCCCGAGCTGCTTCCAGCAACTGTTGCACCAGACGCCGTTGCAGTCGGGGGTGCACATGGTTCCCGAGCGGCTCGGTGCCATGCTGACCATGCTGATCGCCGGAGCGTTCGTGGACAAGCGCGGACCGAACAAGATCGTGCTGGTCGGCATTACGCTGATCGCCGCAGGTATGGGCACCTTCGCCTATGGGGTCTCGACGCAGGCGGACTACCTGCCAACCCTGCTGGTGGGGCTGGCCATCATGGGCATGGGCGTTGGTTGCACCATGATGCCGCTGTCAGCGGCGGCGGTTCGGGCCCTGGCTCCGCATCAGATCGCGCGTGGTTCGACGCTGGTCAACGTCAACCAGCAGGTAGCGGCGTCGATCAGCACCGCGCTGATGTCGGTGATCCTGACCAACCAGTTCAACCACAGCAGAAACGTCTCCGTCGCAGACAAACTCGCGATCCTGCAAGAGGAGGCAGCAAGACGCGGAGTACCGCTCGACCGGTCGACGCTACCGCCGCAGGCGCTTGCCCCCGACTTCACGAGCAGTGTGCTGCATGGCCTTTCGCACGCCTACACGGTGGTATTCGCGGTGTCGGTCGTCCTGGTGGCGGTGACATATATCCCCGCAGCGTTCCTGCCGAAGAAGCCCGCCGCCACGGTGCCGGGCGCGCCACCAGTGCTGGCATAGTCGGGCTACTAGCGGGCGGAGACCGGTCGGCGCACGTACATCGCCCGGGTCAAGACCGACAAGGCGACGTAGCACACCAAGAAGATCCACAACGCCGGCGTCTCGGTGCCGCTGCTGAGGTAGGACTGCCGCAGAGCCAGGACCACGCCGAGAAGGTGAAGGTGCTCGGTCACGATCGATCAGGCCATATTGCGCCGGGGGAAGTGTGAAGGGAGTTATCCGTCGAACAGCATCGTCGCGATCCGCTCGACGGTGTCCATCGGATTCCTGGCCTTTACTCGGGCGTTGACTGCGTCGTTGAGCCACAGCGTCGCAAACCCGTGCACCAAGGACCAGGCCGCCAGTTCGGCACCGGCCGGGTCGGCTCTAGCGTTCGGATCGCGCAGCGACGCCACGCCGCGAGACAATTCGGCGCCGGCAGCGGCCTCAGCGGCGGCCAGTTCGGCGTCTGAGGTGTCGAGCAGCGACTTGTCGAACATCACCCGGTAGTGGCCCGGGTGCTCGATGGCAAACCGCACATACGCCAAGGCCGCGTCGACGAAGCGGGGCCGGGCGTCAACGAGCGCGGCGGCCAGCAGCTGAAACCCCTGCGTCGCCAGCGCGGTGAACAGGCCCCGCCGATCGGTGAAGTGGTGTGCCGGCGCGGCGTGTGACACCCCCGCCCCCCGGGCCAACTCGCGCAGCGACACCCGGTCGGCACCACGCTCGGCGACCAGGCGCGCCGCTTCGGTCAGTATCACGGCCCGCAAGTCGCCGTGGTGGTAGGTTGCGCGGCTCATAGAGCCAGCATAAGGCACAAACTTGACAGTGGCTAGATTCCCGCGTACGCTCAGACACGGAACTTGTCAGTGTCTAGATCGGAGGAACGCGATGGCTCCATTGATCACCCTGCTGCTGGGCAGCATCGTCGCCCGGATCGTCGGCTGGCTTGGTGTCGACTATGTGGGCACTTGGACCCGGGCGATCGCCGTCGGCCTGGCGGCGATGTTCGTCCTGACCGGAGTGGCGCATTTCGCGCCGTCGCTGCGCGGCGACCTCGTCGCGATCGTGCCGCCACGGCTGCCGGCGCCCGCCCTGCTGGTCACCATCACCGGGGTGCTGGAGTTTCTCGGCGCCGCGGGTCTGTTGCTTCCCGCCACTCGAGTCGCGGCGGCCGTGTGCCTGCTGCTGCTGATGCTGGTGATGTTCCCGGCCAACATCTGGGCCGCCCGGATGCCCAACCCGCCCAAGTCGATGACGACGCGGCTACCCCTGCGCTCGGCTATCGAGGTTGTCTTCCTGGCCGCGGCCGTAGTGGTCGCGATCGGCAGCAGCTAGCAGCCAGGCGTATTGAAAGGCGATCTCCTTCCAGCGCTCGTAGCGGCCGCTGATACCGCCATGGCCGGCACTCATCTGGGTCTTCAACAGCACCGGATTGCCGTCGGTTTTGGCGTGCCGCAACGCCGCAACCCACTTCGCGGGCTCCACGTAGTACACCCTAGTGTCGTGCAGCGACGTCATCGCCAGGATCGCCGGGTACCGTTTGGGCGCGACGTTCTCATACGGCGAGTACGACTTCACGTAGAAGTAGACGTCGCTGTCGCTCAACGGATCTCCCCATTCCTCCCACTCGGTGACGGTCAACGGCAGCGAGGGATCCAAGATGCTGGTCAGCGGGTCGACGAACGGCACCTGCGCCAGGATTCCGGCGAACAGGTCCGGTGCCATGTTTGCCACCGCGCCCATCAGCAGCCCGCCCGCGCTGCCGCCCAATGCCACCATGTTCTCCGGTCGGGTCAGTCCCGAGTCCACCAGATGATGCGCCACCGCGACGAAGTCGGTGAAGGTGTTCTTCTTCTCGAGTAGCTTGCCATGCTCGTACCACAGCCGGCCCATCTCACCCCCACCGCGGACGTGGGCGACGACGAACATCATGCCGCGATCCAGCAGCGACAGCCGCGGGATGGAGAACCGCGGGTCCTCGCAGATCTCGTAGGCACCATACCCGTAAAGCAGTGCCGGAGCGGGGAATTCGATGCCCACGCAATGCACGATCGACACCGGGATCCGGGTGCCGTCGTCAGCGAACGCCCAGTCGCGGCGCTCGATATAGTCCTCGCGCCGGTAACCGCCGAGCACGGGCTGCTCGCGCAGCAATGTGCGATCACCGGTGATGAGGTCGATGTCGTAGATCCGTGTTGGGGTGACGAAAGACCCTGCGCCGATGCGCAGTTTGGGTGAATCCCAGGTCGGGTTGGGGCCCAGACCGGCCGACATCAGCTCGGTGTCGAACGCGATCTCCTCGGGCCGCCCGTATCCGCCTTCGGAGTTGATCGGCCACACCTGCAGGCGCGGCAACGCCTCACGCCGGTAACTGACCACCAGGTGATTGGCGAAGGCGTCCACGCCGTCCAGCCGCACATCGTCGCGGTGGGGAATCAAGGTTCGCTGTTTCCCTGGATCGCTCACCGGGGTGTCGACGAGCGTGAAATTCACTGCGCCATCGTTGTGCAGGATCAAAAATCGGTCCTGAGCGCCGACGACCGCGTGCTCCACCGAGTACTCGACACCGTCGCGCCTTGGCAGCACGGTAGTGAACTGCGCGCGCGGGTCGGCCGCGTCCGCATAGCGGACCTCGGAGGTGATGGCCGACCCCGACGCGATCACCACGTAGGCGTCGCTGCGGGTGCGTCCCACCGCCAGCCAGAATCGTTCATCGCGCTCGTGATACACCTCCTCGGCCGGCTCACCTGAACCGAGCCGATACCGCCACACCGTATCGGGGCGCCAGGCCGCGTCCACGGTCGTGTAGTACACGGTGCGGTTGTCGGTGGCCAAGGTGACGCCGGCGCCGATACCGGTGATCTCATCAGGGTATTGCTCGCCGGTGCGTAAGTCCTTGAACCGCAGCGTATATCGTTCGTCGCCGATGACGTCGACGGAGTACGCCAGCACATTGCCGTCCACACTGACACTGGCCGCGCCCACCGCGAAGAAGTCGTGGCCCTCGGCTTCAACATTCTCGTCAAGCAGCACCTGTTCACCTGGTATCTCGGTGTGCTCGTCGAACGTCGGAGGGATCCAGTCGTCCGGATTTACTATGGGGCAACGGCATTGGACACCGTACTGCTTTCCCTCGAAGGAGCGGACGTAATACCACCACTCGCCGCGCCGGGTCGGCACCGACAGGTCGGTTTCCTTGGTGCGTGCCTTGATCTCGTCGAAAATCCGCTGCCGCAACGGCTCGAGGTGGGCGGTCGTCTGGTCGGCATAGGTGTTTTCGGCTTCGAGATAGGCGATGACTTCAGGGTCGGATTTGTCGCGCAGCCATTCGTACGGGTCGATGAAAACTTCACCATGGAACTCGCGTCGGCTCTCCAGCCGCTTGGCGACCGGCGGTACGGGTGTGTCCCTCATGCGCTCGGGCCGATCCAGTCATCGAAACTCTGGCCGGAAATCCGTTCGTAGGCCTCAACGTAGCGCTCGCGTGTTGCCTCGATAATGTGGTCCGGGAGCGGAGGCGGAGGCTGTGAGCCGGCACGGTCCCAGCCGGACTCGGGGCTGGTGAGCCAGTTGCGGACAAACTGCTTGTCGAAACTGGTCTGAACGACGCCGGCCCGATACTTTTCGGCTGGCCAGTACCGCGACGAGTCAGGTGTGAAGATCTCGTCAGCCAGCGCCAGGTTGCCGTGCGCGTCGATACCGAATTCGAACTTGGTGTCGGCGATGATGATTCCCTTCGTCAAGGCGTGGTCGGCGGCCTGGACATAGGTCTGCAGCGTACGGTCGCGCAGCTGGTTGGCCCGCACCGCACCCACCATTTCGATCACGCGCGCGAACGAAATGTTCTCATCGTGTTGTCCCAGTTCGGCTTTCGTGGCCGGGGTGAACAGCGGTGTGGGAAACCTGCTGGCCTCGACCAGGCCGGGAGGCAGTCGGATGCCGCAGACCTTACCCGTCTGCTGGTAGTCCAGTAGTCCCGAGCCGGTCAGGTAACCGCGAGCCACACACTCCACCGGAAGCATCTCCAGCTTCCGCACCACCAGCGCGCGGCCGAGAACTTCATCGGGGATACGCGGGTCGTCCGGCGGCCCGGCCAGGTGGTTCGGGGCTTCGACCAGGCCGAAGAAGAACACGCTCATCGCGGTCAGGATGCGGCCCTTGTCCGGGATGGTGCTCTCAAGCACATAGTCGAACGCCGAGATCCGGTCGGTCGCGACGAAAAGCAGGTGCTCGTCGTCGATGCGGTACAGCTCGCGGACCTTGCCGCTGGCCAGATGCCGGTAGTCGGACAAAGCGGGGCGCACCGGGTCAGCCTATCCGGCAGCTCTGTGCTGGGATCAGGGCCATGAGATCGCGGTTTTTGCCCTACGCCACTACTCCTGGTCGGCTGCTGGCTCAGCTGTTCAGCGATGTCGCGGTCGTCGTATGGACTTTCGCGTGGGTGCTGGTCGGCGTCGCCGTGCACAGCGCGGTCTCGACGATCGCCGGGGTCGGCCGGCAGGTCAACAGCGGCGCGCACGGTGTCGCCGACAACCTGCAGTCGGCGGGCCACAGCGCGGAGCACATCCCGCTGGTCGGCGGTACCGTCAGCAAGCCGCTGACCGCGGCCAGCGAGGCCGCCCTCGACATCGCCGGTGCCGGACACAACCTGGACACCACTGCGACGTGGCTGGCCGTGCTGCTTGCGCTGGCGGTCGCGGCACCACCGGTCCTTGCCGTGATGATGCCCTGGCTGTTCCTGCGGCTGCGGTTCTTCCGGCGCAAATGGACGGTGACCGCGCTGGCCGCCACGCCGGCCGGCGAACAGCTGCTGGCGCTGCGGGCATTGGCGAACCGGCCGCTGCGCAAACTGACCAAGGTCGACGCTGATCCGGTCGGCGCATGGCGCCGCGAGGACCCCGTCACGATCGGCGGGCTGGCTGCCCTCGAGTTGCGGTCGGCGGGAATGCGCGCGCCGCTCGCAGCACACCGGCGATGACCACAATCAGCCACACCGCGAGCGAGTTCCAGAAGAACACCAGCGACACCGTTTGCAGAGACCGCAAATCGATCTCGATTGCCATCGCGTAGGTGGCTGCCGAATACATGCCCAACGGGAACACCAGCGCCCACCACACACCTGCGAACCGCAGCACCGCAGGCCGCTGGCTGATGTGGTGCAGCCCGAAGTAGATCAGCGGAGGTATCCACAAGGTGGCCACTACCCAGGTCACCACGGTCACCACACGAACACCAGCGGCCAGCCGGTCGGGAGCCAGCTGATGGATGTAGTCACCGGCCAGCGTCGAAATGGCTAGCCCGCCCATTAAGATCCAGCTGTCAGGTTCGAACCCATTGCGGTCCTGCCACTCGACGACGGCGCGCCACAGGATCAGCCATGTCATCAGGCCGTAGATAGCGATCGCTGCCACCCAGATCGGTACGGAGACCACCAGCCACCAGCGCTGACCGGTGTGATAGGCGGCCTGTGCCGTCACGATCGCCAGACCGGACGTCCCCACGCTGGCCAACTCCCAGCCGCCGTGGGCCTGGTCCCGCAGCGCCGCCCACCGGTGCGCCGACATATTGCGCGCGGTGAGCGCGATCAGCACCAGCCATGACGAAAGTGCGACCGTACCAAGTACCCCGGCCACCACCGGGTGCGAGGCCAGCCGGTTGTCCAGCACCGCGCACGCGGCGACGAAGGTGAACAGACGCAGTGTGACACCGGGATCCGCGAGATTCCAGATCGCGATGCGCCGCTTGACGGCCGCAGTGGCGACCACCAGGGCGATGAGGATCACCAGGCCGAAGGTGGCAAGAACGCCTAAGGTGTCGCTAACCCTGGGGTAATGGTGGTTGCGTGCGGCGACCGACAAAATTCCGGTCGCCATCACCGCTGAGAACACGTCCGGGGAAGGCTCAATATCAGCGAGTCGAATTGTCACGACGCAGCGTGCAGTTCCACGATCAGGTGCCGGATGCCGTTGTGCCGGTTGCTGCGGGCCCATTCGACGGGCGCCACGACCCGACATTATCCAAGCACGGCAGCAATTCCTCGAAGAGCACCCGCAGTTCCAGCCGCGCCAGGTTGGCGCCCAGGCAGTAATGCCAACCCTGGCCGAAGCCCAAGTGCGGGTTGGGTTTTCGGGTAATGACGAATTCGTCAGGGCGGCTGAACACGCTGGCATCGCGGTTGGCCGAGCCCTCCCACACCAGAACTTTCTGACCCGCGTCGATCGACTGGCCGCCCAGGCTGACGGAGCGGGTCGCTGTTCGCCGCTTCGACGGCGACGGCGACGTCCACCGCACGATCTCCTCGATCGCCAACGGCAGTAAGTCGAAATCGCCACGCAGCCGGTGCCATTGGTCCGGGTGTTCGGCCAGAGCCAGCAGCCCGCCGGCGATGGCGTTGCGGGTGGTCTCGGCGCCCGCGCTGAACAGCAGATGGAAGAACAAGTACAGCTCGGCGTCCGACCGAACGCCACGCCGGGTTCGATCCGGTCGAGCAGGCGACGTGCCCGCTGGCGCACGTCGTCTTCGACTCGCCGGATCATTCGAGGGGTCAGACCGGAGCTGACCAGCCGCCGAATCTGCGTGTGCCCCGGGTCGTCCATCATGTTGAGCACCTGACCCGCAATGGGTAGATCCTGTAGCACGGTGCCGCCGAATGGTCGCTCGCCGCCGGCGACCGAGGAGAAGGTCACCGGATCACGCAGCACCTCAAGGGTTTCGGCATAGGTGGCCACCGACCAGAAGCCTTCTCCGTCGGGTGTGTGCTCGGTGGGCTGGTGCCAGAACACCGGGGCAACACGGCGGTGGATGGCGAACAGATCATGCGGGAACCCGTTCGCAAAGTTGCCCAGGTCGGTGAAGTCGATGCCCGAAAGGACAGCAGGGACGGCCATGGCGCTACAGGATCGCACCCGGTGTGTACTTGGCCCCGTCCGGGTAGCCGCCGACCAGCGCGTCCACCGCGGCGACTACCTCGTCGACCTGTTCACCGGCGGCGCCGGTGAACGCCTGCTTGTCGGCCAGCGCGGCGTCCAGCGCCGCACGGTCCAGCGGCAGCCGCGCATCGACGGCCAACCGGTCCAGCAGGTCGGGTTCGCTACCGTGTTCCCGCATCGCCAGCGCGGCGGCCACCGCGTGTTCCTGGATCACCTGGTGCGCTGCCTCACGCCCCATCCCGGCGCGCACCGCCGCGATCAACACCTTCGTCGTGGCCAAAAACGGCAGATAGCGGTCTAGCTCGCGGCCGATCATCGCCGGATAGGCGCCGAACTCGTCGAGCACGGTCAAAAACGTCTCGATCTGCCCGTCGACCGCAAAGAAGCTGTCCGGCAACGCCACCCGGCGCACCACCGAGCAGAACACATCGCCCTCGTTCCACTGGGCCCCGGCCAGCTCGGCCACCATGGAGGCGTATCCGCGCAATACCACCTGCAGCCCGTTGATCCGTTCGCAGCTGCGGGTGTTCATCTTGTGCGGCATGGCCGACGAGCCGACCTGCCCCGGCGCGAAGCCCTCGGTGACGAGCTCGTGCCCGGCCATCAGGCGGATGGTGTGCGCCAGCGATGACGGTCCGGCGCCCAACTGCACCAGGGCGGAGACCACGTCGTGGTCCAGCGAACGCGGGTACACCTGCCCGACGCTGCTCAACACCGTTGCGAATCCGAGAAAGTCGGCAACACGTCGCTCAAGCTCCGTCAGCTTCGCCGCGTCTCCACCGAGCAGGTCGAGCATGTCCTGCGCGGTGCCCATCGGGCCCTTGATGCCGCGCAGCGGGTAACGATCGATCAGCTCACGCAGCCTGGTCAACGCGATCAGCGTCTCCTGCGCCGCTGAGGCGAACCGCTTGCCCAGGGTGGTGGCCTGGGCGGCGACGTTGTGGCTGCGCCCGGCCATCACCAGGTCGCGGTAGCTCACCGCCCGCTCGGCGAGCCGGGCTACCACCGCGACCCCGTGGGAGAACACCAACTCCAGCGACCGCCGGATCTGCAACTGCTCGATGTTCTCGGTCAGGTCACGACTGGTCATCCCCTTGTGAATGTGCTCGTGACCGGCCAGCGCGTTGAACTCCTCGATGCGGGCCTTGACATCGTGGCGCAGCACCCGCTCACGTGCCGCGATGGAAGCCAGGTCGACATCGTCGAGCACCCGTTCGTAGTCCACGATCGCCGACGGCGGAACATCGACCCCGAGTTCCGCTTGTGCCCGCAGCACCGCCAGCCACAGCCGCCGCTCCGCGACGACCTTGGCCTCCGGCGACCAGATCGCCACCATCTCGGCGCTGGCGTAGCGGTCGGCCAGCACGTTCGGAATACCCACAACGACACAGCTTACGGTCGCAATACGGCACGCTAAGTGCGTGTACTTCGTCGGCGTGGACCTTGCCTGGGGCGAGCGCAACCCGACCGGTGTCGCGGTGGTCGACCCCGAGGGGCGTCTGGTGCGCATCGGCACCGCTCGCGACGACGCGGCAGTGGTGGCGGCATTGTGGCCGTACGTGCAGGGTGATTGCCTGGTCGCCATCGATGCGCCGCTGGTGGTGACCAACCAAACCGGTCGGCGCCCGGCCGAGATCGCGCTGAACCGCGACTTCCACCCGTTCCAAGCGGGCGCGCACCCAGCCAACACCGGCAAGCCCGAGTTCGCGGCCGGTCCGCGGGGCGCCCGGCTTGCCAACGCGCTGGGCCTTGACATG
>Ga0187766_10000576_pt1 | contig 20629 bp, 21 predicted proteins | sample 0216_QUI02_MP05__4_FD_132971 | JGI IMG/M metagenome (GOLD analysis project Ga0187766, IMG submission 132971) | Tropical peat soil microbial communities from peatlands in Department of Meta, Colombia - 0216_QUI02_MP05_20_MG | ecosystem: Environmental > Terrestrial > Soil > Wetlands > Peat ... | reverse complement strand
GAGTATTTCGGGATCGGCCGTGGACTTGGCCTCCTTGGTCGAGGTCGGGAAAAAGGCGCCGAAGGCGACATAGTCCGCACCTGCATCGGCCGCTTCCATGGCAAGATGGCGCGAGTCGTGGCAGGTAACGCCGACGATTTTGTCGGGGCCCAGTGTTAGCCGGGCGTCTTGGTAGGAGGCGTCGTCCTGTCCGACATGCACGCCGTCAGCGCTCGCCTTCTTGGCGAGGTCGGGCCGGTCATTCACGATGAAAGCAACATCGCGGCGCGCACAAATCGGCATCACGATCTCGGCCGCCCGCAGAATTTCATGGTCCTGGGCGTCCTTGAGGCGAAGCTGCAGGCACGCCACGTCGCCAGCGTCGAGTACCACCGCTAGATCGCGCGCAAACGCACGCGGCTCAAAGGCGGGCGGCGTGATCAAATAGAGCCGGCACGGTGGGGGCGTGTTCAGTCTTTACCCTTGTAGATGCCGATAATCGTGTCGAGCAGCTCGAGCGCTTTCTCTCGCGGACGCTGGAAGGTGTTGCGGCCGATGATCGAGCCAGTACCCCCGCCATCGCGGACCGCCTTCACTTCGTTCAGGATGCCGGCTTCGTCCTTCGCCTCCCCGCCGGAAAAGACGACGAGGCGGCGACCGTCGAAGCAAGCTTGGACCACGTGCTTGATGCGAGCCGCAAGGGTGCCGACGTCGATCTTTTGCCCCTCGTAGACCTTCTTCGCGGCGTCGAGTTCGAGGTGATCCGAGGGCGGCTTCACCTTGATGATGTGCGCACCCAAAAGTGCGGCCATGTGCGCGGCATAGGCGCAAATGTCGACCGCAGTCTCGCCCGGTTTCGATAGATTGCCGCCGCGCGGATAGGACCAGATCACGACGGCAAGTCCCTTGCGTTTGGCTTCGTGTGCAAGGGCGCGGGCCTCCTCGATCATCGAGTAAGCGGCGTCCGACCCGGGATAGATTGTGAGCCCGATCGCCGAGCAGCCGAGACGAAGCGCATCGTCGACCGAACCGGTCACCGCCTGATCCGCACTCTCCTTCGCGCGCGCCAGGGAATTGGCACTGTTGACTTTCAGGATCATCGGGATCTGGCCGGCAAAGGTTACGGCACCCGCCTCGATCATGCCGAGCGGGGCCGCGTAAGCCGATAGCCCGGCGTCGATCGCAAGTTGGAAATGATAATGGGGGTCGTAGGCAGGCGGATTAGGTGCAAAGCTGCGCGCGGGCCCGTGCTCGAATCCCTGATCGACCGGGAGGATAACCAATCGGCCGCTGCCGCCAAGCTTTCCATGCAAGAGAATGCGAGCCAGGTTCGCCTTCGTCCCGGGATTGTCACTCTCGTAATTGTCAAGAATGCGTCTGACACGCGGCGTGATCTTCATTTGAGCGGCCTCTGCAGCTTGGTCCCCATCTCGCGACAAGCGGCCTTTCAATAGCCGAGGCACCTCCGATTTGCAACGTCAGGCGTCTTGCCGATCGTCGGTGTCGTGGGGCCGTCTCCGAGTGCTGAGCCAGCGCCGGCAAGACGTTAATGGATCGGGCTCGTGGTGCAAGTCGAGTGTCTGGCTCGGTCTCCGTCGCCGCAACTCGCGACCGTCTTGAGCGGCGATGTCGGCGAGCTTGGCGGCAACCCTGGCGGCACCGGTAAAGCAGACCGCTTTGATCCCGACGCGGAAGGCGCCTAATGCAAGGCCCGGCAAATCAGCGCAATCGAGCACGGCGGTGAAATCGACGCCGGGATTGGCCGACCGCGCCAAGTCGATCACGGCCTTGAACCACCCAGCACCCGCGTAAGCCGCAGCACCCGCCGCACTCCAAAGCTCGACGCGCAGCTCGTTCTCGTGCGCGGCCTGAAGGACCGCCTTGGCGTGGTCGAGGGAATGGATGACGAAGGCCGGGTATCGCACCGTTGCGGCATGCACCCGCCTGCGCGCCCGGACCTTCCGTGGCTTTGCCATGACGAACCAAGAATTAGCACGGAGGACGCGGGCTCGGCAGCAGATGATGCAAGGGCCGCGATGAACGCGCGATCGACAAGGCGTTGCGCGGCCGTCGAGCGAGGGCTGTCCGAACCGCTGCCTACTTGAGCTTGCCCATCAGCACGGCCACGTCGGCCATGCGGTTGGCGAAGCCCCATTCATTGTCGTACCAAGCGAGCACGCGCACGAGCTTTCCGTCGATCACCTGCGTTTGTGTGAGGTCGAAGGTCGAGCTCGCCGGATTGTGGTTGAAGTCGGTCGAGACGAGCTCCTCGTCGGTCGTCTCGAGGATACCCTGGAGCCGGTTGCTCTTCGCGGCCTCGATCATCGCTTCGTTGACCGCTTCGACTGTTGCAGGCTTTTTCGGGACGAACTTGAAGTCGATCATCGAGACATTCGGGGTCGGTACGCGAATCGCCGTACCGTCGAGCTTGCCCTTGAGCTCGGGGATCACGAGGCCAACCGCCTTCGCGGCTCCCGTCGTCGTCGGGATCATCGAGAGCGCCGCGGCGCGGGCGCGCCGGGGGTCTTTGTGGAGCGTGTCGACCAATCGCTGATCGCCCGTGTAGGCGTGCACGGTCGTCATATACCCGGTCTCGATACCGAAGGCGTGGTGCAAAGCCGCGGCGACGGGTGCGAGGCAGTTGGTCGTGCAGGAGGCGTTCGAGACGATCTTATGCGTGTCGTTCAGTTTGTCGTCGTTGACGCCGTAGACGACCGTTAAATCGACGCCACTCGCGGGTGCCGAAATAAGAACCCTCCGCGCCCCCGCCTCGATGTGCTTTTGAGCGGTCTCCTTCGAGGTGAAGATGCCAGTGCATTCGAGCACCACGTCGATGTCAAGTTCCTTCCAGGGCAGGTTGGCGGGGTCGCGTTCAGCAATGACCTGGATGACCCCATGGCCAAGGTCGATGCCGGTCTCGGTCACCTTGATCTTGCCGGGGAACGGTCCGTGCACGGAGTCGTGCTTGAGCATGCGCGCATTCATGTCGATTGAGCCAAGATCGTTGATCGCGACGAACTTTATGTCCTTGCGCTCGGCCTCGAACGCAGCGCGCAGCACGTGCCGGCCGATCCGCCCGAACCCATTGATCGCAACTCGAACCGCCATGCTCTCCTCCGGAAATTCTGGGCCTTGCGCCTCGTCCCTTGCGTTCTCTTAGTTAAAGCCTGGATTTCGCGGCGGCAAGAACCGCTTCGGCGGTGATCTTGAAATGCTCGTAAAGTGCGGGATAGGGACCCGAGGCGCCGAATCCGTGCATGCCGACGAATATGCCGTCCGGCCCGAGATAACGCTCCCAGCCGAATCCAGCACCGGCCTCGATCGCAATGCGAAGCGTTCCCTTGCCGAGCACCTCCTCGCGATAATCCGCCGGCTGCCTATCGAACAACTCCCAGCACGGCATCGAGACGACGGCCGCGCCGGTCCCGCCGGATTCGAGCTTCGCGCGTGCGGCAAGTGCGATCTCGACCTCCGAGCCCGTCGCCAGCAGCGTCACCTGCCGCTTTAGGCTAGCTGGCGCAAGGATATAGGCACCTCGAGCGGAAAGGTTCTCGTCCGTATGCTCGGTCCGAACCGTGGACACCGACTGGCGCGTGAGCGAGAGGATTGACGGTGCGTGCTCGCTTTCAAGCGCCAGCATCCAGCATTCGATCGTTTCCACACCGTCAGCCGGGCGGAAAACATTGAGGTTCGGCACCGCGCGCAAGGCGGCGAGATGTTCGACGGGCTGGTGGGTGGGGCCATCTTCGCCGAGGCCGATTGAATCGTGCGTCATCACATAGATGACACGCTGACGCATCATCGCCGCCAGGCGGATTGCCGGACGGCAATAATCGGAGAAAATCAGGAACGTGCCGCCATAGGGAATGACACCCTTATGGAGCGCCATACCGTTCATCGCGGCGGCCATGCCATGTTCGCGCACGCCGTAATGGATGTAGCGTCCCGCGAAATTGTCCCGATTTACGACCGAAAGCCCGGCCGCCAGCGTTCCGTTCGAGCCGGTAAGGTCGGCCGATCCCCCGACGATCTCCGGGATCGCGGAAGTCAGATGGTCGAGGGCGATCTTCGAGGATTGCCTGGTCGCGAGTTTGGGCTTTTTTTCGGCCACCTCCCGCTTGGCCCGGCCTGCGGTATTCCGCCAGTCGGGCGGTAGCTTGCCCGCAACGATACGCTCGAATTCGGTGCGTTTGCCGGCATCGAGTTTGTCGAGCGCTTGACGCCAACGTCGGTAATCGGCCTCACCCCGCTGGCCAACCGCGCGCCAGTCTGCCAGCACGTCCGGTGGAATTTCGAAAGGCGGGAAAGGCCATCCGAGCGATAGCCGCGCACCTTCGATTTCCTTGGCGCCGAGGGCAGCGCCGTGAGCGCTCGCCGTCCCTGCCTTGGTCGGAGCGCCGCGAGCGATAATCGTGCGACACGCGATAAAGGAGGGTGTCTTCGTCGTGCGCGCGCGGGCAAGTGCCCCGTAAATCTCGCCCGCTTTGTGGCCGTCGACCGCCTGAACGTCCCAACCGCACGCGCGAAAGCGCGCGAGCTGATCGTCGGAGACGGCAAGGTCGGTCGCACCGTCGATCGAAACCCTGTTGTCATCCCACAGCACGATGAGTTTGCCGAGCCCGAGATGGCCAGCGAGCGAAATCGCCTCGTGGCTAATCCCCTCCATGAGGCAGCCGTCACCGGCAATTACATAGGTGTAATGATCGACGATCCCGTCGCCGAAGCGCGCTTGGAGGAGACGCTCGGCGATCGCCATGCCGACGGCGTTTCCGAGCCCCTGACCGAGCGGGCCGGTCGTCGTTTCGATCCCCTCCGCAAGTCCGTATTCGGGATGGCCGGCGGCACGGCTGCCGAGTTGGCGGAAATTGCGCAGCTCTTCCAGCGTGACGTCGGCATAGCCCGTCAGGTGAAGGAGAGAATAGAGGAGCATCGAACCGTGGCCAGCCGAGAGCACGAAGCGATCGCGATCCGGCCAATGCGGATGGCTCGGGTCGAACTTGAGAAAGCTCGAAAACAATACGGTCGCCACATCGGCCATGCCCATCGGCATGCCGGGATGACCTGAATTGGCTTTCTCGACCGCATCCATGGCAAGCGCCCTGATGGCATTCGCCATACGCTCGTGACGCGCCGAGGACGATCGGACTTTCGCACTGTCATTCATGGATTTTGGACCCGTCATGGCGGCCGGAGCTGGCGGGGGCGGCGACACGATGTCGAGCGGCCCGAAAGTCCGGGCGAACATGCCGCCGCCGTTTCGTCGCGTCAATTGGCTTCTGCGTCGCAGTGGCTATTCCCAAGGCGCGGTTGACGGTCAGCGGAGGCCGAGCGTATGCTCGTCTTCGTTCCTGCATTTATGCTAACTCGTTCAGCGAGAACCGAATTTCATTTTGGCGGCGGCCCCGCACGAAGGTAGCGTATGTCACGATTGCATGAGGCCCGGACGCGTTTGGAAAATGCGGTCTCTCGACTGGAACGCGCTGTGGAGCTCTCGACGCGGCAAAGGGCCGAGCGTGCGGATCTTGCGCGCGCCCTCAATGCCGCGCGGGCGGAGGGCAAGTCGCTGCGCGAGGCAGGTGCGAGCCTTTCGAGTCGCCTCGACAGTGCAATCGGACGCCTGAAGTCCGCGATCGAGGCAGGGTGAGCGAGGCATGGGTCAAGTCAACGTAACCATCAACGGGCGGGCCTACCAGGTGGCTTGCGACGACGGTCAGGAGCAACACCTCACCGCGCTGGCGGCGTATGTCGATCGGCGCGTAGGCGAATTGACCGCAGCGATGGGCCAGATCGGCGACGCGCGACTTCTTGTGATGGCGAGCCTTCTGATCGCCGACGAGCTCGCAGACGCCCAGGCCGCAGGTGCGCCGGGAAAAGCGCAACCCGAAGCCTTCGCGGACAGCGGCGAAACGGTCCTTGCAAACGGCATCGAAGCGCTCGCGCGGCGCATCGAGGACATTGCGGCACGCCTTGAGGCCGCCTAGATTGAGGGGCGGACGGGGCTGCGCAGCGCGTCAGGCCACTTCGTGCCCTGGGGCCAATGTTTTCCCTTCGGGAGCTGTCCCTACCGAGACCCTGGTCTCGGCACATGGCGCCCACCTGCGTAAGCAGGCCACAGAGGACAAGAACGGCCAACGGCTGACGCGGCTCCGCCCGTGCCCCACTATCCCGCGCAAGCGTGGCGGATCCGATCGATGACGGTCGTCGACGAAAAGAAGGCAGCCCGTGAGGCGGCAATCCTTGTCCGCGACCGTACCCATGCGATTCTTCACGACACCGCGCCCGCAGGCGTGGCCGCAAATTTCGCGAAGTCGGTCAGGCTCGCGGAGGGGACGATCGTTTCGGGTTATTGGCCGGGGCGCAGTGAACTCGACATCCGCCCTCTCATGGAAGCGCTTCACGCGCGAGGGCATGCAATAGCACTCCCGATCGTTATGGGGCGTGGCCAACCGCTCGTCTTCAGAGCGTGGCGCCCCGGGATGGCCCTCGAGGAGAAGAAATTCGGCCTTCGCGAGCCCGGCGCGGACGCGGCGATGCTTACGCCACGCGCGCTGCTGGTTCCCTTTCTCGCTTTTGACGAAGAAGGGTACCGGATCGGGTATGGTGCTGGTTATTACGATATGACGCTTGCCGAGTTGCGCTCGCGCTTAAGGGTCCTGGCGATCGGGGTCGGCTATTCGGCCCAGCGTGTGGATCGGTTGCCGCGCGACGGTCACGATCAGCGGCTGGATTGGGTGGTGACGGAGGCGGGTGCCGTGCAGTTTGGCGACTAAGGGCATGCAAAATATTTCCGAGGTAAAATGAAGATTCTTGTTTGCGGCGACGTGGTGGGCAGGTCCGGACGCAATGTCGTTTGCGACAAAATCCCGGCACTTCGCAAGGCTCTCGACCTCGACTTCGTCGTTGTTAATGGCGAAAACGCAGCCGGCGGCTTCGGGATTACTGGCGAGATTTGCCAGTCGTTCTATGCGGCCGGCGTCGATTGCATCACGACGGGCAATCACGTTTGGGACCAGCGCGAGACGCTGAGCTACATCGTGCGCGATCCGAAACTCCTTCGTCCGCATAATTTCCCGAGCGGGACGCCGGGGCGCGGCGTGGGCGTTTTCGAGTCGAAGCGCGGCAAGCGCGTCGTGGTGCTCCACGCCATGGCGCGGCTTTTCATGGATGCGCTCGATTGTCCGTTCGTCTGCCTCGATCAGCAGCTTGCCGTTCATAAGCTTGGCAGGAATGCGGACCTCATCCTGGTCGATATCCACGGCGAGGCGACGAGCGAGAAGGCGGCCGTCGGACATTTTTGCGACGCTCGCGTTTCTGCCGTCGTCGGCACCCACTCTCATATTCCGACGGCGGACGCGCAAATTCTTGCCGGCGGCACGGCCTACCAGACCGATCTGGGCATGTGCGGCGACTACGATTCAGTGATTGGCATGAAGAAGGATGCGGCGGTCGCGCGCTTCGTCACAAAGCTGCGAAGCGAACGCCTCAATGCCGCGGACGGCGAGGCCACGCTCTGTGCTGCCTACATCGAAACCGACGAACGGACCGGTCTTGCCTGCCATGTCGCACCCCTGCGCCTCGGCGGTCGGCTCCAGCCCCACTGGCCGCTTCCCGCACCCTCGGGGGGGCTCAAGATCCCGAAGCTCGCTTGACCGAGCGGCTTCGGTTTTGTCTCAAGGTGAGCTTTTGCTGCCAGTCAATGTCACGCGAAACCGCACTTATCTGTTCTTGGCCTTGACCTTCGCTGCAATTTCGGGCACCCCCTACGCTGCACTCTCGATACCGCGGGTGCCCAAATCTTGCCATATTGCTCTGCTAGCTGACGCGGCCGAGTCGTCGTGCGCTTATCCACAATATATGGTATAGATTTACAGCGCGCCCGCAGAAGGTTGATTCGCGAACGCTATGGCCGGTCATTCCCAATTCAAAAACATAATGTACCGCAAGGGTGCTCAGGACGCCCGGCGCGCTCGGCTGTTCACCAAACTCATTCGGGAACTCACGGTCTCGGCGCGCGCGGGGCTGGCGGACCCGAACGCCAATCCTCGTTTGAAGGCGGCGATGGCAGCGGCGCGTGAAGCGAACATGCCGCGCGACACGATCGAGCGGGCAATCAAACGTGCAGCCGGCGGCGACGACAGCACCAATTTCGAGGAGGTGCGCTACGAGGGCTATGGGCCAGGTGGCGTTGCCGTCATCGTCGAGGCACTGACCGACAATCGCAAACGGACGGCATCTGATGTCCGCACCGCCTTCTCCAAGCAGGGTGGAGCGCTTGGGGAGACGAACAGCGTGAGTTTTCAATTCAAGCGGTTAGGCCAGATCGTCTTTCCCATCGATGCGGCGTCGGCGGATGCGATGTTCGAGGCAGCGCTCGAAGCAGGGGCAGACAATGTCGAGTCGGGATCTAACGGGCATGAGGTAACCTGCGCACCTGAGGATTTTGCGGGTGTGCGCGAGATGCTCGAGGCCAAATTCGGCCAGCCTCAACGGGCGGGGTTTATCTGGAAGCCGCAAGTTTCGGTTTCAGTCGACGAGGACGCGGCGCGCCTTCTCCTCAAGCTCATCGAACAGCTTGAGGATAATGACGACGTGCAGACGGTGTGGGCGAACTTCGAGATCGCAGACGATCTCATGGCGAAATTGACCGCCTGAGAGGCAATGTGCCCGATCACGGCACGCCGGGCGGAGAGGCATGGACTTCGACGCGATGAAACTACTGGGACTTGACCCGGGCCTGCGCAAGACCGGGTGGGGCATCATCGAGGCCGCGAACGGGCGGCTTCGGCATGTCGCGAATGGCACGATCGGCTCCGATGGGGAACTCGACACGGCCGAGCGGCTCGTCCAACTCTTCGATGGAATCGCGGCGGTCATCGTGCGATGGAATCCCGTCGAGGCGGCTGTCGAGGAAACATTTGTCAACAAAAATGCGAGTTCGACCTTGAAGCTCGGTCTGGCGCGCGGGGTGGCGCTTCTGGCCCCAGCCAAGGCTGGAATCAAGGTTAGCGAATACCCGACCAATCTCGTAAAAAAAGCAGTGGTGGGTGCGGGTCACGCCGGGAAGGAACAAGTCGAGGTCATGGTCCGGCACCTTCTTCCTACCGCCGAAATCAATGGGGCCGACGCGGCAGATGCGCTTGCGGTTGCAATATGCCACGCGCACCATACCGCAACGCTCGAGCGCTGGCATAGCGGCGCACATGCCGCATTCGGCCGATCATGATTGCGAAGCTGAGTGGTCGCGTGGACGGCACTGGAGAAGGTTTCGTCGTCATCGACGTGAACGGCGTTGGCTATCTTGTGTTTTGTTCGGCGCGCACGCTGAGCGGCTTGCCGCCCGTCGGCGAAGTCGCAACACTCCTGATCGAGACGCATGTGAGCCAGGACCACATCCATCTTTACGGGTTCGCCGACGCGGCGGAGCGAAGCTGGTTCCGACTACTGACAACGGTTCAGGGTGTCGGCGCCAAGGTGGGTCTTGCGATTCTCTCGGTGCTGGCGCCAGCCGAGATCATGCGAGCCATTGCGGCACAGGACAAAGCACTTCTGTCCCGCGCTCAAGGTGTCGGACCTAAGCTCGCGAGCCGTATTGCAGCCGAGCTGAAGGACAAGGCAGGCGGCATCGCACTCGGTCCTGCCAACGCGGTCCCGATTGCGGGTGCTCCGGCACTGGCCGCCCTCGACAGCCGCGCCTCCGACGCGGTCTCGGCTCTCGTCAATCTCGGTTATCGGCGCACTGATGCCTTCGGTGCGGTGACCGAAGCGCAACGTAGGCTTGGTGCTGAAACACCGCTTGACATGCTCATCAAAGCGGGCCTCAGGGAGCTCAGCGCATGAGCGTACCGACGCCGCAGGACGAGCGCATGATTGCGGCCCGTTTCGGCGAGGCGGATGTCGGCGAATTTTCGCTTCGCCCCCTCTCGCTTGCGGAGTTCGTCGGCCAAGCTCCCGTGCGGGCCAACTTGCGAGTCTTCATCGAGGCGGCACGGGCGCGCCGCGAGGCGCTCGATCATGTCTTGCTTTCCGGACCGCCGGGCCTAGGCAAGACCACGCTCGCCCAGATCGTGGCACGTGAGCTTGCCGTTGGCTTTCGCGCGACCTCGGGCCCGGTCATCGCGCGCGCTGGTGACCTCGCGGCGCTCCTCACGAACCTTCAGGCGCGCGACGTGCTGTTCATCGACGAAATTCATCGCCTCAATCCTGCGGTCGAGGAGATTCTCTACCCCGCCATGGAGGATTTTCAGCTCGACCTGATCATCGGGGAAGGGCCGGCAGCGCGCTCGGTTCGCATCGATCTGCCACCATTCACGCTGATAGGAGCAACGACGCGCTCGGGCCTGATCACCACACCTCTACGTGAGCGCTTCGGGATTCCGCTGAGACTCTCTTTCTATACGGACGCCGAATTGGTGGAGATCGTGAAGCGGGGCGCCCGCGTGTTGGATGTAGCGCTCGCGCCCGATGGCGCTGCAGAGATCGCGCGACGCGCGCGCGGCACCCCGCGCATCGCCGGTCGCCTCCTTCGTCGCGTGCGCGATTTCGCGGCGGTCGCAGGCGAGGGTGCCATCGATCGCAGTTCTGCAGACGACGCACTAACACGCCTCGAGGTTGACAATCGGGGCCTCGATGCCATGGACCGACGCTACCTGCGGAGCCTTGCCGAGAACTATGGCGGCGGACCCGCGGGGGTCGAGACGCTTGCGGCAGCCCTCGGCGAGCAGCGCGACGTTCTCGAAGAGGTAATCGAGCCGTATTTGATCCAGCAGGGACTGTTACAGCGCACGCCGCGCGGCCGAATGCTGTCCGACCAGGGATATCGGTATCTCGGTTTGGCGCCGCCGGCCGGACGGCCGATTCAACTCGAACTCGCCGCCGGCCGCGAACAGGGCGATGAGGGCGTGTTGACGAAGGACGGTGACGATGTCTGATACGGCCCCGCTCAATGCCGCGGCAGGCGCTGTTCACATCTTCCCCGTTCGCGTCTATTACGAGGACACCGACGCCGCGGGGATCGTGTATCATGCCAACTACCTGCGTTATGCGGAACGCGCGCGAACAGAAATGATGCGCGCGATCGGCATCGAGAGCTCGGCGCTCATGGTCGAGCGTGGGGTCAACTTCGCGGTCAGCCGTTGCGCGGTCGATTTCGTGAAGCCGGCCCGGCTGGACGATGCGCTCGAGGTGCATACGCGCGTGACGGAAATCGGTCGAGCAAGTCTCTCAGCCGAGCAGATCGTCAAACGCAACGAAGTCGATGTCGCGCGCATCGAACTCCGGCTCGCCGTCATCGACCGTGCCGGCCGGCCGGTCCGCTTGCCGTCCGAAATTCGCACGGCGCTCATAAATTTGTCGCAATCTGGGGAATGATAGTGCTGTCATGCAACAAGCTGCAGTAGATGCCTTGAGCTTGGGCGGCTCGATGCCCGCGCCCGACCTTTCGATGGTGGCCCTCTTCCTGCGGGCAGACATCATCGTCAAGTTCGTCTTGATTTTGCTCCTGGGCGCTTCGTTCTGGAGTTGGTCGATTATCTTCGAGAAAGTGCTCCGGCTCCGGCGTCTTGGCCACCATACCGGCACCTTCGAGGACGCGTTTTGGTCGGGCGGTTCGCTCGAGGAGCTTTACGACCGCATCGATGGCAAGCCCCAGGATCCGATGGCCGCGATGTTCTCGGCGGCGATGCGGGAGTGGCGGCGCTCCGTCAGCAAGGGCGTCAACATGAAAGAGGTGCGCGGCAGCTTGCAGGAGCGCGTGGAGCGCGTGATGCAAGTGACGCTCGGCCGCGAGATGGAGCGGCTCGAACGCTATCTGCCCTTCCTGGCGTCCGTCGGATCGGTAGCACCTTTCGTCGGGCTCTTCGGGACTGTATGGGGCATCATGAATAGCTTCCAGTCGATCGCGGTGTCGCGCAATACAACCCTTGCCGTGGTCGCCCCCGGAATCGCGGAAGCGCTTTTTGCGACGGCCTTGGGCCTCGTCGCCGCGATCCCCGCCGTCATGGCCTATAACAAGATCTCGAGCGATCTCGCGCGATATTCGGGCCGGCTCGAGGCGTTCGCAGCCGAATTCACGGCGATCCTCTCGCGTCAACTCGAGGAGCGGACCTAGGCCATGGCAATGACACTCCGAATCGCAAGGTCAGGCCGAGGCTTGCGCGTCAGACGCGAGCCGATGAGCGAGATCAACGTGACCCCGATGGTCGACGTGATGCTCGTGCTGCTCGTCATCTTCATGGTGACTGCCCCACTGCTCTCGGTCGGTGTGCCGGTAGATCTGCCGAAGACGAGTGCCGCCCCGATAACCGGGCAAGACGAACCGCTGGTCGTCACAATCAACGCCCAAGGTAACATCTATCTGCAGGACACCGAGATACCCCAAGAGAACCTTGCGCCGCGCCTGCAGGCGATCACGCAAAGCAAGCCCGACACCCGCATCTTCGTGCGTGGCGACCGCGCAATCAATTACGGCCGCGTCATGGAGGTGATGGGGATACTCAACGAAGCGGGATTCAAGCACGTCTCGCTTGTTGCCGAACAGCCGCCAGCACCCGGCGCCAAGAAGGGAGTCCAGTGAAACAATGCTGCGGCGCGGGAGCATCTATTCGGCGATGCTGCATCTCGCGATCATCCTGCTCGCGTATTTTGGCCTGCCACACTTTTTTCAGAAACCCATCGATGTCGAAGAGCCGATTCCCGTCGACGTCGTGACGATCGCCGACAAGACGAGCCCGCCGAAGGCCGAAGTAAAGCCTGAGCCGCCGCAGCCGCCGAAAGAGGCAAAGCCGCTGCCGCCAGCGCCTCCTCTACCCGAACCGCCCAAGCAAGAAATCGCGACCCCCGTACCGCCCGTGCCGCCGGAGCCGCAACCCGAGCCGCCGAAGCCCGAGCCGCCTCAAGTTGCTCAAGTTCCGCCGACCCCTGTTCCCGAGCCGCAGCCCAAACCCAAGCCGGAGCCCGAAAAGAAGCCGGAGGCAGCCGCCCAGCCGATTACACCCGAACCGCCAAAGCCGAAACCCAAACCACCGCCGGATACGAGCGTTGAATCGATCCTGAAAAGTGTTGCGAAGATCAAGCCGACATCGCAACCGGATCCAACCGACAAGATGATAAAGGAACTTGCCCAGTCACAGCCGCACGTGACCGCATCGCTCGACAACAAGATGACGCTAAGCGAAATCGACGCTGTGAGGCGGCAGATCGAACGCTGCTGGAACGTGCCGGCGGGCGCCAAGGACGCCAAGGATCTTGTCGTCGAAATCCGCGTGACGCTCAACCAGGACGGCTCGGTGCGCGGAGAGCCCATGATCGTCGATCAGGCGCGCATGGGTTCGGACAGCTTCTTCCGAGCGGCGGCGGAAAGTGCGCGGCGCGCCATCCTGCTCTGTCAACCGTTCAAACTTCCACCGGAAAAATACTCTACTTGGCAGGACATGGACCTGCGTTTCAACCCCAGCGAAATCCTATAGTGGGGAGTTAATGACCGGACAAAACAGAATCGGCGAACGCCGATACTTCATTGTCGCGGCGCTTTTGGCCGTGACGGTTTTCACGTTCTTCGCAACCGCTCCCGCGTCAGCGGATTTGCGCATCGACATCACAAAGGGCCAGGTTCAGCCGATGCCGATCGCGATCACAAATTTTTACGGACAAGCACCCGACGACGCGCAAACGGGTCACGACCTCACCACCGTGATTTCGGCCGACCTGGAGCGTTCGGGTCTCTTCAAGCCGATTGACCCGAAAGCGTTCATCCAGACCCCAGAATCGCTCAGGGTTGCGCCCCGTTTCGGCGATTGGCGCGTGATCAATGCCCAAGCGCTCGTCAGCGGCGGAGTCGACAAGCAGGCTGACGGACGGCTGCGCGTCGAGTTCCGTCTTTGGGACGTCTATGCCGAACAGCAGATGGTCGGACAGGCCTATTTCACGGCACCGCAAAACTGGCGGCGCGTCGCGCACATCGTCGCAGACGCGATTTACAAGCGGTTGACGGGCGAGGAGGGATATTTCGACAGCCGCATCGTCTATGTCTCGGAGTCGGGGCCGCTGCAGCACCGCGTCAAGCGGCTCGCGATCATGGATCAGGATGGTGCTAATCATAAGTTCCTGACCGACGGCCGCGTCCTTGTTTTGACGCCTCGCTTCTCGCCGACAACGCAAGAAATCACATATCTCTCATATTCGCAAAACAAGCCGCGAGTCTTTCTCTACAACATCGACACCGGGCAGCAAGAAGTGGTGGGCGATTTTGCCGGCATGACGTTCGCACCCCGCTTTTCGCCCGATGGCAACATGCTTATCATGTCATTGGCGACCGAGGGGACTTCAAGCATCTATACTTTCGATCTTCGGACTCGTCGCCAGACGCAGATCACAAGCTCGCCCTCGATCGACACCTCGCCCTCATTTTCACCAGACGGCAAGCAGATCGTCTTCAACTCGGACCGCGGCGGCAATCAACAGATTTATGTGATGAACGCCGACGGATCGAACATCCATCGCATCAGCTTCGGCGCTGGCCGCTACGGCACACCGGTCTGGTCGCCTCGTGGCGATCTCATCGCCTTCACGCATATTGCCGATGCCAAATTCTATATCGGCGTCATGTCGCCCGATGGCTCCGGCGAACGCCAGCTCAGCGAGGGATACTTGGTCGAGGGGCCGACATGGGCGCCAAATGGTCGAGTGCTAATGTACTTTCGTCAAACGCCTGTTCAAGCGAATGGCCAAGGTTTTACCAGTCGTCTTTACAGTATCGACCTGACGGGCTATAACGAACGCGAGGTTATTACACCTCTCGACGCTTCAGATCCGGCGTGGTCACCCTTGAATCCCTAGTGTCACAGTCCTATAGTCCGCGCGGTTCCGAGGTTCGAGGGGCCACACCCGACGATTTGGAATTCGATGCGCTTTGGAGCAAGTGAAGTTCGCGTCGAAACGGCGTCGATCCTAAAACCCAGCCAGCCGCAAGAGGGGGCTTAAAAAATGCGCTTGAACACGATTCTGACCATCTCAGCCGCTATGTTCATGCTCACGGCACTCACCGCGTGCCCAGAGGAACCTGCGAAGACGAATACCGGCACCGGTAGCGGCACATCGACCGCACCGAGTACGGGCGTGCAAGTTACGCCGGGCAGTCAGCAGGATCTCGTCGCCAACTACGGCGATCGCATCTTCTTCGAGTTCGACAAGGCGGACCTTCGCCCCGATGCGCGCGCTCAGGTCGGCAAGTGGGCTGAATTCCTGAAGAAGTATCCGCAGGACACGGTCACGATCCAGGGCCATGCCGACGAGCGTGGGACGCGCGAATACAATCTTGCGCTTGGCGAGCGTCGTGCGGCTTCGGCGAAAAAATACCTGAGTTCGCTCGGTATCGATTCGAAGCGTATTGCGACGATCAGCTACGGGAAAGAGAATCCGGATCCCGTCGGTTCGAATGAGGCCGCGTGGGCCCAGAACCGTCGCGATATAATGGTCGTCAACTAACGTCAAATTCGAAAGCGGACTCCTGAGCTTCAGGCGCCTGCCAATCTCGCGGCGATGGCCGTTGGAGGTGGGCAGGCGCCATAATTTTGCCTACAATGCCGCGCAGCTTCACAGAGTCGGCGCGCGGCCGCGCCGCGGGCTCGGCATTCACTCAAGAGTTCGATCATGCCGCGTAAGCTAAGCTTCGCCTCGCGTTTCTCAGTTGCCTTACCAGTCGTGGCAGTCGTGGGCCTCGTCGTGCCGTGGTCGAGCTTCATGGCACCCTCGCCCGCAGCTGCCCAGCAACTCGATCTCCAGGCGCTGCAGCAGCGTGTGCAACGGCTCGAGAGCGATTTGTCGATTCTCCAGCGTCAGGTCTATACGGGTGGTGGCGGCGGGTCGCCGTCTTCGGCCCCGGCGCCGCGCCCTGCTGCTCCAGCCGGGGGCGGCGCCATCGAGCCGACGGTTGCGGCCAGTTTCGAGGTGCGCATTTCCCAACTCGAGGATGAAATGCAATCCTTGACCGGCCGCATTGAGGAGATTGGCCACAATACGGATATGCTCAAGAGCGAGCTTGATCGTCTTCAGAAGGACATCGATTTTCGTCTAACGGCCCTCGAAAAAGGCGGAACGCCAGTCGGCGGGGCAGGCGGAGCATCGGCGAATGCCAATTCGCAAACGGAACCTGGGGCGGGGGCGCAAGAGGAAACGCCGCCGAAAGGTACGGGCAAAATGTCCCTCGGGCCAGGGCAGGTGCTTCCTGTCGGCACCTCCCAGCAACAATACGACTATGCGCGCGCACTCCTGATCCAGCAGGATTATCCGGGTGCCGAGAAGGCCTTCAGTGCATTCGTCAACGCCCATCCCGACGACAAGCTCGCTGGCCCTGCGCAGTACTGGCTCGGCGAGACATTTTATGTGCGTGGAAACTACGACCAGTCCGCCAAGGCCTTTGCAGAAGGTTATCAGCGCTATCCCAAGAGCGACAAAGCGCCGGACACGTTGTTGAAGCTCGGCATGTCGCTTGCGCAGCTCAAGCGGACCAAAGACGCTTGCGTCCTCTATAAGGAACTCGAAACCAAATACCCATCGGCACCGGCAAGCGTAAAACAGGCAGCCCAACGCGAGCGGCAAAAAAGCGGCTGCGCGTAACATGCCGAGGCATGTGACGCCTGCGGCGGCGATCGGGCCTGCGGAGTTTGATCGGCTCATGCGCAGAGTCGGTCCGTTCGAAAGGCAGCCCCAGCTCGCCGTTGCGGTTTCCGGTGGGGCCGATAGCCTCGCCCTGGCATTGCTCGCCGATCAGTGGGCGCGGCGGCGTGGTGGATCGATAACGGCCCTCACCGTCAATCACGGCTTGAGGAGCGGAGCGGCACGGGAAGCGCACACGGTCAAGACCGCGCTCGCACGCCGAAAAATTGCTCATCGTACACTCCGTTGGTACGGCGAAAAGCCACGGACGAACATTCAGGCTGCGGCGCGCGCGATGCGCTATCGACTGCTTGAGGATTGGTGCCAAAAGCGGGGCGTCCTTCATCTCCTTTTGGCCCACCATCGGGCCGATCAAGCCGAGACATTGCTGCTTCGGCTCGGCCGTGGCAGCGGTGTTGATGGACTAGCGGCCATGTCCGGGATCGCCGAGATCCAATACGTGCGTCTACTCCGCCCGCTATTGCCGATGGCGCCTGAGCGCCTTCGCGCGACCCTTCTCGCATTCGACCAATCCTGGATCGAGGACCCGTCTAATGAGGATCCGCGTCATGCGCGGGTGCGTCTTCGAACACTCATGCCAGATTTGGCGCGGGAGGGTCTCGATTCGGTGCGGCTTTCTGCCACGGCGGACCGACTTCGCCGGACGCGGGCCGCGCTCGACGGTTGGGTCGATTGTGTACTTGCCGAGGCAACGGTCCTCGACTGGTTCGGCTTTGCACTACTCGAGCGCAGCGCTTATTTGCATGCGCCGCCCGACGTAGCACTGCGCGCCATGAGCCGCATTTTGCGTACGGTTAGCGGACAAGAATACGGACCACGGTTGGACCGGCTCGAGCGGCTTTATCGCGAAATTGCGGCTCGACCCGGGAGGGCGCGTACGCTTGGGGGGTGTCGAATTTTGCCATTTTCGCCAAGGACTTGCGACAAGATTCTGATCTGCCGGGAGCCGGCCGCTATGGAAGGCGAAATAACCGTACACCCCGGCGGCGGCGCGTACATCTGGGATGGGCGCTTCGTCTTCCGTCCGGCGCGGCAATTACCCATAACGTCTGTGCCTCTTAGATTAGGCGCCCTGGGCGAGGGCGGCTGGGCGGACGTCATCGGTCAGGCGCCGCAACTTCGGAATATGGCCGTGCCGGCGGCAGTCCGGCCAAGCCTTCCAGCGCTTCGCGACCTTGAAGGCGTCCTCGCCGTTCCCCACTTGAGTTATGGACGGAGCGGCATCGAAGCTGGTACCGTTTATGTTCGCCACTTGGCCTTCCAACCACTGCGGCCGCTCGCGCCAGGGCCGGTATCGGTTGCTTAAGGGGCGGTGCGCACTATTTCAATTATATTGGGCCTTTACGCGGAGCGCGCGCGGATGGGCTCTCTGGGCGGCGGCCTACCCGCGGTCGACGTGTTGGGTCGGACTGAGATAGCGCTTATGACCTGTAAAGCCGACGTCCGGGTAACATCGGGAAGGCAATCGAGTTGAACAATTTCGGCAAGAATATCTTTCTCTGGGTCGTCATCGGGCTTCTTCTCGTGGCGCTCTTCAACCTGTTCCAGGGCTCCTCCAACCGGACGGTGCAGACCCAGATGGCCTATTCGGACTTCCTCGCCCACGTCAATCAGAACGAGGTGCGGCGAGTCACGATCCAGGGCCACAATATTATGGGCGAGCTTACCGACGGGCATAGCTTCTCGACATATGCGCCGCCCGACCCGGGGCTTGTGGGCCGGCTGAACGACCATAACGTGCACTTCAGCGCCGCCCCCGAGGACGATAACGTTCCTTCGCTTTTGGGCATACTCTTCAACTGGTTCCCCTTCTTGGTGCTGATCGGCGTATGGGTCTTCTTCATGCGCCAAATGCAGTCGGGTGGGGGCCGCGCCATGGGTTTCGGCAAGTCCAGGGCACGCCTTCTGACGGAGAAGACCGGCCGCGTCACGTTCGACGACGTCGCAGGTATCGACGAGGCAAAACAAGAACTCGAAGAGATCGTCGAGTTCCTTAAGGACCCGCAGAAATTCCAGCGTCTCGGCGGCAAAATACCAAAGGGGTGCTTGCTTGTCGGTCCGCCCGGTACGGGCAAAACGTTACTCGCTCGCGCGATCGCGGGCGAGGCAAACGTGCCATTCTTCACCATATCGGGTTCCGATTTCGTGGAAATGTTCGTCGGCGTCGGAGCAAGCCGCGTGCGCGACATGTTCGAGCAGGCGAAGAAGCACGCGCCTTGCATCATTTTCATCGACGAGATCGACGCGGTCGGTCGTCACCGCGGAGCCGGCCTCGGCGGTGGCAATGACGAACGTGAGCAAACGCTCAACCAGCTTCTCGTTGAGATGGATGGATTCGAGACGAACGAAGGTGTCATCCTGATCGCGGCGACCAACCGTCCCGACGTGCTCGACCCAGCGCTTTTGCGCCCCGGCCGCTTCGATCGACAGGTCGTGGTGCCGAATCCGGACATCCTCGGCCGGGAGAAAATCCTCAAGGTGCATCTGCGCAAGGTGCCGACGGCGCCCGACGTCGACGCCAAGGTCATTGCCCGAGGTACGCCGGGCTTCTCGGGCGCGGATCTTGCGAATCTCGTGAACGAGGCCGCACTCCTCGCCGCGCGCAAGGGCAAGCGCCTTGTCACCATGAGCGAGCTCGAGGGTGCGAAGGACAAAGTCCTCATGGGCACCGAGCGACGGTCGATGGTGATGTCCGACAAGGAGAAGGAGACGACCGCATACCACGAGGCAGGACACGCGCTCGTCAGCCTTCACACGCCTTGCAACGATCCCGTCCACAAGGTCACGATCATTCCGCGCGGACGCGCGCTCGGCTTGACCATGTCGCTGCCGGAGCGCGACCGCTATGGATACGCGCGCAAGGAGCTCGAGGCGCGGATCGCCATGATGTTCGGTGGCCGTGTCGCCGAGGAACTCATCTACGGGGTTGAAAATGTCACCACCGGTGCTGGCGACGATATACGCCGGGCGACGGAGCTGGCGCGGCGAATGGTGACTGAATTCGGCTTCAGCGACAAATTGGGACCGCTCCGTTATTCGGAGAATGAACAGGAAGTTTTCCTCGGGCATTCGGTCACGCAGCGCAAGAACGTTTCCGAGGCGACCGCCAAGATCATCGACGAGGAGATCAGGCGCATCGTCGAGGAGGGTGAAGCGTTGGCGCGCAAAATCTTGAATGAGCATGTCGAAGAGTTGCATCGTCTCGCCAAGGGACTGCTTGAGTATGAGACGCTATCGGGCGATGAAATTCAGTCGCTCCTGCGCGGCGATGCTATTGTCCGCAACGATAAAGAGGCGCAGCCGGAGCCCGCTAAGCCGCGGTCGTCCGTGCCGACCAGCAATCCGACGAGCCAGCGAGAGCCGAAGGGCGGCGGCGGGCTGGAACCGGAACCGCAGCCGGGCGCTTGACCGCGTGACCGAAGTCTTCCGCGGCGAAGGGATTGTGCAAAGCCCCGGCCTCGACCGGGGCTTTGTCATGTCGGGGTCACCCGCCAAACGCATTTATTTGCGTCCCACTGGATTTCTGGCGGGCGAGGCCGCCCGTGCCGCTAGTGCGGTCGGTTCGGCTGCGACACTTGCCGGCGGACCGCTTGCCTTCACGCACGTCGAAGTGCTCGCTCGCAATGAGGGACACATTGCAGTTGCGACCGCTCCGCTTCGCGATGTCCAAGGCTGGGCAAGCACTTCGGGCGGCGAGGTCGAGCGCCACGTCACCGGCCTTCTTTCGCGTATCTCGATGCCGCGTCCCTCGTTCGCCGGGCTTACTCTGGATCGCACGCGCCTTTTGGGCATTCTCAACGCGACACCGGACAGCTTCTCCGACGGCGGAATGCATCTCGTGCCCGAAACCGCCATCGCCCATGGCTGGGCGCTCATCTCGGCTGGTGCAGACATTGTCGACGTCGGCGGTGAGTCGACCCGACCGGGTGCGGTTCGGGTGCCGGTAGAGGAGGAGCTGCGTCGTGTGCGCCCGGTTTTT
>Ga0187766_10000575_pt1 | contig 20642 bp, 20 predicted proteins | sample 0216_QUI02_MP05__4_FD_132971 | JGI IMG/M metagenome (GOLD analysis project Ga0187766, IMG submission 132971) | Tropical peat soil microbial communities from peatlands in Department of Meta, Colombia - 0216_QUI02_MP05_20_MG | ecosystem: Environmental > Terrestrial > Soil > Wetlands > Peat ... | reverse complement strand
ATCGGGTGGAGGTCACTCACCCGCCTTGAGAGAGGCTCTCTTCCGGCTCAATTTAAGCGATTACCGGAACTTCTGATCCAGCTCCCCCCTTTCGCTCTCGGAGAGCTCCCAACCGCTTGCGCCTGCGTTGTCCCTGACATGCTCCGGACTAGACGCCCGTGGTATTGGGAACACATTCGGCTTTCCCGCAAGCCACCGGAGAGCGACTTCGGCCTCGGTCTTCCCGCGTGCCGAACTGATCTGCTCCAGGCGTGGATCGGAAGGAAGCTTGCCGTGCCCGAGCGGGTAGTACGCAAGGAGAGCGATGCCCTCGGCGTCGCAGTACGGGAGTATCTCCCGTTCGACGTCCCGGTGTATGAGGCTGTAGTCGAGCTGGACCGAGGTGAGCTCGGACTTCGCGAGCGCGGCCTGGGCCTGCTTAAGCTGCTCCAGGTTGAAATTGCTCACGCCGATGTGTCTCAGTTTGCCAGCAGCCACCAACTCCTCCATTGCAGACATCGTCTCCTTGATTGGCACCCTGGGGTTCGGCCAATGGACTTGGTAAAGGTCGAGGTAGGACGTCCCAAGTCTGCGCAGGCTGCCATTGAACGCGCGGACGAGCGAGTCCCCGTGCAGGTGGTTAGGCCAAACCTTGGTTGCAATGAAGATGTCCTCCCTCTTCCTCCCTTCGATGGCCTTCGCCACCAAGGGCTCCGACCTGTAGATTTCTGCAGTGTCGATAAGAGTAATTCCGGCATCCAGCCCAGCCTTGATTGCCTCGATCCTGGTCGCTCCTCCACGCCTCCAGCCGAGGAAACCAGTGGCGATCCAGAGGGGGTCGTAGTAGGTGCCCATCCCAATCTCTGAAACCTCCCGGCCGGTCCTCCCAAACTCCTTCAGCCGCATGGAACGAGTGTGGGGAAGGGCCGGTTAAAGAAAACAGCGGGTGTCGAACTTCGCATGTTCGCCGACCCTACCCACCGATACCACGACGACCCACGCCATTGTCCCTAGAGGCTCACCGACCCCCTACTGGTCAACTAATCTGGTTGGAGGGAGGTACCTAGTTACTGCGGGGTGCCTTTCTTCGCGGATTCTCCCGCGACGACCTCCTTGGGAAGAAGCCAGTAGATGTCTGGGTGCTCCGTCTTGAGAGTAGAGAACGTGGGAGGGAGCAGGCCGTTTCTCCTGGCTCTGCGCACGTTGTATTCGACGAACCGCCTCATCGCACTCGTCTCACCGGCCGCAGCGACGAACGCCCTTATCTTCTCGATTGCCGTCTCATCATCGAACTTCTTGACATTCACCAGATATGGCGCCAGCACCAGCCACACCAATCTGTGCCGCCCATCCGAGACTGGGTGCGCAAGTAGGTCTTCCACATAGAGGTAGCCCTTGTTGGTCTTGGGTCTCGGAGTGGGTACGTACTGCATCACGTCTGCCTTCACCCCCAGCAACTGTTTGGGGAACTGGCCCCTTCGCAGGTTCCTCACCCCTTCGGCGATTGCGGCGAGCGCCGAGTCCCCGAAAAAGTCGTTAAGCATGTTTTCACTCATGTAGACAGTCCCCGCGTCCAGCTCCTGCCTCACCAACTTCCACCTTGGGTTCTTGGCGAGCTCGTACCTCGAGACCAGTGTGAGATACCTTTCGAATGACATCGAATAGCTGCCCCGCTCACCTGCAACCTCTACCAGCGAAGGAGCGGCGCTGAAGCACTCCCCCATGATCTCGGTCTTTGCCTTCGGCTCTTCCCTCACGAAGAACTCCTTCGCCCTCTCTGCCTCCTTCTTGGAGAACCTCGACGTCAGGACCGGGTCCTGGCTGGCGACCAGGGCGGCAGCGAAGAAGCTGGAGAACTCGACCAACTCTGACATGTGCGGCTCGTACTTTGCTCTCCCCAGGGAGCTCAGGAGTCTGCTTTCTGTCTGTCCGATCACCTCTCCGCTTGCCAGCCCCTCTTCGACGGGGATGGACTCGAAGAATGTCCTCGACCGAGGTGCGAAGGGGTACCTCAGCTCTAGGTCAGACAGCAGCGGCCGGCCAGATGGCATCTATCCCCACCGAACGTTCCAGCCTTTCAAGGCCCTTCCTAGCTTTCTTTCGCCGTGGAGACGATGGAAAGGACATCCCTGTCCCTTAGCACGTAATTGGTCGGGAGATGGAGCCCTGTCCTGACATCAATGGCGTAGAGGAGCCCCTTGACCAGGTCCGTGTGTATGTCCCTGGCTAGGTCCTCTACCGTGGACCCGCTAGGAAGGAGGTACACATCCGGAAGTATCCGCCCGTTCTTGTCGGAAAGTTTCTGCGGGTCATGTACTGGGTAGACCGCGTTCTCCCTTAGCAGCTTGAAGGTCACAGAGTTCAGCGCGAACTGCACCCCGGTCCTCAGGTACTCCCCGAAGACCTTCCTTCTGATGTAGGCCAGAGCGCTCTTCTGGGCATCGTTTAGATCTTGGGGCTTGAGTATCTCGAACCGCTCTTCGCCAGGGACGTACTTGATGAGCCGCTTGGCCTCGGCTCTCCTTAGAGTCAGTTCTGCCTCCCCGCTCGTTGGGACCACGATGAGCCCCTTGAATTTCTCCCGGAGCTTCTGGAAGTTCTCAGCAGCGAACGGGAGATCCATCTTGTTTGCAATCAGAAGGGTCGGCTTCGAGTACTCGCGCAGAGACCAGCAGAAGCTCTGGACGTCCTTCTCATTCCACGAGTCGAACTGCTTCTCCTCGAGCATCGTCTCCTTCATGGCTGCGATGACGTGCTCCTTCCTTACTCCTATTCCATGCATAACCTCCTCCACGGCTGTGGGGATGCCGTAGCCTGGCATCTTCGAAAGTTTCGATATCTTTGGCAGGTTCGTGTTGAAGAGCTTCGTGTACCACAGTACCAGCTCCAGCTCCACATCAGCGAAATCTGCGATGGGGTCTCCAGTCCCCGGCTCGGATATCTTCCCGTCCTTGTCGACGCTTCCCGAGGCGTCCACCACGTGCAGCAGCGCGTCGGATTGCGCCGCTACGCTCAGGAACTGGTTCCCCAGCCCCTTCCCCATCCACGCTCCCTTGATCAGACCTGGGAGGTCTGTGACCTCGACAGGTATGAACCTCCAGCCGTCCTCGCACTTCGAGTTTGCAGGGTTGTCAGTGACCCCGAACTCTTTGTGAACGCAGAGCGTGACGACGTCCGCGACCCCGGTCTCCGGCGACTTGGTGGTGAACGGGTAGTTCGACACCTCTCCTGAAAGGAGAGTCATCGAATTGAACAGAGTCGTCTTCCCTGCATTTGTCTTCCCTATGATTCCTATTCGGATGACCATACCCTTGACCTACTTCAGAGCGCCCTTTACCGGATAAAAACAGTTGCGCACCTCGGCGCCGTCAGGGGGAGGGGGCTGAACGCCACGCCCTCACGGCCTCGTACCAGAAGGCTGCCGCCGCGACCGCCAAAACGACGGAGAACCACTCGACCACGGGCACGACTCCGAAGTATGGGTACCCCACATAGGCGAGGTAGACCGAGAAAACGGTGAAAACTACGGCGTAGAAGACGAATCTGGGCACGATCAGGGTACCAAGCCTCAGGAAGTCCCTCATCACGTCCACCTTCACCTCCCCTACGACCTCGTATTCCCCATTGTTCTCTGAAACGAGTCCGAGGTCCTTCAGCTTGTTCAGATGATACTGGGCCAGGGAGGGATTAGACATCAGGAGGGCCCTTTGGACCTCTCTCACTCCCACCCTGCGCTTCTTCAGAGCGTAGACATACACACGGAGTGTGTTCCCCTTCAGCTCCGCGTCGACCATCCCTTTCGTCCGCTTCTCCATGGGGGCAGAAGGCTGCTGCGGCGGTTTGGCTTGTTCGGTCACGAATTGCCCTGCTCACCTCGCTTTCGGGTTTCACGTTCAAAAACGTTGATTGGCAATGGCGAAGGAACTGCGTCTCGTACGAAAAGATGGACCATCTCTGCCTGAGGCTCAGGACGAGGGCAGCGCCTAGCTTCTGTACCTCAGGATGGCGCCCACGCCCCCGAAGCTCTTGAACATGCTCCCCTCTTCCGTCCCCGATGAAATCACCTCGACTTTCGACCCCACTTGGAACGCAAGCTCTTCGAGCACGTCCACCAGGTCCTTCTCCACAACATCGTAATCAGTCGCCCCGCACTGTGTGCAGGGGGCGGACGTCATCTCCTGGCGCTGCTGGATCTTCTTCGCTGCTGCAACTGTCTCTGTCTTGACGGTGCCGCACTTCTTGCACGTCGCGTCAATCCTTACCGTGTCGAGATCATCGGAGACAAGGACCACCTCGGCGCTCCCTTTCTTGAGCGCATCCATCACCCTGGGGAGTCCGTAGACAGCCAACCCTGCCTGCTTGTTCACTTCTGCCAGGAACTTCTGGACGAGGCGTTTCTCCTCAACCAGGCGGACGTCCTTCAGCACGTCTGACCCCTTCTCCACAAGCTCCCTCACTCCCTCTCGTCCAGAATACCCCAGGTCGAGGACAGCGAGTATCTTCTTCTGCAGCTCGTAGTGCAGGTACCCCCCCTTCAGGAACTCGTCCTTGGTCGGCCCAGGCCCTCCGACCAGCAGGCCTGTCACCTTGTTGTTGTCTACGAAGATTCTCGTCGCGTGTTCTCCCACCCGGTTGAAGTAGTAGGTCAATTCCATCTCCCTCCCGCGCTCATACCTTCTAGCTGACTGGCCCCCCTTCCTGGTCTTCCCAGAGATACCCGAGGTCAGCACGTCAACTACCTCAAGCCTGTCCCCGCTGAGAATCCCAATCCCGACCTCGCTCGAATCTATGACGAGGATTCCGTAGACCTTCTCCTCCCTCAGCATGTCTCTGAGCCATTCGACGTGGAAGTGGTCGTCGCACTGGTAGAGGTACTGTGTTACTGGCTTCGGCGGGACGATTTCCCACACATTAACGACCTCGCTACCTGGACCGTTGGTCGGAAGGGCCCCTGAGAAGATCACCAAGCCCGTGTCAGGAGCAGTCCTGTAGAGTTTGAGTCTCTGCATCGCCTTGGTGAGGGCGTCCTGGACGTGGTTCCTCGTGGTATCAGACTTGATGTTGCCTGCTGTCCCCCACTCCTCCCTCAGGTTCGCGATTGCCTCGTGGATGGGCTTCTTCGGGGGTATGTAGAGGGAGACGAGCTCGGTACCCCTCCCTTCCTTGTTACTGAGCTCGGAGATGAGCTTCCTTACCTTGTATAGCCTAACTGAGTCTGTCTTTGACAATGCAGAGCTACCTCTACGTCAGGCCGAAGAAGCCGTCGATACGAAAGAGGCAGCTGACATTTCGATGCTCAAAATCCTCCTGACCCATTTATAAAACCTATCACTCTCTAAGAGTGCTCGAGAGGGGATACGCAACAATGAAAGCAGTGCTTCGGATTGGCGGCTCGGTGCTTGAATCACCCCCCTCCGCCAAGGTCGTCAATGCTTACGCGGAGGTCATCGCAGATCTCAATTTCGAAGGCCATTCTGTCGCGGTCGTGGTCGGGGGTGGAGAAATTTCCCGTGAATATATCAGGTCCGCTGCGGCCATGGGCCTCTCGACATACCAGCAGGACACCGTGGCGATCCACGCTTCACGGCTGAATGCGCGCCTCGTAGCCATGAAGCTTGGAGGTGTGAGCAGCGTTCCCACTTCGATCGACGGCATGCTCCAACGCCTCGCGAGAAACAGGGTGGCTGTGATGGGGGGCCTGAAGCCAGGCATTACAACCGACACCGTCGCCGCCATAGTAGCCGCGAAATGGAGGGCAGACGTCCTGGTTAAGGCGTCAGACCAAAACGGCATCTACACCGAGGATCCCAGGGTCAACAAAAGGGCGAAGAAACTAGACAAACTAACCTACGAGAGAATGAAGCAGATTCTGGGCGGCTCGCACAGACCTGGGATCCACAGCATCATCGACCCCGTGGCCGTCGACCAGCTCGTCGAGTCAAGGGTGAAGCTTGTGGTGCTTAATGGCGCGGATCCCAGGGGCGTGATTAGAGCAATCCATGGTGAGAAGATAGGTACAGTCGTAAGCTGAGTGGAGCGGCGAGTCAAGAGCAATAGGAATTGGTATCGGTAATAGTCTATGTCGCCCTGGCCACAGCAGTCTTCGTTTCCTTCTGGTCCTCTCTCGTCGAGGCAACCTATCTGACCCTCCGGCCATTCTCCCTCAGTTCCTCCATCACGGCAGGCTCGCCGAAGGCTGCCGTCGCACTCGAAATAGTGAGCGAGAAGACGAGGCTGGTGAGCGTGACGACCTTCGTTGACACCATCTCTAACGTGGTCCTCGCCACCACTATTGGGCTGATACTGTCGGATATTTTCGGTCCCATAGGCTGGGTCTACAGCGCGATCGGAGGATCATTCGTCATCATGACTCTCCTTTACCTTCTCCCGAAAGCCATAGGCATAGAGAACGCCCTGAGGATGTCGATGGTCCTTGCGCCTTCCACGAAGACGATCATGTCTGGCCTTGCGCCCATAGCAGTCCCTCTGACAAACTTCGCCCGGGCGCTCTCTGAGAGGCTTGTTGGGAAGCCTGGTTACAAGGAGGTTGACCTGGCAGCAGAGTTCGAAGACGTGGTCACGATGCTGGAGAAGGCAGGGCACATCGAACCTGATGCGGGGCGGCTCCTGAGGACTCAGCTTGCCTCCTCAAAGAACAACGCCGCCAGCGTCCTCACTCCCCTAGACGAGATAGTGTCCATCGATAGCGGCTCGACAGTGTTCGACGCCCTCCGGACGATGGGACAGACTAACCACCCGCGAATGCCTATCTACGACGCAAAGAGGAAGATGTACATTGGCGCGGTGACGTCGAGGACCGTATCAAGGGCTGTTTCCAGAGACCACACCGAATCTCCCATCCTCGACTACATGATACAGCCAGCGAGAGTTGCAGAGGAAGACAGCCTTCCGTCGGTCATCGACAAGATGCAGGAGGCGGGCACCACCATTGCCTTCGCCTACGACGGAGACAAGATGGTCGGCATGATCACTCTTTCGGACATCCTCGAGCGCCTACTCGGCATCAAAGTATAGCAGGTCGACCCACGGCTATTGTCGATTGGTTGGTTTCTTCGGGACCGCTAGCGAGTTGAGCTCGTCGAACGTGATGGCCCCCTCTGTCAGCAGATCAAACGTCCCCCTGTCTCGAACTTCCCTGGAGGCCCGCCTGAGGAGTCCCATCGCAGCGTACGACGCTGTAGGCCCGAAGCTCACTCTGGCCACTCCCAGCCGCTTTAGTTCAGGCACTGTCGGGAGACCCTTCCTGACCATCACGTTTGTGGGAAAATCAAGCGCGCGCACGAACCTCGAAATCGACGCAGCGTCAGTCAGCCCCATCGGGTAGACGCAGTCTGCCCCGATGTCCCTGTACGCCTCGGCCCTTTTGATGGCCTCCTCCATCTTTTCGTCATCATCCCCGGGAGCGTACCGCAGCGCGTCGGTGCGAGCGTTAATGACAAACGGGACATTCACCGTTTCGCGGAGGCGGATTAGCCCTCTGAGTCTCGCCGTCTGCTTATCCACGGGGAGGAGCTTCTTTGCGCTGTGCGCGAAGTCTTCAATGTTAATCCCTACCGCACCTGCCCTGATGACGGCCCTGACGCTTCTCGCCACGCCTTCGGGGGTGTCCCCAAACCCTCCGACGACGTCTGCGCTCAGAGGAACGGAGAGCGCACGAGCAATCCTCCTAATCGCCGAGTCGAACTCCTTGGGCGGGATTTCCTCACCGTCGGGGTAGCCGAGAGACACCAGCATGCCTGCGCTCGACGTAGCGACAGCGGGGAATCCCTCGTCCTCGAACACTCTGGCGCTGGGAACGTCCCACGCGTTAGGAAGCACTAGGACTTCCTTACGGTCGTGGCGCCTCCGGAAGTCTTCAGCCTTCTCGGCCTGGGAACTCATTCTTGAAGCGACCATCCATGAAACGGACTGGGCATTCGGGGCATCGAGTCCCATAGGGCCGCTAAATTGTTTCTGAAGGGGTAGCTGCACGCTTCCCTCCAAAAATGGCCGGCAATTCGTATATTCGAACTGCTTGACTAATTAGGGGACAGGGGTAAAAGAACGCGCGGCCTGTACCAAGGCAGGATCGAATTGAAGATCCCGATGACCCTGTTCGGCAACTTCAAACCGACGGAGTGGAACGAAGACGCCTACACTTCTAGCCCGCCCTTCACGGCAGAAACGCTGTCGGGGCATACCTACTTGGTCCCACGCGACTATCACGTGGAGGAGACACTTGACGTTATTTCGTCTTCCCTTGGGCTGAAGAAGGCAGGCCAGGTCCGTAGAAGGTTTCTTGTGTCCAGGGGGTACGCGGTGAAAGCGTTCAGGGAGTTTGACTGGTTCGTAAGGCGCAGCTGGCAGAACAACGAGCTCTCGGCCCTCTGGGCCCTCGCCTACATCGGAGAGAAGGAAGACTGGTCCCAGTCCAGCCTGAAGCTGCAATACATCGCAGAAGTTGCAGGCCTCACACCCCAGGAAACCGGCCAGGCGCTGCAAAGGCTGTTCCACCTGACGCCCCAAAACGGGTCGGCCAGAAACTTAACGGAGTTCGGTTCCGACAAGAGCTTGGTCCGACAGACACTCGAAAAGAAGGTCGCGGAGCTCCCCATCTGGACCGAGGAGAAGGTAATGTCCGTGCTCTGTTCGGGTCTTGGCGGCTCTGTTTCAGAGCTTCACGAGGCGATGCTGTCGCAGGGTCTCAGCGTTGGGGCCGTCTACAAGGTCTCGGAGCGACTGAAGACCCAGGGGTACGTCTACACGCACAAGCACTACAGGGTGAACGAGAGGGGACCCATGAGAGAGATGCTCACAGCGGACTGCCGCCATTGCTTTTTCGGTTTTTCGAACTCTGAGAAGTGCTTGGAGGAAACGCTGAGGGAGATTGAATACGTTCTCACCCGCGACTATGGGAAGGAGCCAACAAAGGAGGAGAGGGTCGCCTTTTTCGACAGCGTGAAACCGATTCCTTACGCCTGTCGGACCAACAGGAGGGTCCTCGGCTCTCTCAAACTAATCCGAGAGCTTGACAGCATGGCGGGGGAGGGAGACGTCTCCACCATGCTGACCAAGATCTCCGAAGTATACGGCGTCGAACTTCCAGTCAGGCTGCGCACCGGGTCGTCATAGGAACAACCGGGCTCATAGCTAGCAACAGTACCGCTCCAGAGGTCAAGAGCACCCACCGTAGGCGCTCCCGTCGAGTTTCGGCCCAGCTGGGGCTCTCAGCCGTGTTTGGTTTCTTGTAAGGTCTCGAAGAGGAACCACTTGCGCCTATCCGTCTTGTCGAGGATGTCCTGGAGGAGATTGCTGGTAGGATTTGATCCTGACAACATTTGACGTCTTCATTTCGAACCGTTTTTGGAGACGTCTCCCCACTTAGACAGTATGGTCTGTTTCCAGAACTAGGAACTACGCTTTGGGGGGGATTTATACGAGGAGTCCCGTGTCGGACGACGAACTTGGAATTGGAGTTTCTCGAAGTCGAAGACAAGGCAGGATGGAATTCGTGGCTTGCGGCCAACCATCGGTCGAGTCAGGGCGTGTGGCTAATCTTTCGAAAAAGGGGTTTGAAATCGCTAAGCTACGACGAGGCCATCGACGGGGCGCTGGCCTACGGCTGGATTGACAGCCTGGTTCGGAAGATCGACGACACAAAGTACGCAAGAAAATTCACCCCTCGCAAGCCTGGGAGTATCTGGTCTGGCCTCAACATCGCCCGAGTCAGGAGGCTGCGAACCGAAGGGAGAATGACCAGGTGGGGTCTGGAGGCATTTGCGAAGAGAGCACCAGTAACCTCGGCCTTGGAAAGAATCAACGCCGAGGGGATGCAGGTGCCGGCAGACCTAGTGGAGGCCCTGAAGGCTAACGCCAAAGCGTGGAGTAACTACGAGAAATTCGCGCCAAGTCATCGCAAGAGATACGTCATCTGGATTTCAGCGGCGAAAAAGCCGGAGACTCGAAAGAAGAGGATTGCCGAGGCAGTAGACCTGATTTCTCAGAACGTCAAAGACCTTCTGAAATAATCACCGCCGGAACTCAGTCAGGGAACTCTGAACGCCCCAAGACTAGAATGCCTGCGGTAGAACGCTTCAGCCCCAACGGAACTCGCCGTTTCATCGAATGTTCTCTTGTCGGTGTTATCTGCGACGACCAGCGAACCAGGTTTCAGATATTTACGAATCGACCGCATTTCGAACTCAAAATGTCTGACGTCAACTGGGCTGTCGTGGCAGTATAGATTGAGCGTTCCAATCTCCTCAAGAAGAGGTCTCAGCAGATCTTCGCTTCGCCCTTGTCTGAGATCCCATCGATTCCTGAGCTTCGTCGGCACGGCCCACCCCGAGGACATCCCTTGCGGAATAGCCCAGGACTCATTCCCACGGATCCCCTTTCTGAATACAGGAAAATCGATGGAATGGAGGACCCCTGCCGAGTTCGCTCTGATTCCCAACAGGAGAAATGTGGAAGAGACGCCCGAGGCAACCCCGCTCTCAACAAGATTCCGAGGGCGCGACAGTCTGACAAGAGCGAAGAGATCCAACGGTGCCGGGAACTGTGCATAGTAAGATCTCCCTGTGCCCTTGATGTTCTTGGACAGTTCGTCTATTAATTCCGAGTGGGCTATGACCTCATTGAGTGTCCCCTCAGTCTGGTCGACCGTAGCCCCTGTCACATTCGATATCCACGATGTCTCGGGTCGCGAACGGTTCCCGAGCGCCTCCACTATCTGTTCAAGGTTCCTCTCCTGCCGACCTGAATCAACCAAACGAGTTCCTCCCCTCCACTCCAGCCAAAGTGATCAGGAACACCTCAAGGGCTGACGAACGGTAAAGACATTCCGTGGTCATATGACCACGGGGTACGGCCCATCCTAAAGGGCGAACGCCTCGCAGCGCCTGGATCAGAGGCCCGAAAGCATCTTCCATCTGTAGTTGTACTCGATGAGAAAAGGCTTGGTTCTCATCTCAACGATGCTGAGCGATGCTGGCTCTGCATGCATGACGTAGTATCTCTTCCCGTCCATTCTCCTCTCGACTACCACCTCGAGCATGGTGGTTATGACATCGCCGTGGGAGACGACTAACACGTTGCCCCGCTCTTTGGCCTTGATTATGTCCATGACCTTGGTAATTCGTTTTGCAAGTTCGTCGTAAGTTTCGAGAAAGGCCTCGGGACTCTCGAGAATGTGATGTCTTCCTTTCTTGCCGACGAACTCTGGCTTTATCTTGGCTTCAGTCAGATTTTCAAGCGTTTTCACTTTGACCTTGTGCGGCCGGGCAAGAATCTCTGCCGTTTGCACGGCTCTGAAAACGGGGCTGCTATAGACCGCTTTGATTTCGACCCCCGAGAGCATCTTTGCGATGAATCTGACTTCCTTCCTACCTTTCTTGTTCAGCGGGTAGTCAAGAGGTCCGGCTTCGATTCCCTTTTCGTTCGCTTCAGTCTGTCCGTGCCTAACCACAAAGAGGTGCTCGAGAGCCATTGCTCCCCTGTTGTCGAATATGGCGGTAAAAGAAGCCGCCGTTCACCCTCCGATTCGCCTGCCCAACACGACCCCACATGCCAGACAGAGGCTAACTCGACCATTGCACGGTGAAATGGAGGACTCCGCTCGGCTGTCCGGCGGGAACGGTGGCCAGCAGCGTGACCGAAACTTCCGCCCCATAGCCTGTCAGATATGCCGGAAGTGGATGCCCTACGTTGGAACCAGGGATTCCAGTGTAGCCCGACCATGCAAGTACATTCGAGATCTCATATCCGTCGTCGCTGGTTATCGCTCTGACTGCTATCGTGTTGGGGTCGTATGGGAACTTGTAATAGTAAAAAGAGAAGGTCACGTAAATCCTCTGACCGGTGAAGAAGACAAAACCATAGTTCCTGTATCCTGGCTCCTCACCGAAGAATGTCAGGGCATTTGATTGGTTCGTTATTCCGGCCCAAGTAGCAATCGCACTCGAAGCGGAGGTGCCGTTGAACGAATAATGGACGCTGGGATCGAACTTGGTTGCAATCCCTGTGACACTTGGAACACTACTCGCTGAGATCACAATCCCATTCATTGAATCCTTGTAATCGAGGCTGAGTGGCCCCTGGTTAGCCGGCAGCTCGAAGACCAGTTCTCCGATAGCGTGTTGGCCTGATGCGATGTCAGACACTCCTAGGACTGGCAGAGCAGTGTAGTTGGCTGCCGCCGAATACACACCAGACTCATTGCTGATCAGATCGAAGAAGGATGGATTGAAATGCCAAGTTTCCGTACCTTGATTGGAGGCGTTGACGTCCAAAAGATAGTAGATCATCCCGGAAGGGGCATCGACCTTGTCAGACCACACCTTTGCCACTTCGACGCTTAGTTTTGCCGAAGCCGATTGTCGTGAGACCACATAGAGGGCCCCCGTTCCTATCAGCAGAGCTACGGCGGTTACAAGAACAAGTCGCCTTTTCGATGTACCAGTTCTTGCCTGCAACGTCAGCAGTGTGCGGATACCTCGTTCCTGGTTAAGCGTTGTGCCGTCAACTGACGGTATCGCAGATTTCGAGGGACCGAAGCATAGATTAGCGGGTCCCGGTCGATGCGCGACATGATCTCGACGCTCCTTACCGTGGCTGTGATGGTTTCCAACGCAAAGGAATCAGCGAAGTGGTACAAAGAGAAGCTCGGCTTCGAAACCTCGAACGAAGATGACCACTGGGTGGTCGCACGGCCCAAAGGGGCAGACTGGATGCTGCACCTGTGCGAAGGAGACCTCGAACCAGGTAACACTGGGATAGGGTTCTACAGTGATGACGTGAAAAGGACGGTGGCTTACCTCAAGAAGAAAGGGGTGGAGTTCGACCAAGATTACACTAAGGCCGACTGGGGCGGGAATGCCAGCTTCAAAGACCCTGACGGCAATGTCATCTGGATAGCCCCCAAGAAGACTCTGATGAGAATTACCAAAGTCAGAAGGAACTGATGCATCCGAAGTCGTAGACCGGCCCCAGACTCAAGGTTCAGTGCTGGAAGCAACCAGTCCAATGTGCTTAACGGACCGCCTCATAGTGCAAGACCAGCTCCCCGTAGGGCAGAGTCTTGACAGAGAGTAGCTTCATAGTCTGCTGGTTCGACATCGTACCGCAGTAGTGGTCGCCCTTCCCGAGGATTACGGGACTAATGACGGTAATAGGGTGCAATACGGGCTGATATCGCAGGATGCGCTCTCTCTCTCAGTGGGAGGAGCAGGTCTAACTGCTCCAAGATTTTTCAGAAAAAAAACAGTTAGCATGAGAGACCGACTCTACTTGGCGTGGGAATTCTCGGGTCGGTTTGAATGTGCCCCCAAGGTTAAGTATTCGTCGGCTCCCTTTCCTTGTTGATGCCAACCTCGTGGGAGAAGACTGGACAGACTAAGGCACCGCTTTCGAAGGTTATTTCATACTTCATGGACCCAGAGCACGAGCTCAAGGTCCATCCCGGGCTCGTGAAGGAAATCAAGAACGTCAAAAGAGAAGGCGACGTACTGACATGGGAACAAACGCTCTCGCTCATGGGGATGAATCTACGGTCGACTGTCAGGAGCTCACTTAACAGGGCCACTAACAGCATAGCAACCCAGGGAATAAGCGGGGCTGGTAAGGGAACCACCACGACCAGAACGATGAAGGAGATTCCCACCGGGACCGAAATTCATTGGACCTACAACCTAAAGGCCGGTGCGCTTGGTTTCTTCATAAAAAGCCGTGGCAAGAGGGCCTTCGAAGAGACGGTAGACAGGGACATTAGAGCACTGGACGAACTCGCGTAAGGAGGGCAGGTGAGATTCCTCCGCATGCTTGTGCACCAGTGTGCCCGAGAGGGCGTTTCTGTGTGTATGGAGAATAGTTCCTCTGTGATGACCCGGAGAACCGAAGTCTCAGAAATAAACGCCGTCTGAGGAATATGGCACCAAGTACCACGAGGACGGCCGCGACCGCAGCCACGAGCAAACTCAAGCTTTGCCTGTGAAGAAATTACTGCTGATTGTCATCGCAATAGACGAAGATGACTGCGCGGAGAACGTCCAAGGAGTTGATGAAAAGGTCGGAGAGCCACCTATTCATGGTTGTGTTGGGGATCGAAGAGATACCTGAGGCACACAATCGAGCTGAGGCTTGCAGCCTACTAAAGGGAGAGCCCGTCCCACTCCCTGTCATCAAATTGGACTGGTGGGATCGCTGGAAAGCCTGACCAGCTTTATGCCAACCAGGAAAATCCAGATAAGTATGAACACTGAAAGAATCGACCCCACTATTGCCAAAGAGTATGGGAGAAAAGAATCGAGGATTCCCAAGATTCCAGCGAAGACACCAAGGTAGCCAGTTCTCTTGCCGAACCAAGCCACCTTCGTCATTGCATATCCAGCTATAGCCACGGCGGCGCTAAGAAGGATACTGCCGAGGATCGCTTCAACACCCTCAGTCAAGCTAGATGCCAAGACACTGGCAAGAAGGCCAGTGCGGAGCGTGTCGCTGGTTCCCGCGGCGTAGGCTTGTGCGAGGCTGATGGCCGAGAAAGCGCTTGGAAAAGCCATGAGCGAGAAAAAGATGCCTCCCAGGCCAAGGGCTAAACCAAGTGAGGATGGAGCCCTACCTGAGCCTCTGATGGCTACGACCACAGCGAGCACTGCCGGGATGAACAGCAGCTCGGCCAATGCGAGAAGCAAGAAGTTAATTTGAAACACTCCGGCGTGCGCCGCGACAAATCTTGCTTGCACATCGAGCGTCGAATTTGGAGCCAGGTTGTTTGTGGCGGAAGCCATCGAAACGACAATAGGTATCGAAGGTTGTGGCCCTGTATACAAGACGGGATTCGAGAATTGTATGGTCGTCGTCAGCGAGGCGTTGACGAAAACCGCGCAAACGAATGCAATCCCACCCATTACGAGTGAAATACCTCCTGCTCTAAGCAATCCCTTCCACACTCGATCAGGTCCCATGCCTCCATCGAGACGGGGTTGGACTCCCAAGCCAGGTCGATCCCGAGATTTCGGGTTTTCACGTTAATCCTAATTAATACTTGCGGAAGAAGAGAGTTCCGTCCGCGCCCTATCTTGCAGTCACCTTGATCTCCTGTTAGCCGCTGTTATTTTTTCTGAAAAATTTTGCAGCAGTTAACCTGCCTACGCCTCCCACTGAGAGAGATCGCAGGATGCGGGGGGTGGGATTTGGACCCACGAACCCCCGACAGTGGACATAATTGATGGGGATAGGGAGGAGACTCAGTGACTTCGGGTTTCGTAAATCGCGCAAACAATCATAAAGCGCAGACCACTTTCGTAGTTCTCTCTCCCATCCGCCGAAGTCCCGAGAGATTTTATGAGTGGAAAAAGCTCGCGACAACGTGAAATCCAAGTTCGACTGTTATTAGTGTGGGCGAATCTGTCTCGCTGTCCTCAGGAGCGGTGGGGTCGCCCGAATGAACGAGATTGCAGAAAGAACGGGCTATTCGGGTAAACTGATTGCGGTTCACGTTAGGCACCTCTTGGATTCCGGGCAGCTGCAAGTTGCTGGTGAGGGCTGTTGGAAGCTGGTGAACAATGTCGGTTCTGAAAAGCTCTTCCAGTGAAAATGAATCACCACGGTCTAAGTTACATGAGGATGAGATTCGGCTCCTCTGGGACGGGATACTGGACATCCTCCTCGAACGCATTCATCAGAAATCGATTTCTCTCGCTGAGCTTTCTCATCTGATACATGAGCTCGATGATCTCATGCGAGCCATCAAGGGAAAGGATGGCGTTTGGGGTTCTGTAGTCGATGTCGCGGTAATCTTGCTTAAGCGCGACGTATCAATATGCAATCTTAGGGCGGAATTATGTTACAACGAGTCGACGATATACAGGGCGTTGAATCGGCTCGAGGCTGCTAAGATTGCGAAGTCAATTCCCGGTGAGGGCTTGGCAAAATTGTGGACCATAAATGAGGATCAATGTCCTGTCCTTTACCGCGCAAGTCGTCCCTGAGTGAGAGAGTGCCCGAGTCGCATCAAGTGCGTGAACGAATTTGCCGAGTCGCATCACATATGATAGTCGATGAAAACATCGGACGGAAGAAAGTTCATTCGCATCTCCACGGTCTTGTCCTTCGTGCTCATCCTGGCTCTGTCGATGTGGTCGGTACTGGTTCCTTCTTCTGCTAATGCCGTCGTAGGTGGCGCTTCGGACTACAAGGCTTCTACTCCAGGAGTATTCTCATCAGTCTCCGGCACTTTTACGGGCGAGACGAACTACAACAACGAGTACGACACGGTTTATGGCCCCGAGGCTTACTCGCTCCAGCTCAACACCAACTTCATCCAAAGTTGTCACATTCAGGGGGTTTCGCAAACCTGGTCAGGCTGCTGGGTGCAAGTCATCTATGCTACAGTAACTGATTGGCCGTGGCGTAGCAACAAGCTATACGCAGAATTCTCGGTCAATGCTCAATCAGGACTTATCTGCCCACCCACGGTGAATCCGATCTTCCAGATAACTAGCGGTCGATGCTACGCAGAGGTTGATTTCGCCAGCGGCGCGCACGACCCGCCACAATATCTCTATCAGTCGGCCCTCTATCTCGCGGTTTCAAGCTCGACAATCAACGCTCAATACTGCGGACATAATAACAACAACCCATGTCTCAGCGGCAGCGTAACAAACATTTTCGGCACAGATTTGGTAAACAACTGGAACACAATCGAATTCAATGTCTTCGGGTTTGGTACCAGTGGTGCCGGCATTGGTACGGCGTACTTTGTTCCCACGCCTGGCAGGCAGTTCGGTCTAGGAGTGAGCGTCGTGATCACAAACAGCGCCAGTTTACTCAGTTGTATCACAGGTAGTTATGATACGAGTGAGAACAGCAACCTCCATCTGGGCTCTGGGTCCTGCGTACCGCCAAACAGTTACACGATGACTTTCACAGAGCAAACTGCGGAAACCGTACCGTGCCATGGGCAAGGCGGTGGCTGCATTGGCGACAACCTCGCGTCTTGGACCCATCCCCCTGCACCCTACACCTTGGAATGCTACATCGGAGGGAACAACTGCAATGGCGATCAGAACGACTATACCAATGGTGGCGGCTCTGGTAATGGCTACAGTTTGCTCGGCGCTAATCCCAACTTCTATGGCGGCGTGTGGGTTAAGGCGAAGTCTTTCCAGCAACTTACTTTCAATTGGGGAACCTCCGGGGTGAATACGACATTCATAGGGCTCTACATCGACACCCCTCCAGGGAACTCGCAAACCGGCTATGAAGATGAATACACAGCGTTTGCCATAACGGTGTGGGATGCCAACACCGGCAGGTTGTGGCAAACCATGGTCGGCCTAGAAGCAAACCCGAACAGCCCCTACTATGGGCAGATCTTCTGGTATAACAACCAGACGCAGGTATGGGGACCATACGTCTCCACCTTCTGGAATTCTTGGCAGCCATTCACAATGACGATACACTTCGGATGGGCTGCGGGTCATGTATACTACGGACCCTTGTCGTTCGACTTCGTCTATGGTAACCCTAACCCGGTTACTAGGACTGGAATCACCCCAACCCTCTATCACCAGAGTCCTGGCGGTTACTCCTACATAGCCTACACCGCCCAGGTGGTAAACGCCTACCCCAACCCGCCGTCGCAACAGACGTTCGGATGGGGCGACTTCAGCGACTGGGTCATTCAGCAATACTAGTTACAGGGCCGCTTTCAGCGGCCTTCCCTCTCTTTTTCTGGGAATGATAAGCAAACTTGTTATAGCCATCCCACTTCGATGCATATTGATGAGGGCAACAACAAAGGCCCTACTACTCGCCATCGTAGTCTTGGTTATCTTGGTAATCCTCATGCAACTCTTTTTCGTCCACCCTGGTCCTCCCATCATCTACTCCACCACTCGTACCATCACGACTTTTTCTTCTGGAACCTGAAGTGATGCTGGGTGCTTGTGGTTGCGACCAAGGAATCGTTCTAGAAGGCGGGACGGTAGGGCCTTCCTGTTTTGGGACTAGGCCAGCCCATAGAGTCGTTTTCAACCCATTCATTCTCCGACCTCCGACTTGAATCAGGAATCTTGCTCCTTTTGGTAATCCGGGACACCGCCCTAAAGAGGACCACGATCAGCCATGATCTGCTACAAAACCGGACATGGTGGAACCACATGAAAGCATCCCCACCACCTAAAGGGTCGGCCGGTACACGACATTGTCGGACCCAGGTCCTAACCGGGTCGATAAACGGGGTCTTAACCGGGCTGCCATACCTCAGAAAACCGGTATTCCTGCCCCTTTGGCAGGATGCGGGGGGTGGGATTTGAACCCACGAACCCCTAAGGGACGGGATGCCCCATCCGAAGCGAGGCCCGGATCTTGAGTCGGGGATTTCTGTCCCGCACGGTTGACCAGGCTTCGTTACCCCCGCACCATAGGCGCTTCATAGGGTTCAGATTAAGGCTCTATCACTGCTGGACGGTGGCCACCCGGCTGGTCTTCCTCAGCAGGCGGTGGGACGAAATCTCGATGATTATATTGCAGTACCTGGCGATTTGCCCGAAGTACGACGCCAGCACCCTCGCATAACCGAACTCCCCTGAGGCGAGCATCTCTTCTGTCACTTCCTTCTCAAGTCTCGTCGTCTCCTCCACGAGTGCGAGCGAATTACCGATGAGCTTGATGTCAGGGGTGAGCAAGCTCTCAACTGTTGTGTTGAATGCCTCTCCTGCTTTTGCCGCGAGTTTCCTGAGCGCTGCCGTCACCCGTGGACCCATGTTCGCTCCCAGCCCCCTCAACCTCGCCAACTCCTGAGCTATGTCTTGGATTATGCCTCCGATTTCATCGAGTGTCTTCGCCGAGACCCTGTCACCCGAAGCGTGGAGCGGAGACTCGATTCCTATCTCCGAGGCCAGTTCCCTTCTGTTCAGCGCGACTAGGAGCTGCCTCAGTATGAGCCAGTAGAGCTCGTCAATCTCCTCCTTGACCGAACCCACCCCATTGAGCCTCCCCGTCTGCGTCAGGTCGAGCGACTCGGTTACGCGCTCCAAACTCCCAGACACCAACATCTGGAGCCTCTTGATCAGAGAGTCCACTGGGAACTTGGTGGGATCGATGAAGCTCTGAGCGACGACGTGCCGGGCGTCTGACTCGACCACTTCCATCCCTCTGAGCCTCTTGACCGTGCTTAGCACCCGGTTCGTCGTCGTGTGGTCAAGCGGTTCCTTTCCCGCGACCTCGATCGTGTCATAGCCAAGGGCATAGGCTCCCACAACGAGCCTGGCTAGCATCTCTGGGTTCCCGGCCTGTTCAGCCCTCACTGTCGCCTTGGCCTCCTCCCTCGCCCTCGTCGCGGGGATCAGTCGCAGCGTGCCGTCGGAATCTTCCCTGAACAGGAGGCTGTCTCCCTGCTTCAGGTTCATGTCCCTCACGTACTGTTTGGGGATCGAAATCGATAGCGAGTTGTACCCCACCTTCTGTACCCTTCGCAATTCGTCCAATGTCTCATCCCTCCCAGTAAGTAGGCGTAAGCGAGGTAATAACTATATTCTTAAAGAAGCAAGCGAGTCCACAGGCTTTGGCGTTTCCTGTTTGAAGAGGGAAGACTTCTCCTGGATGATCGGCGGTGTTCAGGGGAGCGGCGTTGACACGTCGGCAAACGTCTTCGCAAGGGCGGCCGCTGCGGGCGGCCTTTCTGTTTTCGGCAAGAGGGAGTATTACTCTAACATCAAGGGGGAGCACAGCTACTTCCAGGTTCGCGTCTCCAAGGACCTCGTCAGGTCCCACGTCGACACAGTCGACATGCTAGCGACCTACGAGGAGGAGACCATCTTCAGGCATGCCCTCGAAGTCAGGAAGGAAGGAGCGATAATCTACGACCCAGACCAGGACACGAAGCGCCTGGACCAGGTACCCACCATCGAACCTCCAATCAAGGCAGCACTCGGTGCCGAGCTTTCCAAGGCGGGTCTGTCCCCAGATATCAGAGGCATACTCGAGCTAGCGCGCAGGCGTGGGGTACACATTTACCCCGTCCCCTACAATGAGCTGCTCAAGACGGTAGGGTCCAAGTTCGGCGAGACTTCCCTTAGCACCCTCCAGAGGATGCTTAACGTGATGGCTGTGGCCGCGTCCTTCGCTCTCCTCTCCTACGACGAGAACATTGTGAAGGAGACCGTGAAGAAGCAGTTCAGGTCAAAGCCGAAGGCCGCCGAAATGAACGCTGAGGCGGTCGGCGTCGCATACGATTTCATGGAGCAGAAATACGCAGGGAGTTTCACCACCAAGCTCTCCCCTGTCAAGGCCGACGGAGTCAGGCTCTTCGTCAGAGGCAACTCGATGGTAGCAATGGCGAAGGAGCTCGCAGGGTGCAGGCTGCAGACCTACTACCCAATTACTCCGGCGAGCGACGAGAGCGAGTTCCTCGAAGGTCATTCGGAGTTCCAGCTCGACGGCTTAGCCAGCCAGGAGAACCCCCAGATGGCCGAAGCGGCTGGTTTGACGAGCAAGGGGAACATCGCAGTCGTCCAATCAGAGGACGAGATTGCGGCTATCACCATGGCGATTGGTGGAGGGCTGGCAGGCGCACGATCCTCCACATCGACTTCTGGCCCCGGCTTTTCGCTGATGGCCGAAGGAATGGGGTACGCTGGGATGAACGAGGTCCCGGTTGTGAT
>Ga0187766_10000574_pt1 | contig 20650 bp, 16 predicted proteins | sample 0216_QUI02_MP05__4_FD_132971 | JGI IMG/M metagenome (GOLD analysis project Ga0187766, IMG submission 132971) | Tropical peat soil microbial communities from peatlands in Department of Meta, Colombia - 0216_QUI02_MP05_20_MG | ecosystem: Environmental > Terrestrial > Soil > Wetlands > Peat ... | reverse complement strand
GTCGCACGGACGCCCGAGGAAATGCTCGAGTTCCTCCAGGCTCAGCTCCCCGTGCCGGCGACCGGTCGGCCCGACCCCGACGCGGTACCGCGCTTTCTCGCCAGTCATCCCGCCGCCCGCGGCTTTGTCGAGCGCCTGATGAAGCGGCCGGTGCCGGCCAGCTATGGGCAGGTGACCTACTTTGCCGAGCACGCCTTCCGCTTCACCGCCGCGGATGACACGAACCGGTTCGGTCGCTACCGCTTCGTGCCCCAGGCCGGCGAGGCCTTCCTCTCCCCCGACGACGCCGGCAAGCGAAGCCCGAGCTTTCTGCGCGAGGAGCTGGAAGGCCGGCTGCGGACCGGCCCGGTGACATTCCGGCTGATTTTGCAGCTGGCCGAGGCCGGCGATCCGACCGACGACGTCACCGCGCTCTGGCCCGAGGGTCGACCGCAGGTCGAGCTGGGGCGTCTCGAGATCACCGCCGTCTCCCCGACGGGCGCGGCCGATGAGCGGCGCCTGATCTTCGACCCTGCCAACCGGACGGACGGCATCGGCCTCTCGGAGGATCCGATCTTGCTGGCGCGGTCTGCGGCCTACACGATCTCGTACGGGAGACGCAGCAAGGGCGAGTGAGCGGAACGGCTCAGCGGCGGACGATGTCCTGAGGGAACTCGACGAGAGGCTCGTGTCCCGTCGGGGTGACCACGAGCGACTCGCTGAAGACGACCCCGCCCTGGTGCACTACCTTCAGGTCCGGAATGAGGTGGAAGCACATGCCGGCCTCGAGCACCGTCTCATCGTGCTCGTTGATGCTCATGACCCGTCCCTCGCCCCAGTCGGGCGGCAGGCCGATACCGATCGAGTACCCGGTGCGGTGGGTGAAGTACTGGCCGAAGCCGGCCCGCTGCATCACCGTGCGCGCCGCCCGATCGACCTCGTGGGACGTGGTTCCGGCGCGGATCGCCGATTTCGCCGCGTTGAGGGCGTCGCGCGAGGCCTCGGCCATCGCGACCCAGCGCCGATCGGGCGCCCCGACGAGCACCGTGCGCGACAGCATGCAGTTGTAGCGGTTGTGGGTGCCGCCGGCCTCCATGTAGACGACGTCGTCGCGCCGGATGGGCCGTCGGCGCGCGCACTCGAAGCCGAGGCCGGCCGCCGGGCCAGCTACGTACTGGGCCTCGTGGCCGAGGAACTCACTCCCTGCCTTGTACATGGCGTGGTAGGCCGCGGCGGCCACGTCGTTCTCGGTGGCACCGGGAACGGCGGCGTCGATCGCCGCGTGGAGCGAGGCCTCGCAGTACCGGCCGGCCTGGCGGATGTACTCGATCTCGCGAGCGGACTTCACCCGCCTCACCTGCTCGACGACGCCGGAGCCGTCGAGCAGATCGTCCACGCCGAGCCGTCGGAGCAGCTTCCGGTAGCGCGCCACCGAGAAGAACCACGCGTCGTCCTGGTTGGCGATGCGCTTACCGAGGAGGTGATAACGCTCGAGGACCCGGTAGGTGGCCTCGTCGGGATCCTCGGTGTCGCGGTATCCCTCGATCAGCTTGAGGCAGCTATCGACTTGCGCTTTCTCGACGTTGATCGCCCGGGTGAGCAGGACGGGATCCTGGTCGAGAGCCAGGATCAGGATCTGATAGGTGAAGTAGCCGAGCGTGCTGTAGCCGGTGAGGTAGACGATGTTCTCGGGCACCGTCGTGAGCAGCACCTCGATCCCGGCGGCCTCCATCCGCTGACGGACCCGGGCGAGGCGCGTCGCGTACTCGGCACGCGAGAAGGGGAGGGAATCGCCTTGCGCCGCGGTCGCGGGTTCGTCCACGCCGGGCAGACTAGGCGGACGGTGTCGGGGCTGTCAAGCGAGGCGAGCGTGGAGCAGGACGATCTACTGGTGCCGGGACTCGAACTCGGCGAACTCGCCCATGAAGGGCGCAGCGATCTCGGCGTTGATCTTGCAGTCCAGGAGAATGGGGCCTTCGGGCTTGCCCAGCACCCGATCAAGGGCGCGCAGCTCGTCCAACGTGCGAATGGTATAGGCCTGGAACCCGAACGCCTCGGCCACCGATGCGAAATCAGCGTCCGGGAACACCGACTTCCCCACCGGCAGCTTGCGCATGGCGAGGAAGTGAAGCTCGGCCCCATAGGCGCAATCGTTCATCAGCACGATGATCAACGCGATATCCTCCCGGATCGCGGTTTCCAGCTCGCTCATGGTCATGAGGAAGCCGCCGTCGCCAATGATGAGCACCGTGGGCGTGTGCGGGCGGCCCTTCGCCACTCCCAGCGCTGTGCCGAAGCCCAGACCGATGGAGGCGAACTCATTCGTCATCTTCAGATGGCCCGGCGTCGGGACGGTGAGATAGGGCAGGATGCCGAGGAAATTGCCGGAGTCGTAGACGACGTTGCGCTCCCGGGGCAGCAGCGTGTCAAGCGCGACCCCCAGCGCACGAGGATCCACAGTGCGCGGCGTGTGGGCGACCTCGAAATCGAGGGCGATGTCAAAAGCCGCGATGCTGGCCAGCGTCTCCGCGCTGTGGAAGGGCTTGTCGGAGCCGGGGCGCTCCGGCAGCGCGGCCAGCAGTTGCTCGGCCACCAGACGCGCATCGCCCACCACGGCCATATCCGCCGCGGTCCATCGGCCGATGTGGGCCCGCACGGAATCGACCTGGATGAGTGGCACCTGGGGAATCGCTGCTCCAAAGCTCATGGTGAGAAAGTTCAGCCCGGCGCCGAACACCAACACGCAATCGGCCTGGTCCATCATGCGGCGGCCCATGGTGTGGGAGAACGATCCCAGGATGCCCAGGTTGTAGGGATGGCCGTGGAACATGTCCTTGCCGCGAGCCGAGGTCATCAGCAAGGCGCCCGTTTTCATCGCGAGGGCTTCCAGTGCGGCCCTGGCCCCGGCTCGATGGGCGCCCATGCCGGCCACGATCATGGGGCGCCGGCTCTTGCCGAGAAGCGCGACGACAGCGTCGATGGAGTGTCCACGGGCAGCCGCTGGCTGGCCAGCAGGGAGGCGCCTCGGTGTGGCCGTGCCCGAGACCTCCACGTTCATCATCTGGACGTTGGTAGGCAAGAGGAGCGCAGCCAGGGAGCCCTCATTGGCGGCGGCCACCGCGTTGAGCAGGGTCTGGCGTGCGGTCGCGGGGCTAGCGGCGGTGAAGCAGGTCAGCCCCGCGGCGCCCAGTACGGCCTGGGCGTTAAGGCCCTTGTAGTCGGGACCGATGGTGTTGACGCTCCCGCTCGCAACGGCGGCATCGCCATAGATCACCAACACCTTGGATCCCATGCGACTGGCTGCCACCGCGGCGTGCAACCCATTGGCCGTGGCTGGCCCACGTCCAATGAGGGCCACGCCCAGTTCCCCGGTGGAGTAGGCATAGCCCTCGGCCATGGCGATGGCGTTGTTCTCGTGCCGCGCTCCCACGAACCGGACGCCCAGGCCATCCAGCGTGACGGCGAAGACTGCCGTGTCGTCGCTCATGAGCCCAAACACAGCACGCACGCCCAAAGCGTGGAGGTCCTCGGCCAGGGCCTGGAACACCGGCATGATCCGACTATCGTTCATGAGGCCTCCCCTCCGGGACAGGCTCATCGCCACGCGTCCACCGAGAGCGTCTTCTGGTACGCGCAGCCCATGATGCGCCAGTAAGCGTTGGTCTCGCCGCCTACCACCGCCACGTGGATGTCCTCGCGGCGAAACATGCGAATCGGCTCGTCGGGGGCGGCTCGCAGCATGGAGGCCCACGGCTCCTCGCCGAAGGTCGCCCGCGGGTAGATGTAGTTCTGCACCAGCTGGTAGTCCCAGTACTCGCCCGCCGGCATGGTGGCCGTCTCGTGTAGCCAGTCGATCAAGGCGTCCTTCTTGAGAAAGCCCCCGCGCTCCACGAACTGCCGCGCGGTGATGGGATCGAGCAGCAGGGTGGGCGGCGTGTGGGGATCCAGCCCGCGCAGGAGGTTCCGCACGTGCTCGCGCCAGTGCTTCTCGCGCAGCCCTAGGGTGAAGGCGGTGGACCGACAGCCGGTGAACACGCTCACCGTGCTGTCCCCCGGCCGGAACCCGTGCTGCACGTGGAAGGGCTCCCACGGGCTCCGTTCCTCGTTCTCGCCGAAGGTCACGCTGTTGTAGGCGTAGCTGTTGCCCATCGAGCCCATGTAGGTGATGCCCGGGGTCGATCCTCCTTGCAGGTTCTGGGACAGCAAGCCGTAGGCCCGACCGATGGTGGCGTTGGCGTGGTTGTGCGGGCCAAGCGCGCCGGTACCCACGTTCATGCCGATCTGCCGACGCACGGGACCGTTGACCATCGCCATGGTGGCGAGCGAGCTCGAGCTGCTCCCCCGCGCGCTGACGCCGGTGGCGGCCAGGGTCAGGATCACCGGGAAGTAGGCCGGCGCGGCGCCCGCCATGACCGCATTCACCGCGACCTTCTCCACCGTGTACTCCCAGGCTTCGCGGAAGTGAGTGGGCCGCATGTGCCCGACCACCTCGTCCGGCTTGCGCGACGTGCCGGCGAGCATGGCGGCCACGCGCTCCTCGGTCGGAATTACGATGGGCAGCTTGTCGGTCCAGTCGTTGTCGAGGAAGAGGCGCTGCAGGTTGTCCTCGGTGTCGGGGCCGACCAGCCGCGGGGTCGAGCGGTCAAAGTCGACCTCGGCCTCGTCCGGGGCGGGGCGCGGGCGGGTGAGGCCCTCGACCACTTCCTGCATGACCGGACGCCCTGTGATCGCGTCCAGCCCGTCGACGTAGGCCCGCAGCTCGGCGGCGCTCTTGCCCATCACCGGCTGCGGGACGAAGGCCTGCCGCAGGCCGGGCATGCCGTTCTGGGCGGCCACCGCGCGCACCACGCGGTCGAACTTGTCGGTGTGCACCGCCACCGTGGGGACCCCGTACCGCGCCTCGAGCGTCATCGCGTGCGCGGCGACCGCCGGCGCGCAGGTGCTTCAGTGGCCGACCCCGACGACGGCGGCGTGGCCCCGGACCCGGATCTCCTCCCAGGTGGCAGGGTCGTCGTGCAGGTAGACGCTCGAGATCGGCTTGAACACGGTGGTCACCGCCGGCAGGTGCTGGGCAAACCAGGCCTGCACCTGTCGCAGGAAGACGTCGGAGTCGTCGAAGCGGCAATCGACCAGGTACACGGTCTTGCCGTCGAGGGTGTCCAGGCGAGCGGCCAGCGGCTTCCGGGTGATGCGGGGAGCGAAGCCGACCGGGTTCAAGACCGAGAGCGTTTGGGTCATGGCGGCCTCCTGTGCTCGGGCGCGGCTACAATATCATCTGAACTACCCCCGCGCTGCGTTCACGGAGGAGTTGGTTCCACGACGGAGGGCGACGAGCTGTTCGCCATCGAACCGAGAGCGGCCCTGGGCGCGCTTGACTACGTGGTGCCCCCGTAAGAGACCTGGGTTAGCGGGAGGGACCCGAGGGTGACTCGGGCGGTGTGGGCAGGTCTAAGATCCTGGACGAGGGGTCAGCGGATGTCGAGCCCTAAGCTGGAGTGTCCTTGGCGTTCGGTCGGGACGCGGTAGTAGACGACGGAGTGACCACACTGCGAGCAACGCGCTCGACGACCATGGCCCGACGATGGCAGCCGGAACAGACTCCGTGGAGTGATGTAACTCGGCCTACAAGTCCAAGCATCGCCATCACGACGGCCCCGGCCGAGCGGCCGATCGCGTTCGCCAGACACTCGGCGCACATGACCTTAGCGCCCGATTCAACCAGTGCGACGATGGCCTCGTGAAGCTCTCGCACAGCACCCCGCCCGAGCGCCGGTGGCGTGCGTATTTGGTGCCAGGACCGCGGCGGGAACCGGAAGCGAGCATTTTCGGCGTGTTGCGCTCCGGACTCCGCGAGCGCCCCGGGCATCGTGTCGGTCCTGGCCTCGAGACATCGCAGGACATTCTGCCGTCCCTCGATCAGAAGCCGACGACCGGCCATCAATCACGCAGTGCTTCGCGCACGGGCTTGCCCGACCAGCGGATCAACCATCAGGTGATCCTCCACCCGGGCGCCAGGGTTACGACGGAAGGCCTCCCGCTCGACCAGCCGCATCGTGGCCTCCCGCAGCTCAGGCGTCGGCACGGAGCCTCGCACCGCGATGACCAAGGGGGAGCGCGGCCAGACGGCCTGGCTCACGAACGTGGCGACCGGCGAGCTTGCCATCGAGCGATCGAGCAGCAGCGCCTCGGAGAGCTGTGATTGCAGCGCCGCGTTCTCCTCCGTGCGCCGGCGCTTGACATCGTACAGCTTGACGGCCACCCCGATCCCGACGACCAAGAGCAGGATGACCGCCACGATCGCGACGCCGTTACCCAAGTCACTCGATGAGGCCCGCGGTGCCGCGGCGCTTCCAGCGGTCTGCGCAGAGGCCCGCGCCGGAACGGCCAGAATCGGAAGGAGCAGCGCGAGAGGATAGCGGACGAGAATATGGCGCATGACAACCCCCTAGGCGCGGCTGCGCTGGGCTTCGATGGCGCCTTCCTCCCAGATGCTGTGCTTCCGTGTCTCGGGCATCAAGAAGAGCGCCAGCAAGAAGGAGACTGCCGGGAGGGCGATGGGATACGCCAGCGCCCAGCCCACACTCCCGGTGGACAGATAGGCCGAGGTGGTGATGATGGGTACGAGGCCGCCTCCCCACCCGTTGCCGATGTGGTATGGCACGGAGACGGACGTGTATCGAATGCGTCCCGGGAAGTACTCAGCGAGGAACGCCCCGATCGGTCCGTAAGTCATCCCGACGTAGTTGACCAGCACCACCACGACCAGCACAGCCATGGGGTAGTTGACCGCGCCCGGCTCCGCGTACCGACCGAGCGCCTGGTAGAGCGGGTAGTACGTCAGGGCCGCCAAGAGCATCCCGCCGAGAATGATGGGTTTCCGTCCGATCTTGTCCGAGAGCCAGCCCCAGAAGATCAGCGTCGGCGTGGCAATCAGGAGCGCGACGCCCACGATGTAGCTCGACGTCAGGACGTCGAGCTTCTTCACGGTCTGCAAGAAGTAGAGGGCCCAGAATTGCCCGCTGTACCAGACGCAGCCCTGCCCCAGGACGACGATGCTGGCGATCACCACGTAGCGGATGTTCCGGCTGAGAAATGCCTCCCGCCACGGGTTGACGGCGGTCTGCCCCTTGGCCTTGATCTGCTGGAAGATGGGGGTCTCGGCCAGGGAAAGCCGGATATAGATCGCTATGGCCACGAGGAGCAACGACACGATGAACGGGATCCGCCACCCCCATTCGTTGAACGCGTCCACGCCCAGGTAGGTCCGCGTGCCAATGATCACCGCCAGAGACACGACGATGCCGAGGGTTGGCGACGTCTGCAGCCACCCAGTGTAGTAGCCGCGCTTGTCGTCCTCGATGTGCTCGGCGACGTAGGTGATCGCGCCACCGTACTCGCCACCAAGGCACAGGCCCTGAATCAGCCGCAAGGCGAACAGCAGGACTGCGGCGGTCAGTCCGATTTGCGCGTAGGTGGGAATGAAGCCGATGAGGGCCGTCGAGATGCCCATTCCGCTCAAGGTCACGAGGAACGTATATTTTCGGCCGACCTTGTCACCAAGCCAGCCGAAGACGAAGGCACCCAGTGGTCGGATGAGGAACCCTACCGAGAAGAGCGCGATGGTGCTGAGGAACGCCGCCACGGGATGACTCTTCTCGAAGAACTTCACCGCCAGGATCGCGGCCAGACTGCCGAAGATGTAGAAGTCGTACCACTCGATGACGTTCCCTACCGCGGCGGCGACGACCACGCGGCGCAGTTCCTTGACCGGTAAATGAGCTCCCGGCATAGCATCCTCCCGTCGATGGCCTGTAGTCGTTTGTGTGGTGCGCGTCGACCGGCTAGCGCAGCACCGGGTATCGCCTGGTCTCTCGCTGCGCTGCTCGAGCTCGCTTCACGACGAGCTCCTCAATGGGTAGCGGCGGCGTGATGGCCGGCGCTAGCCGGAACGTGAACCCGACGAAGTGCCCCAGGCCGGCTCGCCGGCCGCTCGGCAGCACGAGTTGATCGAGAAACCAGAACGCACGCTTGTATCGGAGGACCTGCCCTGGCAGAAGCCGCTGGACTTCACGGTGTCCGGCGGTGGCCGTCGCGACAATCTCCAGGCGACATCCGCGATGCGGGACGCACGCGATTTCCCGGCGGTCTCCGAAGAGCGCGGCGCCGTAGTAGTCCGACCACAGCACCTCCAGGGTCTCGCCTTCGGCAGCGATGTGACGCGGCAGGGGGACTCGACAGTAGGCTCCCATGGCTTCTCCTTTGCGCCGCGGTCGGGCAGCCGTCACGCGCTCGGGCCACCCACGAACCGGCAATGGGCCTGCGCAGGGAGCGGCTCGGGGAGGCCCTCGGTGGGAGCACCCGCGCAGGCGGCCATTCGCCCGCCTGGCGGTGCCGGTGTCAGGATATTGTCCAGGGACCCGATTCAGGGGCATCATCGCCTCCATGTCAGGGGTGAACCCCAGGGACAGGCGGACTGTGCGCCGCCGGTCCGAAGTTGTCAAGCCATATATTCAATTCTTTCCTCTTATGAATATTCATATATGTTAGCGCGATGAAGCCAGCGGCCGGGGTGGGGCAACTGCAGGCTTTCAAGGCAGAATTCTTCAAGGCCCTTGCGCATCCGCTCCGAATTCGACTCCTCGAGATTCTCGTCCAGGGCGAGCGGAGCGTCCAGGAGCTGCACGAGAGCCTCGGCGTCGACCAGCCCACCGTGTCGCAACAGCTCGCGGTGCTTCGAGCCAAGAACGTCGTCGAGGCCCGCAAGGAGGGCACTATCGTTCGCTACACCGTCCGCGATCCGGCCCTGCGTGAGCTGCTGGCCGTGGCCCGTCGGATCTTCGACAACCACCTGATCGGCACGCAGACGATGCTTCGCGAGCTGCGTCGAGAGTCTCGCCGCCGCTGACGTACCGAGGTGACTCGGCCACGGGACGAGCACTTGACTTCTCGTGATCCTGCAGGCATCGTTCCGGTCCCAAGCAGGAGAGCAGCATGTTGGCCGACCGCGACCGTGAGGCGCTAGCGAACGCAGCACTCCCTCGGCGCGAGTTCCTTGGGCGCATCGCCCTTGGAAGCGCCGCCATGGCGTCGCTCCCCACCGGATGGCGTCGGGCATCGGCGAGCCCCTCGACCCCATACCCCGACTGGATCCCGCCGAGCCCCAAGCCACCCCAGCGTGGAGGAGTGCTCACCCGGGCGTCGGCCTGGGATCCGCCGGTTCTTGACCCTCGGCTCACGAATTCGGTCGGTCTGTTCCAGTTCGCGGCCCTCACCAGCAATCGCCTGCTCCGCTATCCGTTCGCCGACGAGGCCAGCGGTCCGAACGACTTCACGCTGAGAGGAGATTTGGCCGAGTCGTGGGAGGGAAGTGTCGACAACCGCGTCTGGACGTTCCGGCTCCGCAAGGGAGTCAAGTGGCACAACGTCCCTCCGCTCCACGGGCGGGAGTTCGTCGCCGCCGACGTCAAGTACTGCTACGAGGCTTACGCGAAGGAGGGCGTCCACGCGTTCACCTTTCAGGAGATCGAAGGAATCCAGACGCCCGACAAGTACACGGTACGCATCTATCTCAAGACGCCGAACGCCTTGTTCCCGCAGAACATCGCCGAGCCGGTCGCCGTCCTGTTCGCTCGCGAGGTGCTCGAGGAGGATGGCGACCTCAAGAAGCGGCTCGTCGGGACCGGCCCATTCCTCGTCAAGGAGCAGACGCGCAAGGTGCGCCTCGTCTTGACGAGGAACCCGGACTATTTCGATGCAGGGCGTCCGTACCTCGGCGAATACCGAATCCTCTCGGCGCCGGACGCAGCGACCCGGCTGGCGGCGTTCCGGACAGGCCAGAGCGACATCCTGTGGGTGGCCAGCCGCGCCGAGGCCGACGCGATCCGCAAGACCAATCCCGGCGCGGTGGTTCAAGAGTATCGAAACATCCAGGCGCCGTTCGGTCTCGCGCTCGCGCAGGATCGCCCGCCGTTCAACGATGTGCGCGTCCGGCGCGCGATCTCGATGGCGATCGATCGCCAGCGGCAGGTCGACACGGTGTACGAGGGGCATGGCATCCTCGGGTGGGGAATTCCCTACATCTACTATCAGGACACGCTGCCCACGGCCGCCCAGCTTGGTCCCTGGTGGCAGTATCGCCCGGCGGAGGCGAAGAGGCTCCTGGCCGAAGCCGGATACCCCCACGGATTCGCGACGACTCTGTTCTACTACGAGTACTTCCCGCAGATGACCTCGCAGGTCCAGCTCGTGCAGCAGGATCTCCAGCGCAACCTAAACATCACCATCAGGATCAGCAAACTCGACTACACGACGTTCTACGGGCGATACGTCGAAGGCAAGTGGGAGGGCATGGCGTGGGGCTTCAAATCTGGCCACGCGATCGGGCTCGACGAGCACGCGTACGTCTTCCTGCATTCGAGGTCCACCAAGAACTTCTTCCGGATCCACGACCCGGTCATGGATGAGCTGGTCACGAAGCTACGGCAGACTCCGGACCGCGCCGAGCAGCGTGCGATGGCCCGGAAGGTCGTCGAGCGCGAGCTGGATCAGGTGCTCAGGATGTGGATGCCCTACGATGCTGGGTTCGTGGTCTACCAGCCGCAGCTTCGGAACGCTACGGCCCTCGCGCTGCGGCGCACCGACGGGTATGGCGCGTCGACGCTTGCGCGGTCGTGGCTCGGCACGTGAGCCGACTCGAGAGGCCTGGGTCGAGGCGCTGCGCGCGGCCCAGATCGAGACCCTCCAGGCGTTTCCTCACCCATTTTCCTGGGCGGCCTTCGGCTTGACCGGCGTCGCCCGTAAGAGCGAGTCGGGCGGCCCCCGAGGTGGTCCAGCAGTTGCCTCGCGAACATTTCACGGGTCGCCGTATGATACCCGCGCGGCGGACCCTCGCCGCGAGCGGCGCACGATGAGGGGAAGGAGGCGCGCGTGGACGAGCACGACATCCGGGAACTGATCGGCGAAGTCAAGCGCGGGCAGCTTTGCCGCCGTGCGTTCATCGGCATCATGGTCGGGGCCGGACTCACGGCGCCGTTCGCCCGCCAGCTGCTCGCCGCGGGGGGTGTCGCGCACGCTCAGGCGCGGCCGGCGGAGCCGCCCCAGCGGGGCGGCGGCGGCACGGCGCAGATCCTCTCGTGGGACGCGCCGACATCGCTGAATCCCGCGCTGGCCCTCGGGGTGAAGGACTGGAACGCCTCCGCCCTCTTCTACGAGCCGCTCGTGGCCTTCGACAACGATGGCGCATTGGTACCCGTGCTGGCGCGGGAGGTCCCGAGCCTGCAGAACGGCGGCGTGTCGAAGGACGGCACGGTCATCACCTGGAGGCTCAAGCAGAACGTGCTGTGGCACGACGGCCGGCCGTTCACCGCGGACGACGTCGTCTTCAACTGGGAATACGTCGCGGATCCCGCCACCGGAGCGCCGAGCGTCGGCAACTTCAGCGACGTGAAGCGGGTCGAGGCCCCCGACACTCTCACCGTGAAGGTGACATACAACCAGCCGAAGCCGTTCTGGGCGCTCATCGGGTTCGTCATCCCCAAGCACGTGTTCGGGCCCTACATCGGCTCGAAGTCGCGCGAGGCCCCCAACAACAACAAGCCCATCGGGACCGGTCCCTACCGGCTGGTCGACTTCCGCCCCGGCGATCTGATCCGCGCGGAGCTGAATCCGACCTACCACATCGCCACCCGCCCGCACTTCGACGTGGTGGAGGTGAAGGGCGGAGGTGACGCGGTCTCGGCGGCGCGCGCCGTGCTCCAGACCGGCGAGTACGACTACGCCCGCGAGGTGGGAGGCGTGGAGGACGACGTGCTGATCCGCCTCGAGGGCAGCGGCAAGGGCCGCGTCGTCCCCGCGTACGGCGGCCGCATCATGCACCTGGCGCTCAACCAGAGCGACCCGTGGACCGAGGTCGACGGAGAGCGGTCGAGCGCGAAGACCACGCACCCCTTCCTCACCGATCCCGCGGTGCGCGGGGCCCTCGCGGTGCTGGTGGACCGGACCGCTGTGCAGGAACAGATCTACGGGCGCACGGCTCGCGCGACCGGGCTGTTCCTCAACAATCCGGAGCGCTTCCGCTCCAAGAACGGCGCGTGGGAGTTCAACCTCGACAAGGCGAACCGCCTGCTCGAGGCGGGCGGGTGGGTGCGTGGCGCGGACGGCGTGCGCACGAAGGGTGGCAAGCGGCTGAAGGTGTTGTTCCAGACCATCACCAACGGCCCCGCGCAGAAGGTCCAGGCGATCGTCAAGCAGGCGGCGACGAGGGCCGGCTTCGAGGTCGAGCTGAAGTCGGTCCCCGTGAGCGTCTTCTACGGTACCGACCCCGGGAACACCGACACATACACGCACTTCTACGCGGACATCCAGCTGCAGATCTACGTCATGGGGCCGCCGGACCCGGGTCTGCTCATGCGCGTGTTCGCCTCGGACCAGATCGCTTCGAAGGCGAACAACTGGCAGCGGTTCAACGTATGGCGCTATCGCAATGACGAGTACGATCGGATCTACCGCGCGTCGGAGACGGAGATGGACCCGGTCAAGCGGGCGGCGCTGTTCATCCGCATGAACGACATCGTCGTGCAGGGCGGGATCCTCGTTCCCATCGCGATGCGTGCCCGGGCGTCGGCGCTGTCACGCCGGCTGCGCAACGCCGAGACCAACCCATACTCGGAGATCGATTTCATGAACATCGGCGCCTGGTACCGCGAAGCGTGACCGCGTCCTAGGCGGCCTCGGTTCCGATGACGACACGCATCGCGTGGCGCTCCCCGCCCGCGAGATGCACCGCGTTGTCCGCGGCGTTCGCTGCTTCGACGCAGAGCATCGAGCGCCACTGTTCGTTCCCCAGATCGGCCATCGTGCTGGCCTTCTCGAGCCAGGGATTCCACACGACCGTCGTGGTCGAGCCCGTCTTTTCGACGACGATCCGCCGCGCGAGGACCGGATCGATGACGGTGCACGTCGCGCGGGTGTCGAGGAAGACTCGGTCCGTCGTTCCGTTCAACCGAAGCGGGTGGGCCGCGAGCGTCTTGCGCCTCATGCCCTCCGTCTTGTCGATGTAGACGCCACCGCCGAGCCCGGTGATCGTCACCTGCCCCACATCGCCGACGAGCAGGTAGGTGTGGCGCGCCTCCTCGAAATCGAACGGATGACTTGACCGATTCTCCACCTCGAGCGTCATCTCGAGCCGCTCACCGAACACCACACGATGGCGGATCCGAAATTCGTGCGGCCACGTCGGGCGTGTGGCGTCGTCGGCCTCGAGGGCGAGGGTTACCGCCACCGCACCGTCCTTCGCCGACGTCACGGACTCCACGGCCCACTCCCGGGTGCGTGCAAAGCCGTGATCGGGCGCTTCCGGGTGACCGGCGCGCGGGCCGAACCAGGGAAAGATCACCGGCACGCCTCCCCGGATGGCCTGGCCGGCGGCGAAGCGGCTTCGCGCGCTGAGGAACAAGAGCGCCCGCTGGCCAGCCGGGCGATGGTGCGTGACGTGTGCACCGTGGAGGTAGACATGTCCTTCGGCCAATGGTCCTCCGACGGCAGCACGAATCAGCCCGCCGGATCCCGCTTCGAACTTGAGGACGCCCGCGATGGCGAAGCGCTCGTTGAGCGAGTCGATCGATGTCGGGTCCGACATTCTGCCTTGATGGTACCCGAAAGGCCACGGGGGTGGCCTGGAGGTATATTGGCCCGTTCGTCCGAGTCGGCTTAGAATCTAGGCCATGACAGTCTCCAGGGGTCGCGAGCTCCTCAGCATTCCAGGGCCCACGAACATTCCCGACGCCGTGCTCGCCGCAATGCATCGACCGGCCATCGACATCTACGCCGGCGATATGCTCGAGGTCACGCACAGCCTTCTCGAGGATCTGCCGAAGATCTTCCGGACGAGGGGGCGCACGTACATCTACGCCGCGAACGGCCACGGCGGCTGGGAGGCCGCGCTCACCAACGTGCTGTCGCGAGGCGAGACCGTGCTGGTGCTCGAGAGCGGACTGTTCGCGCTCGGGTGGGGCGACATGGCGCGGATGATGGGCGTCAAGGTCGAGGTCTTGAAGGGCAACCCGCGCCGCGCCGTCGATCCCGAGGCGCTCGCGCAGCGCCTCGCCGCCGATACCGCGCGCGAGATCAAGGCCATTCTCGTCGTCCAGATCGACACCGCGTCGGGCGTGGTCAACGACCTCCCGGCGATCCATCGCGCGATCGCCTCCGTCGGACACCCCGCGCTGCTGATGGTGGATAGCGTGGCGTCGCTCGGCTGCATGGCATTCGAGATGGACGGGTGGGGCATCGACGTCGCGATGGCGGGCTCGCAGAAGGGGCTGATGACCCCGCCCGGGCTCGCGTTCGTGGCCGCGAACGAGCGCGCGCACGCCGCACACCAGCATGCGGACCTCCGCACACGCTACTGGGACTGGACGTTCCGCAACGGCGAGGCGCACTACCAGAAGTACGGGGGCACGCCGCCGCAGCACCTGCTCTTCGGCCTGCGCAAGGCGCTCGACATGCTCTTCGAGGAGGGCCTCGACAGGGCGATCCGCCGCCACGCGCTGCTCGCCGAGGCCACGCGCCAGGCGGTGAGCCGGTGGGCGGAGGGGGGCGCGCTCGCGTTCAACATCGTCCGCGCCGAGGAGCGCGCGAACTCGGTGACCACGGTGCTGGTGCAGGGCCGCGATCCAGGCGTGCTCGGCGACTACTGTCGCGACAAGTGCGGCGTCGTCCTCGGCCGCGGCATAGGCGATCTGCAGGGCCGCGCGTTCCGGATCGCCCACATGGGTCACGTCAGTGCACCGATGGTGTTCGGCGTGCTCGGTGCGATCGAGATGGCCCTCGAGGCACTGGGCATTCCACACGGGCGCGGCGGCGTCCAGGCCGCGGTGGAATACCTAGGACGCGAGGTGAGCCCCTAGCGCGCGACGCGTTTACTCCTGGAAGCCCATCCTTCATCGTCCCGAGTCCGGCTCTCGCCGGTCACGCTCTCCCGGAACGCGGCGTCAGGGCCGCGAGCACGATGGCCACGATCAAAAGCGCCGGCACGTCTCCGACCAGGTGCCCGCGCTCCGCGCCGTCGGCCAAGGCCTGGGCGGCCATGATGACGGCGTGCACGGCGCTCGACCAGACCGTGAACCAGATGAGACTCGTGTGAGCCGCCGGATTCTTCGAAGCGATCAGGAGAAAGACCCCGAGCGTGGCGTAGACTCCGAGGATCATCGTCAGGTAGTGGGAGTGCCCGTGCCCCCACGTCCAGCCAGAGGGCCACAGCGCTCCCAGCGTGTAGATGCCGAAGATGAAGATCAGACCTACCACGACGAGCGCGACACGAAGGTACCGAAGGCGATTCGTGTCCGACCTGTTGACCTCCGGCAGCCTGTCCTCCCCGACACCCTTCACGGTCGTCATCGCGTTCATGGCGCGCTCCTTTCTGTCCCGTGCCCACCGACCCTTGCTTCGCGACCTCCATGGTCGCGACACGGCAGAAGTGCGATCGCCGTGCCAGGAGAAGGGGGTCCGGAAAGTGCGACCAGGCCACGCGAAGTTCCTGGCTTCCTCACCTGGACGCAAGGCGATCTTGCGGCTGAAAACGAACGGACCCGCCGTCTTCCCAGGATTTCAGCGCCTTACCGGCGCAACGTTGCGGAGCATCCTCGGGCCGGGACGTGCAAGTCTATCCGGCGCCCGCCGATCGTCGGTGGACGAACGACTACGGCGTGGTGAGAAAAACCCTCCGCGCCGCGGTCATGTCGCCCGCAGCACCCGCACCGCGGCCTCGAGCTTCGCCATGGTCTCGGGCCGCGGGTGCTGGAGGGGGCGCAGCACGTGGCCGACCGGCAGCCCCATCATGGCCATCAGTTCCTTGAGCGGCCCCGGGTTCGTCTCGGCGAAGGCGGCGTCGAGCAGCGGGAGGATCTGCTGCTGGCGCGCCAGCGCCCCCTTCAGATTGCCGGCCATCGCCAGCGCGAAGATCTCCTGCCACACCTTCGGGAACACGTTCGCGGTCGCGAGGATGCCCCCGCGCGCCCCCATCGCCACGTGGGTCGCGAAGAATGGCTCCTCGCCGCTCATCACGCTGATCCGGTCCCCGACCAGACCGATCACCCGCGCAAACTGATTGAAGTCGGGGTTGCAGGCCTTCATCCCGATGATCGAACCATCCTCGGCCATCTGTCCGATCGTCTCGGCCTTCAGCGCGATGCCGGTACGGTACGGGATCTCGTACAGCATCACGGGAACGGGGACCTCCTCGGCGAACGCCCGAAAGTACTCGCGGATGCCCTCCTGGGTCGCGGTGACGTAGTAGGGGGTCACCAGCATCACGCCCGCCGCTCCGGCCGCCGCGAAGTCCTTCGCGGCCTGCACCGACTCCTTGAAGCCCGGTGACAGGATGCCCGCGATCACCGGCACCCGTCCGGCCGCCGCGTCCACGGTCACCTCTACCATCGTGCGCCGCTCGGCCGGCAACAGGGCGGCGTACTCGCCGGTGCCTCCCACGGGCACGAGTCCGTCGACGCCGGCGGCACAGAGGAACTCGACGAGCCGCGCGGTCGCCTTGCGGTCGACGGTGCCGGCGTCATCGGTCGGGGTGGGCAGCGCCGGATAGAGTCCGATCAGCTGGTTCTTGGTCACGTTCATGGCGTGCTCCTTCTCGCGGTCCGCGCCGGGGGTCGGGGGTTCATGCGCGGACGACTCCCCGGCGGAGCCGCTCGGCCATCACGATGGTCAGGGCGACGAACGCGATCAGCACGGTCGATACCGCGGCCAGCGTCGGCGTCACCTTCAGGAGCGCGTCGTCCCACATCTGCTTCGGCAGGGTCGTGGTCAGTCCGCCGGTGACGAAGAGCGCGATCGTCAGCTCATCGAACGAAGTCACGAACGCGAACAGAAACGCGGCCACGAGGCCCCCGCGGATCAAGGGCAGGGTGACGTGGTACAGGGTGCGGACACGGCTGGCGCCGAGGCTCGAGGCCGCCTGGTCGAGCCGCTCGTCGTAGTTCTTGAGGACCGCCATCACAGTGATGACGACGAACGGGATAGCCAGGACCGCGTGGCCCAAGACGAGGCCGATCGAGTTCCCCACCAGCCCGATGCGCGCGTAGAGGTAGAAGAGCGCCACGGCCACGATCATACGCGGAATGATGAGGGGTGAGAGGATCAGCGCGAGGGCGCCTGTCTTGCCCGGGAAGTCTCGTCGGGCGAGGCCGAAGGCCGCGGGCACGCCGAGGAGCATCGCCAGGCTTGCCGCCACGATGCCCACCGCGATCGATCGGGCGGTCGCCGCCATCCACTGGGGGGACTCGAGGTACGCGCGGTACCACTTCAGCGAGAAGCCCGACGGCGGCCAGTCGATGAATCCCGCGGTCGTGAAGGACACCGGCACCATGAAGAAGGCCGGAAGCGCGAGGAAGGCCAGGATGAGGCTGCAGGTCGTCGCGAGCACCCCGCGGGACCACGCGCGGGACGGCCGATCGGGCCGCGCCGGCCGTACGCGCTCGGCCGCCTCGGCCACGCGGTCGCAGAGCCATCCGAGCGTCGCGATCACCCGGCGGCCGCCCCACGCGGCGAGCCGCGCGATCGGATTCTCGCGGGCGTGGCCTCGCCGGTCCGGCGCGGGCATCCCGCTGGCGAGCGTCGACATCCCGAGCGCGCGATCGTACAGGTAAAAGACCAGGAGCGCGGTGGCCAGCAAGAGGAGCGAGATCGCGCCCGCGAACGCCCAGTTCAGGAGGTCCTGCACCTGCTCGATGATGATCTGGGTGATCATCGTCTCGCGCCGGCCTCCCAGGAGCGCCGGGATGATGAAGAAGCCCACCGCGCTGATGAAGACCAGGAGCCCCGCGGCCGCGGCACCAGGCAGGGAGAGCGGGAAGTAGATGCGCCAGAACGCCTGCCCGCCCCGGGCGCCGAGGGTGGCGGCGGCCCGGGGGAGATTGGCGTCGATGTGCTCCATCACCGGGACCATCGTCAAGATGCCGAGCGGCATGAGGGCGTGCGTCATGCCGATGAGCACGCCGGTGAGGTTGAAGATGAGAGCGACGGGCGCGTCGGTCAGCCCGGTGGCCGCGAGCAGCTCGTTGATGGCCCCATTGCGCCCCAGCAAGACCATCCAGGCGAAGGCGCGGACGAGAAAGCTCGTCCAGAACGGTAGCAGCACCCAGAAGGTCAGCCGGCTTCGCCACCGGGCATCGCTCGTGGCGAGCAGGTAGGCGACGGGATAGCCGCCCAGCAGAGCGAACACGGTGGCCCACGCCGAGATCTTCAGCGTGATCAGGAGCACGTCCACGTAGAGCGAGGAGGAGAATAGCCGCGCGTAGTGCTGCCCCGTGAGCGCCCCACTGCGGTCGACCGCGCTGAGCCACAGGAGCTGTCCGACCGGGTAGACGAAGAGCACGAGCAGGAAGGCCAGCGCCGGGAGCAGGGGCCAGCCGCGCCACCACGCGAACGGTCGACGTGGACCCGCGGACGGCTGGCCCGCGACCGCGCCGATCATCGTCCGGGAAGGGCCGCCGCCGGGAGCAGGACGCCCGCCGCCGACGGCCAGGTCACCCGGATACGCGCGCCCGGCGTCATCCCCGCCTTCGCCTCTCCGGTGAGAGTGGCGGCCACGATGGTCTGGCCATCGTCTAGCGTGACGTAGTACTTCGTGACGCCGCCGACGAGGATGACCTGGCGGAGCGAGCCCTCCAGACGGTTGTGCGGCTCCGCCTCCGGCCAGGGGGTCTTCGTATCGTGGATCGACACGCGCTCTGGACGCACCATGACCGCGACGTGGCGCGCGCCCCGTAGCCGCTCGTCCCCCACCGCGCGGACCATGGCCCCCCCGGGGCCCGCGACCAGCACGTCCGGCCCCTCCGAGCCGACGACCTCGCCCGCGATGATGTTCGACTCGCCCAGGAACTCGGCCGCGAAGCGGGTCCGGGGGCGGAAGTAGAGATCGTCCGGCGTCCCGATCTGCTCGACGCGCCCGTCGTTCATGAGGCAGATGCGATCCGACATGACCATCGCCTCTTCCTGATCGTGGGTGACGTAGAGGACGGTGATCCCGAGATCGCCGTGCAGCTGCTTGATCTCGAGCTGCAGCTGCTCGCGCAACTTCTTGTCCAGGGCGCCCAGGGGCTCGTCCATCAGGATGATCGAGGGCTTGTAGACCATGCACCGGGCGAGGGCGATGCGCTGCTGCTGCCCACCGGAGAGCGCGCGGGGCAGGCGCCCCGCGACGTCGGGCAGGCGGACGATCTCGAGGACGCGCTGAACCTCCTGTCGGATCGTGGCCTCGGGCACGCGTCGCATGCGCAGGGGGAACGCGATGTTCTCGGCGACCGTGAGGTGCGGGAACAGCGCGTAGTTCTGGAACACCATGCCGACGTCGCGCCGGAACGGTGGGGCGTACGTGGCGAGCCGGCCGTCGATCCACACCTCGCCCGCGTCCGGCTGGATCAGCCCCGCCACCATCATCAACAGCGTGGTCTTGCCGGACCCGGAGGGCCCGAGGAGCGTGAGGAACTCGCCCTCGCGGAGCTCCACGTCGGCCCCGGCCAGGGCGACCACGGGGCCGTATGTCTTGCGCAGCCCCCGGACCTGCAGCTTGTACGTGGCCGGCGCTCGCGATCCGGCTCAGGCGATGAGCCAGGCGTTGAAGCGCTCGGTGACCTTGTCCTTCGCTCCCGCCCAGTACACGTGATCCAGCTTGATGCCCTGGGCGCGGTTGTCCTTGAACGTGGTCAGAACCGGCGCCCGCTTGGGATCGATGTATTTGTAGGCGTTGGGGTTGGTCGGCCCGTTCGGAATGAACGGGGCAAAGGCGGCCATGCGCTTGGCGTTGGACGCGAACTTGATGAACTCGCGGCAGAGGTCAGCCTTCGGGCCGCCCTTGAGGATGCACCAGCCCTCCATGGCCCACAGGTTCTGGTCCCACGAGATCTTCACGGGGCCCCCCTCGTCGATCACGGTCTGAGCGCGCGCGGCCCAGGTCGGGATGACGTCGATTTCGCCCGTCTTGAGCATCTGGGAGGCCTGCGCCCCGCCCGTCCACCAGACGACGACGTCCTTCTTCACGTGATCGAGCACCCGGAACGCACGGTCCACGTCGCAGGGATATAGCTTGTCTTTCGGCACTCCGTCCGCGAGCAGAGCCTCCTCGACCGTATCGAACGGGTGCTTGCGCAGTGATCGGCGCCCGGGAATGCCCTTGAGGTCCAGGAGGTCCTTCCAGGTGACCGGCGCTTTCCGGCCCTTGAACGCATCGGTGCGATACGCGAGGATCGTGGAGTACACGTCATCGCCCACGCAGTACGGCGTCATGTACTCCGGCGGGATCTCCGCAACGTCGGGATGCTTCTCGAGCTCGTGCCGCTCGAGGTAGCCGCCCTCGCTGACCAGCTGCTCGGCCGCGGCCTGGCTGAGCTGCGCCATGTCCCAGGTGAAGGTCTTGGTGTCGACCATGCTCTTGATCTGGCTCGTCGGCTCGTGCGCGGAGGCCACCCCGACCGCCTCGATCCCGGTCGCCTCGCGGAACGGCTTGTAGAAGGCCAGGTCGAAGGCCGGCGTGAACGGCCCTCCCGAATCCCGGATGACGATGCGTTTGGCCTGGGCGCTCGCTTTTCGCCAGACGAACGGCGCGCCGATGAGCGAAGCCCCGACCGCGGCGGTCTTCACGAAGGTGCGACGCGATATGCGGCGG
>Ga0187766_10000573_pt1 | contig 20658 bp, 15 predicted proteins | sample 0216_QUI02_MP05__4_FD_132971 | JGI IMG/M metagenome (GOLD analysis project Ga0187766, IMG submission 132971) | Tropical peat soil microbial communities from peatlands in Department of Meta, Colombia - 0216_QUI02_MP05_20_MG | ecosystem: Environmental > Terrestrial > Soil > Wetlands > Peat ... | reverse complement strand
CAGGTCCATGCCGACCCGGAGATCGTGGACGATCTGACAGTCGAGCGACTCGGCCGGCTGTTCATTCACCTGAGCGGTCACGCGATCCGCGATCACGCGTCCCGAGCGCAACAAGTCGGCGTCGCCGAGGATAACAAGCGAGCGCGGTGGAACCGGTGCGCGGACGCCGAGATCAACGACGATCTGCTCGTCGACGACCTCGTCCCGGACGTCGCGCCGGACCTACCAACCAACCTGCGCTGTGAGCCAGGCAAGCTTGCCGAGGCATACTACGAGACCGCGCGCGACGGACCGAGACGATGGGATTGCGGCTCGGGCGCGGACGGGTGCGACCGACCGAACGACGGCACGGGCAAGATCGACCCGCAGCAGGCGCAGCTCCTCAGACTGGGCGTCGCGGCCGAGATCCAACGAGAGCACGCCCGCGAGCCCGGCAACATCCCCGGAGGGTGGCTGCGCTGGGCCGAGTCCGTGCTCCCGTCCCGAATCGACTGGCGTCGAGTGCTCGCGGCCGAGGTCAAGAGCGCCGTCGCCGCGGTCGCCGGGAAGGTCGACTACAGCTACCGGCGACCGTCGCGTCGCGCCCATTTGAACCGGAAGGTCGTCCTCCCCACGCTGCGACGCCCGATCCCCGACGTGGCGATCGTCTGCGACACCTCGGGTTCGATGCACGAGAGGTTGCTCGCCCGCGCTCTCACGGAGATCGAAGCGGTGCTCACCCGCGCCGGGCTGCGCCAAGCCCAGGTCCGCGTGCTCGCCGTTGACACCGACGTCCAAACCGCCCGTCGCGTCAGTCGCGTCGCCCAGGTGCAGCTCGCGGGCGGCGGCGGGACCGACATGGGTGCCGGCATCGAGGCCGCCGCCGAGCTACGCCCACGGCCGTCCGTGGTGATCGTGCTGACCGACGGATACACGCCCTGGCCGGAGCAGCCTCCGCCAGGAATACGGGTGATCGTGGGGCTCCTGACCGAACGCACGCGCTCATCCGGCTGGGAACCGCCCACGTGGGCGCGCACGGTCGTGATCGAGGACACCGACCTCTTCGACGGCGACGCTCTGGCCTAGGGGATGCCCGGTACCAGGTCTCGATCAGTGACGGCGCCACGGGTCGCTGTCCCGCGCGACCCCGCCTCGAAAGCGGTTGCGAAGGCGGTTAGCCGCTGATTAAGCCTGCGCCGGAATGCTGGCCGCGGATGGCGGCTGCGATAGCGTGCCACGCCGCAAAGCTTGGGGAAGACCCCGACGGGAGGAGGATCAAGTTGAGTCGCGTGACACGCACCCGTGTACTACCGGCGGTAGTGACCTGCCTCGCGCTGGCTGCGATGCAGGGGACCGCCACCGCACAGTCCAGTCCAGCTTCGCACCCGTCGCAGGGTTCGAGTCCGTCGACGACAGCGGCGAACGTCGCCTGCGGTCGCCCGCAGAACGGTCAGATCCGTTGCTCGATGACGATCAAGGGCGGAGCAGGCGTGAGCGGCACGGTGACGATGCAGGTAACACGGGGGAAACTGGTCCTGGCACGGGGGACCGGTCGGCTCAGCCGCGGGAAGGCAACGCTCACGATGCGGGTGCTGCGGCGGATCGCGCCCGGAAGCTACACGGTGTCGATGGTCGCGACGCTCAACGCCAAGATGGTCCTGCGCCTGCGCTGAGGCTCACGCCGCGGCCGGCCTTCGGGTCGATGCTGGTGCGCGTGAGCCCCGGGCCCATAGCGCGGAACAGGACGATGCCAACGGGCGCGCGCGCGGTGAACACCGTAGGCTCGTGGGATGCTCACCTGGTTCGAGGAGCTCCGCGAGTTCCTCAGGATCCCGTCGATCAGCGCCGAGCGCGCGCACGCGGCCGACGTCGCCCGTGCGGGCGAGTGGGTGTGCGAGCTGCTCCGCGACGCCGGCGGCGAATGTGAGCTGATCGACTGGCACGGCCAACCGCTCGCGGTCGGCGAGCTCCGCGCGAGCGCTGACCCCGATCGGGCCCCCACCGTCCTGTGCTACGGCCACTTCGACGTGCAGCCCCCGGATCCGCTCGAGCTATGGGAGTCGCCGCCGTTCGCGCCGGAGATCCGCGGCGACTACCTCTACGGTCGCGGGGTCGCGGACGACAAGGGCCAGCTGTACCTGCTGCTGTGCGCGGCGCGCGAGCTCGCGCGGGCGGGCAAGCTGCCGGTCAACGTGCGGTTCGCTTGCGATGGCGAGGAGGAGACCGGGGGGCACTCGATCGTCGAGTACATCGCCGCGGACGCGCGGGGGGCCGAGGCGGCGGTGATCTTCGACAGCGGCATGATCCGCAAGGGGCTGCCGGCGTTCAACGTCGCCACTCGGGGGCTCGTCTACTTCCACCTGACGTTGAACACGGGCGAGCGGGACCTGCATTCGGGCCTGTACGGCGGCGCCGCCCTGAACGCCGCGCACGCGCTCGTCGAAACGCTCGGTGCGGTGATCGCGGTCGATGGCCGGCTCGCGGAGCCGCTGCGCGCCGGCATCATCCCCCCCAGCCCCGCCGAGCTCGACGGGTGGCGAGAGCTCCCGGCGGGCGCCGACGAGCTCGCCGACCAGGGGGCCCGACCGGTCGACGCCCGGGCCGCGGAGGAGTTCTACGTGCGGACGTTCGCCGAGCCCGCACTCGACGTCAACGGGGTCGACAGCGGATCCCCCCATGTTCAGAAGACCGTGCTCCCGGTCCGCGCCGCGGCCAACGTGTCGATTCGCCTCGCTCCCGGCCAGGGGGTCGACGAGATTGCGACCGCGTTCGAGCGGCTCCTGCGCGCGGCGGCGCCGGCGGGCGCCGAACTGGAGATTGAGGTGCTGTCGTCGGCGCCGGCCGGAAGGGTGCCGCCCGACGCGCGCGCCGTACAGCTCGGCCTCGATGCATTCGAGCGGACGCTCGGCGTGCGACCCGCCCTGATCCGATCCGGCGGAACGCTGCCGATCGTCCCGGCGCTCGCCGACAAGGGGATCCCGACGATCATCACCGGCTTCTCGCTGCCCGACGCGAACATCCACGCCCCGAACGAACGGCTGCTCGCGGAGTACGTGCCCGTCGGCATCGCGGCTGCGAGCGCGATGTTCGAAGCGTTCGGGACGCTGGATCGCGCACGTCGTTAGGGTCAGTCGAGTCCGCGGCCCCCACCCGCGGTCCGAGATGCCCGGATTCGGTGACCCTCGCCCTCGCCGGCGCGTCACGCAGCCGGTGCGGCCCTACCGAGCTGCGTTGATGCAAGCTTCGGCGCGCTCTGCGGCTCTTGCTCTCGGGCACCGTCGCCGACGTTGCCCGAGACAGTTTTGATCAGCTCGGGCACGACGAACGTGGTGATCGCGATCGGCGCCAGCAGCAACTGCACCCAGTCCCACAACGTGCTGCCCCCGTAGCCGGTCCAAGACCAGCCGGCCGCGTAGCCGCCGATCACGGTCACGATCCATGCGGCACCGAGGACTGCTGCGACGGCACGATAGACGGGGGGGAAATTCCGGCCGGTCTTCGGCCACACCGTGGCGGTGGTGATGGCGATCGGAAGCACGAGCATCGTCAGCCAGTCCCAGAGCGTTTGACCCCGAAATCCGGTCCAGCTCAACGGCACGACGTATCCAGCCAGCACGAACGCCGCGAACGCAAGCACGGCACCTCCGAGCGCCTTGCGCCGCGCCGGGCTCATCCGCCCCGAGAAGCGCAGCCACAGGGGGAAGGTTCCGAGCGCGACAGGAAGGATGAGCAGCTTCATCCAATCCCAGACTTGGCCATTTTGCGTCAAGCCTGTCCAAGACCAATCACCGGCGTAGCTGCCTACGATCGTGGTGATCGTCGCCACCGCCGCCGCGCCGAGCGCGACCCTGCGTGAGGTCTCCGTGCCGGTCGCACGCGAGGGAACCTCGCCGGCGGGCGGAACATCCAGAGCGCTCGGGCGCCGGCCGGTTTCGAGCCCGGCGAAGGTCGGAGGCCAGGATACTCCGGCTGTGTTGCAGCTCTCGACGACGCCGCGGTGAAACGTGGATCGCAATAGATCGGCGAAGCTCGCGGAGTCGCTTTCGCCGACGCCCGTGACGGTGGCGAGGGCCTGCAAGCGCAGAAGATCGTCTGCGCGCACCTCGACGGACACGGTGGCTTCATCTGTTTCGGGACGGAGTGGGATCAGTTCGGCAGTGAGCTCGGATGACACGGTGGTTGCGCCTCGGATTGGGATCGGATCGGGATGGCTTTGATGCGATCACTGATCGCTCGGCAGTCGAGCAACCAGCCGGCTGGAGTGTCCTCACGATCACATCCTCGCCGCTGGACGCTTCTCTGGAGCGACCGGCAATAACTAAGACGCACTGGACATGGGTCGTATTCCATCCGGCCGATTGCGCGCGCCGAGGCAGCTCAGCCCGGGTACTCGTCCTTGCGCCAAGCGCGGGGCACCCCGGGCCCTGCTTTCGGCGTTCGGTCCAGCAGGAACGAGTGGTACGGGGCGACGAACGGATCGGGCGCCCTCACCGTGTAGGTGTGGTAGACGGTTCCGTTCTCGCGCGCGAACGCGATGAAGCTCGGCGCCTCGCGCAGACCGTCCTGAAGCTCGGCTCCGACCTGTCGCGCCCACGGTGTCGAACTGATACTCCTTCTCCACCGGGACCCAGGGAAGCTGACGACGCTGTTCGGTCACCTGTTGGCCGAGCTTGGCGTGCTCGGCCTCGAGCTTCGCGAGCTCGTCGCGAGCCGCCTGCCATTCCTCGCTGGTTCCGATCTTGTCGGGCATCGTGTACCTCCTTTGCCGTTCGCCACGTCAGGCGGCGCCCGTTGATCGTCGGTCGCCGCCTGTCGACGCCCGATACGTTACGACCGGGCCGCGACGCCGAACTCATCGCGTTCCCGCCGCCGACGCCGGCGGGGGTCTCGCGGTTGCTCGACGGGCTCGGAGGTTATGCCGCGGCGGCGCAGACCGGGTGCTCGACCGGATGCGCGCTGACGTTCAGCCTCACCCACACAACCGGACTCCACCCTCCCGGTTCGAACTCCGACCCGTCGAACGTGTAGGCGTCGCTCGCGTCGTTCAGATCCCAAGCATGGGCAAGCCACGCCAACGTGTCGCCGTCGATCACACCGTCCCATGTGCGCACATCAGGGTCCTCGGTCAGGTTCAACCCCGCGAACACCAGCTCGGGCGCCAGCCAACTCAGCGATCGCTGAATGTCGTTCGCGTCCGGCTCATATTTGACCTGCAAGCTGATGAGGTATCGATCGTCCATTTGTCTTGCGATTGGCTGTGGAAGAGGTCGATCTCCGTATCGGCATCACGGCTAGGACCTTGAGCCGCAACCGCGGAGACGCTTGCTCACTCAAACATTCCCGCGGAAATGCAGACGGGCGTAAGCCGACCCGTCGACTCCGGCCGCTGCCCGCTGCCGGCCCGGCGGGCGGATCAGATCGGGATCCCGACGAGCTCCCGGCAGGCGCGGGTCTCGACGAGCGAGAGCCCGAGGTCGACGGATGCAACGCGGCGCAGCTCGCCCACGATCTGCGTGGCCAGCACCTTGTCGCTCTCGAGCCCGCTGAGCAGGGTGCCGATCGACGCCAGGTTCCCGCTCGCGACGCCGTCTGCTGCGGCCGCGATGTCGTGCGCGTGCGACTCGATCTCGGAGCGGAGCTGGTCGGCATCGGCTCGCGCTTGTGCGGTCTGCGCGACCGGGGGCAGTCCGAGCTTGTCGAGCTCGTTCAGCATGCGAGTGGTCGCGGCGATCGCGTCCTGAATTCGGGCGAGCGCACCGAAGCCGAGCCCGGCGCTCGTGCCGTCCCGTTGGAGCTCGTTCTTCCACTCCAGGATGTTCGTGCACGTCGCCGAGGCCCACTGCTCGTCGGCCGCCGTCCGCTGGGCCGCAAGCGACGCCCGGGCGCCGGCCTGAGTTGTCTCGGTGCCGTCGTGGGCGCCGGACAGCGTGGTCGCGCCGGTGCGGACCGCGACCACGCCGGCAGCCGCGATCACGGCCATGACCAGCAGGACCCGGGCTAGCCTCTTGCCGACCGAGACATCGTCCGCATGCACTGGGGCCGCGGGAGGGTCAGGGGGCCGTGCCGGTGCGGCGGGGCCGAACACGTGCGGATCCGCGTCAGGCGACGCCCGACCGTTGTGCCCGGGTGCCGGCATCAGCTGCTGGCGGCGGGCAGGCGGTGTGCACGATTCGAGGTGGTCATCAGGGTTGGCGTGAGCAGGATGCCCGGCGCGATGAAGAACAGTCGCAGAAACTCCCTACAGGGCAGTAAGAAGTATCCGCCCGGCGAGGTCTCCGTCACTGCCATCACGTCGTCGGCCGTCAGCAGGACGTCGAACTGCTGCTCAGCATCCGACCGTGGCCAAACGCGCCGCCTCCCAGGCGCCCAGGCCGCCGACCAGGTTCGCGACCTCGGGATTCGCAAGTCGTTCTGCACTCCATCCAAGCGACGCTCGCAGATCGGGCCGGCCGACGTCGCCGATGAACAGCGTGTCACCGCCTGATCGGCAATCAGATACGAAGCATGCGCAAGGCAGCCGAGGTAATACTGCTTGAGGATCATCCGCAGCGCAGCTTACGGCTTCGCGAGCCGCCGGAGCAGCGGCCGCGCGCGTCCCGTGTGGCTACTGCGAGTTCAGGTACGTGATCACGGCGAGCACGCGCCTGTGGTCGTCGGGTGACTGCGGCAGGCACAGCGAACCGAAGATGTTCTTGACGTGCTTCTCGACGGTGTGCTCGGTGACGAACAGCCGCTCCGCGATCGCCTTGTTCGAGCGGCCTTCGGCCATCAGCGCCAGCACCTCTCGCTCGCGATCGGTCAGGTGCTCGAGCGGGTTGTCAGCCTGGCGGCGTCGGCCGACGAGCTCGCCGACGACCGCCGGGTCGAGTACCGAGCCGCCTTGCCCGACTCGGTTGACGCTCGACGACAGCTCGTCGAGGTCGGACACGCGCTCCTTGAGCAGGTAGCCGACGCCGTCGGTTCCGGCCGCGAGCAATTCGAGCGCGTAGCGCGTGTTGACATGTTGAGAGAGGACCAGGAGCCCGATCGCCGGCCACCGCTCCCGGATCACCTTCGCCGCGCGCAATCCCTCGTCGGTGTGCGTCGGAGGCATCCGGATATCGACGATCGCGACGTCGGGGCGCGTGCGCTCGACCAGCTCGAGCAGCGCGTCGCCGTCTCCCGCGAGTCCGACGACGTCAAAGCCTGCTTCTGCGAGCAGGCGGGCGAGACCTTCGCGCAGGAGCACGGCATCGTCGGCCAGAGCTACGCGCATGGGATCTCCGCACGCACTGTCGTCCCCCGGCCCGGCGGGCTCGAGACCGTGAACCGGCCGCCGAGCGCCTCGACGCGGTCGGCGAGACCGCGCAGTCCTGAGCCGCCCGCGGTCGCCGCGCCGCCGATGCCGTCGTCGGCGACCTCGACGATCAGGCACTCGCCCTGGAGCGATGCGAGCACCCGGACCTGGCTGCCATGAGAGTGCTTGGCGGCGTTCGTAAGCCCCTCGCTGGCGAGGAAGTAGGCGGCGCTTTCGACCTGATCCGGGAGGCGCTGATCAAGCTCCAGGTCGAGGTGCGTGGGGAGCGCTGCGCGCCGGCACAGCTCGTCGAGCGCCGCCGCGAGACCGCGCTCGGTCAGCAGCGGGGGATTGATCCCGTGGGTCAGTTCGCGCAACTCTGCGAGCGCGAGCACCAGCGCTTCGCGCGTCTCGCGCACGAGCGGCGGCGCCTCGGTCGCCGTTGCCGGCAGCTTCGACTCCAGCAGGCCGAGTGACATCGCGATCGAGACCAGGCGCTGCTGGGTGCCGTCGTGGAGGTCGCGTTCGATCCGTCGCCGCTCGCTGTCGGTCGCCTCGACCAGCCGGGCGCGCGAGGCCTGGAGCTCGACCAGCCGGGCGCGCAGCTCGGCCTGAAGGCGTTCGTTCTCGAGCGCGAGGCTCGCGGCCGCGCAAACGGAGCGCACGAGCTGGGCGTTGTGCTCCAGCACCGGATCGTGTAGCAGGACGGCGATCGGCTGTCCGTCACGCTCGACGAACGTCGAGCTGCGCCCGCTGCCGGCGTCTGGGAGCTTGACCATCCCGCCGTCGCCGTCGACGTAGCACCGCTCGGCCGGGAACCAGTACGCGAGCTCGAGCGACGGGTCGCCGAGCGCGCGGGAGAGCGCCTCGCGCAAGCCGGCGGAGGCGCTCGGCTCGCCGAGCTCCACCACCAGCCCCGCGACCTGGCCGCGCGCCAGCCGTCGCTGAAGGAACACGAACAGCACCGCGATCGGGATTGTCGCGGTCGTGTAGAACCAGACGTTCGCGGGCAGCGAACCCAGCGGATCGCCCAGCAGGTCGAAGGTGACCGTCCACACGAGCGCTGCAAGCGAGGCGCATCCCGCCACCAGCACCGGCGCGACCGCGCGCCGCTGCGCCCGGCTCGCCTGCAGCCAGCGCCCGGCGAGCACCGTGATCAGGGTCACGAGGAGCACCGCGCCCAGCAGGCGCTCGAGGTTCAGCCAGCCGAGCGCCTTGTGATTGTCGTCGAACACCTGCAGCAGGTTGTCCGGACAGCTCGGGCACCGCAGCCCCGCCTTGTTCCCGTCGGCCAGGAACACCACCCGATGCGCACATGCAGCCGCCTGCGGATCACGCGTCACCATCACAACCGACTGGCGATACTCACTCACCGACCGGCGCAGGAACGACAACACGCTCGCGGAAGCGTTCGAATCCAGATTGCCGGTCGGCTCATCCGCGAAGATCAGCTCCGGCCGGCCGATCAACGCCCGCGCACATGCCACACGCTGCTGTTGGCCACCGGACAACTCCGCCGGACGATGTGACAACCGATCGGCAACCCCCAGCAGGCCGACCAACTCATCGAACCACCACTCCCGATCAACCGTCACCCCGGCCAGATCGGCGGACAGCGTGATGTTCTCACTCGCCGACAGCGTCGGCACCAGATTGAACGACTGAAACACGAACCCGACCCGATCGCGCCGCAACCGCGTCAAGCCCGCATCATCCAACGACCTGAGCTCACAATCCCCGACGAACACGCGCCCCGACGACGGCACATCCAACCCCGCCAGACAGTGCATCAACGTCGACTTCCCCGACCCCGACGGACCCATCACCGCCGTGAACCGACCACGCTCAAACTCCACGCTCACACCGTCCAACGCGCGCACAGCGGCCTCGCCCCTCCCGTACAGCTTCGCCAGCCCGACCGCACGCGCGGCCGGCAACGCCGGCTCCCGCTCGGGAGGGCCGGACGGTGTGGTCTCGTGCCCCAACCCGATTGAAATCGATGAACCGCGCTTGAACACACAGCAGAGACTGAACGCTGCCCGAGATTCTGAGAAGCCGGACAACCGGAAACGTGTGTGGTACAGCTAGCCCTACCACGCCTCGCCCGGAGCGGACCGCAGGGCTCGTGCGGAGCAGCGCGCGACCGGCGTGGCGTGTTCGAGCACGCGCCGATGCTTAACTACGTCCAGTGGCCGAGGGAGAGAGGATGAGCGAGAACACCAGCCTCAGACAGACACAGTCACGCGTCCGCCGGACCAGTCGCGCGGTTGGTGCGGGCTTGGACGTGATGCTCGGAGAGGCGGCGACCGGAGGCCCACCGCGGTTCCTCGCGCCGGGATCCGCGGTGAAGGTCGGCGCGGGTCTGGCGCGTCATCCGGAGCACGTGGCAGCACGCGCGGTCGGCCTCGCGACCGAACTCGCCCGCGTGGCCGCCGGGCGGTCGCAGCTCGCGCCGGCGAAGGGCGACCGCCGGTTCGCCGACCGGGCGTGGGGGGGCAACTGGCTGCTGCGACGCGTGCTGCAGGGCTACCTCGCGATCGGCGAGACCGTCGATGGGCTGATCTCCGACGCCCGGGTCGATTGGCGCGCGGAGCGCCGCGCGCGGCTGACGGCCGGAAACGTGCTCGACGCGCTCGCGCCGACGAACTTCCCGTGGTCGAACCCGACCGTGATCAAGGAGACCGTCGACACCGGTGGAGCCAACTTTGTTCGCGGCGCGAGGCGGCTGGCCCACGATCTCTCGACCCCGCCGCGGTTGCCGGCGACGGTGGACACGAGCAAGTTCGAGGTCGGCGGCAACCTGGCGATCTCGCCGGGGTCGATCGTGCTCCGGACCGACGTGTTCGAGCTGATTCAGTACAGGCCTTCGACCGATCAGGTGCGCGAGGTTCCGCTGCTGCTCGTGCCGCCGACGATCAACAAGTACTACGTGCTCGACATCTCGCCCGGTCGGAGCATGGTCGAGTACTTCGTCGCTCAGGGTCAGCAGGTGTCCGTCATCTCCTGGCGCAACCCGGGGCAGGCGCAGGGGCACTTCGACCTCGACACGTACGCGAGCGCGGTCGCCGAGGCGCGCGACGCGGTGGCATCGATTGCCGCGCAACAGGAGGTCAATGTCGCCGCGGCGTGCTCGGGCGGGATGATCACCGCAGGCCTGCTCGGTCAGCTCGCCGCCACCGGCGAGCTCGACCGGGTCGCGAGCCTGACGCTGATGGTGTGCGCGCTTGACAACAACACCGAGGGCACGATGTCGGCGCTCGCGAGCCGTGACGTCGCGGCCGCCGCGGTCGCTGAGTCGGCCCGCAAGGGCTATCTCGACGGCCAGGCGCTCGAGGGCGTATTCACGTGGCTGCGGCCGAATGACCTGATCTGGAACTACGTCGTCAACGACTATCTGCTCGGCAGGCCGCCCCCGGCGTTCGACATTCTGTACTGGAACCAGGACACGGTCCGCCTCGCCGCCGGGCTTCACCGCGACTTCATCCACATCGGGCTGGAGAACGCGTTCACGCATCCGGGCGCGCTCGAGGTGCTTGGCAGCCCGGTGGATCTCGAAGCGGTCGACATCGACTCGTATTACGTCGCAGGCATCAGCGATCACATCGTCCAGTGGGAGAGCGCGTACAAGGGCGCGCTTCTGTTGGGAGGCAAGCGGCGGTTCGTGCTCGCGAGCAGCGGTCACATCCAGTCGCTGGTCAATCCGCCCAGCCCGGACAGCCGCTCGAGCTTCCGCGTCGGCGAACAGCTCCCCGAGCAGCCGGAGGAATTCCTCGCTCAGGCGCCCCGGCTGTCGGGAAGCTGGTGGCCGGACTGGGACGCGTGGCTCGCGGAGCGCTCAGGTGAGTTGAGGCGAGCGCCAGAGACACTCGGCAACGCCACTTACAAGGCGGAGGCGAAGGCACCCGGCTCGTACGTCCTGGCCAACTGAGCAGCAGCGGCCGGCGCGCGCCCGAGCCGGCTGACGTGGTTGCGAGGCGACCCTGAGCGTGGTTGCGAGGCGGCTGAGCGAGGCTAGAACGGACTGGGGCTATTCGCGATCTCAGTCAGAGACGACAAAGTGGCCGCGGCGGGCCCAGCGCTCGGTTTCGGTTCTGACGCAATGAGAAGACGACAGCACGAACAGCTGACGGCGGTGCTCGATCGCCTTCGGATCGTGCGTGAACAGCACAACGCGGACCTGCGCGAGCTCGTGCGGCAGGCGATCGGCGCAGGGGCGCCCAGCCACCAGGTCGCCGAGGTCCTGGGCATCAGCCGCGCGACCCTGTGGCGGCGCTTCCGCGAGGAGCTCCGCACCGGCGCGCAGCAAGCCGTGATCGCGTCAACCGGCTCCCCCAAGCTCCCCACCGAGGTGGGCCTCGCGCCGCTCGCCTCGAACGCAAGCGTGCGCAACGACCGATCGATCACGGCGCTGACCCTCCACAGCGCCCCAACGGCGCCGACATCGCCGGCCGAGGAGCGCCGGTCCGGCTGGATGCGCGCCGCATCGCGAGCCAGGCACGCGCCGCTCAGCGCGAAGCCGTGCTCGCGTCGAGGCGCGCGACCGAGCTGACGCAAGAGATCGCGAACCAGCTCAGGACCGGGACCCGCCTAAGAGCGCCGCGAACGCGACCCGAGATCGCTCGAGCTGCCGGCCTGGTTCGCTCCGCAGGGAACGAGACCCGGCTTTCCAATCGCTGAGCTCGTAGCTTTCGGTGACCACTAAGCGTGTGTCAAAAGGGGCTCGCGGGCCGCGCGCGGGAGAGAGAGCGCGCGGCCAACGAACCCTACGTCGCGTCGTCCCACGATCTGCTCGCGGGCCGTCCGATCCCAACGAGAACGCGATCGCGGGCTGCTCGTCGCTGATCCGCTCATGCGGAGTCCGTCCGCGGGCAGAGCCGCACGACCTCGCATATGACGACGCGAGCGAAGCTGCAGAATCACAGAGTCGACATCCCGATCGGCGCGCAGTCCACGGTTGTGCTCGTTCTCGCTGGAGACCATCGCGGAACCGTACGCGGGAAACGCCACGAGATGCCGTTTCGCGTCAGCGACTAGACGTCAGGAAGCTTACATGGCTACGCTTGCGTTCCGCCACGGAGTTCGTTTGCCGATCCCCCGGCCGGGCTCGTGAGTAGCCCTGAAGCCCTGCTTGAACCTCACGGTCACGCGACTAGACTGAGCCTTGTTGAGTGCAGTTCGTATCCTAGCCTTCGATCCTGACCTGGTAGCCGCGGTCGAGGATCCGGCACGGCGTCAGGGCGCGCGCGAGGAGCTCGTCGCCGACGAGCTCACACTTGAGACCGGAGCGCAGCTCGATCTTCGCTCGATCGCCCGAGGCGGAGGGCTGGGCGTGCTGATCTTGTCGGGATATGTTGCGCGCGAGATTGCGATGACCGACCGCGTCGCCGCCGAGCTCACGGGTCCCGAGGATCTTCTGTACACGTCGCACATGGTGCCCGGCGAGGAACTGCTTCCGTTCTCGGTCCGTTGGTCAGCGCTCGTTCGGACCAGGCTTGCGCTGCTTGATCGCGACTTCAGCGAGCGACTTGGCCCCTGGCCCGAGATCATCTACGCGCTGTTCGAGCGTGCGCGCCGCCCGGGTGACAGAGCGGCGTTCGGCCGTGTGATCTCGCGATTGCCGACGGTGGACGCGCGCCTGCTGACATCGCTGTGGCACTGGGCATCGTCATGGTCGACGGTCACCTCGGATGGCGTCCGGCTCGCCGTTCCGCTCAGCCACGAGCGTCTGGCGCGGCTGATCGGCGCACGCCGGCCGACGGTTACCGCGGCCGCGGGCCGGCTGCGCGATGCGGGATACGTGGAGCAGCAGCGCGACTGCTCGTGGTTGCTGTTGAGCTCCGCGGCGAATCTCGACGGCGACCAGGCGAAGCCCGGCGTTGTCGCGCCGGCGCTCGAGGGCATCCTCGAGCCGCTCGGCTTCCGGGGGCGGGTGGCGCTCCCAAATACTCGTGGCACGCGATCGGTCGCACTCGATGAGCTACACGCCCGGCTGGCTGAGCAACGCGAGCAGCTGCGGCAGGCATCCGAGCGCCATCAGCGGCAGCTGTCGCGGCTGCGCGACCGGTCGGACAGGCTGCGCGCGACGACGGAGCTTTCAGCACTCGCCCGCCTCGCGCGAGGCATCGATGAGTACGACGACTGGCCCGAGGGCACCGACGGCGTCCCGGAGCCAGTGCGCGAGGAAGAGCGCGCGGGCTAGGACGACGCAGTGGCACAGAAAGCGCGATCGGATGGACCCGCAGACGGTGTCCGGCTGCACGGAGCGGGCGTGTTCATCGGCGGCTCGGCCGGCGGGATCGAGGTGCTTGCCGAGCTCCTGTCGCGCTTTTCGCCGGAGCTCGCGGCGCCGGTGCTCGTCGTGCTACATGTCGGCAAGAGCGGGACGAGCGTGCTGCCTGAGATTCTCGATCGAGTCGGGAGCATGCACGTGGTCACGCCGGCCCACGGCGAGACGCTCGTCAACGGGAAGGTGTACGTTGCACCTCGTGGCCGGCACATGCTCGTTGAGGACGGCCACGTGCTGCTCAACGAGGGTCCCTCCGAGCACGGCCTGCGGCCGGCGATCGATCCGCTGTTTCGCAGCGCCGCCCGCACGTACGGCGCGCGAGCGATTGGGGTGATCGTCTCGGGGATGCTCGACGACGGCGCCGCCGGGCTGGGAGAGATCCGCGCGCGCGGGGGCTGGACACTCGTCCAGCAGCCCGGGGAAGCGGCGTTCCCGAGCATGCCCGAGAGCGCGATCGCGAGCGTCGACGTCGACTACGTGCTGCCGGCGGCCGAGCTGGCCGACCGAATCGAGAAGCTCGTCAGCTCGCCGTCGCGTGCGGGCGATGCCTCACCGGCGCCGCGCCCAGCCGTCGATCCGTACCTGTCCGAGTTCGACGGACCGGCGCCGCCGGGGATGCGGACCGACATCACGTGCCCGCTGTGCGGCGGGGTGTTGTGGGAGGAGGTCGAGCGCCGGTTGACGATGTATCGCTGCCGCTCCGGACACGCGTACTCCGCCGACAGCCTGCTCGCGGTCCAGGGCGAGGGCCTTGACAACGCCGTCTGGCGCCCGATCCGGATCCTCACGGAGCGCGGCGCGCTGCTGCGCCGGCTCGGGGCGCGCGCCTCCTACCAGGGCCGGGAGCGCTCGGCGCGCTGGTTCGAGGAACAGGCGGACGAGGCGCTTCGGCGCGCGGCCGAGATGCGCCGCGCCGCGGAGGCGACGGGCGGCCGGAGGACCGCGCCGGGCGAGACGGGCGCTGAGCGGGTAGAGGCCGACACGTGAGCGAAACCACCGAAACCACGCCGGACGCGAACGGGTCCGAGGACGATCGCTTCGAGGCGCTGCTCGCGTACGTCCGAGACCATCGCGGTTTCGACTTCACCGGCTACAAGCGCGCGAGTCTGCGCCGGCGGGTCGGAAAGCGGATGGACGAGCTCGGGGTCGAGGGCTATCAGAACTACATCGACCAGCTCGAGGCCTCACCGGAGGAGTTCAACGAGCTGTTCACGACGATCCTGATCAACGTCTCCGCGTTCTTCCGCGACAAGCCCGTGTGGGACCACCTCGCCGCCGAGGTGATCCCCGCGCTGCTCGCCGCCAAGCCCGAGCAGGAGTTGATTCGCGTCTGGTCGGCCGGCTGCGCGACCGGCGAGGAGCCGTACACGATCGCGATGCTGCTGGCGGAGGCGCTCGGCGAGCAGACGTTTCGCGAGCGCGTCAAGATCTTCGCGACCGACGTCGACAGCGACGCGGTCGACCGCGCTCGGCAGGGCATCTACAGCAGCAAGCAGGTCGAGCCGGTCCCGGAGCGGCTTCGTGAGCGGTACTTCGAGCGCGTCAACGGTCAGTTCAGCTTCACCAAGGATCTGAGGCGCTCGGTCATCTTCGGGGTCAACGATCTGCTCACCGACGCGCCGATCTCCCGTCTCGATCTGCTCACCTGCCGCAACACGCTGATCTACTTCAACGCCGAGACCCAGGCGGGTGTGATGCGGCGGCTGCATCTCGCGCTCGCCGAGGATGGAGTGCTCGTGCTCGGCAAGTCCGAGCTGCTGCTGACCTTCACCGAGGGCTTCGCGCCCGAGGATCTCGCGTTGCGAGTGTTCCGCAAGGTCCCGATCCCGCGTGCCCGCGATCTGCTCCAGATGCAAGCGCTCGCCGGGCAGGCCCTGCGACCGCGCAGGCGCGAGGTCCCGGAAGCGATGCTCGAGGCTTTCCGGGTGAGCCCGGTCGCGCAGCTGGTGCTCGACGCCGACAACGTCGTGTTGATGACCAACGAGCCACTGCGGTCTCTGTTCGGCGTCGGCGAGCGGGACATCGGATCGGACCTGAAGGATCTCGAGATCTCCTACCGCCCGTTCGAGCTGCGATCGCTGATCGAGGACGCCGCGATGAACGCTGGGCCCGTGCTCGGTGACAGGGTCACGTGGTTCGCGCGCGACGGCGCCGAGCACCATCTCGAGGTCGAGGTCGCGGCGCTGCGGACCGACGGCCGGCGTGCGGGCACCAGCATCGCGTTCCGCGACGTTACCCGCCACGTCAGGATGACCGCCGAGCTCGAACAGTCAAAGCACGAGCTCGAGAACGCCTACGAAGAGCTGCAGTCGACAGTCGAGGAGCTCGAGACGACCAACGAGGAGCTCCAGTCGACGAATGAGGAGCTCGAGACGACCAACGAGGAGCTCCAGTCGTCAAATGAGGAGCTCGAGACGATGAACGAGGAGCTCCAGTCGTCGAATGAGGAGCTCGAGACGATGAACGAGGAGCTGCGGCTGCGCACGGGCGAGCTCAACCGCGCGAACCAGCTCGTCGAATCGATGCTCGCCGGCCTCGGGGTCGCCGTGGCCGTCGTCGACCGAGAGCTGCGGGTGCAGATGTGGAACGACCGCGCAAAGGAGCTGTGGGGCGTGGACAGCAGCGAGGCGCGCGGCCAGCACTTCCTCAACCTCGACATCGGCCTGCCCGTACAGAAGCTCCGCGACCCCCTGCGAGCGAGCCTCGCAGGCGCGCCGCCGGAAGAACAGCGAATCGAGGCCCGCGATCGTCGCGGCCGCGACGTCATCTGCAGGGTGAGGACTGCGTCGATGGCCGATGCAAGCGGTGCGGTCGCGGGCGCAATCGTGATGATGAACGTAGAGGAGGGCGCCTAACGAGCAGGACGTGGCTCGGGCACCCACTCGGGGTGCTGCGCCACGGCCACGGCGTGCGCCGAGCGCTCCCTTGCCGCGCGCTGCGCCTCGTGCTCCGCTCCGATCGCGTTCCCCAGTCTCGCATGCAGCTCTGCGCAGGCGTCGTGCCGCTCGGCGGCTCGCAGATGCGCGTCGAGCGTGAACAGCCAAGCCCGCCGGACCCGATCGAAAACCATCCCTGGAGACCGATCGAAAACCATCCCTGCATCGAAAGCCATCCCCGCGGACCGATCAAGAGCCACCGAAGAAGTGTACCCCGATCCGCCCGGATCCAAACTTGGGCCCTGCGCCTCGCGAGGCACGATCGTCAGATCCGCGTTCGGGGCGCGTCGCCGGAGCGGGGGCGCATCGCGCCGGCGCAAGCGGACGGGACGCACCGCGCCCGCGCCAGCGGATAATGGGCGTTCGATGATGGGCACGCAGTGCTGATGGGCAGACCGAGCTGATGCGGACTCGTGCGCTGTTCGTCGCCGTGCTCGCGGCATTGCTCGTCACGGGCGCGCTGTCGTCGATCGCCCGCGCCGACGGGGATCCGGGCAGCGACGTGCTCGTGTTCCAGGATCTGTTCGTCGGTTCGGATGCGGGCGTTTCGGTCGCGCAACAGGTCCAGCTCGGCGGTCTGCTCCAGGCGGCAAGCAGGGACGGGTTCCCGATTCGGGTCGCGATCATCGCGCAGCGCGACGATCTCGGCGCCGTGACCGCGCTCTGGCAGCGGCCTCGCGCCTATGCCCGGTTTCTCGGGATCGAACTGTCGTTGGCCTACAGCGAGCGGCTGCTGGTCGTGATGCCAAATGGGTTCGGCTTCAATTGGCCGGGACACTCGACGACCTCGGCGTACAGATCGCTGGCGAGGGTTTCGATTGGACCCGGGGGCACCGGTCTGTTCAGCGCAACGCAAGCCGCGGTGCGGCAGCTCGCGGCGGCCGCCGGCTTGACGGTCACCGCGGCCGGTCAGCCTGGTCGCGTCGCGGCGGCGCCCGCGCCGGGGATCGAGCACGCGGGATCGGCGGCGGGGCGACGCGCCGCCAGTGACGATCGTGCCCTGATCGGCGCCGCGGCGGGGGCGGCGCTGCTCGCAGCGACGCTTGCCGTGATCGTCGTCCGCCGCCGACGCGCCCGGTCTCGCCCGCGTCCCGGAATCGGGTCGGCGTTGGTGCACATGCGCGTGTCTCTGGGCAGGCTCGGCCGGTCGGTCCCTCGCTCCGCCCTGGTCTGGGGTTGCGCCGTACTGGCCGTGCTGGCAATAGCCGACATGGTGCTGGTGATCGTGGCGCCCTCCTCGTCCTCGTCGTCGGCCAGCGCGAGTGCGCTGGTGGGCAATGCGTACCTGGATCCGGGCACGTCGCTGTTCCGGCCCGCGCCGGATTTCACGCTCAGCGATCAGTTCGGGCAGCGGCGCTCGCTGGATTCGCTGCGCGGCAAGGTCGTGTTCCTGGCGTTCACCGACTCGGAGTGCACGACGATCTGCCCGCTGACGACGGCCGCGATCGTCGACGCCAAGGCGATGTTAGGCGCGGCCGGTTCGCGCGTGGCGCTGCTGGGCGTCGACGCGAACCCGGCGGATACGTCGATCGAGGACGTGTGGTCCTACTCGGAACTGCACGGGATGCTCGGCAAGTGGGATTTCCTCACCGGGTCGCGGTCGCAGCTGCAGCGGGTATGGAACGCGTACGGGATCGAGGCGGAGATCGAGCGCGGCGAGATCGCGCATACGCCGGCGCTGTTCGTGATCGACCCGGAAGGCAGGCTGCGCAAGCTGTATATAACCCAGCAGTCCTACGCCGCGGTCGGCCAGCTCGGGCAGCTGCTCGCCCAGGAGGCCTCGAGCCTGCTGCCGGGCCGTCCGCCGGTGCACTCGAGCATTTCCTACGCTCAGATCCCGGGGATCAGCCCGGCCACGAGCATCAGCCTGCCCCGGGCGGGCGGCGGGGCCGTCCGCCTCGGCTCGGTGGGCTCGGCGCGCCTGCTCGTGTTCTTCGCCACCTGGGATCAGGAGGTCACGAGCATCGGCGGGCACCTCGACGAGCTCGATCGGTATGCGTCGAGCGCGCCCGCCGCAGGGCTGCCGGCTTTGACGGCCGTCGATGAGGGCAGGATCGAGCCCTCGGCTGCGGCGCTGCCGCAGTTTCTGCGGGCTCTCCCGCGCCCGCTCTCCTATCCGGTCGCGATCGATGACAGCGGCCGGGTCGCGGACGGCTATGAGGTGCAAGGCGTGCCGTGGTTCGTGCTCGTCTCGCCGGCAGGTCAGATCCTGTGGTACCGCGAGGTCTCGACCGATGGGTGGCCGAGCGGCGCCGCGCTTGCGCGTCAGGTCCGGGCCGCGCTCGCGCGCGCGCCTAAGGCGCCGGCGGGCGCTGCGGCCGCCGAACAGGAGCTCGCCGGCTCCCCCCCGGCGCTCGCGGGCCTGCACAGTCAGGCCGATCAGCTACTTGGCTCCGAGCCGGCACTCGCCGCCAGGGTGCGGGCGCTGCGCGGGTACCCGATCGTGATCAACGCGTGGGCGTCGTGGTGCGGGCCGTGTCGATCGGAGTTCGGCTTGTTCGCCAATGCCTCGGTGCTCGACGGGCGACGGGTCGCGTTCCTCGGCGCCGACACCGAGGACTCGGCTGGCGATGCGCGGTCGTTCCTGGCGCAGCATCCGGTGAGCTATCCGAGCTACCGGTCCGGCACCACCGACCTCGGGTCGCTGGCCGTGATCGAGGGACTGCCGACGACGATCTTCATCGATCGCGCCGGGAAGGTCGTTTACGTGCATACCGGCCAGTACGATTCGCAGGGAACGCTGGATCAGGACATCGGCAGCTACGCGCTCGGAGGCTGAGGTGTACGGTGCCGGCCGACTACCGCTTACGCCTTCGTGAGGACACAATCGATCGGTAACGAACGCCCGTCGGGCGCGCGGACGACAAAACCGAGAGCACCTGCGTGGGTCACGCGCCTCGGTCAAATCGCGCTGCTTGCGCCGGCGGCATTTGCAGTGCACCAGCTGCGATACCTGCTGGCGTTCGGCGGAGGCGCTGGACTCGTGCTGCAGCGAACCGGGCACTCGTATCTGCATTCGGTGGCCCCGTGGATCGTGGTCTCGCTCGCGCTCCTCGCCGGCGGGTTCCTGCGGCGGCTCGGCCAAGCCTTCGCCGGGCAGAAATCGTTGCCTCGTTACACGGTCTCGCTTGGCGCGATGTGGCTCGCGTGTTCGATCTGCCTGGTCGCGATCTTCGCGTGCCAGGAGTTTCTCGAGGGCTTGCTCGCAACCGGCCATCCCGCCGGCCTGGCAGGGATCTTCGGCTACGGCGGCTGGTGGGCGATCCCGGCGGCGGTGTGCGTCGGCTTGGTGCTCGCGGCGTGGTTCCACGGCGCTCGTTGGGTGCTGAGACAGGTCGCGCGGCGGCGAGCTCGCCTGTACACCGCACGGACCGTGGCAGCGCCGCTCGTCCCGCGTCCGCGTGACGTTGCCGTGTTGCGGCCCGCGCCGCTGATCGCGGGCTGGTCGGGTCGCGGACCGCCGGTCGCGTGAGCTGACGCCTCGGCCGTCCGCCAGCGCGCGGCGCGGGCCGAACTAGCTTGCTCTGAGTGCGTTTCGTTTCTGCAAGGCGCCCAGCGCGTCGTGCGTCGCGTTCCTCAGACGACTGCACCTCTCACGACCGACCGACAGGAGTGACGAACACATGAGTACGAGTACCGCAGGCCTGCGGGTGGGCACCGACCTCGGTGGCTCGCGCGGGTCCGTCATGTCAAGGGCGCGAGCGTATTTCGCGTCGGACAGCGTGCGCACGATCCAGACCGTGCTGGGGTTGATCTGGCTACTGGACGGTGCGCTGCAGTTCCAGTCGTTCATGTACGGGAACGGCTTCATCCACATGCTTAAGGCGAACGCCACGGGCCAGCCGTACTGGGCCTCGAGCAGCATCAATTGGGCCGCGAACACCCTGCACTCAAGTCAGATCCTGCTGAACACGCTGTTCGCGCTCGCGCAGGTCGCGATCGGCCTCGGGCTGCTGTACCGCCCCACGGTCAAGCCGGCGCTTGCATTGTCGTTCGTATGGGCGTTCGTGGTGTGGTGGTTCGGCGAGGCGTTCGGGATGCTGTTCATGAACATGGCCAATGCGCTGACGGGCGCGCCCGGAGCGGTGTTCCTCTACGCGCTGATCGGGTTGATCGTGTGGCCGAACGGTCGTCCCGGCGGCCTGCTCGGCGTTCGGGGCGCGCGGATCAGCTGGGCGGTG
>Ga0187766_10000571_pt1 | contig 20667 bp, 20 predicted proteins | sample 0216_QUI02_MP05__4_FD_132971 | JGI IMG/M metagenome (GOLD analysis project Ga0187766, IMG submission 132971) | Tropical peat soil microbial communities from peatlands in Department of Meta, Colombia - 0216_QUI02_MP05_20_MG | ecosystem: Environmental > Terrestrial > Soil > Wetlands > Peat ... | reverse complement strand
TAGGTCAGCCACAGCGCAAACGGCACAAGCACAAACAACAACCCCAAGAATGCGAGAACGAAGTAGATGCCTAGATCGAAGAGGCTGTCGATGTCCCACATGACGCCGCTTTTCGCTCCTCTCGCGCAATTTCTCTCGCACTCGCTCCCAATCCGAATTCAGGCCGATTTCAACACCCATCCAGCGATCACCAGTCGCTGAATTTCGCTTGTGCCTTCGTAAATCTCGGTGATCCGCGCATCGCGATAGGCACGCTCGACGGGATATTCGCTGCTGTAGCCATTGCCGCCGTGAATTTGTATGGCTTTGTGCGCCACGCGAGTCGCCATCTCGCTCGCATAGAGCTTGGCGATCGATGCTTCCATCGAAAAGCGCGCGCCGGAATCCTGTTTCCACGCGGCGCGACGCGCGAGGAGCCGCGCCGCATCGATTTCCGTCGCCATGTCCGCGAGCATGAACTGAATCGCCTGAAATTCCGCGATCGGATGGCCAAAGGCTTGACGCTGCTTCGCGTACGCGAGCGCCGCTTCGAAGGCGCCCTGCGCGATTCCGATCGCCTGCGACGCAATCCCCACGCGTCCGCTATCGAGCGTCGCGAGCGCGACTTTGTATCCCTCGCCTTCGTTGCCGATGCGGTTTGCCACCGGCACAGCGCAATCGGTGAAGACGAGTTCCGTGCAGGCGGTCGCATGGATGCCGAGCTTCTTTTCCTCTTTGCCAACCGCAAATCCCGGCGTGCCTTTCTCGATCACCAGCGCAGTGATTCCCTTTTCGCCTTTTTCCGGCTGCGTGTTGACGAAAATGATTCCCGCGTCGGCCGCGCCGCCATTCGTGATCCAGGCCTTCGTGCCGTTGACGATGTACTTATCACCCTTAAGTACCGCCTTGGTCTTGAGAGCCGCAGCATTCGAGCCGGCGTGCGGCTCCGTGAGTGCGTAGCAGCCGACCTTTTCGCCGCGCGCGAACGGCACGAGGAATTTTTTCTTTTGCTCTTCGGTTCCAAAATGATCGAGCGCGCCGCAATAGAGCGAGTTCTGCACCGAGAGAATCACGCTTGTGGACGCACAGACGCGCGCGATTTCCTCCATTACGATCGAGTAGCAGATGTGGTCCATCCCCGCACCGCCGTAGGCCTCGGGAACGGCAATGCCGGTCAGTCCGAGCTCGGCGGCCTTGCGCAAGGTCTCGCGCGGGAAACGGCACGTCTCGTCGAGTTCCTTGGCGAGCGGCTTGACTTCCGCCTCGGCGAACTCCCGCACGCTGCGTTGCAAGAGCTTCTGTTCCTCGGTGAGTTCAAGATTCACAACCGCACCCGATTTCCCGTCGCAAGCCCGCGTTTTGCACAATTGTACAGCGAAAAAAGGGGCGTTCGGCTGCGGCAATGGCGCGTGTATAGTGTCGGTCAGCGGCAGGTCCGGCCGGCAAGGCTTATTTTCAGACACCCGCAATCTGTGGGCAAACGGAGGAATTCATTGATGCTACGCGCGCTCGTTTTCCGAATCGCCGCTTTAGGAATCGTCTGGCCCGTGTGCATGATTTCGCCGGCCGTGGCGCAACACGAACACAGCGTCAGCGGCCAGTCCGAGCCCGCGACGTTAGTGCCGGGTCTTGGCTCGTTGCACCATCCCATCGCCACGAAGAGCGATGAAGCACAGAAGTTTTTCAATCAGGGACTGACGCTCGTCTACGCATTCAACCACGGCGAAGCCGTGCGCTCTTTCGACCGCGCGGCCGAATTGGACCCGAACTCGCCGATGCCGCTGTGGGGCAAAGCTCTCGCGTTGGGCCCGAATTACAACGAGGTGCAGCCCGAAAGCGAAAAAGCGGCGTACGACGCGATTCAAAAAGCAATGCAGCTAGCCGCGACGGCGCCAGAGAATGAGCGCGCCTACGTCGACGCGCTCGCGCTTCGCCTGACCAATGACCCCAAGCCGGACTTCGATCGTCTGGCCCGAGCCTACGCCGGCGCGATGCGCGACGTTGCCCGGCGATACCCCGATGATCCCGACGCAGGCACGCTCTACGCCGAAAGCTTGATGGACCTGCACGCATGGGATCTGTGGACCAACGACGGCAAGCCGGGCGAAAACGCGCTCGAAATCGTTTCGGTTCTGGAAGGAGTCTTGCGGCGATGGCCGGATCACGTCGGCGCGAACCATTTCTACATTCATGCGATCGAAGCGTCGCCGAATCCCGAGCGCGCGCTTCCGAGCGCACAACGCCTGGAGACAGCAGTGCCGGCGGCCGGCCATCTCGTTCACATGCCTGCGCACATTTACATTCGCACGGGCGATTACGCCGCGGCGGTGAAGAGCAACGAAGCTGCGGTCGCCGTCGATAACACGTACAAGCGCGCGATGGCCAATCCGAACATGATGTACCTGATGATGTATGGCGAACACAACATCCACTTCCTCGCCTTCGCCGCGATGATGGACGGCGATTATGAAAATGCGCTGAAATCCGCAATCGAGCTTGAGAATCGCGCAATGACAGGCGTCGCGATGGTCCCCTCGCTTGAGGGATTCGCTCCGATGCATGCTTTCGTGTTGTTGCGTTTCGGACGTTGGGACGATGTCTTGAGCCTGCCTCAGCCGGACGCGAAATTGAAAGGGCTGACATTCCTGTGGCACTATGCGCGCGGTTGCGCCTTTGTTCAGAAGGGCGATGCCACAAAAGCCGATGCGGAACGAGTGGAAATGGAAGCCGCTTACAAACTGCTCCCGTCCGGGCCGGCCTTCGGCATGCTCTACAACGATTGGGCCACCATTCATGATCTTTCGGCAAAGACGCTCACAGCTCGAATTGCCGCCGCGCGCGGAGACCGGCAACAAGCGATTACCGCGTGGCGCGCCGCGGTCGCCGCGCAGGATCAGATGCACTACGACGAGCCTCCCGATTGGTACTACCCGATTCGGGAATCGCTCGGAGCGGCCCTCCTGGCGAGCGGTCAGTTTGCGGAAGCCGAGCAAGTGTTCCGAGCTGATCTTCGACAGAATCCGCGCGATCCGCGATCGCTGTACGGCCTTTGGAATTCGCTGGTAGCCCAGAAACAAATGGTCGACGCGGATTGGGTGAAAGAGTCGTTCGACGCCGTGTGGAAAGGCGGCCCCGAGCCACCGCGACTGGCCGACTACTGACCTGATTTCCTAACAGACTTCTCTGCAGCAACGCTTATTCCCCGCAGAGCTATACTGCGACGGCCCTCAACGAGGAGGATCGAACATGGAAATGCGGCTCAATCCTTACAAGGCGTCACCGAAGGCCTATCAAGCGATGCTGGCCTTGGAGCAGTTCGTCGACAGCTGCGGGCTGGAACGGCCGCTGCTCGAACTGGTCAAAATGCGCGCCTCGCAGATCAACGGCTGCGCCTACTGCCTCGACATGCACAGTAAAGACGCCCGCGCACTCGGCGAGACCGAGCAGCGGCTCTACCTGTTGAACGCCTGGCGCGAGGCCCCGTTCTACACAGACCGCGAGCGAGCGGCCCTGGAGTGGACCGAGGCCGTCACGCTAGTCTCCGAGTCCCGCGTTCCGGACGATGTCTACGAGCAGGCCAAGGCGCAGTTCACACCCGAGGAACTGGCCAATCTGACGTTAGTCATCATCGTGATCAACGGCTGGAATCGGCTGAGCGTCGCCTTTCGGGCGGTTCCGGGCGGCTACAAGTCGTCATTGAAACCGCTCAGCGCGAGCGCTTGAGTTTGGCCCCAGGACCGGGCTTTCTAATAGCACCGAACAGGTACGATTTGCGGCGCTTTGGCTAAATCCTCTATAATCTGCGTGTGAGTACTTGATCCGGCATGCCCCGCGGGGACGCGCCGGAGATTAGAATTGCGATGAGCGACCTCGAATCCAAGATCAAGAAGAAGCTTCAGGAAGAAATCGCCGCCCTGGAGCACGAGCTGCACACAGAACTGCCCAAAGAGATAAAAGTTGCCCGGGCGCACGGCGACCTGTCCGAAAACGCCGAGTACAAGTACGCCAAGGAGCGCCAGGGTTACGTCGCGGCGCGTCTCGGCCAGCTACACAAGCGCATGGCCGACCTCTCCATGCTCAATTTGAACAACCTGCCCAAAGATCGGGCGGCCTACGGCTCCCGGATCGTGGTGCTCGATATTGCGAAGGAAACGAAAATCGAGTACAAGCTGGTGACGGTGGAAGAGGCCGACGCAGCGAAGGGCCTGATTTCGACCACCTCCCCGATTGGCCGGGCGTTGCTCGGGAAGAAAAAGGGCGATGAAGTCCGGGTGACAACACCGGCGGGCATCAAGGAGTATGAGGTCGTAAGGCTGATCACCATTCACGAGGAAGATTAGCGAGGTGACACTCGCTCCATGTTAACGCGGACCATAGGCCGCTACCTCTCGTGGCCCGTTGACCGTATCGCAGCACTGCTTGCCCCTACAGGTATCCCTCCCAACGTCATCACCTGGTCCGCACTCGTCGCGAATCTGTGGGCCGGAATTTTGTTTGCGCACGGGCGTTTCGCAGCAGCCGGCGGGATGATGCTGCTGGCGGGACTTTGCGACCTGCTCGATGGACCCGTGGCGCGTCTACAGAACCGCGTGTCGCTCTTCGGAGGGTTCCTCGATTCGATCCTCGACCGCTACGCCGACCTGATTTTGTTCCTCGGCTTGCTGGTTTATTTCGCGCAGGTGAACCGATTCCGTTACGCTGTGCTTGCAGGTGCGTCCATGGCAGGCGCCGTGATGGTGAGCTACGCGAAGGCGCGCGCCGAATCGCTCGTCAGGACTTCGGAAATCGGATTTTGGGAGCGGCCCGAGCGGCTGGTGCTCCTGATCGTCGGAGCGCTGACGAATCGCATTGAAATCGCTCTGTGGATTCTGGCAATCGGCCCAAATATCACGGTGATTCACCGCATCGTGCACACATGGCGAGAGACCGCCGGCAAGGGTGCGAATGAGCTTCCTGCTGCAGCAAAAGCGAACTCCCAGTCGAACTCACGCGAATCACGTGAGACTCATGTCTTGACGCATTCCGCCGGCCGCGGCGGAATCTAACCGGCTCCGACGCGCATCCGATTACCGTCCGTTCACATCTCCGGAGTAAGATTGCGCGGACAGATCCCACCATACGAATGGAGGAAAGCATGGCAATTCGCGACGCAATACTCCCTGAATTCGAACACGAGATGGCGACAACGAGAAAAACTCTCGAACGCGTTCCCGAAGACAAGGTCAATTGGAAGCCCCACGACACTTCGATGGCGATGGGGCGCCTCGCGGGTCACATCGCCGAGATGGCCGGCTTCGTAGCCGCCACGTTTCAGGGTGACAGCTTCGATTTCGCGCCTCCAGGCGCTCCGCCCAGACAGCCCACCGTGATGAGCTCTCGCAAACAATTGCTCGAACTTTTCGACAAGAATGTCGCGGCTGCGAAGACCGCTATCTCGAGAGCGAGCGACGAAGATATGCAGAAGATCTGGACTTTGATGAACGGCGGCAAGACCTTCTTCGCAATGCCGCGCATCCAGGTGCTGCGCAGCATGATTCTGAACCACGTGATTCACCACCGCGGCCAGCTTTCGGTTTATCTGAGGATGAATCAGGTTCCCGTCCCGTCGATTTACGGCCCGTCCGGCGACGAAGGCAGGATGTAATCGGCAGCCACGACGAATCTGCGTCGGGTTCGTCGGGGACTCTTTCCTGAGAGCTCAGTGACGGCCCGCTGAGGGAATCACGGTTTCCACCTGCGGCGCGTCGATCTTCGGCTTGCGAGCCATCGCTTTTTCCGAGATGCGGGCGCGCCGTCCGTTCCGCCAACGTGCGCTGGCCAGCTCGCGTTCTTTGAATTCGGGCAGCACGTCTTGCGCGAAAAGCCGCAGCGACGAAGCCTGATGGTCGAACGACAGATTGCCGACCTGCCGCACCGCGATCACCTGGTCGATTCCCGCATCTTCGTATTCGCGAAGGGTGTGGCGAAGCGTCTCAGGCGTCCCAATGCAGGATTTCGCGGTGAACTCGACTCCTCCCGCATCACGCGGCTTGGTCTTGTAATCATTCCAGATGTCGGACTTGGCCGGCCGGTGCTCGCCGAAGAAGCTGTAATGCCCTAGTCCATAAACGAAGAAACCATAATTCTCCTCCGCGATCGCTTGCACTCGCTTCTCGTCGTGATCGCAGAGAAAAGGCGCGGCGACCGCAAAATGTGGATTCACCGCGTAGCCGATCGGCTCGCATTCGTTTTCAAACGTCGTGTAATAATCCTTCACCCACTGGCGCGCTTCGTCGAGCGTGATGAACGTAAACGTGAGTGCGCCCACGCCAAGCCGCGCAGCATCGAGAATCGATTCGCGCCGCGAGCACGCCATCCAAAGCGGTGGATGCGGCTTCTGCAGCGGCTTCGGAACCAGATTGCGCGGCGGAACTTTCACGAAGCGGCCCTCGTGCCCCGTAAACGGCTCTTCCACGAGCATCCGCAGCGCCACGCGAAATCCTTCGAGCTGCATCGCCTTCTTTTCTTCCTGCGGGACGCCGAATCCGCCCAACTCCGCCGTCGTCGCGCCTGATCCCATTCCGAATTCGCAGCGGCCGTTGCTGATCAGGTCGAGCGTGGCGATGCGCTCGGCGACGCGGGTGGGATGATTGATGCTCGGCGGCGTTTGAATGATTCCATGCGCGAGCCGAATGTTTTTCGTGCGCTGGCTGCAAGCGGCGAGGAAAAGCTCGGGGGCTGCAGAGTGCGAATATTCTTCCAGAAAATGATGCTCAGTGCCCCAGACGTAATCGAGTCCGCTCTGATCGGCGAGTTCGGCCAGTTGAAGCGCCTCGTTCAATAGCTTGTGCTCGGACTCGCTCGTCCACGGGCGAGGCAATTGCATCAGGTGAATTCCGCCGAATTTCATGGAAAGCCCTCTCTGGTTCTATCGCGCAGCGTATTCTACGCGAATAACACAAGCGGGCAAGCGTGGCGAACTACAGGAAGGTAGAAACCGCTTTTGTAATCCGGCCGGCCGGAGCAATGGGGGAGGCCGGCCGGATCAAGAGGGCGAGGACGTGTGCCTACCCGCAACGTCTCCCCTCAACTCGTGATTACGCGGCGTTCTCCAGCACGAGCAGTCCGGTCGCTGTGTTGGAGATCGCCACGTGATAGCTGCTGTGGATCTTCCTCACCTTGTTGTGGAGGACGCCGCGCATGGCAAGCCACAGAATGAACTCCGCGCCCTGCGCTCCCGCCTCGAGCACCAGCTCGGGAATAGAGTATTTCGTCAGCGCTTCTGGCTCATTCACGATCTTGTCGAGGCACATCAAATCGAATTTCTTGTTGATGAAGCCGGCGCGCTCTCCATCGAGCTGGTGGGACAGCCCCCCCGTTCCGAGCACGACAACCTTCAGGTCTTTCGGATAGGACTCGATCGCGCGGCCAATCGCCTGGCCCAGCTTGAAGCAACGTAGCGGCGAGGGCAGCGGGTGCTGCACGGTGTTGATTTGCACCGGAATCGTCTTCACGTTGCCATACGTATTGCCCGGCCAGAAAAGCGACATCGGCACCGTGAAGCCATGATCCACGAGCATCTCCTGGCACGTGGTGATGTCAAACTCGTCTTCGACCAGCGACTCGATGATGTGCCAGGAGAGCTCGGGATCACCCTTGAACGGAGGGATGGTGGGGATGCCCCAGCCCTCGTCGGCGTTCTTGTACTCGAAAGCCGCGCCGATTGCGAACGTGGGCATCTTGTCCAAAAAGAAATTCAGGCCATGATCGTTGTAAATCACGACCGCCACGTCGGGCTTTACCTCCTGGATCCACGCCCGCGCCGGCGGATACGCCGCGAAAAACTCCTTCCAGTACGGGTCGTTGAGCAGTTCTTTTTCCTTCGGGACCGCGTTCCCGATCGCGGGAATGTGTGACGTTGTGAGTCCGCCAACGACGCGTGCCATAGGTCACTCTCCTTGTGCCTTGATCATTTTTTTGAACGCTTCCACGGTCATGCCCGTCTGCTGCGCTCCCACGTCCTGTACCGTCAGATGAAAAATTCCGGCGAACTTGGCGAGGTAGTAGATGCACCCGCCCGCGTGGATCAGCGCCAGCACGTTGCGCTCGCGGACGGCCTTGTGCTGCTCCTCTTTGAGGCCGTATTTCCGGCAGTAGGCGTCCTCATCCTTCAGAAACTCTTCGCGATTTTTCGCGTCGTTGAACGAATAACACATCTTGTTCAGCGCGTAGCCCTTCATCGCGGCTTTGCCGTCGAACATGTACGTCCCCGGAATCAGCAGATCGTGGTGTGTCATCACGCTCATTTCCGTGCTCCTCTAATCCCAAGAATGCCTTCGTGGCATTCCGCCCAGGCGGAAGCCGGATCTTTAGCTATTTTTACAGGGGCAAGGCCGTGAGCCGCCGTGACACCGGTCACGAGAGAAAGTGACGTGCGTCACTTCGCCATCTGGCCGAGAAAGAAGGGCTTAGAGGTTCGCTAGGTGCGCGATTTCGCTCGCGCGGTGAGGCGCAGGGGGGCAGCAGCAGGACCGCTTGGCCTCCTACATGAACGGTCGGATCGGGTCCTTGCCGTCCCAGGCGATCGAGGCCGCGTAGAAGCGGCCGAACATCGGCTCGAACGCCGCGCCCAGTTCGATCAGCTCGACCATTCCGGGCATCTCGTCGTGCGTGTCCATGTACGCGACGCGCCCGCCGCTGGGCACCTGCGCGAAAAACGCCTCCTCCCACCCGCGCTTCTTGAGTTTTTCGTAATCGGCGTCGAAATTCGATGTGGAGACGCCCCAATGATGGAATCCGTAGCCGCGCTTCTTGATCGTGTCCCAATAGACCGAGGGCGCGTCGTTGACCGGCTGAATCAACTCGATATTCATGTGCCCCGCGAAACTCATCGCCAGAGCGGACTCGGCATGCGACGGCCCGCCGCGATATCTCGCGTTGCCGCCCCCGAAACGCTCGATCAGAAACCACGGCCCTACTTTCAGCAGGTTGACCCACTGATCGATCGACTTGCGGATGTCCTCGACTACGTACGCGTGCTGAATGATCCCATTCTCCGGCTGCCCGAAAATGACTTCGCCCATGTGTGCCCCCTCGCAGGAACGCTCTTCGAACGTGGCGCGTATTCTACGCCTGAAGCGGCCATTGCGCTCGCGCCTTCCCGGCTTGTTGAATATGTCAACAGACGCTGAATTATTCAATGCACCGAGAACGCGCATCGCAGCCCCGGCGGAGCCGGGCGTGAAGACTCAAAAGGTGATAGCCGTGGCAGGCCGCGTGGTTTATATTTGGCGCGACAGTTGCACTACACGACCTACGGCCGACCGCACGGGGCGACTATCGAAGGCGACCATCGAAAAGGAGAATCGCATGGCAAGAAAGTCCGGCAAGGGTTTGAAGAAGGGCAAGAAGCTCGCGAAGACGATGACGTTGAGCGCCAAGAAGTAGGCACAGTCCAACTGGACTCGGCCGCTCGTTGGAGCGCATGCAATGTCTGGGTCTCAACGGGGCTGCGGTCTAACCAGCAGCCCCGTTTGCGCTTCTGTATTCTTGTCCATGTACCGAACCTCCAGAAGCCATCCAATTCTTGATCCCCGCTTCCAATGCTGGCGGCTGCGCGTCGGCCGCTCGCCGATTCAGGGTCTCGGCGTTTTCGCCGCCGAGACTATCGCAGGCGGCCGCAAGGTGATCGAGTACACCGGAGAACGCATTTCAAACCGCGAAGCAACAGTGCGCTTCCGGCGAATGATGCGATCCCGCAAACCCAAAAAGTTTTGTTTCTTCCATCTGCGTCGAGGCTGGATGATCGATGGCGCAGTTGGCGGAAGCGGCGCGGAGCTTATCAACCATAGTTGCGATCCGAATCTGCGCACGCGGAGAATCCGCGGGCACATCCTCTACTTCAGCAAGCGGAAAATTCGCAAAGGCGAAGAATTGACCGTAGACTACAAATTCTCGAAGCGAACCGTCCGCGTGCCCTGCTCCTGCGGCTCTCGCAATTGCAGGGGAACGATCAACTTGAAGTAATCGGCACGAATCGGCCGAGCCTCTTGTCCTTGCGCACGTTCGAGACGGGAAACACCTGACTGTGGCTCACCACGTAGATCCCCGGCGCTAGAATTCGCAGCGCGATCAGACTCTCCGTCAAGCTTTGCAGCGCATCGCTTCCCTCAAACCCGAGCGGCGCCATTGCTCCGGTCAGGACAATGGGGACTTCCGGCTTCGGCAGCGCACGCTGAAGATACAGACCCGTTTCGACCATCGTATCGGTGCCGTGCGTGATGAGAATCGGGGCCTTTTCCGGAAGCAGCTTCTTCACAGCTTCGAGGATCGCGGCGCGGTCGGAATCGGCCATCTTCAAGCTGTCGATATTCATCAGCGGGACAACCGTTACTTCTGAATCGGGAAGCCGCAGCAGTTTCAGGTAGCGATCGATTTTGCTTTCGAGATTGGCGACCTCGCCCGTCTCCTCCGAATAGACTTTCTCGATCGTTCCGCCCGTCGTCAGCACGTAGATCAGCATGATCGAAGTGGTCTCCTCGGGAATGATATCGCGTTCGAATGCCCGGTGGGTCGGGCTTACTAGGGTGCAACAGCGTAGTAGCCCGGCCGCGCGCGAACCTTCACACCATCACGATCTACACCGACTCTGATCTCATTGAAGCCCTCGTATGGATCTGGGTTCGGCGCGTAGGTCAGAATGTATTGCGCGTGAAGTTCGCCGCCGATTCGGTCGAGCGCGGTTCGAATCGTTTCCTGGTGAAATGCGCGGTAGTGAATTCCGCCCGTGGAAGCCGCGGCAATTTCGAGCTGATGGTTGCTGAATTCGTTCGTCCCGCGCGTGAGGAGCCAGATCGCTAGCGCCGTATAGGGTGAACTCGCTGCAATCGGAGGAAGCTTCGGCAGCTTAAGCGTCGGTGGAGGGCGCATGCCGGGAGTTTCGTTCTTTCCATAGCGAAGATCGCCGGCCGTGCTGCTCGGCCCAATCGCGTAAATCACGATGTCCGAAAGCTGCGCTTCCTGCAAAAGCTGACTGAGTTTCGCGTGGCTGTGTGTATCCTGCGATTCGCCGACCACCAGTAGCACGCGTCGATATTGCGCGGGCTGGGAATTGAGCATGTCGATTCCCTTGGCCATCGCGTCGTAGAGGTTGCTGTCCGACCATTGAAATTGAATATTGGAGATCGCCTTTTCGACGGCATCGTGATCCCGCGTGAAGGGCTGGCTAACCTCCGGCGCAGTGCCGTACGTGATGACGGCAGCCTCGCCGCTCAGCGCCATCACCGTTTCAGTGAAAATGCTGCCCATCCCGCGAATCACCGGTGCCATGGCCTGGAGCCTCAGGTTTGCATCGACAACCAGCACGACGGCCAGCGGATTTGCGTCGACGTCAAACCGCTCGATCTTCTGTTCGACTCCCTTGTCGGTGATGTGAAAGTCGTTTTGCGCGAGGTCTAGGACGAGCTCGCCCTTCTTGTCGATCACTGTGACCGGAACGACGACTTCGTTGACGTGAGTTCGTATGCGACCCGGCGTCTGTGGCGCCTGACTCATTGCATCTTTTCCGCGCGGCTCGCTGGCTGAACCAGCGTCCGGAGTCTGCGCAGAAACAATCGGCGACAACAGCAGTGCGGTCAGTAGAATGCGTCTGGCGAGTCGACCCATGTAACTCCACTGATCCAAAACATCCCCTTTTCGTTGCATGCGAGACCGCGCGCCGCTAGCCCGTGTGGGGCGGCCGCCCAGCTCTCGTACCGATTCCGTACTTGAGTACAGGTCAATTCCAGTGCGATTTGTGCTCGAATAATCCTTGCCGCGCGCAGCGAACGCAGCGCGCAACGGACGCATCAAAGTAGACAGAGCTTCGCGAGATGAAGCAGAAATGAATAAATCAAAATGACTCGAACGGCCGGAAGCGCAATCAGCTTCAGGCGCGTGGGCCGCCTCCTGCAAATTTCTAATCGCCAAATTCGTTCAGTAGAATCCTCTGTAAGTCACTCAAAACAAACGATCGGGTATCGGTCTAATCGCCAAAAATTCGCACCTGTCGAAATCGGCAGCCCGATTGAATATCCGGCGCGCCGTGTGCTAGCATCCCGGCTCTCGCGCCCCGAGTCTGCTCCCCGCCGACGACGGGCCGATAGGTTCATCGCGCGCAACCGCAACCGGGGGCCCCGGCGCGCCGGTTTCGTGCACTGGGGTCGTAGCCGCCCGGGGGCGGGTTCGTGATGCGGATCCAAAGTCACAGCACGAGTTCTGCAGGCCGCAGTTTCTCTGATCCTGTGCGCGCCTCACAAAGCACCTGTTCCCAACTGCCCAAGGTCACGCTAGCTTCCGCCGAGTTTCGCGTTTCGATTTTCGAATTTCGCTTCCATCGAGGTGAGACATGAAATCCTACACAACCGATTGGATTCGCAACGTGGGCATTGTAGGCCACGGCGATACGGGGAAGACCCAGCTCGTGTCGTCGTTGCTCTACACAGCGGGAATGACCCCGCGGCTGGGCAAAGTCGCCGAGGGTTCGACCGTCACCGACTGGGACGAAGAAGAGATCGCGCGAAAAATCACGATCAGCACCGGCATCGCCTACGCGGAATGGCAGGCGCCCGGCCAGCCTGAGAAAACCAAAATCAATTTCCTCGATACGCCCGGCTATTCGACTTTCATCAACGACACGAAGGCCTCGCTGATCGGCGCGGACGCGGCGCTGATTGTGGTGGACGCCGCCGCGGGCGTGCAGGTCGTCACCGAGAAGGTGTGGGACTACGCGACGGAGCACGACCAGCCGCGCGCGTTCGTGCTCAATTGGATGGACCGCGACCTCGCGAGCTTCGAGCGCGCACTGGCGTCGCTCGAGCAGGTCTTCGGGCGCGGCGTCGTGCCGGTTCAACTGCCGATCGGCGCCGAAAAGAATTTTCGCGGCGTGATCGACCTCGTTTCCATGAAGGCGCTGATCTACTCCCCCGATGGCGACGGCAAAGCCAAGATCGAAGAAATTCCCGCCGACCTCGCCGAAGAAGCCAAGGCCGCGCACGAGAAACTTGTCGAGATGGTGGCGGAGGGCGAAGACGAGCTGATGCAGGAGTTCTTCGACAAGGGCACGCTGCCCGTCGAAGACCTCAAGAAGGGCCTGCACGAGGAGGTGCGCGACAAGAAAATCTTTCCGGTGATGCTCAGCTCCGCGCTGCACAACATCGGCAGCGACGCGATTTTGAATTTTATCGCCGAGATTCTTCCCTCGCCGTCGTTCCGCGGCAAGGCAACCGGACACAAGACTCCGAACCACAAGGCCGAAACCGTCGAGCGCGCGATTGCGGATTCGGAGCCGCTCTCGGTGTTCGCGTTCAAGACGATCGCTGACCCGTTCGCCGGGCGCATCACCTATTTCAAGGTGATCTCCGGCGTGCTGAAAAACGACGCGACGATTCAAAATTTCAATCGCAGCTCGCAGGAGCGCTTCCAGCACATCCAGGCGATGCAAGGCAAGGCGGGGACTGAAGTCGCCGAGCTGCACGCGGGCGACATCGGCGCGATCGCCAAGCTGAAGGATACCGTCACCGGCGATACGCTCGGCGACAAGAACGCGCCGATCTACTATTCGCCGGCGCGCATTCCCGAGCCGTCGATCACTTTCGCGGTCGAACCGAAGACGCGAGCCGACGAAGATCGCATCGGCACCGCCATTCACAAAATCCTCGAAGAAGATCTGGCGCTTCGCTTCAGCCGCGACCCGCAGACGAAGGAATTTCTGCTCAGCGGCGCGGGACAGCAGCACATTGAAGTCGTCGTGGCAAAGCTGCGCAAGCGCTATCACGTCGAGCTGACGCTGAAGCCGCCGAAGGTTCCCTACCGCGAGACGATTCGCGGCAAAGCCGACGCCGAGGGCAAGCACAAGAAGCAGACCGGCGGCCACGGGCAGTTCGGACTCTGCCGCATCAAGATGGAGCCGCTGCCGCGCGGAAAAGGCGTCGAATTTGTCGACGATATTTTCGGCGGCGCGATTCCGAAGAACTGGATTCCGTCGGTCGAAAAGGGCATCCGCGAATCGGCCGAGCGCGGATATCTGGCGGGCTTCCCCGTCGTCGATTTCCGAGCGATTCTCTACGACGGCAAGTACCACGACGTCGATTCGTCCGATATCGCGTTCAAGATCGCCGGATCGCTGGCGTTCCGCGAAGCGATGAAGCAGGCGCGGCCAGCACTGCTCGAGCCGATCATGCAAGTCGAGGTGTACGCGCCCGAGCAATACTCCGGCGACATCATGGGCAACTTGAGCGGGCGTCGCGGGAAAATCAGCGGGAGCGAGTCGCGCGCCGGAAGCGTGGTGGTGAAGGCGCTCGTGCCGCTATCGGAGATGCTGAGCTACGCGAACGAACTCACTTCGATGACGCAAGGGCGGGGAAGCTACTCGATGGAATTTTCGCACTACGATTACGTCCCGCAGGAGCTTGCCGACAAAGTGATCGCGGCGCACAAGCCGCATCATGCGGAAGAGAGCGAGGCGGCGACAGCTTAGCCGCGCCGATCGTGAAGTGAGCTCAGGGTCTCTCGCTTACTGACCCGTATTCGCTGCGGGTGCCGACGAGTGGCTGTTCTGCGCTTGCGCCTTGTGACTGAACGGATTGACGAGATGATGATGATGTGAGGGCTGCTGGGCCGTTTGAGCCGTCGGCGGCTGCCCTTGCGCGCTGGCCTTGGGCGCGAAGGCAGGGCAGCCGTAACCTGCACACGGCCCCATCAGAGAGAGGCATCCGTCCAGCGACAACGCCACCAGCAACAAGATCAGAATTCCCGCGGCTCTCTTCATCGGCGGTTCCTTTCGGGCGAATGTTGAACGTTCAAAGCGGGTCTGGATTACTTGCTCTTATTCTCACATAGAGATTATCGGCCGCTCGGTGGTTTTACATCACCCCTGCCGACATTGCTACCGGAGAAGGAAAGGCGAATTCGATTAGTTGCTTCGTGAGCTGCCTGCGATTCCCGGAGCAACGCGTGCTTGGCTGGCGTCAATTTGCAGAATCGCGAAAATGCATCGGGAGCGCCTCCGTTTCCCTATCGCGATGAACCAAATTGGCGCTTGCGATTCTGCGCGGGAGTGCGTCAAGCTGTTCGCAACATGAATCGAAAATCGAAGTCGAGGCAGCTCGGGAACGCGACGCTCGCCATTCACGCCGGTGAGGAGAGAGTCCACGTTGGGGCGAGCGTCGGCGCACAAATCGCGCGAACGGCGAACTTCACGTTCGCCAGCACGCAAGAGATGAAGCGGTGGGCGGAAGGGAAGAGCGGCGCGTACATCTACACGCGCTACGGCAACCCGACTCTCCGGATCGCTGAAGAAAAAATCGCCGCGCTCGAGAGGGCGGAAGACGCGGTTGTCACTGCGTCGGGATCCGCAGCGATTTCGTCCACGCTGCTTGCGCTGCTGCGCGCGGGCGACGAAATCATCGCCACGCGGCAGCTCTACGGCGGAAGTTACAAGCTGCTGCGCGACATTTTCCCGCAATTGAACATTGGAGTGCGGCTCGTCGACGCGGACCTTTCTGGAATCAGGAATCTCGTGAGTCCGCGGACGAAAGTGCTCTACGTTGAGACGCCGACGAATCCCACGCTGCGTCTAGTGGATCTGCAAAAGGCATCGGCGTTCGCGCAAGAGTGGGGACTCGTGGCAATCGCGGACAACACCTTTGCGAGCCCGGTGCTGCAAAAACCGCTTGCGATGGGATTCCATATCGTCGTGCACAGCGCGTCGAAATATTTGTCGGGTCACTCCGACGTGATCGCCGGCGCGGCTGCGGGTAGCTCGGTGCTGATCAAGAAGGTGCGCGCAAACATGATTCAGATGGGCGGCTCGATGGATCCCGAGGCCGCGTACCTCCTGATCCGCGGACTCAAGACTCTCGAGGTCAGGATGCAGCGGCAGTGCAAGACGGCGATGGCGGTGGCGAAGTTTCTGGCGAAACATCCTAAGGTTGCGCGCGTGCACTATCCCGGCCTGACGACTCATCCCGATCACAGCCTCGCGAAACGCCAGATGCGCGACTTCGGCGCGATGATGGCGTTCGACATGAAGGGCGGGCTCACTGCCGCGCGGCGTTTTTGCGACCGCGTGCGCATCTTCCTGCTGGCGGCGAGCCTGGGCGGCGTCGAATCGCTCGTCGTGCTGCCGATTTTCACTTCGCACTACAACATGTCCACGGCCGAACTGAAGGCGGCCAGCGTCGCGCCGGGGACGGTGCGCGTCTCCATCGGACTCGAAGACCCCGAAGACTTAATCGACGATCTCCGCCAAGCCCTGGCATAGGTAGCGGTCGCAGGACTCTTCGGTTTAGCCGAAATGCTGGAAATCTCGCCGTGAACGGTGATATAAGCCTGTCCCCACCTTTCGCCAGCCGGGCGAAAGGTGGGAAAGGCCCCGTAGTACTCATTGTCCTGTTTATGCCACTGACCGAACGGGTAGTTCCATTGACCTGGTTTGGAGCCGCCTCGTAAAATTTCAGCTTGTTTGCAGGGAGCCCGGGCGACCACCGCTCGCGGCGACCGAACTTAAGATAGGGACCGGAAAAGACAAGATTTAACGCAGGTCCTGAGGCGACGCGCTATGAAGCGCAGAGCGACAATTTGGCTTGCGGTGGCAGCCGCGGCGCTGGGCGTCGCCGGCTGCGAGGAAACCGCAACGAAGCAGGTGCGAGTGCCGCCTCCCGCGGCAGCGCCTGCACCGTCCCCGGCCTATGCCCGGCAGCCCCTCCCAATTAATCCGCCCGCGCTCGATCCTGCACTCCAAGCGTTCTACGCTCGCCCAGCGATCGATATCGTGGTGGACCAAGTCCAGGCGAGTTACGACGCCGGCAAGGAAGCACTCCAAGCCGGGAAAATGGAGGAGGCGCAAGACGACTTTGATCATGCCGTCGACATCATTCTAAAGAGCGGCTTCCAGAAGGATTCCGATCCGCGGCTCGCGAAACTGTTCGACGAAATCGGAGACGCCGTTCCCTCCGAAGATCTGGCCGTCGCGAAGGCAGACGCGAACGCTGAAGAAGATTCGGACACTCCTTCCCAGCCTGCGCCTATCGAAGAGATCGCGGATATGACTTTACCGGCCGGTGATCCAAGCCTGGCCGCGAAAGCCGAGCGTGAGCTGATCGCGGTGCCTCACGATCTGCCGCTGACCGTGAACGACTCCGTGCTCCAATATCTGAGCTTCTTCATCACAACGCGCGGCCGCGCGATCGTAAGCCGCGGACTCGACCGAGCAGGCCGCTACAACGACATGATCCGGCACGTGCTGAAGCAGGAAGGCGTTCCGCAGGATCTGATCTATCTCGCGCAAGCCGAGAGCGCATTCCAGCCGGACGCGGTTTCGCGCGCCGGGGCGCGGGGAATCTGGCAGTTCATGCCGTTCCGGGGCGAGGAATACGATCTGTCGCGGAGCTACTACGTGGATGATCGAAGCGATCCCGAAAAGGCCACGCGCGCGGCGGCCCGGCATCTGCGCGATCTCTACGGCATGTTCGGCGACTGGTATCTGGTGATGGCCGCTTACAATTCGGGTCCGCTCAGCGTGGCAAAAGCGATTCAGCGTACCGGCTACGCGGATTTCTGGGAGCTGCAAAAACGTCGGGTCCTTCCGAAGCAGACGCAGAATTACGTTCCGATCATTCTCGCTCTCGCGCTGGTGGCCAAACAACCGCAGCTCTACGGCGTGGAAGTCGATCCCGAGAAACCACCGCAGGTCGATACGGTCAGTTTGAACCGTCCGATCGATTTGCATCTGGTGGCGGATGCCGCCAACGCGGACATTGATGATCTGCGCCTGCTGAATCCCGAGCTGCTGCGGAGCGTGACTCCCAACGAGCCCCGTTTCCAACTGAAGCTGCCGGCAGGGATGGCGAAAAGCTTCGAGGAAAACATCCAGCAGGTTCCTGAAGAGAAGTGGACGAGCTGGCGCCTGCATTCGACGGCTGAAGACGAAACGCTTGCCGACGTCGCGAGGCACTATCGCGTGACAGTATCGGCGATCGAAGCGGCGAATCACCTCGAGCCGCACGCCACGGTGCCTGCAGGATTTCTGCTCAACGTGCCGACGGCGCCTCCGGTGGTGCATCTGGTCCGCTACCGCGTGCAGCGCGGTGATACGCTGGAAGGAATTGCGGATCGCTTCGACGTGACCGTCGCGGAGCTGAAGCGCTGGAATCACATTTCCGGCAATCACGTCTCGCGAGGTGTGCATCTGCGAATCTATGCAGGCAGCGGCTCGGCGCAGGCCTCGCCCACCAAATCGAAGTTGGCACAGAATCAATCCCACAACCTCCAAAACGTATCGGCGCGCAATTCCGACCAAGCCAAAACAGTCGAACATCGTGTCAAGCCGGGGGAGACGGTCTATTCCATCGCGCGGGAATACCGGACGACGGTGTCTGCCATCCGCCAAACCAATGCGTTCTTGGCCGATAGGGAGCTGCAAGCCGGCGACGTGTTAACGATTCAGCGTTAGACCGACTCTCCATTAAGTGTCCTTCTTTCTGTTACATAACGAGCATTCCAGGGCCTCATTCGATCGATAATCACAGGTTGTTCGATCGCACCGTTTTTTCAATCCATTGTCGCTTGACAAGCTTTGGAGACTCCGTTTATAAGCGGGTGGAGTCAACACTTCCGGTAAATTCCAGACCTCGCGGAGGATGCAAATGTTTTACGCCAAAATGAATGACGAGGAAGACGACGAGCTGCCCGGCTTTGACGACGAAGAAGAGGGCCAGGAAGAGCAGCCGCAAGAAGAAATCGTAGAGGTCGAAGAGATTATCATCGAGGAAGAGCCGGAAGAAGAGGAAGCCGCGGAGACGCCCGCGAGGCCCGCTGCTCCTAAGCGCGCTCCCGCTCGGAAAGCAAAGAAGGCCAAGAAAGCGCGCCTGAAGGCTAAGAAGGCCAAGCCAAAAAAGAAGGCGAAGAAGGCGCGCGCCAAGAAGGGCGGCAAGCGCAGGAAGCGCTAAGTCTGAGCCAGGTTCTCCGCCAAGGTCTGGGACTCGCGGGGCTGCGTTCCCGATTCGGGAGCACGGTCCCGCGACTTTTTGTTTGCTGCGCGCTTTTTCGTCCGCAGGCTTCCAAAACGAACGCCAATTCCCCGCCGCGATTTGCCCGCCCGGCTGCAGGGTAATATTCCACGCGAATGACGGGCGTCGTGTTTCCCAAAGTCGTAATGTTTCCCTTGCCGTCAGCCAGATTGGCTGGCTAGCATACGCGCTCGATGCCGCTCGCGATCGAGCAGATTCGCAAGATGCGCGGAGGAGCGCAGGCGCAGTTGATGCGGTGCGCGGACGAAGGATATTACATCGTCAAATTTCAGAACAATCCGCAGGGACAGCGGATTCTGGCGAACGAATTGCTTGCAACGCGATTGGCGGCGCGGCTGGGGCTGCCGACGCCTGCGGCAGCGGTGGTCGAAGTCCGTGAAAATCTGATCGAGCACACCGAAGAGCTTGTGATTGAGCTCGGGCGCGGGCGCGCGCGATTGCGCGCCGGGCTGCAGTTCGGCTCGCGCTACCCTGGAAGTCCGGCCGAGACAGTCGTGTACGATTTCTTGCCGGATGAACAGCTGCGGGAGGTCGCGAATCTCAGCGATTTCTGCGGAATGCTCGTTTTCGACAAGTGGACGTGCAATACCAACGGCCGACAGGCGATTTTTTTTCGCGGCAGGAATGAATCACGCTATCGGGCCCAGATGATCGATCAGGGCTTCTGCTTTAACGCAAACGAATGGAATTTCCCCGATGCGCCGTTACGCGGGCTTTACATGCGTCACCGGGTTTACGAATCCGTGCGCGGAATTGAATCGTTCGAACCGTGGCTCTCGCGCGTCGAATCGAAGATGGACGAAGCGGCGCTCGAAGAAGCGGCGAGCGAGATTCCTCCCGAGTGGTACGATTTCGACCGGGATTCACTCGAAAAAATGCTCGAGCAACTTCTGCGCCGCAGAAAACTCGTGCGCGACCTGATCGTCGCCGCGCGAAAGTCCGCGGCTCAACCTTTTCCCAACTGGACGTGACTTATGGCAGAAGAAACTGGCAATACGTTTCGGTACCGGGTGTTGCGCTACACGCCGAATCTTATCCGCGACGAATGGGTGAACATCGGCGTGCTGCTGGAAGACGTAAACAGTCCGCGGCGCGCCGTGCGGTTGGTCGAAGAAAATTCCGAGATCGCGCGGGTGCGGCGGCTGCATCCCGGCGCGGATGAAAATCTGCTGCGCGCACTGCCGGCGGACATCGACGCCCGCCTTCGAGCGCCCGAAGCTGAGGCGCATCGCTACCTTGAAAAGCTCGGAGACACTTTGTCGAACGTGCTGCAATTCAGTCCCGCCCGGGCGGTGATCGGGGAGGATTTCGACGCCGAGATCGACCGGCTGTATCGAGAACATGTTGCGCCGCCTCCGGGGGCCCGCGGAGGGATCGTCGAAAACACGCGCGGCTGGATTCGCGGCCGGCTGAACGACATTTTCCGGCGGCATCGCATTCTCGGGCGCCTCGAGCGCAGCGTCCGCGTGGAGGAGTTCACGCAACCCGGCGATCCGCTGCGTCTCGATTACGCGTATCGCTACAACGGCACGCGGGGCTACCTGCAAGCCGTTGCATTGGGGCGCGATCCAGCGCAGGCCAAAGTCCTCGCGTATACGGCCGACTGCATTCGCGCCCGCGCGGCGAATTCGGAGTTCACGGC
>Ga0187766_10000570_pt1 | contig 20671 bp, 25 predicted proteins | sample 0216_QUI02_MP05__4_FD_132971 | JGI IMG/M metagenome (GOLD analysis project Ga0187766, IMG submission 132971) | Tropical peat soil microbial communities from peatlands in Department of Meta, Colombia - 0216_QUI02_MP05_20_MG | ecosystem: Environmental > Terrestrial > Soil > Wetlands > Peat ... | reverse complement strand
TGACTGTGCTTCCCGCACCCCAGCCGAGGCTGCCTTCGTATCCGCCAACGCCGCCTTGCGGAGGGGATTCTTTTCCAGGGCGATGCTTGCCGCATCGTGCAGTGTCAGAGGAGCAGCAGAACTCTGCGCCAAGGTTGTGCCAACAAGCATCGCGCTGGCGGCGAGGGCAATGGCGAGGTGGCGAGTGAGGCTCAACGCTCGACTCCTGCTGGCTCAGCCGCATGGAGCCAAGAGGTATTGTCCTCGACGATTTCGTGTGTCGTATGGAACGTGGCCGTCTTCTGCACCATCGCACCCACCGAGCAGTACTTTTCTTCTGACAGGCGGATAGCTTCCACAAGTGCTGCGTCGTCGATTCCAATCCCGGTGACGGTGTGATGGATTCGAACCGTAGTGAAGACCTGCGGCGGTCGCTCGGCCTGATCGGCCTCGACACGCACTTGGTACCCGGTGACCTTCTGGTGGTATTTCTGCCGAAGCACCGTGATGACATCGAAGGCAGTGCATCCGGCCAAACCGACGGCAACCAGCTCAATTGGTTTGGGGCCGGTTCCACCTGCCGCATCGTCCAGAATCAGATTGTGGCCACTTCCAGTCCGGGCCGCAAACTGCCGCTGCTGTCTAAGTGCTTGTGTGAGCTCGACTTGCGCTGCAATCATGAGTACCTCCTGCAGAATTCATCGATCAGGAACAACGAATAAATGCAGAAGATAGGAATTTGTTACAACGAAAGTTTCTGGGATTGTTTTGGAAGCGGAGGAGCTAGGAATTCGATCTGATTGCGGCGTTGACCTGCTGATACTTCTCCATTAACTCTTGCCGGAGCTTGGCGGCCTTGGGGGAGCACTCTCCTCCCGACCTTCGACACTGCTCGATAGTGGCTTCTAAAGTAGCTACAAACGCCTGGCATGGCTCGCACCCGGTCATGTGCCGTTCCAGCTTTTCGCAAAGAGAATCGTCCAGTTGCTCGTCGAGATAATCCGACAGCTCCGCGAACATCGCCTTGCAACGCGCGGGTCGGCTCTCTTTACTGGGGTGTCTCTGAGCATGAACTCTTGTACCGTTTCGCGGCATCCATGTCCGCATCAGTTCTTTTCTGACGAACAAGCGTGCTCGGTGCAGCCGTACGCGCACCGTTCCCGCGCGAACGCCCGTGATTTCTGCCACCTCATCGTCGGTCAGCCCTTCCATGTCGCGAAGCACCAGGACGATTCGATACGGCGGAGGCAGCCTCTTCACGGCCTCTCGCAGACGAGAGGCCTGCTCACTATGGATTGCGAAGGATTCCGGGTTGACTCTGCCGTCGGCGGTGAGTTGCTCCAGTTCTTTACGATCCGGCATCAACTCTTCGAGCGACAGTTCATGCGCCGGAGCGAATTTGCTCTTGCGCCGATTCATCAGGCAGCGATTCTTCGCAACCTTGTACAACCACACTAGAAGTGCTTTGGGGCTGTCGAATCTGGGCAGGTGCGGAACGGACTTCAGCAGAACCTCCTGCATTGTGTCTTCGGCATCCTCCCTTTGCCCACACACGCGCATGCTGAACGAAAAAACCGTGTTTTGCAGCAATGCAAGTGCCTGTTCCACATTGGCATCATCTCCGTCGCGCAATAGTTCGACAGCTCTTTCGATTTCCGCACGCATCGCCTAAACATATCACGCAGGTCGGCAGCGGCCGGAGGACAAGGTGGCCGGTTCGATCGTCAGAAGCAACTCGGGAGTGTGTCGGTCCCAACAACAACGGGAGACCTGGGCTTAACCGGCTAAGAGATCTCCCGCCGCCCAGACGTTCTTGTTCGAGGAATTCTCAAGGGTACAGCGTCAGGCTGCTGCTGATCGCGTGTTACCACCACCTTTCTCGAACCGATTGCTTCGCGTTAAGAGCGCTTGACAGTCCAACTATATTTCTGCAATGATCGAAATATGCCTACTGCTCCGACTAAGAAGAGTCTGGAACAAGTGAACAGGTACGCCGACATGTTCTCGGCGATGGGAACCGAGGCGCGACTGCGGATCATGCAGCTTCTGCTGTCAGCTCACCCGGAAGGTCTCGTAGTTGGAGAGATTCAGGAAGAACTGGACATCCCGAACTCGACCTTGTCCCATCATCTCGACAAACTCAGGAACGAAGGACTGGTGCAAGTTCAGCGGGAAAGCACCTTCCTCCGCTACACCGCCAATACAGAAGCCCTTCAGGAATTGCTGCAATTCCTCTATGCCGAGTGCTGCACACGAAACAAGGCACTCAGACCCCAAGACATTGTTCAGATTTGCAAATAGGAGACCCCATGAGCACCACGGACATCAAGGAAGTCGTCAAGGAAAAATACGGTCAAGCTGCCCTTCGCGTGAAGACAGGTGGAAGCAGTTGTTGCGGCGCAGCTCCGGCGAGCGGACTCTCCTGCGATCCGATTACTTCGAATCTCTACGACAGTTCCCAGACTTCGCAGATACCCGAAGAAGCGATGCTCGCCTCGCTGGGATGCGGGAATCCCACGGCGCTCGCCAAGCTGAATCCGGGTGAAGTCGTGCTCGACCTGGGCTCGGGCGGTGGCATTGACGTTCTTCTCTCGGCTCGCAGGGTGGGACCGACCGGTAAAGCCTATGGCCTCGATATGACGGATGAGATGCTCGCGCTGGCCAACGAGAACAAGCGCAAAGCTGGAGCGGAGAACGCCGAGTTTTTGAAAGGTGAGATCGAAAAGATTCCGCTCCCCGATAATTCGGTGGATGTCATCATTTCCAACTGCGTCATCAATCTTTCCGCCGATAAGGACCGTGTCCTACGCGAGGCGTTCCGTGTTTTGAAGCCCGGCGGACGATTTGCCGTTTCCGACGTGGTAACGCGCGGCGCCATTCCTGATGAAATCCGCCAGAAGGTTCTGCTCTGGGTAGGTTGCATTGCGGGGGCACTCGATGAGACCGAATACCGGTCGAAGCTGAAAACAGCCGGCTTTGAGCAGATCGAGGTCGAACCGACTCGGATTTACCGTGTCGACGACGCGAGGGAGTTCCTCGCTTCGGCTGGTGTCAACGTGGACGCCATCGCGCCACAGGTGGACGAGAAATTCATGAGCGCCTTTGTTCGTGCAGTCAAACCTACGGCTGCCCCGTCCGAGGCTTGTTGCGGGCCGACCTGTTGCAACTAGCGGCCTAGTGGAGAGAGCAGATGACAGGTCACTACAACGTTCTGTTTCTGTGTACCGGCAACTCGGCACGCTCGATCATGGCAGAAGGCATTCTGAATTTCAAAGGCCGACCGAACTTTACCGCTTATAGCGCGGGCAGCCATCCGTCCGGAGCAGTTCGGCCCGAAGCACTGCGGCAGCTCGAAATGGCGCACATTCCCATCACGGGACTACGAAGCAAGGCCTGGGATGAATTCTCCCTGCCAGGCTCGCCGAAGCTCGATTTTGTCTTTACCGTTTGTGACAATGCCGCGAAGGAGGTCTGTCCCGTGTGGCCGGGGCAGCCTTTGACCGCCCATTGGGGTGTTCCCGATCCAGCAGCTGTTCGGGGCAGTGAGGCAGACATCGAGCGCGCCTTTCGCGATGCCTTCTTCCTTCTGGATCGCCGAATCAGTCTGTTTCTCTGCCTCCCGTTCAAGGCTCTCGACAGTCTCGCGCTGAAGAGAGAGCTCGACAACATTGGACAGTCGACCTCGCCAGTCGCACAGGACAAGTAATTACAGGAATGTCCCATGAAGACAAGTAGCCGTCTCAAATTCCTCGACCGCTACCTCACGGCGTGGATCTTCTTAGCGATGGCGCTAGGGGTGGGTCTCGGCTGGCTCCTGCCCGGAGTCGTGCCATTTCTGAATCGCTTCAGCGTCGGCACAACCTCTATTCCAATCGCAGTCGGATTGATCGTCATGATGTACCCACCGTTCACCAAGGTGCGGTACGAAGACTTACCCGAAGTCTTTCGGAATAGAAAGGTACTCGGTCTGTCGCTCGTGCAGAACTGGGTGGTCGGCCCCATTCTGATGTTCATCCTGGCCGTTGTCTTTCTGCGCGGGTACCCGGAATATATGGCCGGCTTGATCATGATCGGGCTGGCACGGTGCATCGCCATGGTGATTGTATGGAATGAACTGGCCAAAGGCGACACTGAATACGCTGCTGGGTTGGTAGCCTTCAATTCGCTTTTCCAAGTCTTCTTCTACTCGATATATGCATGGGTCTTCATCACCGTGCTCCCGGTCAAGTTCGGGCTCCGTGGCGCAGTTGTTGACGTCTCCATCGCGGACATAGCAAAGAGCGTGTTTGTGTATCTCGGCATCCCTTGCCTCGCGGGGTTCGCAACTCGCGCAATCTTCCTACGCACCAAAGGGCAGGAGTGGTATGAACACTATTTCATTCCTCGCGTAAGCCCACTGACGCTGGTTGCACTGTTGTTCACGATCGTCGTGATGTTCTCGCTAAAAGGACAATACATCGTTCGCTTGCCGCTGGACGTTCTGCGAATCGCGGTTCCTCTGTTGATCTACTTTTTGTTGATGTTCTTGGTGTCGTTCTACATGGGGAGAAGGCTGGGAGCGGACTACTCCAAGACGACGACCTTGTCGTTTACGGCCGCCTCGAACAACTTCGAGCTAGCCATCGCGGTCGCTGTTTCTGTTTTCGGAATTGACTCGGGCGCCGCGTTCGCGGCGGTGATTGGTCCGTTGGTCGAGGTGCCGGTGATGATTGCCCTTGTTAACGTTGCGTTCTACTTCCGGCGTCGTTATTTTGAGGACGCACAATTACCCGAGATTCAGCCTGTGTCCGTCTCAGCGGTGAAATAGAGTGTTCTTTTCTGAGCACGTTGTGAACGAAGGCGCCTCGCCCAGAAAGGTGTGCCGCAGAATGTGCCGTACGCTTCGAGCCCATGTGCGCCAATACGGGCTTTTTCGCTACTTTCGACAGAGTGCTTCCGTGCGGGCTAGGTTGTGGGTAAGTAATTGATTTCAGATGGTGTTTGTTGCTGTTCAACCTGCTCAGGTGCGACAACTCTTAATCAGTAGGCCTATTGCGGAACACGACTGAAGGGGCCCGCTGTGACCGAAGCTAATTGTTCTGTTTGCGGGCGGAGCCCATTCTTGAATTCAATTCTGCTCTAGGATTTCCTAGTAAAACGTCCGCCGAAATCGCCCCAGATCACCGGAAGTCGTCCGAAGCCGATCTTGGTCTAACGAGGAAAGATAGTGCGCAAACCCGCATCAATATTGCACTTTCCCTGTATTGGGGGTATTTTCCAGCAGCCCTTGGAAATGGTGGCCGGCACCAGCAGCTTGGCGATAAAGAAGTTACGGTCGTTAGGACCTCTCCACCGCCGACGAAGAGCGGGACGTGGCCATGTCTTACTTGGCGTGGATCAGGAGGCGAAGTGGGCTGAGCGTAGTGACCGGAAAGATCTCGTATGTCATCAGGTCATTCGCAACGAGTGGGAGCTCGGCTAGTGACTCCTTAGCTTGTTCGACCGACTCGACGTTCATGAGAAAGATCGGCCCGAGCTTCTCACGAAACCAAAACTGCTCAATCGTGCCGTCGAGATAGTGTTGGAGGGTGGCCGAAACTTCGGCCGGCATGTACTGCTGAAGCCTGTCGGGCGTGAGGGCAGGTTTCGATGTTGCGATAGCGAAGACTTTCATAACTGCTCTCCCTTTCTGCTCTTCACTTGAGGTAAGTACAAACCGGATTTTCTTCGGCGCGGCAACAATACCCAGAGAGCAATGAAAGACTAGTACTCTCCCACCGGAATGTGCCGCGACTACTTCGCAAGAGGACCAGCCACAATACCGTTCGCAGATGAGAATGATGAGCCCACACCGGCAACGACTGCCGTTTGACGGTTCAGCCCCAACTTGGTCCTCAATTGATACGTGGCTTCGAATGAGCTGCCAGCAGATTCGCTACGTGATATTCCCGAAGCTTGGTAGCCGTCCAGTCCACAACGTCATCGCTCGCGCCGAACAGGTGCAGCCCTCCGATGATTCCGAAGATCGGCCTATTCCCGTAATTCTTTTCAACTGCGGTCATTATGTTCACGATGCCGGCATGTCCGCAGCCCGTGAGGATCACCAATCCTTTTCGTGTATCGAGAACAACTGATGAGTCCTCTAGGACGTTGTCCTCTACGAGCCCGGCAGGCGTCAGAAGCCTGCCCGACCCGCTCCAATTGTGCTCCGGATAAACGCGTTGAACTGGACCGGTGAAGTAAATTCCAGGTGTCAATTCCGCACCGGACGGGTGCAAAACGCAGTTTCCACCTGTCGCCTCATAGTCTTTGCGAATCGCGATCATCGGATTGCCCTCGCCCGTTGGCGACGGTCGGCTATCAAAGATACCGACGGGCACATGCACTACTGAAAGCGCGTCAGGATTGCGTTTCATGAGCTCACGCCGAAGCGTGAGAAGGCCGCTAACATGATCCCAGTGAGAATGCGTCAGGACGACTTCGTGCACGCCAGACAAGTCGACATTCAATTCCTGCGTATTTTTCAAGACTGTGTCCGGTCGAGCGCCTGTGTCGACGAGCATACGGTGATCGCCGACTTCGACAACAGCGGCGAAACCCCACTCGCCAATGCCTCGTGGTTCGCCCACGAGCATCGTCGAGAGAACAGTGATCGTGAAATTTTCGAGTGAACCTTGAGTAGTCTTATTCATGCGAAACCTTCCATCGAACGGGGATACATGGCAGAGTGGAATCTGTTCTCGCTCTAGCTGAGAACAATCCGATCGAGGTCGATGGAGATAATCAACGGTTCGGGAGCGGAATGTCCGTCCGGTTGCCGACGGAAAACTCGCCTTTTCGTCGGGAAGACGATGCCCGAAAACTCTTTGTGATCGTAGACGTAGTGCGCCGCTCCTGCGGTGCCATCGACTTCGACGGTGTAGTCCTGCCTCCTCAACAATCCTTGCTCATCGAGGTAGAGTGTCTGCTCTGTGCTGTGGGTCGCGATATCAGCGGGGAAATGGACTTTTAGACGACGCCAGGTTTCGCCCGACTCTTGCCACGGCTCCACTTCTTCTGACTCAACGCCGGGTCTGGCGAGCAGAAACGGAATGTTCAGATAAGTCCACATTGCGTATCCCGCGAAGTACGCGAGCTGCAAATCGCTCCAGAGGGCAGCGTGTCCCTTGAATGAGGCGCGAGGTTGAAGGAGTTCTTCAAGGACATTGCCCTCCGCGTCTTCGATCGCGACCCGTTGCGGCTCGAAACGCGACCTTCGATCAGGAGAACCAAAAGGCCAGTGCGAGGCCTTCTCGTCGCGAAGGTCGACAGTAACCGTAGGGTCAACCAGGATTCCCGCTTTGCCCTTCGCAGCCCAGAGGGCGCCCCCTTGGATCAGGTGCGCTGAAAGCGTGTTGAAATGGCTCCAACGTTCAAGGCCGCCGTGAGCATCGATTGTCTGCTTTGCGAGTGTATTCATTGTTTTTCTCTCTGGCTCACTAATTGCGCATTTCCGACATCGGGCAAAACGTCTCGATGATTGCCTCCGCGATCGCGTCGGCATACTCGTCGAGCACGAAGTGGCCTCCATCGAAATAGCGCAGATCGGCCGTCGGCACAATCTGCTTCACAAATTCCGGTGCCGTCGGCAGGAAGAGAGGGTCATTTCGCCCCCACACAATGAGAATTTTCGGCTGCCGGCTCTTCAGATATGCAGCCCATTGCGGGTAGAGCTGGATGTTCGTCGCGAGGGTCATGAACAGTCTCGACATGAAAATGCGACTCGCCGGAATCGAAAACGTATAAGTGTCGATCGCCCAATAGTCTGGATTCAGAGCGTCGGGCCGGCGTGCGCCCCTCTTGTGAAGAAACATGTCGCGTTCCACCGTAGTAAATTGCTCTACCTCGGCAAGACTCTCTGGGGTTTCAGGACCGCCGAGCCGCTCGTAGACCTTTAGGCGCTCGGGATTCCACCCGTCGATTGAAATGGTGAAGTTCTGAAAGATAAGGCCGGCAATCCGGTCAGGGTGGGCCGTCGCGATCCGCATCCCGATCGTACCTCCGATGTCATGCATATAAAGAATGACTGGCCCGGGGGCGCACTGCGCGATAAACGCGTCGATGGCTCCGACCATGTCGTCGAAGGTGGGTCGCAGCACGGTCGGAGCCGGTGCCTCGCTATACCCCATACCGGGGTAGTCGGGCGCGATGACGTGAAACTGATCGGCCAAACGCGGAATGAGGTCGTGGAATGAGTACGAGGACGAGGGAAATCCGTGCAACAGGACGATGTTCGGTTTCGAAGGATCTCCGGCCTCGCGGTAGAAGATCTTGAGGCCGGCAACGTCGGCAGTCTCGGAATTCATAAAGATCCTTCTCCTCAGTCGTTGACGAAGATCGCTGCCACTTTCGCAGCTTTCATCGCGCTTTCGCTCGTGACTCAATCAGGCGCAAACTGTGGGTCTGCGGCAAGGAAGGCGGTCGCCTGGCTCGTGAAGACCTCGTGAAACAGCCTTATTTCTGCTGGGGAGCGGGCACCGTAAAATCCACCACTTTGCTGCAATCAGGGATTGGCCGATGGATTGTGTCCGCCAATTCGAGGCGAACTTTGTGCGGTCCTGGCGGCAATCCCACAAACACCACTGTTTCTCCGCTTGTATCGACGGTGGGCCAGGATTGATCGTCCAAGTAATAGTGCAGATGGCCAATCCGTGGCGACACTTCCAACGCAGCTTTGCCGAATACCGGCAGAATGCGCAGGTTCTCCGTCCGGTACTGAATGAAGACACGGCCCAGAGCCAGTTGTTCCGGGATCGGTGGATCGACAATCAGTTTAGCGGGGGCCTCATTCTGGATCGCGACTAGCGGTGTTGCGCCTTTGACGTCCTTAGCAGTCTGCGCCAAAGCTGAGAACGCGATCAGCACAACCGTTATGCCAATCACGGCGGCCCTGGCCTTGGCGTCTGCCTTGATATTGGTGTCGTTCGATGTAGTGAACATTGGAACCCTCCATTGTGATGAGTTCTTCGCTGCATGCATTGCGTTTGCGAAGATACGAAGCTGAACTGCGTGAATACTCTCGCGGGCGCGGCAATCGCGCCATTGGACGATGGTATCGACCCATACTTAGGTAGCACTTACCCGCCGCGCTCGATCAATATTTCTCATAACGCTGCGTGATGCACTACCTCTTGTGTGACTTGCAGAGGACGGAGCGAAGCCCCAATACCAAGGTCCAATTGCACGATGCAAAGAAGCGGTGCATTGTCGTTTGCTATGAAACACCTAAGAGCGCGAGCTGCAGACGTGAAAGGAGGAACAGTGAAGATTGCGGTTCTACCAGCGTTGCTGATAGCTGCAGGGTTTATCGCATTTTCAGCTCAGCTATACGGGCACGCCGATGAGGATGCCTCTCCAGTCTATGGAGTCACCGTCCCGCCGGGATACCGCGATTGGAAGCTGATCTCCGTGACCCTCGAAGAAGGCGACTTCAACCAGTTGCGCGCTGAGTTGGGCAACGATGCAGCGATCAAGGCCTATCGCGAGGGAACGCTTCCGTTCCCGGATGGCGCAGTCATTGTTGCGCTGCATTGGAAGCGTGCTCCTTCGGATGAAGACAATAGAGTCTTTGGCCACGTCCAAGCTTTTGTTGCCGGATCCCCCGTGAATATGCAGGTCATGGTCAAGGACTCAACGAAGTACGCCGAGTCTGGCGGTTGGGGGTTCGCTGACTTCACGGACGGCAAGGCTGCCGACGAGGCGAAGCACAAAACCTGTTTCGGCTGCCACGAACCTGCCAAAGATCACGACTTTGTTTTTACCCGTTACGCACCTTAAGACCTTGTTCTGATTCAAGGAAATTCAAACACCTACATTCACAAAAGGAGAATCCCAATGTCAGACTTTACAAATAGTGGGGAGAGAGTTGAAGGGGCAAGCGGCCTAAGAATTTTCTTTCGGTCGCTGCGTCCAAAACAAAAGCCTCGCGCTGTGGTCATCATTGTTCCGGGCTTTAACGCCCACAGTGGCTATTACGAGTGGGTGGCCGAACAATTGGTTGCAACAGGCTTAGCCGTGTACGCCGTAGATTTGCGCGGCCGCGGCAATTCTGATGGCGAGCGTTTCTACGTTGATAATTTTGAAGATTACGTCAGCGACGTCGAAGCCGTGGTTAAGGTGGCAAGATCGCGAGAATCGAACTTGCCCTTTTTCCTCCTCGGTCATAGCGCAGGCGGGGTTGTCTCGTGCCTCTATACGCTTGATCACCAACCCGAACTCGCTGGATTGATCTGCGAAAGCTTCGCCCATGAATTGCCTGCGCCCGATTTCGCCCTAGCGGTTTTCAAAGGGCTGGGCCACCTTGCTCCGCATGCCCATATCCTCCACCTTCCGAACGAGAGATTCTCGCGCGACCCGAAGGCTGTGGAAGCCATGAACGAGGATCCGTTGATTGCACATGAAACTCAACCGACGCGAACCATGGCCGCGTTGGTTCGTGCTGACGAGCGACTCAAGAAGGAATTCTCTCTGATTACCCTCCCGCTCCTGATTCTTCACGGCACTCTCGACAAGAACACGAAGCCCAGCGGCAGCCAGCGCTTTTATGACATGGCGGGCTCCCCGGACAAAACATTGAAGCTTTATGAAGGAGGGTTTCACGATCTTCTCAACGATCTCGACAAGCGCGTGGTCATGCAGGACATCCAAGACTGGGTCGGTGCACGGCTTCCAGCCTCATTGGAAGCGCCGACACAGGCACGTGGCGCAGCATAACGGCGAATTACCAAAGTACACAAGGATAGCGATTAACTTGCCTTGGCAGACCGCGGAGTCAACAGGCGGTCTGCCGAGTTGCCAAGAAGTTCGAACTGATCACGTGCGAAAAGCAGAAATCCCATGACCAGCAAGCTAAGTTCAGACATTTACCACCGACGTTTCCTCGCATGGACAAACAATACTGCTCGTGCCGGCTAGTGGCGGCACTAAATCCAACACTCAACAGTGGGATCGCACGAAAGGAAGAACATGACGAACCGAAACGACATTGCAACGCGCCGTGAAGCATGAGTGAGGACTCCAACTCTGCTGCAGAAAGAGGATGTTCAGAACATCACAGCAGAACTCAATGTCCTACTCGCCGATGTCTTCGCTCTTTACCTGAAGACAAAGAATTTCCATTGGCATATCAGTGGTCCTCATTTCCGTGACTACCACTTGTTGCTCGATGAGCATGCAGATCAGCTGTTCGCAATAACCGATGATATCGCCGAAAGAGTTCGCAAACTGGGTGGAACGACAATTCGCTCAATTGCACATGTGGCTCGTCTCAAACACGTCGCCGACAACGATGCGGACTACGTGGAAGCTTTGGATATGCTTGGTGAACTGCGCGAAGACAATCAAGCGTTAATCGCACGCATGATTGAAATCCATGACCTTTGCGATGAGGCAAACGATGTTGCAACCGCAAGCTTCTTAGAGAACTGGATCGACCAGGCGCAGCGCCGGGTTTGGTTTTTGTTCGAGACGAGCCGGGCAGGAGTAAAGGGCTAGAGCTTGCTCTGTTTTAGTTGTTTCGAAGTGTATTGGATCGATCTGTCGAGACTCCCAGGAATGGAACTGATTCAAAAGACCGACTTGCGTGACGCGTTGGCGGCTGAACGCACATTCCTTGCCTGGATCCGCACAGGTTTGGCGCTGATGGGATTTGGCTTCGTTGTTGCGCGCTTTGGCCTCTTCCTCACGCAGTTCGCACCGATTCAGCACGCGCGCTCAGTGCCGTCTTATGGTCTGTCCCTCTGGTTTGGGACCGCGTTGATAACAGTAGGAGTGTTCGTCTTCGTTTTCTCAGCATGGCACCACATTCGTCTTGTCCGCGAGTTGAATCGCGGAGGCGTTCCGCCTTCCCGTCCATCCACGCAAGCTGTCGCAATAGCGCTGTTCCTGGCCATGGTCGGATTGGCGATGGCAATTTACTTGGTTTCCGTGCGGGACTCCAGCAATACCCATGTGCAAGATAAGCAGGAGGTTTCAATGACACCAACAACCGCAATCACAGGAATCGTCGATAAACCGAGCAATCATTCTGTTGACGAGACGGTGGATCGACTCAAAAATATTCTTCAATCCAAGGGAGTGACACTCTTTGCTCTGGTGGATCACAGTGGCGAGGCGGAAAAAGCGGGCATGATAATGCCTGGCTACAAAGTTATTGATCTTTGGCAATCCAAAGGCCGGTACTCCGCTGATGCTCGCCGTACCCAGCATCGCCATTGATCTCCCGCTAAAAATATTGGTCTGGGAGGATGCGCACAAGAACACCTGGATAAGTTACAACAGCTCGACCTATCTCCAAGAGAGGCACAATTTGCCAACAGAGCTACTTCAAAACATTGCCCTGGTTGAAACGCTGGCTGCGAAGGCCGCGGAATAGTCTTATGGTCGCCAGCAACCGGTCAAGAGACCTGTCGCGAAATGGCGAAGTCTTCCGTGCATCTTCTGTAACCGCTTGGAATGCTGACGGAATTTCAGTGAAGTAGTTCGGACCTTGCACCTTGAGTTTACGCTCTCGTTGCAGAGGTGATACCCAATCGCGCTGACATTTTCACCAGCGAGGCAAGGGAGTCAGCTTTCATCTTGTGCATCACCTGACCGCGGTGCGCTTTAACCGTGATCTCGCTGATCCCCAACTCTCCGCCGATCTGTTTGTTCAACAGTCCGGAGACCACCAGCGCCATAACCTCCCGTTCGCGAGGGGTGAGCGAGGCGTAACACTCCCGGAGTTGCTGCATCTCCGCTTTGCTGGCCAGAGCGATGCGACTGCGTTTTAGTGCTTGGCGAATGGCATTGAGTAGAACTTCATCACTCAAAGGTTTCGTTAGGAATTCAACGGCGCCGGCTTTCATCGCTCGGACTGTCATCGGGATGTCGGCATGACCCGTGATGAAGATAATCGGCATCTCGGTCCGCTCAGGACTTATCCGTTGCTGTAGCTCTAAGCCGTTGAGACCAGGAAGAGAGATATCGAGAATGAGGCAGCTCGGAGCTAGAATTCGAGGTCGATCTAGAAATTCCTGGGCGGAAGGGAAAGTTTCGATCTGCCAGCCTTCGTTTTCGATCAATAATTCGAGTGACTCCCGCACTGAGACATCGTCATCGATGACGAATACTATGTCTGATGCGGGCGGCATTGGCGCTGACCCCAGCTCACGGTAGAGTGCTTGCGCGAGGCTCATAGTATATCTCCTAGAGTACTGAAGGTCTCAGGCGATTCACTTCATGGGCACAGCCACATTCAATGCCTCAAGCAAGGCCGTGTCGCTGAACGGCTTGTACAGGAACTTCACGGCCCCTTGTCTAAACGCTTGCTCCCGAATGGCGGCGTCCTTCTGAGCGCTGATGAATATGACGGGGATCTCATGCCCGCCATGCATCAATTCTTGCTGAAGCTCAAGCCCTGTCATCCCTGGCATCGCCACATCCAGGATCAAGCATTTGGTTTTGCCGAGGCTGTCAGACGACAGGAATTCCTGTGCGGATGAGAAAGCATGCACTGCGAAACCGAACTCCTTGAGCAAGTCAGGCAGCGACTCTCGCACGGACTCGTCATCATCAACTACGGATACAAGGGGATGTTCCATCACGCTCTTTCCCTGATGGGACTCCATAGGGGAACAATGCGCCAGTCCAGGAAGGGCGTCTATTGTACCTTGGTATTGCTTCACTCCGCTTGTGCAACAGCGAGATTAGACCGTTCTCACCGATACCTTCGTCTGATTGTTCTCAACTCGCAACTCTGCTTCCATGGGCAAGGTCGGCACCCGATCCACAAGTTGCATCAGAAAGGACGAAGGTATGCAGAACTTCGACTATGACGTCGTAATCATCGGCTCGGGGTTCGGTGGGAGTGTTGCCGCGCTTCGCGCCGCGGAGAAGGGCTACCGGGTCGGTGTGATGGAGTCCGGCAAGCGTTGGAAAGACGAAGCCATTCCAAAGAGTCAGTGGGATCTGCCGCACTTCTTGTGGCTGCCGGCAGCTGAGTTGTATGGAATCCAAAGAATGGAGTACCTCGACAATGTGCTCGTACTCTCCGGAGCGGGCGTGGGCGGCGGCTCACACGTCTATGGCAACACCTTGTATGTCCCTCCGAAGAAATTCTTCGATGCTCCAGGGTGGGCGGGGATCACCGACTGGGCCGACGAACTGGCCCCCTGTATCGATCAGGCAACCCGCATGCTCGGCGTCGTGCGCTACCCGTACATGCCAACCGACGTCGATCGGGCCCTTCAACAGGTCGCGATCGAGATAGGAAGAGGGGAAACGTTCAACAAGGCTCCGGTGGGCGTCTACTTCGGTAACCCAGGTGTCGAGGCCGACGATCCATACTTCGGCGGCGTCGGACCGAGGCGCAGCGGCTGTATCTCGTGTGGCAATTGCTGTATCGGGTGCGGCCACAACGCCAAGAACAAGCTGACCACGAACTATCTTTATCTTGCGGAGAAGCTCGGCGCCGAGATCCATGAACTGCATGAGGTTTACGATCTCGTTCCGCTCGCTGGAGGCGGCTTCGAAGTGCATGCCCGTCATCCTGGCTGGGCGCAGAGGGCGACGCATGTCAAGCATCATATTTACATCGCCGAGCAGGTGATCGTGGCTGCGCATGCGTATGGCTCGTCGAAGCTGCTCCTTCACATGCAGCACAAGGGCAGTCTGCCCGGTCTTTCGAGCCAGCTTGGGCAACGGGCGCGGACGAACTCCGAACAGCTTCTATATGTCACGCGAACTCACGGACAATGGAAGGACGATCCGGAGAAGGTCCATCTCCAGCCGGGGTCGGTAGCGATCACCTCCGGCGTGTGGCCGGACCCGGTGACGAGCATCGAGCCCACCTATTGGGGAGTGGGAAGCAACGTATTTGCGTTGCTCGGAACCTACCACCAGCATGGCGAGCAGAATCATCCGTTTGAGTCCTGGCTGAAGCAACTAGTGCAACATCCTAACGAGGTGCTCAGTTTCGATGACCCGCGCCACTGGTCCGAGAGATCCTTCGTCGCACTGTGCATGCAGACGGCTGACACGTCGATCGATCTGTATTGGAAGGACGGGCTGCTAAGAAGCCGGCCAGGTCAGGGCACACCTCCGTCGGTGCACATCCCGGTCGTCGAAAACTTTGTCGACCGGCTCGCAAAAAAGCTGGACAGTGGTGAGGGGGCGTTGCTCACGGAAGTCATCAATCGCAACGCCTCCGCGCACTTCGTGGGTGGGATTCCTATCGGCGAGAGCAGTGAAAGCGGCGCCATCGACCCATACCAGCGGGTGTTTGGGCAGCCTGGCCTTCACGTTATGGATGGGAGTGTCATGCCGGCTAACCCGGGCGTGAACCCGTCACTCATGATCACGGCCTTGGCAGAGCGCGCAATGTCACTTTGGCCGAACAAAGGAGACGCGGACGGACGGCCCCCCTTGGGTTCGGGATACGATCGCATTGATCCGGTTATGCCACATCATCCAATGGTGCCCGCAGGCGCGCTCGGCGAACTGCGACTCGACGCGAAGAAGTCGGACGTCATTCCGGAATACCCATATTGACGATCGTAATATCAGGAGAAGCCATGACCGAGTTCGCCACTCAAGCCGCTACTGAGACTTTCCGGACCATCGGGCGAAGCGAAGCCATTCCCAACGAGTTCGTTGTCCCTTACTACCTCGAAGATCGTAAGCTGCGGATCTCAATCGCACGGGTCAAAAACCGCCTTTACGCTTTCGACGATCTCTGTACGTGCTCCCCTGCGGCGTGCCCACTCTCGGCAGGCTTGCTTGCAGGAATGACGATCATGTGTCAATGCCACGGCTCACGATTCGATCTCGCCACCGGGGCGGTGATGAACGGCCCGGCGACCAAGGCGCTTAAGGTGTATGAAGTGGAAGAGATTGAGGGAAGCGTTCGAATCCGAGCTTGATCTTTCGGCGGACCAAGTTATAACTCACAGATGCCCACTAGATTCCTGAGTCGACCCGATCCGAAACGCCCGTTATGGTCGCACTATGTCGTTGGGTAGTCCCAAACATCGGGAGGCAGCTTATCCTTGAGCGCTGCATACATGGCATCGCGGAATAGTTTCAGAGCCGGATACGGCCGCAGGGCAATAGTGCGTTCCGCAATCAGCCCCTGCTCGTTGTCGACGATGATCTCCATGCTCTCGAACTTGTGGCCATCCATGGTCCCCACCCAGCGCAAGAAGGTGGTGCGCTCATCGAGCTTAAACTCGGCTGTGTAAGTACCGGAACCACGCGTATTGCTCGACTGAGTGAAAATCGGCGCGATGAGTTCTCGCCCCTGGATCGGCCGTGCCAGGATCGGGCTGTTGAATACGATGTTTTCGGCAAGCAGTTCGCTGATCTGGGCGAGCGTAGGTTTACCGGATTCCCTTAGTTTGCGTAAAGGATGCATTGTAATTCCTCTCCTATCCTGGGCTGTTTCCGAATCGGATGGGACTATCAGAACAGAGGTCTTGGATTCGAACAATTGAACGATAGTATTGCTCACACTTCGTTATGAAGTTGGCAGCGTTCATGCGTTTCAGTGCGTTTGGCTACGTGTGCAGAAAGCCCGATCACGCCGCGTCGCTTACCGGATCCCGACCACCATTGGCATCGGCGCCTGAAGAACCTTTAGATTGACAAGGGATCGAAAACGAAAATGTGGCTCCAGGTCCACTGTTCGCCGTTGCCCAGAGACGCCCCTGATGAGCGTCGATAATGGAGCGGCTGATCGATAGCCCTATTCCCATTCCATCACTCTTCGTCGTAAAGAAAGCATCAAAAAGTTTGTCCAAAACTTGGGGTTCGAAACCGACTCCGACATCTTTGACGCTAAGGCGCACTCGGTTTCCCTCTTCTAGTTCGGTTCTGATCAGCAACTCTCTCGGGCGGTCAACTGTGCTCATAGCCTCTGAAGCATTCCGAAGAAGGTTCATGATCACCTGTTGAAGCTGGATACGATCACCTATGACGGCTGGGAGATCTTCCGCAAGTTCCTGGCGAAGCACTACGCGGTTTTGTTGTAGTTCACTCACGGACAACGACGTGACCTCTCGGGCAGTTTCACTCAAGTCCATTAATTCCAGTTGAGGATCCTTCTTACTGTAAAGAGTCCGCAATCGGGTGATTACGTCGGACGCGCGATTGCCATCGCGAATGGTACGTCGAGCGGTTTCGCGAGCGCCATCAACATTGGGGGGCTCGGCCGAGAGCATGCGCAGGCACGTGCTGGCATTGGTAATGATGCCCGAGAGAGGCTGGTTTACTTCGTGCGCAATCGACGCGGTCAACACCCCGAGGCTGGTAACTCTGGCAACTTTCGCAAGTTCTGACCTGGCCCCAGCCAGCGCTTTTTCCGAGAGATAACGTGCTGTCACATCCTGAACCGCGGCGATGTACTCTAGCTGATCATCCCGGTCCCGAGTAGCATGAGCAACTGCGTGCAGATACTTGATCGAATCATCTGGCATCTTCAAGCGCCAGTGCCATTCAAAATCCTTCGCGCCTTCAGACTGCGCGACCATCTTCATCTTCTCTATCAAGCCGATGTCTTCCGGATGGAGTCGAGCGCGGATGAGCTCGAGTGTCACGGGAATACCTACATCAAAGTCGTATATGCGATAGAGTTGTTCGGACCACGTGATTTCATCGGTCGCCACCTTCCAAGAGTAGCTGCCAGTTAAGGTTAGCCGTTGACCTTCTGCGAGGAAGTCCTCACTCCGTCGAAGTTTCTCTTCTGCGCGTTTGCGATCCTCGATGTCTAGACAGGTGCCGTACCATTTGAGGATGTTGCCCGATTCATCCTTCAGCGGATTGGCGCGAATAAGGAACCATCGATATGCAGCGTCGAAACCGCGAATACGAGCTTCTGTGTCGACCGGTGTGCCTGCAACGAGCGACGATTGCCACTCCTCGACAAGTTTCTTGCGGTCGTCTGGGTGAATGGCTTCCGACCACCCCCAGCCCTGCGCTTGCGCCGCAGTCATGCCCGCGTAATCGAGCCATACTTGATTGAGGAAGTCGCAGTAGCCGTCCGGACGAGTAGTCCATGCCGCCGTGGGAATGGTATTGATGATTCCAGCAAGATTGCGCTCGCTTGACTGAAGGGCCTCTTCAGTTTTTTTCAGTTCCCTCGCGGCTTGACGCACTTTCTCTTCCGCATGTTTGCGGCCAGTTACCTGGGTCAGGATTTGTATCTCCTGAAACGCTCTCTCCAGGTGGTTATCGGTTGCAACCGCCTGCGCGCCGTGGCTGGGAGCCACGGCTTTCAGATTCTCCCGCAAACGGCGCAGCGAAACGTGGGTTTCGATTCGCCATAAGACCTCTTGAGGATCGAAGGGATCGGTTACATAATCAACCGCCCCGCTGACCAATGCTTTCGCCTGATTGATAGGACGATCTATCCAACCGATAAAGATCACCGGAATCGCTCGCGTTGCTGGGTCGTTCTTCAAACTCGCGCATACCCGGTAGCCATCGAGGCCCGGTTTCCTGACGTCTATTAACACCACATCGGGCATCGTGTTGATGGAGAACGGCAACTGTGACCTCAGATCCAGTTGCCATTCGTGTACGGCGTAGCCGTCTTCAGTCAGAATAGCGAAGAGCGACTTGAGACTTGTACACTCGTCTGCTATGACGAGAACGCTGCCCCTGTGCTTACGTTCTGGGGAAGCACTCGGGACAACCTCCGAGATCACTGAATCTGTGACGTCGGCTTGCGATAATGTATGAAGTGGCAACGGTGCTGCTTGGCCGCCAGCAGGCGCTCCTATGATTTTGAAGGGTTCTGTGCCGGAGATAACTCCGTCGGGGAGAGGCGAATCTGGCGATTCACGAGACAAGTCTGTCTCGCACGCCAAGAAACGCAGGAATGGACGCCGCTGTTGCGAAACGGGATCTCGCATCGTGCCGACTAGCATTGGGTAGCAAGCCTCCAGCCGGTCGAGCACCGAACGCTGAGTGGCCTCACTCTCGACCTCGATCGTTACCTCATCGTTGACCTTAGCCAAAGTTCGCAGATGGGTTGGAAGTTGGACTCGAATCATGGCAAAGTCTGGACTTCGACGGAAAGGACCGCCGGAAGGTTTTGGGCAACAAGCGTCCAGCTGTCCCCGCCGTTCGCGGACGCGTACACATGACCACCGGTCGTGCCGAAGTATACGCCACACGAATCTAGCGAATCCATGGCCATGGCATCGCGTAACACATTGACATAGCAGTTACTTTGCGGCAAGCCTTCCGTAAGCGCCTCCCACTCGTGTCCGCCAGTACGACTTCGGTACACGCGCAGCTTTCCATCGGGTGGAAAGTGTTCGGAGTCACTCGTGATCGGGACGACGTACACGGTGTCCGGCTCGTGTGCATGGACGTCGATCGCAAATCCGAAGTCGCTCGGCAGATTGCCGCTGATTTCGTGCCACGTTTCACGAGTGGCATCGCTGCGCATGACGTCCCAGTGCTTCTGCATAAACAGCACGCCCTTACCCGAGCGATGCGTCGCGATTCGATGAACGCAGTGGCCGACCTCGGCAGTCGGATCAGGAATGTATTGCGACCTCAGTCCGCGGTTGATCGGACGCCACGTCCGGCCCGCATCATCCGTACGGAAGACACCCGCGGAGGAGATGGCGATGAATATCCGGTTAGGGTCGCTGGGATCCAAGAGAATGGTGTGCAGGCACAGTCCACCGGCGCCAGGTGTCCAACGCGGCCCTGAGGCGTGACCGCGCAATCCAGAAAGCTCCTGCCAAGTCAGTCCCCCATCACTCGAGCGGAATAAAGCAGCATCTTCAACGCCGGCGTAGACCGTATCGGGGTCGCTCAGTGATGGCTCGAGATGCCAGACTCGCTTGAATTCCCAGGGATGCGGCGTGCCGTCGTACCACTCGTGGGTGCTTGAGAGGCCGTTGTGCACGAATTTGTTACCGACTGGCCCCCAAGTTTTGCCCCCGTCATTGGAACGCTGTATCAGTTGCCCAAACCAAGCGCTGTACTGGGAGGCATAAAGCCGGTCTGGGTCAGCAGGAGATGCCTTCAGATGGAATATCTCCCAGCCAGGAAACTGCGGACCATGAATTTCCCACTGCTTGCGCATCGCATCCGAAGCCAGAACGAATGCGCCCTTGCGCGTCCCCACCAGCACCCGTACACTTGCCATCTCTCACCTCTGGCTGGGAACTGCCCCAGAAAAAGCCGGCCCTCTTCTCTGCATTTACCGTGGTCCCAAGAACTGTTTACGGATTATCCTCCATCGCGAGGCTTTGAGCCACTCTCAAGCCAGCCGATGCTGACTTGGCGCAGGCCAAGACACAGCTGTGGGGGGGCCAGAATGCCCGGCTTTCCGCGCAATTGCCAGTTGATACCTTCGTATCGGTCGATACCTTCGTCTAATGGACTCATCTGAGTTCATCTGGCTTAATCAACACCAAACTCGGACGGAACGCCGCCCTCACGGGCGCAACCTATGACATTGACGGCGGACAGCAGTTCTTGGCCGCCTAGCTAAGAAGGCAGTATCAGCAGTTCGGACCGAAGCAATCAAAACTAGACCCAGAATCCCGGATGTCGGGAAGCGAAAGGGCCACGCATGTCCACCATCCATATGCACCAGACAACTACCTCAACGCCTGAGCAGTACATTGCCGGGCTCACCGACTTTGGCCCAGGCCGCGCGAAGCTTTTTGGCAACAGC
>Ga0187766_10000568_pt1 | contig 20709 bp, 14 predicted proteins | sample 0216_QUI02_MP05__4_FD_132971 | JGI IMG/M metagenome (GOLD analysis project Ga0187766, IMG submission 132971) | Tropical peat soil microbial communities from peatlands in Department of Meta, Colombia - 0216_QUI02_MP05_20_MG | ecosystem: Environmental > Terrestrial > Soil > Wetlands > Peat ... | reverse complement strand
GGCGGCACTCCTCGATGGCGATCGGACAGCGAGGGTGGAAGACGCAGCCGCTCGGCGGGTTCAGCGGGCTCGGCACCTCCCCGCCCAGCACGGTGTGCTCGCGGTGGGCTTCCACCGCCGGATCCGGGATCGGCACCGCGGCCAGCAAGGCCTTGGTGTAGGGATGCTGCGGATCTTCGTAGAGCGACTTTCGATCCGCGATCTCGACGATCTTGCCCAGGTACATGACCGCGACCCGGTCGGAGATGTGGCGCACCACCGAGAGGTCGTGGGCCACGAACAAGTACGTCAGCCCGAGCTCGGCCTGCAGGTCCTCGAGGAGGTTGATGATCTGGGCCTGGATCGAGACGTCGAGCGCCGAGACCGGCTCGTCGCAGATCAGCAGGCTCGGCTCCATGGCCAGCGCCCGGGCGATTCCCACGCGCTGCCGCTGCCCGCCCGACAGCTCGTGCGGGTAGCGCCTGGCCATCGCGGGCAGCAGGCCGGCCTGGCGCAACAGCTCCTGCACGCGCGCGGCGCGCGCCGCCCGATCGGGCACGATGCCGTGCACGGCGAGTGGCTCTGCGATGATCTGCCCCACCGTCATGCGCGGGTTCAGCGAGCTGTACGGATCCTGGAAGATCACCTGCACGCGGCGCCGCATCGCCCGCAGCTCGGAGTCCGACAACCGGGTCAGGTCGCGTCCCTCGAAGATCACCTCGCCGCTGGTGGGGCGCTCGAGCTGGAGGATGCACCGCCCGGTCGTGGTCTTGCCGCAGCCGGACTCGCCGACGAGCCCCAGGGTCTCGCCGCGGCGGATGCTGAAGCTGATGCCGTCGACCGCCTTCACCACCGCGGCGCGGCCGCCGAAGAGGCCGCCGCCGATCTCGAAGTGCTTCACGAGGTTCCGGATCTCGAGAATGGTCTCGGGCGGGGCGGGTTTTTGAGTCGTCGTGGCCTCTTCGCCCTTGGGGCTCATCGGGGAGGCGCCGCTTCGGCCGTCGATAGGCTGCGGAGGTCCGAGGCGAGCCAGCAGGCCGAGAGGTGGCCGGCGGCCACCGCATCGAGCGGGGGCTCCTCCGCCAGGCAGCGGTCGATCGCGTAGCCGCAACGGGGCGCGAAGGAGCAGCCGCCGGGCAGGCGCGAGAGATCGGGCGGCTGGCCGGGGATCGGCTGCAGCTTCGATCGCCGCGGCTCGTCCAGGCGCGGGACCGAGCGGAGCAGGCCGAGCGTGTAAGGATGGCGCGGGTTGGCGTAGACCTCGCGCGCGGTCGCGCGCTCGACGATCTTGCCCGCGTACATCACGTTGACCCGATCGGCGTAGCGGGCGACCACTCCCAGGTTGTGGGTGATCATCAGGACCGCGATGCCGAGTCGCCGCGAGAGGCTCTTCATCAGCTCGAGGATCTGGGCCTGGATCGTCACGTCGAGCGCGGTGGTCGGCTCGTCCGCCAGGATCAGCGCCGGATTGCAGGAGAGCGCCATCGCGATCATGATGCGCTGCCGCATCCCGCCGCTGAACTGGTGCGGATACTGCGCGAGGCGCCGCGCCCCGTCGGGGATGCCGACCAGCCCGAGCAGCTCCACCGCGCGCGCGGTGGCCTCCGGGTGCGTCATGCCCAGGTGGGTCTCCAGCGTCTCGGTCAGCTGGCGGCCGACGGTCAGCACCGGGTTCAGCGAGGTCATCGGCTCCTGGAAGATCATGCCGATCTCGCGTCCGCGCACCCGACGCATCTCCTCCTCGGGCAGCGCGAGGAGGTCGCGGCCGTTGAAGAGGATCTCGCCGGCCACGATGCGGCCGGCCGGCGTCGAGACGAGGCGCATCACCGAGAGCGCGCTCACCGACTTGCCACAGCCCGACTCGCCGACCAGCGCGACCGTCTCGCCCTTGCGGACGTCCCACGAGACGCCGTCGACGGCGCGGATCACTCCGGCCGAGGTGTGGAAGTGGGTGCGGAGACCTCTGACGTCGAGGAGGACCTCCATCAGGCGGGGAGTCTAGCACACCCCCACCGGCGCTCGGCTCGCCGGGGGCTCAGCGCGTGCGCGACGGGCCGCGGTCCTCCACCCCGGGCAGCGCGATCCGGAACGTGTCGCAATCCTGCAACCGGCCGGACTCGAGCCCGCGCCGGAACCAGCCGGACCGCTGACGGGCCGAGCCGTGGGTCCACGTCTCCGGGTTGACCCGACGCCCTTCCTGCTTCTGGATCCGGTCGTCGCCCACCGCGGAGGCGGCCCCGAGCGCCTCGTCCACGTCGCCGGCCTCGAGCAGGCGCCGCTCGTTCGTGGAGTGGGCCCAGATGCCCGCGAGGCAGTCGGCCTGCAGCTCGAGCCGCACCGAGAGCGCGTCGGCCTTGTCCGGCCGGGCGCGCTGCGCCGCGCGCACCTGATCGCCCACGCCGAGGAGCTGCTGCACGTGATGGCCGACCTCGTGGGCCAGGACGTAGGCCTGGGCGAAGTCGCCCGGGGCCCCGAAGCGACTCCGGAGCTCGTCGTAGAAGCTGAGATCGATGTAGACCTTGCGGTCCGTCGGGCAGTAGAAGGGTCCGCTCGCCGACTCGGCGACGCCGCAGCCGGAGCGGGTTTCCCGGGTGAACAGCACGAGCTTGGCCCGCTCGTACTCGCGTCCGGCCTCGGTGAACTCCCGGGTCCAGGTCTGCTGGACGTCATCGAGCACGAACGAGACGAACTGGACGGTCCGCTCCTCGGCCGGCGAGCTCGGCCGCGGTGGCGCGGACGCCGCGCCGCCGCCCGGGCCAGTCGCCCCGTCGCCGTCGCCTCCCAGGAGCGCGAAGAAGTTCTGGTGGAAGATCAGACTCAGCGCCAGCAGGATCAGCACGCCGCCCAGCCCGAGGCCCCCGCCGATGCGAAATCCGCCGCCCCCGCCGCCGCCCTCGTCGCGCCGGTCCTCGACGTCGTCGCTGCGCCCGCCTGGCGTCCAGCGCATGGCCGAGCCCTCAGCCCCCCGCCGGGCCGCAGGAAGCCACGCCGAGCTCGGCGAGCACCTCGCGGATGGCCGCGAGCACGCCGCGCATCTCCGGCTCGCCGAGCGCGCCGATGCATCCGATGCGGAAGCTGTCCGCCACCGTCAGCTTGCCCGGGTAGATCACGTAGCCGCGCCGGCTCAGGGCCTGATAGAACGTCTCGAACTCGAAGCGTGGATCGGCCGGCATGCGCACGGTCACGATGATCGGGGCCTGCAGGTGGTCGGGCAGCAAGGTCTCGAAGCCCATGCCGCGCAGGCCGGCCACCAGGATCTCGCAGTTGCGACGATAGCGTCCGCCCCGCCCCGCGACTCCTCCCTCGGCCGCGTGCTGGTCCAGCGCGCGATCGAGCGCCGCGATCACGTGCGTGGGCGGCGTGAATCGCCACTGGCCGGTCTTCTCCATCGCGGTCCACTGATCGTTCAGGTCGAGGCTCAGCGACGGGGCCTGGCCCCGCGCCTCCTCGAGCGCCTCGCGGCGCACGATCGCGAAGGCCATCCCGGGAACGCCCTCCAGGCACTTGTTGGCCGAGGCCACCACCGCGTCCAGCGCCACGCGCCGGACGTCGAGCGGCAGCGCCCCGAAGGCGCTCATCGCATCGACGAGCAGCCGGCGGCCGCGGCGCGCGGTGACCGCCGCGATCTCCTCGACCGGATTCAGCACGCCCGAGGTCGTCTCGCAGTGCACCACCACGACGTGGCTGATCGCGGGATCGGCGACGAGCGCCCGGTCGAGCGCGGCCGGATCGACCGGCTGGTCCTCGGCCGTCTCCTGCACCGCGCAGGCGCGGCCGTAGTACTCGCAGATGCGCACCATGCGCCGGCCGTAGGCCCCGTTGACCAGCACCAGCAGCCGGCCGGTGGGGGGCACCAGCGTGCCGATCATGGCCTCGACGATGAACGTGCCGCTGCCCTGGAGCGGCACGCAGACGTGGGTGCCGTCGCCGTGGACCAGCTCGACGAGCCGCGCGCGCACGCGCGCGTTCATCGCGATGAACTCCGCATCGCGCGAGCCCCAGTCGCGCAGCATCGCCTCCTTGGTGGCGCGCGTGGTGGTGAGAGGTCCCGGCGTCAGGAGAAACGGCTCGCGAGGCACTCGGTCCATCGTCCCCTCCCCTAGCTCTTCACCCGGGCGGCGCGCGGATCGTACGGCGCCTCGAGGCTCGCTCGCGCCCGGACGCGCTCGCCGCCGACGTCCAGCGCGAAGCCGCCGGCACGCAGGTCGCGCTCGTCCAGCCCCGCCTCGTCGCGCACGTAGCCCATCGCGACCGCTCGCCCCAAGGTGTGGCCGAACGCGGCGGAGGTGACGGTACCGACCACGCGCCCGTCGCGGAGGATGGGCTCGTCGCCCCACGGCAGCGCGCGCTCGTCCTCTAGCACGAAGGTGACGAGACGCTTGGTCGTGCGCTCGTTCCGCTGCTGCCGTAGCGCGTCCCGGCCCAGGAAGCCGCCGGGCTTGTCCAGGCGCACCGCGAAGCCGAGGCCCGCTTCCCAGGGCGTGTCGTCCGGGGTCAGCTCGCGCCCCCAAGCTCGATACGCCTTCTCGATTCGCAGCGAGTCGATCGCGTAGTAGCCACCGTCGCGAAGGCCCAGGTCGGCGCCGGCCTGCCAGAGATCGTCGTAGACGCAGGCGGCCTGCTCGACCGGCACGTAGAGCTCCCAGCCCAGCTCCCCCACGTACGTGATGCGGGAGGCCCGCACGATCGCGCGCCCCACCGCGATCTCGCGCGAGGCGCCGAAGGGAAACGCGGCACTGCCCAGATCGGCGTCGCTCACCCGGGTCAGCAGCTCGCGCGAGCGCGGACCCATCAGACCGAGCACCGCGCAGGCCCCGGTGACGTCGGTCACCGTGACGCGGGCGCCAACCGGCGTCTGCCGGCGGATCCAGTCGAGGTCGCGCGTACCCTGGGCCGCGCCGGTCACGACGAGGTAGCGCTCGTCGCCCAGCCGCGTCACGGTCAGGTCGCTCTCGTAGCCGCCGCGGTCGTTCAGCATCCCGGTGTAGACGATGCGGCCGGGTGGCACGGCCACGTCGTTGGCGCAGAGCCATTGCAGCACCGACTCGGCGTCCGGTCCCTGGACCAGGAGCTTCCCGAACGAGGTCTGGTCGAAGATCGCCACCGCCTCCCGGGCCGCGCGGTGCTCGGCCGCGGCGCAGAGAAACCAGTTCTGCCGGCCGAAGGAGTACACGGGCTCGGGCGTCATCCCCTCGGCCGCGAACCAGTTCGCCCGCTCCCAGCCCATCTTGGCCCCGAAGCTCGCCCGCCGCTCCCGCAGGCGATCGTGGAACGGTGAGCGGCGGAGCCCGCGGCCGCTCACGAGCTCCCGATTCGGGAACGCGATGTCGTAGTGCACGCCCACGACCTCGCTGACGCGCTCGCGCAGGAAGCGCCGGTTGGCGTGCAGATGCGTGAAGCGCCGGATGTCGGCGGGCCAGAGATCCATCGGGGGCCGGTCGCCAACGATCCACTCGGCCAGGGCGCGCCCGGCCCCGCCGGCCGCCGCGATGCCGCCCGAGCAGAAGCCGGCGCCCACGTAGTAGCGTCGCACCTCGGGGGCCTCGCCCATGATGAAGTAGTTGTCGGGGGTGAAGCTCTCCGGCCCGTTGAGGAACGTCCGCACCTCCGCGGTCTCGAGCGCGGGCAGGCGCTCGAGCGCATTGGTCATCAGGATCTCGAACTTGCCCCAGTCCTCCTTGAGGGTCTGGAACGAGAAGCCGTCGGGGATGCGATCGGTCCCCCACGGCTTGGCCCACGGGTCGAACCCGCCCATCAGGAGCCCGCCGACCTCCTCCTTCACGTAGATGTGGCCGTCGGGATCGCGGAGCACCTGCAGATCCGGATCGAGGCCCCCGATCGGCTGGGTCACGATGTACATGTGCTCGCAGGCGTGCAGTGGGATGGCGACCCCGCTCAGGCGGCCCAGCTCGCGCGCCCACATCCCGGCGCAGTTCACGACGATCTCGGTCGCGATCGGCCCCTGCGAGGTCTCGACGCCGGCCACCGCGTCCCCGACGATCTTCACGCCGGTCACGGTCACTCCCTCGAGCAGCCGCGCCCCGCCGGCGCGCGCGCCACGGGCCAGCGCCTGGGTGATGTCGGCCGGGTTGGCCTTGCCGTCGCCCGGGATCCACACCGCACCGACCAGGTCCTTCGTGCGCATGGCCGGGTAGCGGCGCGCGGCCTCGTCGAGGCCGATGACGTGCGCCTCGATCCCGTAGGCCATGGCGAGCGCGGCGTTGCGCCTGAGCTGCACCATTCGCTCCGCGGTGCGCGCGACGCTCACGCTGCCGCAGCGCTTCCAGCCCGTGGCCTGGCCGGTCTCCGCCTCGAGACAGCTGTAGAGATCGACGCTGTAGCGGATCAGCCGCGTGAGGTTGCTCGACGAGCGGAGCTGCCCGACGAGCCCCGCGGCGTGCCAGGTGGTGCCCCCGGAGAGGCGGCCCTGCTCGATCAGCACCACGTCGCGCCAGCCCAGCTGGGTCAGGTGGTACGCGACGCTGGTGCCGACGATGCCGCCGCCGATGACGACGGCCCGCGCGTGATCGACCACGGGGCTACTGGACGTGGTTCAGGGCGAGGTCGAAGACGTCGAAGTTGCGCAGCCGCCGCGCGCTCGACACTCCCGCGGTGGGCCGGTTCAGCAGGAGCGGCACCGTCTGCTCGCTGATCCCCCCGTGCGAGCGCAGCGGGGCGTCCAGGCCCGAGAGGTCGTGGCGCGCCTCGCTGGTGCCGATCACCACGTGCCGCTCGGACACCGCGACCAGGTCGCCCATGCGGTCCGGCGGCAGCTCGAAGCGCCGGCACGCCGCGTCGCGATCGAGCACGACCTCCATGCCGGGCAGGCCCGCGACCCGCTCGCGAGCCGCCGCCGCGTCCGCGCCTTCGGGGAGGTACACGGTGGCGAAGGAGCCGAGGGCGCCGTGATGGACCACGTAGGGGTCGGTGATCGGCAGGATGACCCGGGCGCGGCCCGCACCGAGCCAGCCGTCGAGCCGATCTTGCAGGTAGATCACTCGCGGCCGCCCCGCCGTGTCGGTCTTGGCGTTCATGCCGTGGTCGGCGGTGATCGCGATCGTGGCCCCGAGCCCGGCCAGCTTCGCCCAGTAGCCGTCCATCATGCGGTAGAACTCGTTGGCCTCCGGGGTGCCGGGCGCGTGCTTGTGCTGCACGTAGTCGGTCGTGGAGAGGTACATGACGTCGGGCCGCGCCGACTCCAGCAGGCGCACCCCGGCCGCGAAGATGAACTCGGAGAGCGAGGCGCTGTACACCGAGGGCAGTGGCAGGCCCGCCAGCGCGAGGCCGTCGGCGATCCCGTGCTCGGCCACGGTGGTCTCGTTGGCCTTCTCGGCCGAGAAGCACACGCCGGTCAGGCGGTGGCCCAGCAGCCGGCGGAGCTTGTCCTTGGCGGTCACCACCGCCACCCGCGCCCCGGCGTCCGCGAACGCGGCGAGCAGCGTGCCGCAGCGGAGGTAGCGCGGGTCGTTCATCATCACCTCGGCCCCCGCCTCGCGGTCGAAGAAGTAGTTGCCGCAGATGCCGTGCACCGACGGGGGCACGCCGGTCACGATCGAGAGGTTGTTCGGGTTCGTGAAGCTCGGCACCACGCAGTCGGCCAGCCGCTCGGTCCCGGCGGGAAGCGCGGCGGCCAGATAGGGCATCGCGCCGTCCGCGATGGCCCGTCTCACGTAGTCGGGCTCGCAGCCGTCGACGCAGATCACGACCAGTGGGCGATCCGGCCAGGCGTAGCGCCGCCCGTTCACCTCGATCGGCGCGTGCGTCGCCACGTCAGCCCTTGCAGCGCGCGTGCGGGAGGTGCTGCTCGGCCACCGGGCGCAGCTCCGAGTAGAGCCGGCACACCGCCTCGGCCACGCACGGCCAGCGATGCTCGGCGGCCCAGCGCGTGGCCTGGAGCCCGAGCCGCCGGCCCTCGGCGCCGTCGAGCAGCGCGGTGATGGCCGCGGCCAGTGCGGCGGGATCGCCCTCCGGGACGAGACGGCCGGTCACGCCGTCCTGCACGGTGGTGGTGAGCCCTCCGACGCGCGAGGCGACCACCGGGCTGCCGCAGGCCATCGCCTCGAGGGCCACCATGCCGAACGACTCGTAGTACGAGGGGATGACGGTCGCGTCGGCCGACGCGTAGAAGAGCCGCAGGCGCTGCTGCGGCTGCGCGCGCAGGAAGCGGACGCGACGGCCCAGGCCGAGCGCGGTGACGCGCTGGCGGAGCGCGGCTGCGTGGCCCTTCTCGGGCTCGTCGTGATCGCCGCCCACCACCAGCAGGTAGGCCGGCTCCGGCACCGACGTCATCGCCTCGAGCAACGTCTCGAGGCCCTTGATCGGCTGCAGGCGGCCCACGTAGAGCAGCAGCGGATCCGGCGGCAGCTCGAGCAGGTCCTTGGCCTTCGCGGGATCCATCGGCTGGAACAGCTCGGTGTCCACCCCGCACGGGATCACCGCGATCCGCTCGGTGCGGGCCCCGTAGTACCAGACGAGGTGCGCGCGCTCGACCACGTTGGCCGCGACCACCCGATCGGCCTGGGCCACGATCCGGGTCTCCTCCTCGACGCGCAACGATGGCTCGCGGTCCGCCTCGGAGTGGGCCACCGCGTTCTTGAGGCGGGCCAGCGTGTGGAACATGGCCACGAGCGGCGTGCCCCAGCGCTCGCGCAGTCGCAGCCCCGCCACGCCGGAGAGCCAGTAGTGTGAGTGGATCAGGTCGTAGCGGATCTCGCTCTCGCGCGCGAAGGCGTCGACGCCGTCGGCGAACTGGCCCAGGTGCGCGTGCAGGGCCTCGCGCGGAGTCGGCGCCTCGGGGCCCGCGGGCAGGTGCACCACCCGCGCGCCCGGCCCCAGCTCCACGATCCGCGGGATGGTGGGATTCTGCGAGCGGGTGAAGACGTCCACGCGCACGCCCATGCGCCCCAGCTCGCGCGCGATCTGGCGCACGTAGACGTTCATGCCGCCCGTCTCCTTGCCGCCGAGCGCGGCGAGGGGGCAGGTGTGGACCGAGAGCATCGCGACCGAGAGATTCACGGGGCGACCCGGATGTTGAGCACGTCCTCCGGCGAGGGGCCGAAGCCGTACTTGTAGGGCTCCTCCCCGCGCAGGAAGTCGAAGGTGGGAATGCCCCGCTCGATGGCGTCGCGGATCACGTGGGCCAGCAGCACGATGCCGGGGGCGAGGGTCGCCCGCACCGGGTCGAACCCCGAGTTGTAGAGCCCCACCGCGCCCGCGTATTCCAGGCAGAGGAACGAGGCGACGTCCGCGCCCTCGTGCTCGAGGAACCAGAGCCGCGCCCAGCCCGCCCGCGCCAGCTCGCCCGTCGCCGCGCGGAAGAACGTCTCCATGCGCTCGTCCATGAAGCGCGCCTTGCCGACCTTGGAGAGGCGATGCAGTGTGAGGAAGCGGCCGAGCGCCGCGTCCCAGCCGTCCGACGAGACGTGCGAGCTCACGGTGAAGCCCGGCAGCTCGCGCTCGAGGCGCCGCATCTTGCGGCGCAGCTCGTGACGGTCCTTGCCGGACAGGCGCGCCAGGTAGTCGTCCCAGCTCTTGGGCAGCGCGAGCACCGGACAGCGATCCTCCCGCTCGACGGTCGCGACCAGGCCGGCGGCCGGCGCCAGCGCGGGCAAGAGCGCCACGGTCGGCGACGCGGCCCGGATGCCGTGCAGGTCCCACAGCCCGGGCCGGCCCGCACGGTGCTGGAGCAGCGCGCGCCACACCTCCTCTTCCCGACCCGCGACCGTGACGAGATCGAGGTAGTCCGAGACGTCCACGCCCCCGACGAGGCGCAGGCAACCCGGCGAGTCCTCGTAGAGCGGGAGGAGACCCACCACCGCGCCGTCGTCATCGGACGCGGCGAGGAGGTGCAGGGGCCGGTCCCCCACGAAGGCCCGGCTCCACGCGGTCTGCCACTGCCACGTCAGGAAGAGCGCCGGCACGGCGCTCGCGTCGAGCAGCCCGTTCCAGCGCGCGGCGTCGAGCGCGTCGAAGCCAGGGAGGCGGTCGATCTTCATGCGGGGCTCAGAGATCTCCCGCCGAGTCGCCGGCGCCGCCCGGATCCATCAGGCTGCCCTCGCCATCCCCGGGGCCATCGTCGACGGCCCCGCCCTCGTCCATCGCCTCGTCCATGGCCGCGTCGAGGTCGTCGCCGAGGTCCTCCCCCATCTCCTGGCCCATCTTCTTGACGAAGCGGGCCACGCTCCGGGGGTCGTTCTCGTCGAGATCCCCGAGGCTCGAGGGGTCGGAGAGGGAATCCAGGCGGGCGTCTTCGGACTTGACGGTGGCGAAGCGTGACATGAGGCGGGACAGCTCGGCGCTACCGCAGCGCGGACATCGCGGCGCCTCCGCCGCGGCCAGGGTCCGCATCAGCAGGCTGAGCCGCCGATGACAGCCGTGGCACTCGTACTCGTAGATCGGCACGCAGAGCCCTCCGCCCCGTTTGGATGCGCCATTCTACCACGCAGATTCAGGGCCTTCAGGAGGCCCGGGACCCGATACGGCGGCGGCTCCGCCACTGCCGCTCGACCTCGGCGCGGTCGGTTCGCTCCTGGCCCAGGAGCTCCTTGATATCCTCGCCGTTGAGCGCGGGTGCGTCGCCCACGTTGTTGTTCAGCTCGAAGTAGACGCGCCGGGCCTGTCCGTCGAGGGCGCGGCCCCTGGCCACGATCTCGGTGAGCTCCGCGCGAGCGTAGTGGTAGCCGTACTTCTCGGCCACGCTCGGCTCCTGACCCCGGAGCTGCTTCATGTAGCCCTCACGATTGCGGCCGTGCAATCGGAGGATGCCGGTGGGCGAGGTCAGGGCGACCGCGGTGTCGACCGAGGCCGGGGTGCGCGGCGCGTCGACCGACACGTAGGTGAGGCCGCGATCGGCGAGGAATCGCAGCGTGTCCTCCGTATGCTCGGGCAGCCAGGATGCGTCGCGGAACTCGACCGCCACCGTCACGCCGGGCAGTCGCTCGGGCAGCCGGGCCAGGTACGCGAGCGCCGACTCCCCGTACTTCACCCACGGGGCCATCTGGAAGAGAACGTAGCCGAGCTTCCCCGCGTCCGACAGGGGCTGGAGGGCCTCCCGAAACGCGGCGAACGCCCACTCGCGCGCCTCCTCGGGGAAGACACGGTTCTCGAACTGGCCCCGCGCGTTGGGTCGGGCCCTGGCCGGCACCAGCGGCAGGAGCGGCGGAGGCAGACGGGCGGCGTCGAGATGGTGCCCGGTGAGCAGCGCGTAGGCCTTCACGCTGAAGAGGAAGCCGGGCGGCGTCCGCTTCACCCACGCCACCGCGTTCTGCGCGGAGAGCGGAGCGTAGAAGGTCGAGTTGACCTCGACGCAGTCGAAGAAGTGGCTGTACCACCAGAGGCGCTCCTCCGCCTTCATGCTCTTGATCGGGTAGAACGAGCCCGTCTCGATCATGCTCCGGTCCTGCCAGGCGCAGAGCCCGACCCGGTACTCGGTGGCGCAGGCGCGCTCGGGGCGGTAGCGGATCAGGGGCGGCGGGACGGCCGCCGGGCTACCGGGAGGAGACGACCCCGGCATTGGCGCTGCGCTCGGCCAGGCCCAGCCGGCGATAGAGCGCGGCGAGCGGCGCGGGCGCCCACCAGTTCCACCGCCCCATCAGCCGCATGGTCGCGGGCACGAGCAGGGCCCGCACGACCGTGGCGTCGAGCACCACCGCGAGACCGATGCCGATGCCCACCGCCTGGATGATCACCGAGCGCGCGGTGGCGAAGCCGAAGAACACCGCGGCCATGATCGCGGCGGCCCCGGTGATGAGGCGGCCGGTCGACTCGAGCGCGTCGGCCACCGCGCGCGCGGTGTCTCCGTGGCGCTCGTACTCTTCCCGCACCCGGCTCAGCAGCAGGACCTCGTAGTCCATCGAGAGCCCGAACACGAAGCAGAACATGATGAGCGGCGTCGCGGTCTGTATCGGGCCGGGGGTGAAGTTGAGCCAGCTCTCGAAGTGCCCCTCCTGGAAGATCCACACCAGCGCGCCGTAGGAGGCGCTGATCGACAGGAGGTTCATGATCACGGCCTTGAGCGGCAGCAGCACCGAGCCCAGCAGCAGGAACAGCACCACGTACGTCGCCACCATCACGAGGCCGACGGTGAGCGGCGCGTGGCGCGTCACCAGCTCGATGATGTCGAGGTCGAACGCGGTCTGCCCGGTCACGAGCACCTCGCCGCCCACGTCGGGATGCGACCCGCGGATCTGCTCGACCAGCGCGCGCGCCGCCGTGCTCGAGGGCTTGAGCGGAGTCGCGACCATCAGCAGGACGAGACGGCTCCCCACCGTCTGCCTCAGCACCTGCTCGACGGCGGCCGGGCGCATCCCGGGCGGGGCGATCGCGAGCTGCTGGTACTGCTCGCGGGTCACGCTCGGGTCGAGGTCCACGATGCCCTCGACCCGCCCCACGTCGGGACGCTGCGCGAGCCAGCGGCTCAGGTCGTAGAGGCGCCCGATCCGCTCGGCGGTGAGCGGGCTCCCGCCCGGATACCGCACCACCACCAGGATCCGGTTGCTGTCGCCGCCCGAGAAGTGCTCGCGCACCACCTCGTCGCCCCGCCGCGAAACCGCCTCCGGGGGAAGCGCGTTGACGTCGCCCGAGCCCACCCGCAAGTGTACGAACGGCAGACCCAGCACCAACAGCACCGCGGAGACCGAGAGGAAGACCGCCCACGGATGGTTCATCACGGTAACCGCCACCGTGTGCCAGAGCCCGCGGCCGTGGGCCGATCGATCGGGGTGCACGAAGGGCAAGCGCAGCGAGTTCACGCGGTGCCCGAGGACCGCGAGCAGAGCGGGCAGCAGGGTCAGCGCGTAGAGCACGGCGAGTGAGACCACCGCGGTCCCGGCCCAGCCGATCGAGCCGATGTTGCCGAGCCCGAGGAAGACCATGCCGAGGAGGCCGATCGCCACGGTGAGCCCCGAGAAGAGGATCGCCCGCCCGGCGGTCGCCATCGTGCGCGCGAGGGCGTCCGCCCCGTCGTGGGCGCGGATCTCCTCGCGGAAGCGGCTCACGATGAACAGCGAGTAGTCGATCGCCACGCCGAGGCCGATCATGGTCACGATGTTCGGCGCGTAGACCGACACCGAGATGTAGCGGGCCATCAGGAGCGTGGCCGCGATGGCTCCCGCCATCGAGAGGGCGCCCACCGCGAGCGGCAGCAGCGCGGCGACCACCGAGCCGAAGACGAGCAACAGCAGCACCACCACCAGGGGCAGGATCACCAGCTCGGCCCGCCGCAGGTCGGTGCGCGTGACCTCGGTGAAGTCGTGGTTGAGCGGGATGTTGCCGAACGGCAGCACCTCGAGCGTCTCGGTCTTCACCTTGGCCCGGAGCGACGGATAGACGTCGGGGGGCAGCACCGAGAACTCGAGCGACGAGAACGCGGCGGCCTCGCCCTTCAGCTCCACCACCGCAAGCGCGCGGTGCCCGTCGCGCGAGATCATCTGGGAGGTGGGGATCGACGCGTCGTACACCGGCGGGTCGTACGCGGTCACCACGCGTGCCACGCGCGCATCCGCGCGCAGGGGCGCCACCGCGGCCACGAGCTCGCGCCGGAATGCGGGATCGTTCGCCGACCGCGTCGGGCTCGAGAAGATCAGCGTGAACGACGGCGGGCGGCCCGGCAGCTCACGCCCGATCAGGTCCAGCGCGCGGCCCGACTCCGTGGTGGTCGGCACGTCGGTGGTGGCGAGCCGGCCGCCGTGCGCGATGAGCCACAGCGACGGGACCGCGCTCAGCAGGGACAGAACGATGATGGCGGCGCGGAAGCGATGGACGAATCGGCCCCAGCCCGCGAGCATGGCGTCCTATCGTAACCCAAACCGTCGGGACTCCCCCCAAGGACTGCCGCGATCTAGGCACCGGGCGCTGCCGCCTCCACGCCGCTTCCGCGCGCGCTGGCCAGCCCGGCGACCGCGCCAACCACCAGCAGCGCCACCGCGAGGGCCCAGAACACCGGGCGGTAGCCGCCGAGCGCCGCGTAGAGCAGCGCGGCGCCGACCGGTCCGGCCGCGCGCGCGCCGTTGGACCCGAGGGCCACCGCCCCGCCGATGGTCGCGTAGTGCGCGGGCCCGAACACCTCGGCCAGCGTGGTCGCGCGGGCGAGCGTGGCCATGCCGTTGGCCGCGCCGAGCACCACGATCACCAGGACGAGGCCACCCGCCCAGGCGGGCGCCATCGCGACCAGCGCGAGCCCGGCCGCCTGCGCCAGGAACACCGCCAGCGTCACGCCGAGCGCGCCGAATCGGACCGACACCGCCATGAACAGGAGACGCCCCGGGATCTGCATCGCGCCCATCCAGCCGATCGCCGCCGCGACCGCGGCGGCCGAGTGCCCGTTCTCCACCATGTAGGGGATCAGGTGCAGCGTCACCGAGGTGGTGGTGAAGTTGCCGACCGCGAAGGCCACCGCGAGCGCCCAGAAGATCGGCGTCCGGGCGGCCGCGCCGAGCGTCGCGCCCGGCACGCGCGCGGCCGGCCGGCTCCTACCGGGGGCGCCGCGGGTTTCCGCGGCGAGATGCGGTGGCTGCCGGCGGAGCACGACCGCGTGGAGCGGGATCGTCAGCACGGCGAGGACTACGGCCAGGACCACGAGCGTGGGCCGCCAGCCCATCCGCCCCAGCAGCCACGCCTCGATCGGCATGAAGATCGTCGAGGCGAGCGCGCCGGCGAGGGTCAGCGCGGTGAGCGCGCGGTCGCGGTTGTCGGTGGGGAACCAGCGCACGATCGCCCCGAAGGCCGGCTCGTAGAGGGTGGCGGCCAGCACGAGCCCCATCAGCGTCCACACCACGTAGAGGCCGGGCAGACCGTGCACGCGCGACCACGCCAGGACCAGCACGGCGCCGAGGCACGAGCCCAGAGTCATCAGCGCCCAGGGCCCGCGGCGATCGAGCCAGCGGCCCACCGGCAGCGCGGCCAGGGCGGCCACCGCCATGCCCACCGTGAACGCGCCGGTGATGGCCACGCGCGAGGCGCCCAGGTCCTGCTCCATCGGCGCCAGGAGGACCGGGAAGCCGTAATAGAGGATGCCCCAGGAGACGATCTCGGTGACCGAGAGCGTCGCGACGATCGCCCAGCCGTAGCTCAGAGGAGGCGCTCCATCACGAGCACGTCGATCCACCGGCCGTCGAGCTGGCCCTGCTCGCGGTAGACGCCGACCCGGGTGAAGCCCACGCGCTCGTAGAGCGCCACGCCCGACGCGTTGAACGGAAAGGTCGCCAGCACCATCTTGTGGTAGCCGAGCCGGCGGGCGAGCGGCAGCAGGTGCTCGAGCAGGGCCCGCCCGACCCCGCGACCGCGCCAGGCCCGCTCCACGTAGACCGACAGGTCCACCACGTGATCGTAGGCGGGCCGCGGGTTGAACGAGTTGAGGCTGCCCCAGCCCACCACCTGCCCGTCGCTGACCGCGACCACCACCGGGTGGCGCGGGGCCCGCGCGGCCATCCACTCGCGCCGCTCCTCCGGCGTGCGCAGCTGGGTCTCGAGCGTGGCGATGCGGTCCTCGATACCCTGGTTGTAGATCGTGCAGATGACGGCCGCGTCGTCCGGCGTGGCGGGCCGTATCACGACGTCGCCCATGCGTGTTGTCCTCCCGCCCCGCAGTCTGCCCGGGACCGTCCGATAAGGGAAATAGATTGTTCTCATGCAAACGATCAGGAATACTTCGAGCACGATGGACCTCAACCCGGCCCACGTGCGGACCCTGCGAGAGATCGCGCGGCACGGCAGCTTCTCGCGCGCCGCCGAGGCCCTGCGCCTGAGCCAGCCCGCGGTGAGCCTGCACATGCGCCAGCTCGAGGCCCGCTGCGGGACCGCGCTGCTGGAGCGCGTGGGCAAGCGCGCCTTCCCCACCGCGGCGGGCGCGGTCCTGCTGGAGCACGCCGGCCGCGCCTTCGCGGAGCTGGAGGCGGCCCAGGAGGCGCTGCGGCGTCTCCGCGGGGTGGTGGCGGGCCGGCTCCGTCTGGGCACCGGCGCCACCGCGAGCATTCACCTGCTGCCGCCGCTGCTGCGGCGGATGCGCGCGCGCTACCCGGAGCTGGAGCTGATCGTGGTGACCGGGAACGCGAGCGACATCGCGGCCGCGGTCGCCGACAACGAGCTGGACGTGGGCATCGTCACGCTGCCGGTCACCGGCCGCCAGCTCGCGGTGACGCCGCTGCTCACGGATGCGCTAGTGGCCGTTGGCCCGCCCGCCCAGGCGTGGCCGGGCCAGGGCGGGCTCACCGCGGCCTGGCTCGCGCGGCAGCCGCTCATCCTCTACGAGCGCGGGGGCACTATCCGGCGCGTGATCGACGGCTGGTTCCGGCGGGGCGGCGCGCGGCCGCACGTGGTCATGGAGCTGGGCAACGAGGAGGCGATCAAGAAGCTGGTGGGCGCCGGGCTCGGCATCTCGGTGAGCCCGGCGATGGCGGTGCGCGACGAGGTGCGCGAGGGTGCGCTGACGAGCCGCCCGCTGGCCCCGCCCCTGGTGCGCCGGCTGGGCCTGGTGCGGCGGCGCGACAAGCCCGAGACGCCGGCGCTCGCGATGTTCCGGGCGGCGGTGGGGAACCTGGGCGGCCTCAGTGAAAATCGTGCGAGGGGACGCTCGCCAGCCGGTGGCGCAGAGGGCCGAGCCGCTCCGCGCGCACGGACGTGACGTTGTCCTGCCGCTGGAGCGTGCCCTCGACGAGCAGGAACGGCTCGCTCACCAGCGCGAGCCGGTGCCGATGGAAGAGATGCGGCCGCACGATGACGTTGACCAGGCCGGTCTCGTCCTCGAGGTTGAGGAAGACGAAGCCCTTGGCGGTGCCGGGGCGCTGACGCACCACCACCGCGCCCGCCACCTTCACCCACGCTCCGTGGCGGAAGGCGGCCAGGTCGGCCGCGCGCGAGATGCCCATGCGCCCCAGCCGGCCGCGCCGGAAGGCCATCGGATGCGGGCCCAGCGTGAGGCCGGTGCCCTCGTAGTCGGCGACCAGCCGCTCCTCCGCGGTCATCGGCCGGAGCGGCGAGAGCTCGCGTGGCGCCGGCAGGTCCTCGTAGAGCCGACCGGCCGGGCGCCCCGCCCGCTCCGCCTCCCACAGCGCCGCGCGCCGCTCCGGGGCCAGGCTCGCGAGCGCGCCCACGCCGGCGAGCCGGGTGACCTCGTCGCGGTGGAGCGCCCCGCGAGTCACGAGATCGTCCATCGAGGCGAAGGGGTGCCGCCGCCGCTCCATCTCCAGGCGCCGGCCCGCCTCCTCCCGCAGCCCGCGGACGTAGCGCAGCCCCAGCCGCACCGCCCCGTCGGGCTCGATCGCGCAGAGCCAGCCCGAGTAGTTCACGTCGGCGGGTCGGATCGCTTGCCCGTGCCGGCCCGCGTCACCCACGATGGTGGCCGGGTCGTAGAAACCCATCGGCTGGTTGTTGAGCAGCGCCGCGTAGAACGCGGCCGGATGGTACGTCTTGAGGTACGCGCTCGCGTACGCGAGCAGCGCGAAGCTCGCCGCGTGTGAGTTGTGGACGATCAGATCGTTGGCGACGAAGCTGTGGTCTTCTTCCACTGTCAGGTCATACGTCTCCCTCATCCCTTCTTGATCGATACTCACCACACGATCCCAGTACACTTCCGACGTCGCCAATCTCCTCATCTCGGGCGACCCGAAATGCGTGCCCAATCGATCGATGACCCAGCGACGATATCCGCGCTTCAACCGACCTGGTGAGCAAAGAGCCCGTGCCGAGAGGCCGGGATGGCACAGATTCCCTTCGGCAATGAGATCTCCCAGAACAATCAATTCATGGGCCGGCCAAGACCTCCCTCTCACCACAGGCAGACCACGAGGCGCGGCGATATGATTCCCTGCCCGAAGACTCCCGAGCGGTCGCCAGCCGCCGACGGTGAGCAATGGATGCTCCCACGTCGCCACCAACTCTCGCCCTAGGGCCGTGCGGATCCGATAGACCATCCGCTGTCCACTTGGGGTCGCCGCGAGCACCCGACGTTTCCGGATCTTCAGCTCTGAATCACATGCGAACGTATGGGTGAGTGATGCGCGACCTTCGACCAGGTCTTGGATCGCTACGCGGCGCCCGGTCTCCGCGTCGATGACGAGCGTATCCCCCACCACGCACTCGGGAAACCCGTACAGCGCGAACGCGGTGATCGAGTGGATGATCGCCTCGGCCGCCTCGCCCGAGATGCCCTGGCGGGCCATGCCGGCGCGCAGCTTCAGCTCCACCTCCTTCATCGCCCGCTCCGAGCGCTTGAAGCCGAAGGCGCGGCGCAGCTCCTCGGCCTCGCCGCCCGTGAAGCCGGCGGTGGCCATCGCCATGCGCAGCAGCTGCTCCTGGAAGAGCGGCACGCCGAGCGTGCGCCGCAGGATCGGCTCCAGATCCGGATGCGGCACCGTGATCGCCTCGCGCCCCGCGCGCCGGCGCAGGTAGGGATGGACCATGTCGCCCACGATGGGCCCGGGACGGATGATCGCCACCTGCACCACCAGGTCGTAGAAGCGCTCCGGGCGCAGGCGCGGCAGCGTCGCCATCTGGGCGCGGCTCTCCACCTGGAAGACCCCAATGGTGTCGGCCTCCTGAAGCATGCGGTAGACGTTCTGGTCCTGGGGCAGATGGGCGAGGTCGACCTCGCCGCCGCGACGGCGGATCATCTCGAGCGCGTCCTGGAGCAGCGACATCATGCCGAGCCCGAGCAGGTCCACCTTGACGATGCCGAGCGCGGCGCAGTCGTCCTTGTCCCACTGCACCACGCTGCGCCCCGGCATGGTCGCGGGCTCGAGCGGGACCACGCCGTCGAGCCGTCCCTGCGCGATCACCATCCCGCCCGAGTGCTGCCCCAGATGGCGCGGCAGATCCTGGATCGCGCTCCACAGCCGTCCGAAGTGCTGCACGCGCGGCTCGGCGGGATCGCAGCCGGCCTCGGCCAGATGGGCGAGCAGGCTGTCGCCCGGATCCTTGTACTCCCAGTCGCTCACGAGCTGGGAGAGGCGCTCGATGGTGTCGGCGGGGAGCCCCAGCGTCTTGCCGACCTCGCGGGCCGCGCTGCGCCCGCGATAGGTGATGACGTTTGCGGTCATGGCCGCGCCGAGCCGCCCGTAGCGCTCGTAGACGTACTGGATGACCTGCTCGCGTCGATCGCCGCTCGGCAGATCCAGGTCGATGTCGGGCCACTCGCCGCGCTCCTCGGAGAGGAATCGCTCGAAGAGCAGCTCCATCCCCACCGGATCCACCGCGGTCAGCCCGAGCGCGTAGCACACCGCGCTGTTGGCCGCGGAGCCGCGCCCCTGCACCAGCACGTCGTGCGCTCCGCAGTACTGGACCAGGTCCCAGACGATCAGGAAATAGCCCGCGAGGTCGAGCCGGCCGATCAGGGCCAGCTCGTGCTCGATCTGGCGCCGGGCCTTCTCGGCGAGCGGGCCCGAGCCGTAGCGGCGCCGCGCCCCCGCGTGGGCCAGCGTGCGCAGGAAGCCGATCGGGGTCTCGCCGCGGGGCAGCGGGTAGTCGGGGAAGCGATAGCCCAGGTCCTTCATGGTGAAGCCGAGGCGCATCGCCAGCTCGCCGGCGTTGGCCACCGCCTCCGGGCAGTCGGCGAAGAGCCGCTCCATCGTGGCCCCGCTCTTCATGAAGTGCTCGCTGTTGCGGGCGAGCCGCCGGCCCGCGGCCTCGAGCGTGACGTGCTCGCGGATGCACGTGAGCACGTCGAGCAGCGGCCGGTCGCGGCGCGCGATCATCCGCGGCCCGTTGGTGGCCAGCGGTGAGAGGCGCAGGCGCGCCGCCTCGGCACGCAGCCACTCGTTGCGCGCCTCCTGGGCCCGGCTCAGGTGGCGCTGCAGCTCCGCGAAGACGTTGTCGCGCCCGTAGATCGCCACGAGCCGCTCGAGCCGCTCGCGCGCCGCGTCGGTCCCGTCGCGCTCGAGCGCGAGGGCCACGGGACTTCCGGCGCCTCCGGTGAGGCAGACGAGCCCGCCCGCGTGCTCGGCCAGCTCGTCCAGGGTGGCCGCGCCCTCGCCCTTCGGCGCCCGCATCTTGATTCGGGTGAGCAGCCGGCAGAGGTTCTGATACCCCTCGCGGTCCTCCACCAGGAGCGGCAGGCGGCTGCCGTCGTCGAGCGTGACCTCGGCCCCGACGCGCGCCGAGATCCCCAGCTTCGTGCACGCGCGATAGAGCCGGGGCGCGCCGTACACCCCGTCGCGATCGAGCAGCGCGACCGCGGGCTGACCGAGCTTCGCGGCGCGCTCGGCCAGCGCCTCGGGCAGGGCCGCGGCCTCGAGGAAGCTGAAAGCGCTGCGAGCGTGGAGCTCGACGAACACGGCTCAGGCCGCCGGGGAAGCCGGCGGGCGCCGCGGGACGAAGCGGTGGAACTCGACGACGTCCAGCAGCTCGGCGAAGCTCGCGCCGAGCGCGTGCGTGGGGAGGACGAGGGCCTCGGTGAGCCGCTCGGCGCCCGCGAGCACCGAGGGCGACCAGTGGGTCACCCGGCGCAGCAGCGCATAGCCGGGCCGGTCCCGCACGTCGCCGTAGCGCGCGAAGACGTCGAGCACCCCGGCGCCCTGGGCCATCGCCACGTCCTTGATGAGGCTGTCGCCCACGTAGGCGGCCTCGGCGGGCTCGGCCCCGACGTCGTCCAGGATGTCCTGCAGCACGGCCGGCGCGGGCTTCCACACGCCCTCGCGCGTGTGACGGTGCACCGTCTGGCGGAGCTGGTAGTGCTCGGGCGGATAGCGGCGGATCAGCGACGGCGTCACGCCATCGGGGAGCGCGTGATCGGGCGGCGAG
>Ga0187766_10000567_pt1 | contig 20724 bp, 22 predicted proteins | sample 0216_QUI02_MP05__4_FD_132971 | JGI IMG/M metagenome (GOLD analysis project Ga0187766, IMG submission 132971) | Tropical peat soil microbial communities from peatlands in Department of Meta, Colombia - 0216_QUI02_MP05_20_MG | ecosystem: Environmental > Terrestrial > Soil > Wetlands > Peat ... | reverse complement strand
GCGCCGTCGCCCGAGCGCCGCAACAGGGCTCTGAGCCGCGCCTGCAGCTCCCGGAGCGCGAACGGCTTCGCGAGGTAGTCGTCGGCGCCCACGTCGAGCCCCTTGACGCGGTCATCGACCGCGTCGCGCGCTGTGAGCATCAGGATCGGCGTGCGATCACCAGCCTGGCGCATCCGCCGCGCGACCTCCAGACCGTCGAGCCGCGGCATCAGCACGTCGAGGATCACGGCATCAGCGGGTTGGTTCGCCAGCACGTCGAGCGCCTCCTCGCCGTCGGCCGCCAACGTCACGTCGTAGCTGTCGAGCCGCAACGCGCGCTCGAGCGCCCGCCTCACGGCGGGTTCGTCATCTACCACCAGGATGCGCGCCATCGCCGAAATGATGATGCTTGCACGTAAAAGTTGGTGAAGAAGGCCGCCGTCCTCAGGCCGCCGGCTCGGTCGGGCGCGGGGTCTGGATGAACGACCCCGACCGCGCCATCTCGGCGAGCTCGCTCGACTCCTTGCGGATCACCGTCCCATCCTCGAGCTCGATCGCGGGCAGCAGCTTCTGCCCCGTGAGCGCGATGTACTCGGTCCGCTTGCCGCGTGGGAACCCGGGGTGTTTGACGATCTCGTACTCGACGCCGGCGTCGTCGAGCGCCTTCTGCACCTTCCAGCACGGATGCGGTCCCTTGATCCACATCGTCCCGCAACGGTGGAGCTTTACGGCCATGCTCGCCCTCCTGATCAGCAGCTTCTCGGACGTAATGTACGCCTGGCCTCAGCCGAGCTCCACGAGCAGCGCCAGAATCGCTGGCGATGCCTCGCGATCGACTGCGCCGCTACCAGGCCAAGCGCGATTTCGCCGCCACACCCGAGCCGGCCGGTGAGGCTCCGCGCGAGCCCGACGCCGGTGCGCCGCAGTTCGTCGTGCAGGAGCATCACGCGACCCGCCTCCACTGGGATCTGCGTCTGGAGCATGAGGGGGTCCTGGCATCGTGGGCGATCCCGAACGGGATCCCGCCCGATCCGGCCGAGAACCGGCTCGCGGTGCACACCGAAGACCACCCGCTCGAGTACCTCGCGTTCGAAGGCGAGATCCCGAAAGGCGAGTACGGCGCCGGCACGATGCGGATCTGGGATCACGGCCGCTACGAGCTGCACAAGTGGGAGGAGCGCAAGGTCGAGCTCACCTTCCACGGCGAACGCCTGACCGGCCGCTACGGGTTGTTCTCGATCGCCCGCGACGACGCGACCGCGAACGACTGGATGATCCACCGCATGGATCCGCCCACGGACCCGGAGCGCGAGCCGATGCCGGAGCGGATCCTGCCGATGCTCGCGCGCGCGGGCGAGCTGCCGCGGCGCGAGCAGGACTTCTCGTTCGAGGTCAAGTGGGACGGCGTGCGGGCAATCGCCTACGTGCAGCCCGGCCGCCTGCGCCTGGAAAGCAGGAACCTGAACGAGATCACCGACGCCTACCCGGAGATCCGCGGGTTGATCGGGGACCTCGGGATGCGCGAGGCCGTGCTCGACGGCGAGATCGTCGCGTTCGACGACGGTGGCCGCCCGAGCTTCGAGCGCCTGCAGCGCAGGATGCACGTCACCGCGCCGTCGGCCGTCCGGCGGTTGGCCGCGAGCACGCCGGTCGTGTACGCGATCTTCGATCTGCTGTATCTCGATGGGCGCTCGACGATCGAGCTGCCGTACAGCGAGCGCCGCGCGCGCCTCGAGGCGCTCGAGCTCGGCGGGCCTGCGTGGCGCGTCCCGGCTGCCCGCGCCGGGGACGGCGCCGGCCTGCTCCAGGCGACGGGCGCGCAGGGGCTCGAGGGGATCGTCGCGAAACGAATCGACTCGCGGTACGAGCCGGGCCGGCGCAGCGGGGCGTGGATCAAGGTCAAGCACACGCTCAGAGAGGAGCTCGTGATCGGTGGCTGGCTTCCGGGCGAGGGCCGGCGTACGGACCGGATCGGGGCGCTGCTGATGGGGTACTACGAGGACGGGACCTTCCGTTACGCGGGACGCGTGGGAAGCGGGTTCACGGAGGCGAGCATGGACGATCTGATCGAGCGCCTGCGGCCTCTGCGTCGCGACGCGAGTTGCTTTCACTCGGGACCGAAGCTGCCGCGGGGGGCGGTGTTCGTCGAGCCGTGCCTGGTCGCCGAGATCGAGTTCCGCGAGTGGACGGAGGATGGCGTGATGCGGGCTCCGTCGTATAAGGGGCTGCGTTCCGACAAGGCTCCGCGCGAGGTCGTGCTCGAGGATGGCGAGCCAGATCCGGTCGCCGTGGCTGCTCCTGACGCTCCGGAGGCGCTGTTCGACGAGCTCGAGCGGCTGCCCGACGGCTCGCTCGCGGTGCTCGCCGACGGGCGCCGGCTGAAGCTCTCGAACTGGGACAAGGTCCTGTTCCCGGAGACGGGGTTCACGAAGGGCGATCTGATCGCGTACTACGCGCGGGTCGCGTCCGCGGTCGTGCCCCATCTTCGCGACCGGCCGCTGACGCTCAAGCGCTATCCGGACGGGGTCCAGGCAGAGTACTTCTACGAGAAGCAATCGCCGTCGCACCGGCCCGAGTGGGTCGCGACGGAGCGGATCGGCGGCGTCAACTACACGCTTGCCCAGGACCGGCCGACGCTGATCTGGCTCGCGAACCTGGCCGACGTCGAGCTGCACACCTCGCTGTCGCTGGCCCGAGCGCCCGAGCGCCCGACGATGCTCGTGTTCGACCTCGATCCTGGAGCACCCGCCGGAATCGTCGAATGCTGTGAGGTCGCGCTCGTCCTGCGCGGCCTGTTCGACCAGCTCGCATTGCGGAGCCTGGTCAAGACGTCGGGCTCGAAGGGGATGCAGGTCTACGTGCCGCTCAACACGGTCGCGAGCTACGAGCAGACGAAGACGCTCGCGCGGCGCGTGGCCGAGCTACTCGAGCAGCGGATGCCCGAACTCGTCGTCTCGCGGATGACGAAGCGCTTGCGCCCGGGCAAGGTGCTGGTCGACTGGAGCCAGAACGACGTCCACAAGACGACCGTCAGCGTCTACTCGGTCCGCGCCCGCGAGCGACCGACCGTGTCGACGCCGCTCGCATGGCAGGAGGTATCGCGCTGCCGCGAGCAGCACGACGCCGAGCTACTCACGTTCGACACCGACCAGGTGCTGGGCCGGGTCAAGGAGCACGGAGACCTGTTCGCGCCGCTCCTGACCGTCAAGCAGCAGTTGCCGGCGGACGCCTGAGCCGGCGTTCAGTAGTCGTCGCCCGTGGACCGGTACTCGTCGGAAAGTTCGTCGAGGTCGGCTTCGGATTCTCCGAGGCTGCCCTCGTACTCGTCGCCGAACTCGCCAGCGTTCTCGGCGAACAGTTCGTCGTCTAAATCCAGGTCGTCTTCGTAAAGGTCCTCGTGCTCCATAACGCTCCTTTTGCTTCCAGGTCGTTGACTGAAGCCCACATCCCGCTGGTACCAGCCGCAAACCGCTTCCGACGTTAGGCAGTTGCTTGCGTGGGCGTGTTTAGCAAATGTGAATCCTTGGCATACACGGCGTGCGGGAGCTGGTCGGTTTTAGGATGATTGCGCCAGATGGACCCGATCACTCTACGCAACCGGCTGCTGGTCGCAACTGGGATGTGGAAGGAAGCGACTGGCGAGCCGCTCCCACGGCTCGCTCCAGGCGACCCGGCCGATCAGATCCAGAGCTTCGAGCTGCAGCTCGTCGATCGCCTGTGGGGCAGCGCGACGCCCGAGACCGCACGTGAAGTTGCCGATCGCACGTGGGATCTGGTGCACGACCGGCCGGACGATGACCCGGTCAAGCAACGCGTCGTCGAGTGTCACGAGGCGCTGGCGCGGATGACGCGGCTGGGCGACTAGGGCCCCGGGGCGCCGGCTGGCGATCCGGGCGCGGGCTGCGATCCGCCCCATCGCGACCGACGAGCGCGCGTCGAGCGGCACGGTTGTCCCGATCGATCGCGCGTGACGCTCGATTCGTCGCGACCGCGGATGCGCTATCAGTCCTGCCATGCGGCATGCGCGGCACTACACGGTGGACCAGGCGAACGCCGCCCGCCCGTGGGTCGCGCGGCGCGTGCAGTGGATCCGCGACGGGCACGCCGGGCTGGTGGCGCTTGGCGACCGGGCCCGCTCAGCGGTGTCCGCGCTCGACCCCGACGCAGGCGGGTCGTACCCGGGCCGCGAGGTCGCTCGGTGTCTGGTTGAGATCGGCCGCGCGATCGCCGAGCTCGACGCGGTCGACGTGGTCCTGCGCGACGTCGAGCGCGGGCTGGTGGATTTCCCCGCGATTCGCGACGACGAGGAGGTCTACCTCTGCTGGCTGCTCGACGAGGGCGAGATCAGGTTCTGGCACGATCCCGACGCGGGGTTCGGCGGCCGCCGCCCGCTGTAGGTCGGCGCCGATCAGGCGGTCTGCGCGACCGGCGCCGCCTCGGGCGGGGCGGCTTCCGGGTTTCGGGCCAGCCCGGCCGCCCGGTAGGCGTCCACCTCGTCGAGCGTCTCGTGCACGAGCAGCGCCGACACGAGCGAGTCGAGGTTCGCGCGATGCGCGCGCAGCAACTCCGAGACCTCGGCGTGGGCCGTCTCCACGATCCGCCTGACTTCCTCGTCGACGAGCCGTTGCGTGGACTCCGAGGTTTCCGACACGCCCGGCAGGAGCGGCCCGATCCCGTCCGCTGGGAGCACCGCGATCGGGCCGATCGCGCGGCTCATCCCCCAGCGGCCGACCATGTGGCGCGCGATCCGCGTCAGATGCTGGATGTCCGACTCCGCGCCAGTGGTCAGGTCGCCGAACACGATCTCCTCCGCCACGCGCCCGCCGAGCGCGACCTTGATCTGCGCCCGCAGATGGCGCTCGTCGAAGTTGAACCGATCCGCGTCCGGCGCGGAGAACGTGACGCCGAGCGCCTGGCCGCGAGGGATGATCGACACCTTGCGGACCGGGTCGGCGCCCGGCATCAGCATGCCGACGATCGCGTGTCCGGATTCGTGGTAGGCGGTGCGGCGGCGATCCTCCTCGCTCAGCATCACCTTGCGCTCGGCGCCGAGCACGATTCGCTCGAGCGAGTCGTACAGGTCCTCCGCGGTCACCCTCGTGTGTTCGCGCCGCGCCGCGAGCAGCGCCGCTTCGTTGACGAGATTGGCGAGGTCGGCCCCGACCATTCCGGGCGTCGACGCCGCGATCGTGCCCAGATCGACGCCGGACGCGAGCGGGACCGAGCGTGTATGCACGCGCAGGATCGCCTCGCGGCCCGCCCGATCGGGCGGCTGGACCGCGACCCGGCGATCGAACCGCCCGGGCCGCAACAGCGCCGGATCGAGGATCTCCGGGCGGTTCGTGGCCCCGAGCACGATCACGCCCGTGCGCGGGTCGAACCCGTCCATCTCGGTGAGAATCTGGTTCAGGGTCTGCTCACGCTCGTCGTGCCCGCCGGTGATGTTCGGTCCCCCGGCGGCACGCGAGCGGCCGATCGCGTCGAGCTCGTCGATGAACACGATCGCCGGCGCGGCCTGCTTGGCCTGCTGGAACAGGTCGCGGACGCGCGACGCGCCGACCCCGACGATCATCTCGACGAACTCCGACGCCGACATCTGGAAGAACGGGACCCCCGCCTCTCCTGCGACCGCGCGGGCGAGCAGCGTTTTGCCCGTGCCCGGCGGCCCGCTGAGCAGCACGCCGCGGGGAATCCGGCCGCCCAGCCGCAGATACTTGTCGGGGTTTCGGAGGAAGTCGACGATCTCCGTCAGCTCCTCCTTGGCCTCGTCGATCCCGGCTACGTCCATGAACGTGACCTGCTGATCGCCCCCCTCGACTCGGCGCGCGCGCGAGCGCCCGAACGACATCAGCCCGCCGGCGCCGCCCCCCGCGCCCGCCGCGCGCCGCAACAGGAACACGAACAACGCGATCAGCAGGATCGTCGGCCCGAACCCGTAGATCAGGCTCGTCAGGAGCGACGGACCGGTGTCCGGCGACTTGGCGTCGATCGTGACCTGCTTCTGCTGTAGCTCGCTGAACAGCTGCGTGTCGTTGGCGAACGACGGGACCTGGGTGGAGAAGTTGATCGTCGACTGCGCACTGGAATCGTCCGACGGGTACTTGACCGCGTGCTTGAAGGTCCCCTGGATCGAGTCGCCGGTCGACGAGATCTCGCTGATGTTGCCGGTCTGGAGCTCCGTCAGGAACGTCGGGCTGTACGGGATCCGGACGCGCGGATTGGGGCTCAGTGCTTGCGAAGAGATCCACAGATTCAGCGCCAGCAGGCCGACGACCAGAGCCACGAGCACCCAGCGTGGGTTCGCCCGGCGCTGCGGACGCTCGGGGGAGCGGCCGCCGCGCCCGTCGGGCGCGGGCGTGACGCGCCAGCCCGGAGAAGGCGGCGCCGGCGGCGCGCCCTGGCGCCCGTTCGGCGGGCTCGAACGCAGCGAAGGTTGATCGGACATCACTCAGATTGTGGCAAGCGAGATCCGCCCGTCGGCAGTTCTTCGGTGACGCTTCAGGGGCGTTTAGAGTCGACGATCCCCGCCGTCAATCGGATTCCAGCCTGGAGCGAAAGGCATCCGCTCCCTCGACGCTCGCTCCCGCCGCGTAGGCGCGGTCCGCGAGCCAATTGTCGGATGTCACGACCCGCACGGCGGCCGGGTCCGGATCGGCGCGCAGGCGCCTGATGATCTCGTCGTCGGCGGAATTCGGACGAGGACGAGGAGCGTGTGCGACCTCGATCACCGTCGAGCGGATCGGCGGCCGCGGCGGGCGCTCGAACACGACGGTGACGTCATCGCCGCTCGCCGCGGCCCACCGCTCGAGCATCCCGACGAGCGCGAGCATCGCGGCCTCGCGGTCCTTCCACCAACCGTCCGGCCGCGTCCCGATCACGTTCATCCCGTCGACGAGCCACCGCATGGTTGCGCTCACTCGTGCTCGTCCGGCGCTCTTCTGGCGCGCTTGCGCTCGGCCTGCCGGCGCTTGGCCTCGAGCCTGCGACGGACGCCGGCCTGCGTCGGGCGCGTCGCGCGGCGAGGGCGCTTCACCGCGAGCGCACCGATCAAGCGGCGCTGAAGGCGCTCGAGCGCGAGTTCACGGTTGCGCGCTTGACTGCGGGCGTCCTGCGCAACCGCGGTCACCAGCGGTCCGGTGCGGGCGATGATGCGCCGCTTCTGCTCGTCGGACAGGGCGTTCGACGCGGCCACGTCGAACGTCGCCTCGATCCGCGAAGCGGTCACGTTGGCGTGCTGACCGCCCGGTCCGGACGATCGCGACGCGCGGATCGCGATCTCACGCAGGGGGATCGCGCCGTGGCGCCCGAGTTGCATGGGGTCATCCATTTGTCTCCCGGAAGCATGAACTGTGTCGGGGTTGTGAAAGGCGCTCGCCGAGGGCTGCCGTCCGTCGGGAGCCGTGATACCGTCCGCGCCGCAAAGGCCGTCCGCGGATCCGCGGTCGGTGTGAACGAGCAGGTGCAGGCCTCGGGGTATTCCAACACATCCTCCGCGGTAGCGGCACTTCAGCTACGGAGGGACAACTTCACATGCCAACTGGAACTGTCAAGTGGTTCAGCGACGACAAGGGGTTCGGGTTCATCACGCCCGATGAGGGCAGCCGCGATTTGTTCGTCCATCACACGGGCATCAGCGCCGACGGTTACCGGTCGCTTGCCGAAGGAGCCAAGGTCTCCTACGAGCAGGAGATGGGACCGAAGGGACCGAAGGCGATCAACGTGACGAAGCTGTAGCGGCGAGCGCTCGCCGTGGACGGTCGGGCCGGGCGGATCGGCACCGCGATCGAGATCGATGTCCGATTGGGTGACGGTGTTCTCGTCGATCGCGACCGGCGGCGGCACGCTCGTGCTCGCGGTGGCGACGTTCAGCTCGGTCAAGTCGGCCAACCGGTCCGCCCGGGTGGCGGAGCGGTCGCTGCTCGCGGGGCAGCGACCGGTGCTGATCCCCTCCCGCGACGATGACCCGCCCGAGTACGTGCGCTTCGGCGACGCGGTGGTGCTCGACGTCCCCGGTCACGGCGGGGCGCGCGAGGTCAGGAACGACAACATCTACATGGCGCTCGCGCTGCGCAACGGCGGCTCGGGTCTCGCGGTCATTCACGGCTGGAGGGCTGAGGTTCGGCCGCGCAGCGACTCGATCCGGCCCGACCTGGGCGCGTTCCGCCGGCAAACACGCGACCTGTACATCCCGGCGGGCGAGACCGGTTTCTGGCAGGGCGCGATCCGGGACCGCGAGGATCCCGACTACGAGGCGCTGCGCGGCGGCATCGACACCGGCGCACGCCTCCTGGTCGACATCATGTACGGCGACCACGAGGGTGGGCAGCGGGCGATCGCTCGCTTTGGCGTCGGTCTCGACTTCGATCCTCGGGGACCCGACGGGAGCGAGCGCGTGGTCCGGGCCGAGGTGATCCGATACTGGAACGTGGATGGCGCCGGCCCGCGCTGAGCCGGCCGGAGGTCGGGGAGCCCAAACGCCGCCCGAGTTACGCAAGGAACGTCATCGCGGCTGCGTAGAATGACTGACCGGGTTACCCCAGGCGCAGAGCGTAGGGACGTGATGAACAAGACAGTCGAGGACCGCGAGCGCGTCGTCGTACGTTTCGCAGGCGACTCGGGCGACGGGATGCAGCTCGCGGGCAGCCGGTTCACCGACGCGACCGCGGCGCTCGGAAACGACCTTGCGACGCTCCCGAACTTCCCCGCCGAGATCCGCGCCCCGGCCGGCACGCTGGCGGGCGTGTCCGCGTTCCAGATCCATTTCGCCTCGCGCGACATCCTGACGCCGGGCGACGCGCCGAACGTGCTCGTGGCGATGAACCCGGCGGCGCTCAAGGCGAACCTCCCGGAGCTCGGGCGCGACGCGACGATCATCGTCAACGAGGACGCGTTCACCAAGCGCAACCTGGAAAAGGCGGGGTACGAGGCGAATCCGCTCGAGGACGGCACGCTCACGCCCTACCGCGTGCACCGGATTCCGATGACCACGCTCACCGGGCGGGCCGTGGAGGGAATCGAGGGGGCTTCGTCGCGAGACGCGGGACGAGCGAAGAATCTGTTCGCGCTCGGCGTTCTGTCGTGGCTCTACGGCCGCCCGACGGACGTGACGCGGCACTGGATCGAGTCGCGGTTCGCGCGCAAGCCGGCGCTCCTGCAGGCGAACCTGGCGGCGTTCAACGCCGGCTGGTCGTTCGGCGAGACGACCGAGCTGCTGGATGTCCAGTACCGGGTCAAACCGGCGACGGACGTCACGCCCGGCACATATCGCAACGTCAACGGAACCACGGCGCTGGCGCTGGGGTTGATCGCCGCGAGCGCGCGCAGCCGGTTGCCGATGTTGCTCGCCAGCTATCCGATCACGCCCGCGTCGGAGCTGCTCCACGAGCTCTCGCGGCACGCCCGCTTCGGCGTGCGCACGATCCAGGCCGAGGACGAGATCGCGGCGGCCGGGATGGCGCTCGGAGCGGCGTTCGGAGGGCGGCTCGGCGTAACCGCGACCAGCGGTCCCGGGATGGACCTGAAGGCGGAGACGATCGGCCTGGCGGTCGCGCTCGAGCTGCCGATGATCGTGATCGACGTCCAACGCGCAGGACCGTCGACCGGGATGCCCACCAAGACCGAGCAGTCCGATCTCCTGATGGCCCTGTTCGGCCGCCACGGCGAGTCACCACTCCCGGTGCTTGCCCCGAGCACGCCCGGTGGATGCTTTCACACCGCATTCGAGGCGGCGTCGATCGCGATCCGCTACCGCACCCCGGTGATCGTGCTGTCCGATACGTTTCTCGCGTCGTCCTCGGAGCCGTGGCGCGTCCCGGCGGTCGGAGACCTGCCGGCGATCGACCCCGCGTCTGCAACCGACGGCCAGCGTGATGCGCCGTTCCAGCCGTACGGCCGCGACGAGCGCCTTGCGCGGCCGTGGGCGATCCCGGGCACGCCCGGTCTCCAGCACCGGATCGGCGGGCTCGAGAAAGCCGAGGGCAGCGGAAACATCTCCTACGACGGTCCCAACCACGCTCGCATGACCGCGCTGCGGTCGGCCAAGGTAGCGGGGATTGCGCGGGAGATTCCGCCGCTTACGGTCGACTCCGAGCCGGGAGCACGGTTGCTCGTGCTCGGTTGGGGGTCGAGCGAGGGAACGATCCGCGCCGCCGTGAGGCGCGCTCGGGAGGCCGGCCACAAGGTCGCAGGCGCGCACCTGCGCCATCTGAATCCGCTGCCGGCGAACACCGCCGACTTGCTGCGCTCGTTTGACCGCGTGCTCGTCCCGGAGATGAACAGCGGCCAGCTCGCGTTCCTGCTGCGCGGGAAGTTCCTGGTCGACGTGCAGTCGTACTGCAAGGTCGAGGGGCAGCCGCTGTTCGCCGCCGAGATCGAGCGGGAGATCCGGCTGCTCGAGGGCGAGGAGGCGGTCGAGGGTTCCGAGCGCTCGACTCGAGGCGCCGCGGAGGAGTACCGGTGAGCACCGTCGCCACGAACGGAAACGGGTCCGGGCCTGCGGCGCTGGGCAAGGCCGACTTCCAGTCCGACCAGGAGACGCGCTGGTGCCCCGGTTGCGGCGACTACGCCGTCCTGTCCGCGGTGCAGCAGTTCATGCCCGAGCTCGGGATCCCGCCGGAGCGGATCGTGTTCATCACCGGGATCGGGTGCGCGGGCCGCTTCTCCTACTACATGGACACGTACGGGATGCACGGCATCCACGGGCGCGCACCGGCGCTCGCGACGGGGCTCGCATCGACCCGCGACGACCTGTCGATCTGGGTCGTGACGGGCGACGGCGATGCGCTCTCGATCGGCGGCAATCACCTGATCCACGCGCTGCGCCGCAACATCCCGGTCAAGATCCTGCTGTTCAACAATCAGATCTACGGCCTCACCAAGGGACAAGCGTCACCGACCTCGGAGCTCGGCAAGATCACCAAGTCGACGCCGTTCGGCGTCGCCGATCATCCGTTCAACCCGGTCGCGCTCGCGCTCGGCTCGGAGGCGACCTTCGTCGCGCGGACGATCGACCGGGATCGCCACCATCTGACCGACGTGCTGCGGGCCGCAGCTCACCACGACGGCGCGGCGCTGATCGAGATCTACCAGAACTGCCCGGTGTTCAACGACGGGGCGTTTGCCGCACTGACCGAGAAGGACGTCAAGGACGTCAACCAGATCAGGCTCGAGACCGGCGAGCCGATCCGCTTCGGGGTCGACGGCGAGCGGGGGATCGCGCGCGCCAAGGACGGGGGACTCGAGTTCGTCGACGTCGCGCAGGTCGGCGAGGACGCGCTGATCGTCCACGATCCCACCCGGTTCGATCCAGGCCTTGCGTTCTCGCTCGCGCGGCTCGCGGAGGATCCGACCAGCCCCACGCCGATCGGGATCTTCCGGTCGGTTCACCGGCCCGTATTCGGGCGCTTGAGCGAATCCTTCGCCACGGCGCCCGCGACCGACGAGCAGCTCGCCGACCTGCTCGTGGGCGGCGATACCTGGACCGTGTCCTAGCGGCTGTCCCGGGTCGGCGAGCTGCACGCGTGCCGGCGCGACCTGCACGAACACCCAAAGCGGGCACCCGAGCGCGGCTTTGTGCTGCGCTGCATGACATACGTGCATCCGACCCCAAAGCGCGGCGTGGCGCGCCGCTATGGGGAATCGTTCAGGTGCAACGCCCGCGCACCGCGGCGCCCGCGGCCCCGGGCTGATTTTGAACTTTCTGGCCAACCAACCAACCTTGGCGGCGCAGGACCGTTCCAACCTCCGGATCTTCCGCGCCCCCGGAGGATCATCCGGCGCAGCGTCTTGCCCCCGACGCCGACGCCTGCACAGCGATGGGGCCGCCCGAGGGGGGCGGCCCCATCGCGCTCCCCCCATCAGGCTCCCCCCATCACGTCAGCCCGATCCTCCCGCCGCAGCGACCGGCCTCGGGGCCGAGAACACCCCCACCCTCCGCGCCAGAACGACCGGCACCGGGGGCTTGGAACGACCGGCTCTCCGAGCCGCAAGCGACCAGCTCTCCGAGCCGCAAGCGACCGGCCCTCGGAGCGGCTGTGCCGCGGTGTTCTAAGCTCGATCGGCATGAGGAACCCAGATATCGAGCTTCTCTGGTGGGAAGGCTGTCCGTCGACCGAGCGGGCACTGGCGGAGCTGCGCGCCGCGCTCGCGGATCTCGGGCTCGACAACGTCGAGATCCGGATGCGCGAGATCGACACCGACGAGGCGGCTGCCGCGGCGCAGTTTCACGGCTCGCCGACGATCATGGTCAACGGGGCGGACCTCGTCCCCGCACCAACCGATGAGCCCACCGGCTTGAGTTGCCGCGTGTACCGTCGCCGCGGCGGCAGAATCTCCCCGACGCCCGACCCCGACGACCTGCGCGAGGCGCTGCGACGGGCCGCCTCGCCCGCGGAGGTGAGCAGATGACGGCGACGATAGGAGACCAGGCGCCGGAGTTCGAGCTGCCGGATACCGAGGGCACGCCGTGGAGCAGCGACGTCGCCGGCGCGCCGGCGACGGTCGTCGTGTTCACGTGCAACCACTGTCCGTACGCGCTTGCGTGGCACGACCGGATCCTCGACGCCGCGCGCGATTACGCCGGCAAGGGAGTCCGCTTCCTGGCGATCAGCTCAAACGATGCCGAGCGCTACCCGCGCGACTCGTACGAGGCGATGCGCAAAAGGGTCGCGGCCGAGCACTGGCCGATGCCGTATCTGTACGACGAGTCGCAGGCGGTCGCTCGCGCGTACGGCGCCAAGACCACGCCGGATGTGTTCGTGCTCGACTCCGGGCGCCGACTGCGTTACCGCGGCGCGCCCGATGCCGACCACGACGATCCGAGCCAGAACGCACAGTGGCTGCGCGATGCGCTGGACGCGGTGCTCGCCGGAACCGAGCCTGCGCGGCCCGAGACCCGGCCCGTGGGCTGCTCGATCAAGTGGAAGCCGTAGCTTCCCGCGATCGCGCGCGTCACGACGCGACGTAGCCGTCCTGTGGCTCGAGCGGCAGGCCGGCGGCCTCCCAGTCGAGCAGCCCGCCGGTCATGTTGCGGGCGTCATAGCCGGCCTCGCGGAACGCTTGCGCCGCGACCGCGGAGCGGCTGCCGCTGCGGCAGTAGAACACGACCGGCCTGTCGCGGTCGATCGTGTCGGCTTGCCGAGCGAGCTGCGCGAGCTCGATCAGACGCCCGCCGGAGATGCGCCCCGCCTCGTGCTCATACGGTTGGCGGACGTCGATCAGTTGGATTTCACCGCCGCGCGCGATCAGCTCGGCGACCTGCTGCGGGGTGTAGTCGGAATCCACCCCCTGAATGTAGCGACGGCGGCGCCGCACAAGATGCCATCAGGGGGCATGACGAGATTGCGTCACTGATCCGAGCCGCTGGCGACACGAACTCCCGGACGGGTCGCGTAGCATGCACATCAGGCATGTCCGCGCTCGCCGAGCTGTACCCGATCCCGCAGGAGCGCCTCGTTTTCCGCGGCAGGCTCCGTCGCTCCCCGCGGCGCGCGATCGAGATCCAGCGGCTCGTCATCGCTTGGAGCCACCACTGATGGATGGATCGCCGCCGACGCCGCGCCGGATCCTGTTCTCGGCGCTAGCCGCGCTGACCGTCGGCCTCGGCGCGGTCAGCCTGATCGCGGGCTTCAGCGACTCGTTCCCGGTGCGCTTGCTCCAGGGGATCGCGGTGTTCGGGGCCGGAGCGGTGATCATCGGCGGTGCCGTCGTGATCGTGATGATCCGCCTCGCGGACTGGCACGACCCCGAGTCCGAGGAGGAGTTCGAAGCGATCGTGGAGCGCGCCGAGCGCCTCGCCGAGGCGGGATCGTGGGGTGAGGGCGAGGACTTCCAGCCGCCTGACGAGGACGACGACGGGCACCTGTTCGACCCGCACAACGAGGAGGACTTCAAGGCGCTCGTGCGGGCTGCGATCGACGATCTTCCGCTCGAGTTCCACCGCGCGCTCGAGCACGTGGCGATCGTCGTCTCCGACGGCGGTCGACGCCAGCGCGCCTACGGCCTGTACCAGGGCGACACCGTGGCGCGCGACTATTTCCACGATCGGATCGTGATCTTCCGCGACACGCTCGTGCGCGACTTCGGCGGCGATCCGGAGCTGCTCAAGGCACAGGTGACGCGCACGGTTCGCCACGAGCTCGCCCATCACCTCGGCTGGGACGAGAAAGGCGTCCGCGGGCTGGGGCTGTGAGCTTTAGCTAGCGCGGCGGCATCCGCAACGCGCCGTCGAGCCGGATCACCTCGCCGTTCAGCATCTCGTTCTCGACGATGTGGACCGCGAGCGCGGCGAACTCGTCCGGGCGTCCGAGCCGCGGTGGGAACGGGACGACCTTGCCGAGCCCCTCGCGCGCGTCCTTGGGCAGCGAGCTGAGCAGCGGCGTGTCGAACGTTCCCGGTGCGATCGCGCACACGCGGATCCCGCTGCCCGCGAGGTCGCGCGCGGCCGGCAGCGTCATCCCGACGACCGCCGCCTTCGAGGTCGCGTACGAAATCTGGCCGATCTGACCGTCCCACGCGGCGATCGATGCGGTGTTGACGCACACGCCGCGCTCGCCGGAGGCAAACGGCTCGTTGTCGAGCATGCTCGTGGCCGCCAGGCGCAGGACGTTGAACGTGCCGATCACGTTCAGGCGGATCAGCGACTCGAACGACTCGAGCGCGTGCGGCCCGCGCCTGCCGGCCAAGCGCTCAGCCCAGCCCATCCCCGCGCAGCAGACGCTGATCCGCAGACCACCCGGCAGCGCCGCGGCCGACTCCACCGCCTCGCGTACGTCTTCGGCCTCGCCCACATCGGCACGCACGAACATCGCCCGCGTCCCAAGCTCCGCCGCGAGCGCCTCGCCACGCTCCCGGTTGAGGTCGGCGATCACGACCTGCGCCCCGCCGGCGTGCAGGCGCCGGACGGTCGCCTCGCCGAGTCCCGACGCGCCACCCGCCACGAGCGCGCCGCTGCCCGCTACCTGCATGTCCGCTCGCGTCGCACGGTCATTGCAGACGGTAACGGCAGTAGAGCGAGCCGTTGCGCTCGAGCAGCGACTGGAGGCGGGCGTGCTGCGGCTCGGCGAGCTCCGGCCCGCTGGAGATCGTCGGACCGTCCCCCCCGCCGGCGAGCTTCGGCGCGAGCGTCAAGAACAGCTCGTCGACGAGCCGCTCTCGGAGCAGCGCGCCGAACAGTGTCGGACCGCCCTCGCACAGCACCGACCGCATCCCGTAGTCCGAGCGCAGCAGCCGCAGCGCTGTGGTCAGGATCAGCTCGCTCGCTTCGAGGCGGATCACGTCGACGTGCGCTGCGCAGCGAGCCAGACTGTCGATCGGCGCAGCCGAGAACACGACGATCCTGGCCTCGGGCTCGGCGAACAACGGGATCTCGGTCGGGACCTCGCCGCTGCGCGTGACCACGGACGTGAGCGGCTCGGGGCTGCGGCCGCGCTGCGCCCTCCGTCCCCGGCGCTCGGCGTCGCGGAGGATCCGTCCGTATCGCTCGGTTCTGAGCGTCGTGGTCCCGGCGAGCACCGCATCCGCTTGCTCTCGCAGGCCAAGGAACATCATCCGGTCACCATCGTCTCCGAGCCCGGCCGAGCGACCGCCGATCGTCGCGCGACCGTCGACACTGGAGATGAAGTTCGCGACCGTGTACGGGCGCTCAGGCGTGGCACGGTCGCCCAGCGACATCGACCCGAGCAGCTCGCCGATCTCGACGGTGGCGGGCACGGGCAGAAGCTGGCGAAACTCCACCGAAGCGAAACTACCAGCTAGAGTCGAGGGCACAATGAACTCAGGAGTCCCATGAGCAACGGCTCGGAGACGGCCCGACCCGATCGCAACCTCGCGCTCGAGCTCGTGCGCGTGACCGAGGCCGCGGCGCTGGCCGCGGCGCGGATGGTCGGCCGCGGCGACAAGGAGGGCGCCGATCAGGCGGCGGTCGACGCGATGCGCCAGATGCTCGACAGCGTGTCGATGGACGGCTTGGTGGTGATCGGGGAGGGGGAGAAGGACAAGGCCCCGATGCTCTACAACGGCGAGCAGATCGGCGACGGCTCCCCGCCCCAGGTCGACATCGCCGTCGATCCGCTCGAGGGGACGCGACTCACGGCGTTGGGCATGCCCAGCGCGATCGCGGTGATCGCGCTCGCCGAGCGGGGCTCGATGTTCGACCCAGGGCCGTGCGTATACATGGAGAAGATCGCCGGTGGCCCGGAGATCGCGGACCTGCTGGATCTCGACCGCCCGCTGCCCGAGACGCTCGAGCTGGTCGCGAAGCGCAAGCGGATCGACATCCGCGACGTGATGGTGGTGATGCTCGATCGCGAGCGCCACCGCGACGCGATGAACCAGGTCCGCGACGCCGGGGCGCGGGTCCGGCTGATCATGGACGGCGACGTGTCGGCCGCGATGCTCGCCGTCAGCGAGAACTCACCGGTCGATCTGCTGTGGGGGATCGGCGGCACTCCAGAGGGCGTGATCTCCGCGGCGGCGATCAAATGCATCGGCGGGCAACTGGTGGGGCGCCTGTGGCCGCGCAACGACGTCGAGCGCCAGGCGGCGATCGACGCGGGATACGATCTCGATCGCGTGCTCCAGGCCGATGACCTGGTGTCAGGCGACGATGTGTTCTTCTCGGCGACCGGTGTCACCGACGGCGACGTGCTCCAGGGCGTTCGCTACCAGGGCGACCGCGGCGCGAGCACCGAATCGCTGGTGATGCGCTCGCGCTCGGGCACCGTCCGGCGCGTCCACGCGCAGCACGATCGCAGCAAGCTGCGGGCACTGACCGGCATTCGCTACGGCTGAGCCGACCCCGAGCGGATCTACGGCTCGGTTCCAGCGTCCGCCTGTCCGGCCGGCAGCGCGAAGCGGCCGACCCTGGACTCCGCCAGCTCGAGCTTTGCGAGCGAGCGCAGAAACGCGTGCGTGACGAGCACGTGGATCACCGACTGGGTCGCCTCGTACACCGGCGTGCTGAAGCCGGCCGCGATCGCGGGATAGAAGTTCGCGACCTCAACCTCGATCCGGAGCTTGCGGCTCGGTCCACGACCGGCGGCGTTCGCGTCGTCGGCGTCGGGCAGCCTGCGCACGTCCAGCGACAGGAAGCCGCACCGCCGCCCCGCGCGCGCCACGAGCAGGCCGTCGCGGATCGGCCAGCGGACGTTGCCATGGTCGCTCTCGAGCAGGTACTCGGGCGCCTCGAAGCGCAACAGCGTCAACGGGCGACCGAGGAACACGACCGAGCGTTCATTCGGCGCGTACACCACCCGGATCAGGCCCAGCGTCACGCGGGACAGGAAGCGCCAGTACGTGCGAGCGAGGTTCTCCAGATCGGCGGGATTCCAGCGGCTCTCCAGGTCGGCGGTCGAGACCGTGAGCTCAGCCGTCTGTACGGACCGCACCGCGCCGTCCCTGGCGACCACCGTCGACTTCCGGGGCGAGACGATCACCGCTCGTGCGGGCAGCCGCTTGCGCTGCATGCGGCGGGCTGCGGCGACCGCGGAGAGCAGGAGCACGAACGCGGCACATGGGGCCATGGACGTGATTGTCCTCGGTTGCGCCGCGGAGTGCGACGGCAGTCAGCTCGGTAGCGACTCGAGCGCGACGGTCATGCCGGCGTGGAGCTCACCCGCGCCGGGCGGGATCAACGCGAGCGCGTCCGCGCCGAGCAACGACGTGACCATGTGCGAGCCCTGGGGGCCGGTCGGGAACGCCAGCGTGGTGCCGTTGCGGCGTTCGAGTCGGACGCGCACCGCCTGCTCGAGGCGCGGGTTCTGGGGCACCGCAACGGCCAGCGTCGCCTCCCGGTCGAGCATCCGGTCCGGGCTCGCCCCCTGAAGCGCGGCGATCGCCGGTCGAGTGAATAGCGAGAACGTCACGAACGCCGACACCGGGTTGCCGGGGAGCCCGAACACGAGCCGACCACCACGGACCCCGAACCAGGTTGGTCCCCCAGGCCGCAGCGCCACACGCCAGAACAGCTGCTCCACGCCGAGGTTCGCGAGCGCCGGCTTGACGAGGTCGTGCGGGCCGACGGACACCCCACCGGCGATGATCACCACGTCAGAGCCGTCGAGCGCTTCCTCGAGCGCGGCCTCGGTCCGCGCCCGGTCGTCGGGCAGGCGGCGTGCGGTCGCCGCGCTCGCGCCGGCGTGCGTCGCGAGCGCGGCGAGCATCGGCCCGTTCGAGTTGTGGATCTCGCCTGGTCCGAGCGCCTCGCCGGGGCCGCGCAGCTCATCGCCGGTGCACAGCACCGAGACCCTCGGCTTGATCGCCACCGTCACTTCACCGGCTCCGGCTGCGACGACCGCACCGAGCTCAGCCGCCCGCAGGGTCGTGCCCGCCGGGACGCTGGTCGTGCCGGCGCGCATATCCTCTCCGGCCTCGCGTACGTTCTCGCCCGGGGCGACGGCGGCCGTCGTCGCGATCTGACCGTTCCCCGGTACGACGTCCTCCTGGCGGATCACCGCCTCGGCGCCGGCGGGGATTGCACCGCCAGTGGAGATCCGGATCGCCTCGCCGTCGCCAACGAGGCGCGGCGACGGCGCGCCCGCGCGCGACTCGCCGATCACGTTCAGCGTCCGCGCCGCGGGACCGGCCTTGAGCGCGTACCCGTCCATCGCCGAGCACGCGAAAGGTGGAACGTCGCCGGTTGCGCGCACATCGCGCGCGAGCACGCGATCCAGCGCATCACCGATCGGGACGCGCTCCTCGCCCAGTCGCGGCGTCGCGAGCAGCACGCACGCTCGCGCCTGCGCGATTGTGATCGGCGTGTTGGGCATTGCGCACATTGTTCCGTGCCCGGCCAGCGGGTCGCTCGGAGGTTTCCCCAGGGCTCGCGAGTGGTGCGCCGCGGCGCTCGGTCTCAGCCTCGCGGGCCGGCGGTCGTGCAAGCCGGCGCTCGGGCTCTGTGTCGCGACCGCCCGCGGTGCTACAAACAGCGCCCATGCAGCCTGGGCCGCCACGGCCGCGCCGAGCGAGACCGGTGGCCGACGCCCCGATCGATCAGCTGCTGCCGCGCGTCGCGGATCTCGCGAAGGGCTGGCTGCTCGCACTCCTCGAACAGGCGCCGCTCGACGACGCGCCGACGATCCTCACCGGCGGCTTGGTGCAGCATGGACCGGGGATCTGCGACGCGATCCTTCGGGCGCTGGCGGACGATCGCGACCTGACCCGGGTAACGGTCGGCGGCGCGCTGGAGGGGCTCGTCTCACGAGTCGGTGAGCTCGCGGGCGCGACCGGCGCGGAGGCGACCTCGTGCGCTGTCGACGCGCTCCACGCCGTGATCTGGAGCGCGCTGCGCGACGAGCTTCCGCGGCCCGATCCCGATCAGATCTCCGAACTCGCTGAGCGGCTCGGGCTCGTGATCGGGCTGGTGCGCGGCGCGGCGCTGCGGCGCTGCAGCGGGACGCCGCCGGCGGGAGTGCCGTCGGTGGGCGACGCGCCCTGGGTGCCGGTGCTCGAAAACGAGATCTCGCGTGCGGAGCGCCTCGACGCGCCCTTGTCGCTGCTGCTCGCGGAGCTCGACGAGGTCGATCGCATCGTCGCGGTCGAGCAGCCGGGCGAGGCCGCTACGAGCTTCGGCCGGTTCGCCGACGCGCTTCGGAGCGTCGTCCGTCGCCGGGACATCCTCGCGTGCGAGACCGAGGGCCGCGCGTGGATCATCGCTCCGGACACCGACAGGGCCGGGGCAGTGGCGCTCGGGGCGCGGATCGCAAGCGCCGTGCGGGCCGCCGAGCCTTGGCGGGGCGCGCCGATGACCGCCAGCATCGGGATCGCCATGATCGGCGAGGACGGTCGCGACAGCTCGAGCCTGATCGAGGCTGCGGAGGTATCGAAGCTCGCCGCCTTGGCGCGCGGGATCGCCGTCGCGCGCGCGGACGGCGCGGAGGGCACCGAGGCCGGGGAGGCCACGAACACCGGGAACGCCGCGAAAGCCGCCGCCGAGCGTGAGGCGGCTGAGCCGAGTCCGGGTGAGCCTCCGCGCGGACCGGGGCCGACGCTCGTGGGCTGACCGCGTTCCGACCGTGCGCACGGCCGGCGCGGGGAATCGTTGCGACTTGCGACTCCGGGGGCGTCGGCGGCTATGGCGCCGACGGAAGCGACACGGCGTCGATCGTCTCGGTCCCAGGCATCCCGAGCGCGCGCCCGGTCGCCTCCGTGAGGTCCCAGCTGGCTCCGTTCGCGTACGGGCCGCGGTCGATCACCGGCACCACGATCGTGCGACCCCCGTAGTAGAGCGAGACCAGCATCCCGCACGGGAGGGTGCGGTTCGCGACGCCGAGCGTGCTCGGCCGTAGGACCTCGCCGCAAGCGGTGGTGTTCCCGTACAGGCCGGGGCCGTACAGCGTGGCGATCGCCGGCAGGTAGACGATCGTCGTCACCGTCGGCGACGCAGACGCGGCGCCCGCTTGGCCGGCTCCCTCGACGACGGCGCGGATTTGAAAACGACCGATGTGGTTCGCGCGCCAGGCGACGGTGAACGACCCTTTCGACCCCGCCTTGGCGTGCGCGGTCGGCGCCCAGGTCCAACCGGTCTGCCGCCCGAGGCGCTCGATCTCGACCACCGCCCCGGCGTCGGTCGCCGGGACTCTGCCCGTGAACTGCATCTGGTTGGTCAGCACTCCGGTCACGGGACTCGCGACCGTGATTCCGTTGCCGGTGGCGCTGACCGTGCCTTTGCCCGACTGCACCTTGTCGATCGCGCTGCTCGGCGACGGGGAGGGCGGCGACGGAGCGGCGGGCGGTGGCGAAGCGGCGGGC
>Ga0187766_10000566_pt1 | contig 20727 bp, 18 predicted proteins | sample 0216_QUI02_MP05__4_FD_132971 | JGI IMG/M metagenome (GOLD analysis project Ga0187766, IMG submission 132971) | Tropical peat soil microbial communities from peatlands in Department of Meta, Colombia - 0216_QUI02_MP05_20_MG | ecosystem: Environmental > Terrestrial > Soil > Wetlands > Peat ... | reverse complement strand
CCGCGCACGGTCACCCGCGTGTCCACCGCGTCCCGCGTGGTGCCCGGCTCGGGACTCACCACCACGCGCTCCTCCCCCAGGAGACGGTTGAGGAGAGACGACTTGCCCACGTTGGGGCGGCCCACGATGGCCACCGTCGTCCCGGGCTCGGGGCGCGCGGCCTCCGCGCCGAGGGGGATCAGGGCCGCGATGTGGTCCAGCAGGTCGTCCACCCCGCGCCCCGACTCCGCGGCCACGGGCACGGCGGGATCGATCCCCAGGGAGGCGAAGTCGGCGGCCAGCGGCTCGGCCTGCGCCGTGTCCACCTTGTTCACGGCCAGGACCAGGGGGGCCTTGGCCCGCCGACGCAGCAGGCGGGCCACCTCGGCGTCCGCCGGGGTGAGCCCCTCCAGGGCGTCCACCACGAGGACCACCACGTCGCACCCCACCAGGGCGGCGCACGCCTGGACCTTGATCTGGGCCAGCAGGCCCGTCTCGGCCCCCGGGTCCAGCCCGCCCGTGTCCACCACGGTGAACCGGCGGCCCAGCCATTCGCACTCGCCGGTGATCCGGTCCCGCGTGACGCCCGGCCGGTCGTCCACGATGGCCCGGCGGCCCCCCACCATTCGGTTGAACAGGGTGGACTTCCCCACGTTCGGGCGTCCGATGATGGCGATCACGGGCGGTTGGGTCACCATCCCGTCCCCTGCCCCCCACCCCCGTTGCCGAGGGCGGCGGCACCATCTCTCCCGTGGCCGCCGCGGACGGCGGCACCATCTCTCGCGTGGCCGCCCAGGACGGCGGCACCATCTTTCGCGTGGCCGCCCAGGACGGCGGCCACGAGGGCCGCCGCCGTGGGAGGGACCAGGCGCGCGCGGCCCGCCACGGCCGGGTCCGCGTTCAGGGCGGCGAGGGTGACGTCGTCCAGGAAGAGATCCGTCCCCCGCTTCGCCGCGATGGCCGGGATCAGGATGCTGTCCGCCCCGGCGGCCCGCTCCCGCGCGGTGGCCCCGATATCGCCCCCCGCCAGCAGCCCCGCGCACCCCACCGTGCCGCCGAAGTAGCGGTTCGGCACGGGCAGGAGGCCCACGCGGAGGCCGGCCACCTCGTTGAGTCGCTGCAGGGCCCGCCGGAGGACGGGCGCCGCCAGCGTGCCCGTGATCGCGAGCACGCGGCGCCGGCCCCCGGCCGGGAGGGCCGGCGGCAGCCTGCGGGCCAGGCGCGCGAAATCGTCGAGGAACTGACGGGAATTCCCCACCCCGTTGTCCAGTTGGGGGAAGCCTTCATAGGCGGGGGCGGCCGGGAACGGCCGGCCGGCCAACAGGTAGAACTCGTCCGAGGGGAAGGCGAACCGGGTCCCCAGGCGGCGCCGGTAGTCCCGCCGCCAGGCCGCGGCGCGGTCCAGGAGGGCGCGGGCATATGCGGCGTCCGGGGGCACGATGGCGGGCAGGCGGGCCCGGTGGGCGGTGAGCCCCACGGGCACCAGGGCCACCGTGCTCACCCAGGGATGGAACTTCTCCAGGTCGGCCAGGCTCCGTTCCAGATGCGCCCCATCGTTCAGCCCGGGGCACAGCACCACCTGGCAGTGCATGTGGATCCGCCCCGCGGCGAAGCACGCGATCTGCTCCAGGATATTGGGCGCGTGGGGGTTCCCCAGGAGGCGGTTGCGGAGGTCCCACTCGGTGGCGTGCACGGACACATAAAGCGGGCTCAGGCGCTCGGCCACGATCCGTTGGGCATCCGCCGGCGTGAGGTTGGTGAGGGTGGCGAAATTCCCGTGCAGGAAGGAGTGCCGGTAGTCGTCGTCCTTGAAGTTGAGCGCCCGGCGCGCCCCTCGCGGGTTCTGGTGGGCGAAGCAAAAGGCGCACCGATTGTTGCACGCCCGCATCCCCAGCGCAGGGACCTGCAGGCCCAGGTCCTCCGTCCAGGGCTTGGTCACGTGCGCGCTGCGCACCGCGCCGCTGCCGTCCCGCCAGGCGAGGTGCAGCTCCTCGCCGGCGGCGTGGAAGCGGTAGGCCAGCGCGTCCGGGACGGGGGCACCGTTGATGGTCAGGAGTCGGTCCCCGGCGCGGAGCCCGGCCCGCTCCCCGGGCGACCCGGCCCCCACCTCTTCGATTCGCAGTCCCGCGGTCTCAGTCGCCATTGCCTTTCGACCCGCGCCCGGGCCACCGGGGCCGGGTGGCGCTCGCCGGGTTCCGGGGGATCACGCCTCACCCAGGTGCCGGGCGCCCCGGATCACGTAGTCCAGGCCCGACAGAACCGTGGCGGCCGCCGTCAGGCCCAGCAACGGGAGGGGTGCCCGTCCCGCGATGGCCCCCCAGTGGACGTTGACGACCATGGTGTACAGAAGCGTGGAGAGTTGAAGCACCGTCGTCCCCTTGCCCAGGAGCGTGGGCGGGATCTTGACCTTGCCGGCGAACATGAACAGCACCATGCTGCCGCCGATCAAAAAGAGATCGCGGCTCAGGACGATGATGGTGAGCCAGCGCGGGATCGCCTCCAGGATGGTGAAGCTGATGAACCCGGCGGTGACGAGCAGCTTGTCCGCCAGCGGGTCCAGCACCATCCCCAGGTCCGATTTCTGGCCCCACGATCGGGCGATGAACCCATCCAGCGCATCGGTGAGGGCGGCCAGGGCGAAGATGGCCAGGGCGACCCCCACATACCGGTACAACAGGAAGATGGTGAAGAAGGGTGTGATGAGGATGCGGAGGATGCTGAACCAGTTCGGGAGCGTCAGCATTCCCGCATCCAACCCCAGCGACCGCCGACCCGCGGCCAAATCCCATGGGGCGTCGCCGCCTTGGGGGCGCCCTGCCCTTCCCGGAAAGCGCCCGAAGGGCCACCGGACTGGGTCATCGGTTCGCCGGCCATTGGGCTTCCCGCGCCGGGCCCCGGGCCTTGACCCCCACGGCCCGGTCCAGGGCCCGGGCGATGGCCTTGAGCAGGTCCGGAAGCCCGAGGCCGGTCTTCGCCGAGAGGGCCACCTTCGCCTCTCCCTCGGCCCAGGGGGGCGGGGCCGGCAGCCGGTCCACCTTATTGTAGGCCTCGATGCGCGGCACGCGCGCCAGCCCCAGCTCGGCCAACACCCCCTCCACGGCCTCCATCTGCTGCGCCATGGCCGGGTGGCTCACGTCCACCACGTGCACCAGCAGGTCGGCCGCCGCCACCTCCTCCAGGGTCGCCTTGAAGGCCGCCACCAGCTGATGCGGCAGCTTGCGGATGAAGCCCACCGTGTCGGAGAGGAGCACCATCCGGCCGTCCGGCAGTCCCAGGCGCCGGATCGTGGGGTCCAGGGTGGCGAAGAGCTGATCCGCCTCGTACACGCCGGCCCGGGTGAGCGCGTTCAACAGCGAGGACTTGCCGGCGTTCGTGTATCCCACCAGCGCCACCACGGCCAGCGGGACCTTCTGGCGGGGGCGGCGCAGCACGGCCCGGTGGCGCCGGACCCGTTCCAGGTCCCCGCGGATCTTGGTCAGGCGACGGCGGATCACCCGCCGGTCCGATTCGAGCTGCGTCTCGCCGGGCCCCCGGGTGCCGATCCCGCCGCCCAGGCGCTCCAGGTGGGCCCATCCCCCCACCAGGCGGGGCAGCATGTAGTCGAGCTGGGCCAGCTCTACCTGGAGCTTGGCCTCCCGCGTCCGGGCGCGCTGGGCGAAGATGTCCAGGATGAGCCCCGTGCGGTCCACCACCTTGCGTTGGAGCAGGTCCTCCAGGTTGCGCTGCTGCGAGCCGGAAAGCTCCTCGTCGAAGATCACCACATCCACCCCGGCCAGCCCGGCCGCCAGCTCCTCGGCCTTCCCCCGCCCGATGCAGGTGCGGGGGTCCGGGGCTTGGCGCTCCTGGAGGATCATCCCGTGCACCCGGGCGCCGGCGGAGCGGGCCAGTTGGGCCAGCTCCTCCAGGGCATCCTCCGCCTCCCAGCGCGGCTGGCGCGGCCGGCGGAGCCCCACCAAGAGCGCCGCCTCGCCCCCCGCGGCCCGGGTCCGCCTCTCCCCGTTGCTCAGGATGACATCCCCCTGCGGGCCTGGCGCGCCCGCGTGAAGGCCTGCAGGAGCCCCGCGCCGTCCCCCGCCGCGATCTGTGCCTCCAGGACCCCCAACACATGCCGGAAGCGGGCCAGCGACTTCAAGAGGGGCTCCCGATTCGCCAGGCAGATGTCCCGCCACATGATGGGATCGCTCTGCGCGATGCGCGTGAAGTCGCGGAGGCCGCCGGCGCTGAACCGGACCAGCGGTCCCTGATCCGCCTCCAGGTCCAGCAGCGCGGCCACCAGGGCATACGCCACCACATGGGGCAGGTGGCTCACGGCCGCGAAGACGCGATCGTGCTCGGCCGCGTCCATGGTCAGCACGCGACCTCCGGCGCCCGCCCAGAGGGCCCGCACGACCGTGGCGCAGGCCGGGTCGGTCCTGGGTTCCGGCGTGAGGACCACCAGGGCCCCGTCGAACAGGTCCGCATCGGCCGCGGCCGGGCCCGACTGCTCGCGCCCGGCGATGGGATGGCCGGGGACGAAACGCATCGGGTGCGGGAGCGCGGGGGCCACGGCGGCGAGCACCGCGCCCTTCACGCTGCCCACGTCCGTCACGACGGTCCCCTCGCTCAGGTGGGGCGCCACCGCGGCGGCCGCCTCCCCCATGGCACCCACGGGGACCGCCAGCACCACCAGGTCGGACCCGCGGGCCGCGCCGGGATCGGCGGAGGCCTCGTGGGCCAGGCCGCGCCGGGCCCCCTCGACCAGCGCGGCGGCGTCCCGGTCGATGACCACCACGTGCTCCGCCAGGCCCCGCGCCCGCGCCGCCAGGCACAGGCTCCCGCCGATCAGGCCGGCCCCCACGACGACCAGGCGGCGGACCAGGGGGGCGGGGACGGTCATGCGCCGGCGAGCATGGCCCCCAGGGCCGCGACGAACTGGCGATTCTCCGTGGGCGTGCCGATGGTGACGCGCAGGTGGGTGGGGAGGCCCGCACCGGCCACGGGCCGGACGATGACGCCCTTGCGGAGGAGGGCCTCGGCCGCCCCAGGTCCGTCCCGTCCCACGTCGACGAGGAGGAAGTTGGCCGCCGTGGGGACCACTTTCACCCCCAGGGCCTGGAGCTCGGCCGCGAGATAGCGCTTCCCCTCCTCGTTCACCCGGCGGCAGCGCTCCACATGCTCGTCGTCGTCCAAGGCGGCCAGGGCGGCCCGCTGGGCCAGGTCGTTGGTGTTGAAGGGCTGCCGCACGCGGTTCAGGACCTCGTTCATGGGCGGTGGGGTGATCCCGTAGCCGATGCGCAGGCCGGCCAGGCCGTAGATCTTGGAGAAGGTGCGCAGCACCAGTACCGGCCGCCCCTCCCGCACGTAGCGCACCGTGTCCGGCTGGAGGTCCGCCGGCAGGTATTCGTAGTAGGCGTCGTCGAAGACCACCAGGACGGCCTCCGGCACCCGCGCCATGAAGCGGGCGATGGCCTCGGGCGCCACGCAGGTGCCGGTGGGGTTGTTGGGGTTGGCCACGAAGATCATCTTCGTCCGCGGGCTCACGGCCGCGGCCATGGCCTCCAGGTCGTGGGTGTAGTCGCGCAGCGGGATGCGCACCTTGCGCGCCCCCGTGACCTGCACCACCATGTCGTAGACGACGAAGGCCGGGTGGGCGTAGATGGCCTCGTCCCCGGGGACCAGGAATACGCGGGCCACCAGCTCCAGCAGTTCGTTGGTCCCGTTCCCCAGGATGAAGTGATCCGGCGTCAAGTCGAACTTGCGGGCCAGGCGCTGCTTCAGGTAGTGGCCGCCCCCGTCCGGGTAGCGGTGGAGGCTCTTGAGGGCGGCCGCGATGGCATCCACCGCGCGCGGGGACGGCCCCAGCGGGTTCTCATTGGACGCGAGCTTGACGGCGTCCGGGATGCCCAGGTCGCGCTCCACCTCCTCCACGGGCTTGCCCGGGACGTAGGGCGAGAGCCCCTTCACGTACGGCGAGGCCAGGGCCTCCGGCTCGGGGGTCACGCGGCGTTCCCTCCGGCGCGGGGATAGGACCCCAGGCTCTTCACCAGCAGGCTCTCCCCCCGCAGGGCCTCCAGGGCCTGCTGGACCCGCGGGTCGGCGATGTTCCCCTCGATATCCAGGTAGAAGATGTACTCGCCCAGGCGGCGCTTCGACGGGCGCGATTCGATCTTGGTGAGGTTGATGGCGTGATCCGCGAAGGGCTTGAGCATCCGGTACAGGCCCCCCACCCGGTCGTGGATGGAGACCATGAGGGAGGTCTTGTCGTGCTCCGTGGGGGCGGCCGGCGTCCGCCCGATGACCAGGAAGCGGGTGAAGGAGCCGGCGTGGTCCTCGATGCGCCGGGCCACGAAGCTCAGGCCGTAGAGCGCGGCCGCCATCTCGGAGGCGATGGCGGCGGCCGAGGGGTCCTCGGCGGCCATCTCGGCGGCGGCCGCCGTGGAGGTCGCCTCCAGCACCGGGACGTGGGACAGGTGCTCCGCGATCCACCGGCGCGTCTGCGCGATGGCCTGCGGGTGCGAGTAGATCTTGGCGATGGCCCCCCGCTCGCCGCTCCGGGAGAGAAGGTTGTGTGAGACCTCCAGGAGGATCTCGCCGCAGATGGTCAATTCCGAGGCCGCGAACATGTCCAGCGTGTGGGTGACCACGCCCTCGGTGGAGCTCTCGATGGGCACCACGCCGTAGTCGGCCCGGCCCTTCTCCACCTCGCCGAACACGTCCGCGATGGTGCGCGCCGGGATGTATTCGGCGGAGAGGCCGAACTGCTTCATGCAGGCCTGGTGCGTGAAGGTGGCCTTGGGGCCGAAGTAGGCCACCCGCAGGGGGTGCTCCAGCGAGAGGCAGGCGGAGATGATCTCCCGGTACACCGGGCGCAGGGCCGCCGTGGGGAACGGGCCGCGGTTGGCCGCGGCCAGGCGGGCGTGGATCTGCTCCTCGCGCTGCGGCGCGTGGAAGGCCAGCCGCTGCTCGGCCTTGGTCTTGCCGATCTCGATGACGAGGTCGGCCCGCCGGTTCAGCAGGTCGAGGATCTGGGTATCCAGCGCGTCGATCCGCCGGCGGAGGGCCGCGATCCGGTCCTCTGTCTCGCTCATACGCGCCGACTATAGCCGAGACAACCGCTGGAAGGCAAGGCGCCCTCCCCCCGCCGGAACGCTGCGGGTCCGCGCGCCCGCGCCGATCCTCCTCAGGTCTTCCGGCGGGCGCCATTCCCCCCGGGGAACCCCGGGCGGGCCGCGGCCGCGCGCGGCGGCCGGGGGCCGGGCCGCGGGGGACGGGCCGGCCCGCGCGGCCCGCGCGCCGGCCCGGCGGCCACCAACTCCCGGAGCGCCCGGACCTCCGCTTCGTTGAGAGGGCGGAAGGCTGCCCGCGGGAGGTCACCCAGGCGCAGCGGCCCCAGGGCCACGCGGAGGACCTTGAGCGCGGGGTGGCCGATGGCCTCGCAGAGCCGGCGGACGTGGTGGTGCCGCCCCTCGGTCACCACCACCTCGAGGGTCGCGTTCTTCTGGGCCACGCGAAGGCGCACGGCGCGCAGCGCGCGCAGCGGTTCGCCCCGCGAGCGGACCCCCGTCACGAGCCGCCCCAGGGCCTCCGGGGCGGGGACCCCCTTCACCTTCACCTCGTACACCTTGGGCACTGCGTAGCGCGGGTGGCTGAGTCGGAGCGCCAGGTGCCCGTCGTTGGTGAGGAGGAGCAATCCCTCGGTCCGGTAATCGAGGCGTCCCACGGGGTAGAGGCGGGGGAAGCCGGGGGGGAGGAGGTCCGTGACGAGGCGGCGGCCTTCGGGGTCTTTCAGGGTGGTCACGGTGCCGGCGGGCTTGTGGAGCATCAGGGTCAGCGTCCGCTGGGGCCGGATCGCCTTCCCATCCACGCGCACGCTATCGCGCTCCGAGACGACGGTGGTGCCCATCTCGCGGACCACCACGCCGTTGACCATCACGCGCCCGGCGCGGATCAACTCCTCGCATCCCCGGCGCGACCCGACGCCGGCGCGGGCGAGGAAGCGCTGGAGCCGTTCGGGGCCGGCGGGGTGCCCGGCCCCCGCCTCAGGCATCGGGGGACCGGCCCTCCCCGCGCGTGCGGGGCGCCGCCGCCAGGGGGCCGCCGCCCTCCCCCTCCGACGCGGGCTCGCCCTCGGCCGTCATCCCCTCGGCGCCCGCGGCCGCGCCGCCGGGGCCGGCCGCGGCCGCGTGGCGGGCCTCCCCCTCCGCCAGCAGTTCCTCGATCTCGCGCAGCGTGGGCAGGTCGGTGAGGTCCTTGAAGCCGAAGTGCTCCAGGAACGTGCGGGTGGTCCCGTACAGGATGGGACGGCCGGCCTCGGGCTTGCGCCCGACGATGCGGATCAGTTCGCGTTCCAGGAGCGTGCGCAGCACGCCGTCCGCCGACACGCCGCGCACCCCCTCGATCTCGGCCTTGGTCAGGGGCTGTCGGTACGCGATCACGGCCAGCGTCTCCAGGGCGGCCCGGCTGAGGCGGCCCGGTCGGACGCGGTTCAGCCGCTGCACCCAGGGGGCCAGGTCGGGCCGGGTGGTGAGGCGGAATCCGCCCGCCACCTCCTCCACCTGGAGGGCGGACCCCTCCGACCCGTACCGCCCGTTCAGGACCTGCACCATGGTCCGCACGTCGTCCCCGTCGCGGTCGCCGAAGATGCCGGACACCTGGTCGGGGGACAGCGGCTCATCGGCGACGAACAGGAGGGCCTCCAGGATCGCCAGGGCCTCCGCGTGTTCCATGTGCTCCCTCGCCGTTTCGCGTGCGGCGGGCGCCCAGCCGGCCGCTGCAAGCGCCGGCATTTCTCGCCCCGGCCTCGGCGGCAGCGCGTGGGCCGCGACCTCCGGCCCTGGGACGCCGCGCGCCGCCCAGCCCGCGGCGCCTCGCCTCCGCGCCTGTTTCGGCGACCCGCCCAAGAACGGAGTTTTCGGTATCGGGCTAGCCGGCGGGCGAGGCGGAAACCTCGCGCAGCGCGGCCTCCACCGCCTCGGGCGCCGGAGGCGCCAGCGCCCGGTAGATCAGGATCTCCCCGAAGGGCTCGGGCTGCCGCGCCGAGGCCAGCCCGCGGCGCAGGATCTCGAGCAGCGCGAGGAACGTCACGATGAGCTCGCCCCGCGTGCGCTGCCCCGCGAAGACGGACGCGAAGGCCAGGGGGCTCTGGGCGCTCAGGGCGTCCAAGATGCGGAGCAGGCGCTGCCCCACGTCCAGCGTCTCTCGCGTGATCTCCAGGACCGGCCCGCCCTCGGCCGATTGCAGGACCCGGCGGAACGCGGCCAGCAGATCGAAGAGGCTCAGGGTGAGGGGGCCCTCCACCTCGCCCACCAGGGGAGGGCCGCCCCGGGTGTAACGGAGGGCCTGCTCCGCCTCGCGGGAGGCCAGCTCCGCCGCCACCTCCTTGAACCGCTGGTACTCCAGGAGCCGATCCACCAGCTCCGTGCGCGGGTCCTCGGGGGGCTCTTCCCCTTCGGCCGCTTCCTCCGGGGGGAGGAGCATCCGAGACTTCAGGTGCACCAGCGTGGCGGCCATGACCAGGAATTCGCCGGCCACGGCCAGGTCCAGTTCCTCCATCATCCGGACATAGGCCAGATACTGCTCGGTGATGAGGGCGATGGGGATGTCCAGGAGATCCATCCGGTTTTCCCGGATGAGATGCAGCAGGAGGTCCAGCGGGCCCTCGAAGGTATCCAGCTTCACCTGGTACGTCACGGCCGTTCCCTCTCCCCCACCAGGATGTGCGGCGCGATCCGTTCGTAGCGTTTCGGCCCGATCCCGGGGACGCCCCGCAGCGCCTCGACGCGCGGGAAGGGGCCGACCGCCTGGCGGTGCTCTACGATGCGGGCCGCCAGGGCGGGCCCGATCCCGGGCAGCGCCGCCAGGTCGGCCGGAGCGGCCCGGTTGAGGTCCAGCCGCGCCGCGGGGAGGTTCTTTGGGGGTCGCCGCGGGCGGACGGTGCTCCCGCCGGCCCCCGCGGCGCCCGGCGCCTCGCGGGCCGGCGGCCGCAGGGCGGCCAGGTCCGGCCCGCCCCCGCGCAGGAGGGGGGCCGCTCCCCACCCCGCCAGGGCCACGGCCAGGAGCAGCGCCCCCCAGCCGCAGGGGACCGGCGGGGGGACACCGGTCCGGTCCAGCGGTCGATCCGTCACGGGGTCCTCCGGCGGCCGTCCGGTCCGGGATGGCGGCGCCCCGTCACTCCCGGTCCGAGGGCTGCGGGGCGCCCAGCCCGAACGCTTCGTGCAGCACGCGGACCGCCAACTCGGTGTACTTGGCCTCGATGACGCAGGAGATCTTGATCTCCGAGGTGCTGATCATCTGGAGGTTCACGTTCTCCCGGGCCAGGACCTCGAACATCCGGGCCGCCACCCCCGAGTGGGTCCGCATGCCGACCCCCACCACGGAGACCTTGGCGATCCGGTCGTCCCCGATCACGTCGGCGGCCCCCAGTTCGGGGGCCACCGACCGGGTGATCTCCAGGGCCCGGCGGAAGTCTCCCTTGGGGACCGTGAAAGAGATGTCGGTGTTCTTCCCGTCCGCGCTGCTGTTCTGCACGATCATGTCCACCACGATCCCCGCGTCGGCGATGGCGCCGAAGAGTCGCGCGGCGATCCCCGGCCGATCCGCCAGGCGGGTCACCGAAAGCTTGGCATCGTTCCGGCTGTAGGTGACCCCCGACACGACGACGCGCTCCATGCCGGGCTCCTCCGCCACCACCAGCGTCCCCTCCGAACGGTTGAAGCTGGAGCGGACGTGGATGGGCACCTGATAGTTCTTCCCGTATTCCACCGACCGGGTCTGGAGCACCTTGGCGCCCAGGCTGGCCAGTTCCAGCATCTCGTCGTACGTGATCCGGTCCAGCTTGCGGGCCCCGGGGACGATGTTCGGGTCCGCCGTGTACACCCCATCCACGTCGGTATAGATCTCGCACACGTCGGCCGTCAGGGCGGCGGCCAGGGCCACGGCCGTCAGGTCGGAGCCGCCGCGGCCCAGGGTCGTCACCTCGTCTTCGGCGTTCACCCCCTGGAAACCGGCCACGATCGCCACCGCCCCCTCGGCGAGGGCGCGCCGCACGCGCTCGGCCTCCACGCCCAGGATGCGCGCCCGGGTGTGGGCGCCGTCGGTCACGATGCCCACCTGTCCCCCCGTGAACGACCGGGCCGGGACCCCCTGGGCCTGGATGGCCAGGGAGAGGAGGCCGATGGAGACCTGCTCGCCGGTGGCCAGGATCACGTCCAGTTCGCGGGCGTCGGGGGCCTCGGTGACGCTCTGGGCGAGCCCCAGCAGCCGGTCCGTCTCGCCGGCCATGGCCGAGACCACCACCGCCACGTCGTTCCCCGCGCGGCGTGTTTCCACCACGCGGCGGGCCACGTTCTGGATGCGCGGCACGTCCCCCACCGAGGTGCCGCCGAACTTCTGGACGATCCTGGCCATAACGGTCGTTCCGGTGACCCCCGGCATCAGGCGGAAGGGCCCTGGGAGGCGGTCGCCACGCGCTGGCCGATCCGCGGCTCAGTGCCGCGCAAGAGGCGCCCGATGTTCTGGCGGTGGCGCCACACCAGGAGGAGCGCCAGGGCCACCGCCAGGGTCACGAAGGCCCCCCGTCCGTCCAGCCACCAGGCCAGGCCCGGCAGCAACGCCGCCGCCACCAGCGCGGCCAGCGAGGTGAACCGGAAGAGCGCCGCCGTGGCCAGCCACACGGCGGTGGACGCCGCGGCCACGGGCCAGGTGGCCACCGCCAGGGCCCCCAGCGTCGTGGCCACGCCCTTGCCGCCGCGGAACCTCAGCAGGGGGGTGTAGATGTGTCCCAGCACGGCCGCGGCCACCACCGCGGCCTGCCACTCGGGCGCGAGGCCGGCCCCGCGGGCCAGGGCCACCGGCAACGCCCCCTTCCCGATGTCCAGCAGGAGCGTGAGGAGGGCCGCGGACCGCCCCACCGAGCGGAGCAGGTTCGCCGCGCCGATGTTCCCGCTGCCCACCCGTCGCACGTCGATCCCGGAGGCCCGCCCGATGAGGAACCCGAAGGGGACCGCCCCCAGGACGAAGCCCGCCACGACGAACGCCGGCCCGCCCATGGGGCTACCCTTCCCGCCCCTGGAACGTCCTGGCCACAAACCGCCAGAAGTAGTCGAGGCCCGACCCCAGCGCCAGGACCAGGGCCACCGCCAGTGCCACCAGGCCCGCCGTGCGGACCAGCGGGGTCGCCCCCAGGATGAGCAGGGTCACCGCCACCACCTCGGCGGCCATCTTGGCCTTCCCGAACTCACTGGCCACGATGATCACGCCCTGGGCGGCGGCGATGGCCCGGAGGCCGGTGACGGCGATTTCGCGGCCCACGATGAGCACGACCATCCAGGCGGGCGCCTTTTCCACCTGCACCAGCGCGATCAGCGCGGCGGCGATGAGGAGCTTGTCCGCCACGGGGTCCAGGAGCTGCCCGAGAGTGCTCACCCGGTTGGTGGTCCGCGCGATGCGCCCGTCCAACCAATCGGTGAGGGCCGCCGCCAAGAACAGGCCGGCGGCGGCGTAGGTATAGGGGCCGCTCCTGGCGATGAGCAGCGCCATCAGGAACGGCGCCAGGACGATCCGCACCAGGCTGAGGGCGTTGGGGAGGTTCATGCGCGGTCGCCCGCTGGAGTCACGCCCGGAAGTCATTCGGACAGTCCGAGGTCTCGCACCACGTCCTTCACCAGCTGGAGGTCCACCTGCGGCTTGTGCTGCAGGAACCCTTCCAGCAGCACGTTGTCGCACACGGTGTTGATCAGGCGGGGGATCCCGCCGCTGGCCCGGTGGATCAGGTCGAGGACGGCGTCGCCGAAGAGGTCTCCGGTGGAACCGGCCACCTTCAACCGGTGCCGCACGTAGGCCACGGTGGTCTCCGGCGTCAAGGAGCGCAGGCGGCAGGTCAGGGCCACGCGCTGGGCCAGGGCCTTATCCGTGGCCAGGTTCGTCTCCAGCTCGGGCAGCCCGAAGAGGATGAAGGTGATGAGCTTGCTTCCAGGCACCTCCAGGTTCAAGAAGCCCCGCAGTTCCTCCAGGACGGCCCGCTGCTGGAGCATGTTGGCCTCGTCGATGAGGACCACGGCCTTCTTGCCGCTCTGGTGGATCTCCAGCAGCCGCTCGTAGACCTGGGAGACGAGGCCCACCTTGTCCTCCGGGGGCTCCGATACCCCCATCTGGAGCGCGATCTTCCGGAGGAACCATTCGGGGGTGATGGCCGAATGGATGATCACCAGGAGGGCGGGCTCGTACCGTTCCTCCTCCAGGCCCTCCAGGAGGCGCCGGGCCAGCGTGGTCTTCCCCGTCCCCACGTCCCCCACCAGCACGGCCAGCCCCTTCATGGTGTTGATGGCGTAGGTGATGCGTGTGATGGCCTCGGCATGCTGTGGCATTTCGAAGTAAAAGCGGGGGTCGGGCGTATTGGAGAAGGGCTGCTCCCGCAGGTTGTAGAACTGCTCGTAGCTCATCGCCTACCCCACCGCCTGGGCCTCGCGATCACCGGCACCTCCTCTCCTCTCGCGCGGGCCCCACGCCGCGCGTTGCCACCCGGACCTCCAGTTGCCCCCATGGGTCGGGGAGGTGGGTCATGGCCGGCGAGGGCCCAAGCGCCCCGGGCCCGGTGCCGGGCCCGGGAGGCCGTGGAGAACGTCTCCCCTGCAGGCGGAAGGGCGACCGTTGGGGCGCCGGCGCGGCGGGCATCGGGCCCCGCCGCCAGGCCGACGGCACGCGCACCACAAGGAAAGGACCGCAGGGGAGCGGCCCCGCGCGGCCCGATCCCGCCCGCCCGAATCCGTTAGACGAAAGAGATCTTGTCCCGCCGGGGACGCGCCGGCTTCGGGGCGGGCGCGGCAGGCGGCGCATCCTGGACCTGGCCGGCAGCCGCCCGGGGGGGCATCACGGGCCCGCTCCCCTCGGCGCTGGGGGGCGCAACCCGCGCGGGCGGGGGCGCTGAGGCCGCCCTCTTCGCGGGGTTACGCAGCCGGTCTTGCAGGAGGGCCACGCGTCCCGCCGTGTCCCGGAACGACGGGACTTGCGCCACCAGGGTCTCTAGGACTTCCAGCGCCCGGTCGTCCTGCCCGGCGGCCTCGTAGGCGGTGGCCAGGTCGTACCGAAGCGCCTGATATTCCTCTGGCGTGTGGCCCGGCAGGGCCAGCGCGCGGGTCAGTTCCCCGATGGCCTGCTCGGCTTGGCCCTTGCGCAGGAAGCACAGGGCGATGAGGCCGCTGCAGGTGAGGCGCCGCATCGGATCCTTGGCGGCCAGCCGGAATTCCTCGACGGCCTCGTCGTAGAGGTCCATGTCCTTGTAGGCGAGGCCCAGGTTGTAGTGCGTCTCGTAGTCGTCTGCGTCCAGGTTCTCGCGGACCCCCCGCTGAAACTCGCCCAGCAAGGCATCGAGCAGGGCCGCCCCCTCGGCCGGGACGTTCAACTCCTTCTGGATCTCCGCGCCGAGATCCACGAAGCTTCCGGCCGCCCGCGCGTCCGTGGGCGGGGCGACGCGGAAGATCGGGATCTCCTCGGCGGGGCCGATGCGCCGCGGCCCGGCCGGCGGGGCCGGCGGCGCCACGGCGGCCGGCCTGGAGGCCCCTGCCTCCGGGGGGGCCGCCGGCGTGGGCGGGAGGGAAGCCGGCGCCTCCTGGCCCGACGCCGCGGCCGGCGCGGGCGGCGGCGCCACGGCGGCCGGGGCACCGGACGGCGCGAGCGCCAGGCCGGCCAGCTCCACGTCGGGTTCCGGCGGCTTGGCCGCTTCGTCCGCCGGGTGCAGCGCAAGATCCGAGCCGAGGGAGGGTTCGAGCAGAGAGGGGCCGGAGGGGGATGTGTCCCCCGCCGGAGGTACGGTGCCGGCGATCACCTCCAGCAGACTCTCGGAGGACGCCGCCTCCGCCGGGCCCTCCTCCGCCGCGGCACCCGGGCCGAGCGCGGCCAGCCCGGCCAGCGCCACCGCGTTCTCCGGCTCTCGCTCCAGGATGCGGCGGTACACCGCGGTGGCCTCGGCCAGCATCCCCTGGGCCCGGAAGAATTCCGCCTCTTCCAGTTCCTCCTCCGTCCCACCCAGACTCAGCGTCAGGGCGGGTTCGACCTCCGGGGCGGCCTCATCCAGGTCGAGGCGCACGGCCGGCTCCGAACCCGACGCCGGAGGTTCTCCGAGGCCCAGATGGAGCGCGTCCTCCGCCTGCGGGGCCGCGGGGGCTTCCAGGCCCTCCTCTTCGCCCAATCGGAGGAGGCTCGAGAGATCCAGCGCTCCCCCCTCCTCGGCGTCGTCCGCAGGCCCGGTCACGGCAGCGCCCTCTTGCGGAGAAAGACCCTCCAAGCCGGTCCAGCTTTCTGGCTCGCCGTCCGCCTGGAGCTTCTCCCCTTCGGGGGCGACCGCCGGGGTCTGGATCCCCGCCGCGCGTGGCGCCGGCGGAGCCAATGTCACCGCCGCGCTCGCGGGCGGCGCGCCCGCCGCCTTCAGCGGAGGGGGTGGCGCCGGGGCGACGGACGGGCCCGCGGGCGCCCCTTCGCGCAGGCCGCGGAGCCGCGCCTGGATCTCCCGGTTCTCCGGGTCCACCCGCTGCAGGGCCAAGAGTTCCTGGATCGCGGGATCCCTCTGCGCCCGTCCCGCCAGGGCGTCCGCCAAGGCAACCCCTTCGGTCACCGCCTCCGGCACGCGGCCCTCATCCAGGAACAACTTCCGCAGCCGGGCGCGGGCGGCAAGATTCTGCGGCAGGTCGGCCAGCGTCTCCCGCAGGCGCTCGACCGCCTTCTCCACGAGGCCGTATTTCAGATAGACGTCGGCCTCGGCGAGCTGCTCCGCCACCTCGACCGCATCGCCGGCGACGTCCGCCCCGGCAGCCGCAGCCCCTCCGTCGTCCTCGAAGAGGCCGATGCCGGCCTCCCCCTCACCGAGGACCGCCGCGTCCTCCCCGGGGGCCTCCACGGATGCGGCGATGGGGATGACCCGCGGCGCGGGCTCGGCCTCCGCCGGAGTGACCGGCGGGGGCCCGGCGGCCCCGCGGGCGCCCTCCGGTGCCTTCGGGGCGCCACCCGCACGGGCGGCCTCCTGGAGGGCCGCGAGGCGGGCCGCGCACTGCGGATCGTCCGGCAACGCCTCCAGGATGCCCTGGTAGACGGCGGCCGCGGCGGCGGGCTCACCCCTGGCCTCATACACGCCGGCCAGGCGACGCTGGGCTTCCAAGCCCTCTTCCTCGCGGCCCTGGCCCTTGTGGATCTCGGCCAGCTTGGCCAGGGGAACGGCGGCCCGCGCGTCCTCCGCGCACACACCCTCGAGGAGCGACACGGCCTCGTCCTGCCGCCCCTCCTCCACCCACTGATCCGCCACGGCCGCGAATTGTGCATGCGCCTCGTCGGCGGACCCGCTTTCCAGGAGACAGCGGGCCAGCTCCTGGCGGGCCTCGGCGGCGCTGGGATCGGCCTCCACCGCCTGCCGCAACGCCTCCTGGGCCTGGGCGAGTGACCCCAGCTTCCGGTGGCACTGCCCCAACAGGAAGAGGGGGGCGGGGCTCCCGGGGGCCGCGACCACGGCCCGCGCCAGGGCGGTGGCCGCCTCAGCGTACGCCCCCGCCTCGAAGTGCATCTTGCCCAGGCCGAAGTGGGGCTCGAAGGCATCGGGCTTCACCCGGAGCGCCCGGGCGTAGAACTCGTGAGCCGCCTTGGCCTGGCCGGCCCGGGCCGCCCCCTGGCCTGCGGCCACGTAGTTCGCCACCGCCTTGTCCGGGAGCTTCTCCTTCTCGCACATCTCGGCAAGCTTGGCGGATGCGGAGAAGTTCGTCGGGTCCAGGTGGGCGATCTTCTCGAACACGTCCAGCGCCTTGGCGGTCTCCCCGGCCCGGGTGTAGTGCTCGGCCACCGTCATGTACTGGATCTTGGCCTCGCCGATGAGTCCCTGCTCCGCGTACAGGTCGGCGCAGGCCAGGTAGATCTGCATGTTCCGGGGGTCCAGGTTCAGGACCATCTTGTAGATGGCGATGGCCTTCACCGCGAGATTATCGGCCCGATAGAGGTCCCCCAGCTTCATGTAGGTGGCGATGGCTTCCTGCACCGCCCCCGTCTGGGCGTAGAGATCTCCCAGCTTCTTGTAGATGGTGAGGTCCTGCGGATCGGCCTTCAGAGCGGACTGGTACTCGGCGATCGCCTTGTCGAAGCGCCGCTGGCGGGTGAATTCCAGGGCCGCCTGGACTGCCTTGCGCTTGTCGACCGTTGCCACTCAGAGGCTCCCCAAAGCCTTTTTTCGGGCAGACTTCCACCGACTATATCATGTCAAGCTATCAGAGGCACCGGAGAGTGTCAAGGCGCCCCCAGGACCCTCCGCGGCGGCGTGCCGGGATTGCCGCCGCCCCATCCGCCTCGAGGCGTGCCGCCAGCGCCTCCTCCGTCGGATCCCACACTCCCTCGGCGAGGCGGACATCCAAGGCCACGGCGAAGCCCTCGGCCACGGCCGCCGCCAGCGCCCCCGGGTCCGGGGACCCGCCCAGGACTTCGACCAAGGATACCATGGTCGCCTCCAGGAGCCGCAGCGCGCGCGCCGAATCGCCCGGCAGCAGGGAGGCCAATCGCCGGCGCTCGGCCGCGACGGGGATGGACCCGTGCTGAAGGATGGCCCGGCCGAAGCGCCGCTGCGCCGAGCCGACCAGCTTCCGCCCTCCCACCGTGATCTCATGGGACGAGATGGCCGCGAAGCATGGCACCCCGCCCCCCCCGTGCGACCCTCCCAGAGGCGCCCGAGGCCCCGCAACCTCGGCGGGCGCGCCCAGCCGGGCGAGGCCCGCCGCCACCGCCTCGTGGATCCGGCGGCAGCATGCCGCAACGTTCCCCTCTGCCCAGATCCCGCGGCGCGGGACGGCCACCGCGTAGGTCAGGTCCCTCCCGTGCAGGACGGCCCCCCCGCCGGTCGGCCGGCGGACCACGGCCAGGCCCGCGCGGGCGCAGGCCAGCAGGTCCAGTGCGGCCTCCGGGCGCTGCCCATATCCCAGGGACACAGCCCCAGGCTCCCACCGGTAGAGCCGGAGCGTGGGAGGGACGATGCCCTCCCCCACGGCCCAGGCCATGGCCGCGTCCCGGGCCATGTTCTCGGCCGGGCGGCCCGTCCCGCGGATGAGGCGCCACATTTCACCCATGGCTGCGTCCGCCGACAAGCCCCGTGCCTTGTGGAGGCTCGATATCTCACGGCGATGCGGTCACCGGCCCCCGCAGGGTCGACCAGACACCGGCGCCGCCCGGCCGAGGGATAGCCGGTGGCGTCGGCCCGGGCCGGCACGCAGCACATGACGTGCTGGGTTCCTACACCCCGGCCCGCCGCCGCGGCAGCGGAGACGCCGGGCCGAGGGCGCCAGCGCGCCGGCGGGCCTCTCTCAGCAGCCGGTCAGCCGCGGTCTCGGTCACGATGCCGGACCGTCACGTCCTGCCCTTCGCTGCGGATCCAGGCGGCCAGCCGCTCCACCACGTAGACCGACCGGTGGCGCCCCCCCGTGCAGCCGACCGCGATGGTCAGATAGGCCTTACCCTCCTGGGCGTGGAGCGGCAGGCAGAACGCCAGGAAGTCCTGGGCCCGGGCCAGGAACTGTCCCGTCAGCGGCTGGGCCTCGAGGAAGGCCACCACCGCCGGGTCCTGCCCGCTGAGATCCTTGAGGGCCGGATCGAACTGCGGGTTGGGCAGGAAACGGACGTCGAACATCAGGTCGGCGTCGAAGGGGAGGCCGTATTTGTACCCGAAGGAGACCAGCGAGAGGGCCGTCCGGGCGGCGCGATCCCGCTCCCGAAAGGCGGCGGTGAGCAGCTTGCGGAACTCGTGGATGGTGAACGGCGTCGTATCGATCACCTGGCCGGCCGTGGCCTTGATCCGGGCCAGGAGCTGGCGTTCGGCGCGGATGCCGTCCACCACCGAGCCGTGGGGGGCCAGGGGATGGGGGCGGCGGCTCTCGCTGAAGCGGCGGACCAGTGTCTCATCGGAGGCGTCCAGGAAGACCACCTCCGCCTGGTGGCCCTCCTGCCGCAGGGCCACCAACGTGTCGAACACTTGATCCAGGAAGGCCCCCTCCCGCACGTCGATGACCAGGCCCACGCGGTCGATCCGCTTCTCCGACTGGGCGCAGAGCTCGGCGAACTTCGGGATGAGGCTGGGGGGCAGGTTGTCCACGCAGAAGTAACCCAGGTCCTCCAGGCAGCGGATGGCCTGACTCTTCCCCGCGCCGGACATGCCCGTGACGATGACGAAGTCCAGCGGATCCCTCCTCCCGGGGCGCGCGGGCGGATCCGGAGGGGCCCGCGCGGCGGCTCAACCCTCGGGTTCGATCAAGCCGTAGGTCCCGTCCTGCCGCCGGTAGATCACGTTCACCTCCTCCGTCCGCGCGTTCCGGAACACGAAGAAGGTGTGCCCCAGCATCTCCATCTGGAGCACGGCGTCCTCCACGGCCAGGGGCTTGAGGGCGAAGCGCTTGACCCTCACCACCTGTGGCTCGGCGCCCGCCCCCTCCTCTTCCACAGCCACGCCGCCGGCCGCCTCCGCCGCCGCGGGCCCTCGCCCCCCCCGTCCCCCGTGGGCCACCAGCTTCTCCTTGTAGCGAAGGACCTGGCGCTCCAGCTTGTCGGCCACCCGATCGATGGAGGCATAGAGGTCCGGGGTGCTTTCTTCGGCCCGGAGGATCAGGTCCCGCACCGTGAGGGTGACCTCGGCCACCTGGCGGTACTTCTCTACGCTGAGGACCACATGGGCCGTCCCCAGCGCGTCAACGAAGCGGTGGAGCCGGGCCAGTTTGTTCTCGGCGTAGTTCCGCAGGGCCGGGGTGACCGCGATGTTCCGCCCGGTGACGGTGAGCTGCATGGGATGGACCCTCCCGCTGTGGAGACGGGGTTGTCGAAGTGGCGCGGCCCCGGCGCCGCCGGCCCTGCGGCCTCCCGGGCTCCCGCGAGGCGGTCGGGGCGGAGGCCGCCGGCGCACGGCGCCGGCGGGCGCGGGCACCGGTGGGAGGGGTCAGTACCGCTTCCGCCGGCTGGACGAGGGGATCTTGAGCTGGCTGCGGTACTTGGCCACGGTGCGGCGGGCGATATCGATGCTGTGCTGCACACGGAGGACCTCGACGATCTTCTGGTCGCTCAGGGGCTTCCCCGAGTCCTCCACGGTGAGGAGCTGGCGCACCAGTTCCTTCACCTTGAGGGAGGACGCCGTCTCGCTGCCGCTGGTCACCGGGACCCCCCGGTGGAAGAAGTACTTGAGCTCGAACAACCCCTGGGGCGTGTGGACGTATTTGTTGGTGGTGACCCGGCTGACGGTGGATTCGTGCATCCCGATGTCCTCCGCCACCTCTTTCAGCGTGAGGGGACGCAGGGCCATGATGCCCTTCTCCAAGAAGTCCCGCTGGAAGCGCACCAGGCTGTCCGTGACCTTGTAGAGGGTGCGCTGCCGCTGCTCGATGCTCCGGATGAGCCAGAGGCCGGACCGCATGCGGCTTTCCACGTAGTCCCGCACCTCCCGGGGGCTCCCGGACTTGGCCGCCAGGATCTGCCGGTAGTGGGGGCTCACCCGCAGGCGGGGCAGCCCCTCGTCGTTCAACACCACCACGAAGCGGCCGTCCACCTTGACAATGTAGACGTCGGGCGTGATGTAGCGCGGGTCCTCGGTCCCGAAGGTGCGGCCCGGCTTCGGCTCCAACGACCGGATCACCTCCACCGCCTCCTGGGCCTCCTGGACCGTGACCCCCAGGCGATCGGCCAGCCGGGTGAGGGGCCGGCCCTCCAGTTCCGCCAGGTGCTCGGCCACGATGGTCCGGGCCAGGGGATGCGGGTCCGCCAGGGCGTCGAGCT
>Ga0187766_10000563_pt1 | contig 20741 bp, 17 predicted proteins | sample 0216_QUI02_MP05__4_FD_132971 | JGI IMG/M metagenome (GOLD analysis project Ga0187766, IMG submission 132971) | Tropical peat soil microbial communities from peatlands in Department of Meta, Colombia - 0216_QUI02_MP05_20_MG | ecosystem: Environmental > Terrestrial > Soil > Wetlands > Peat ... | reverse complement strand
TCGAGAGACGGTTTTCGCAAGCACCATGACTCGTGATGTAGGCTACAAGTCGGCGCCGATAGATCCGAACTTCCTGTCCAAGCCCGACCAGTACCCCGTTACTGGCGAGCACAACGGCCACAAGATCAGGGCCCAGGGGATGGCAAGGATGGACGGGGAGGGGAAACCGTACCCGACGTCGAATGGCATCCACGGCACCCAGGTGGCCATCGACTGGGAGTCATGCGTAGCTGACGGAGTCTGCATGGACGTCTGCCCTGTTTTCGTGTTCGAATGGAACCTGAACCCAGGCCAGGCGGGAACAGGGAAGGACAAGGTCCTCGAACAGGGGTCGGAGGAGTGGAACCAGTACAGGAGCGATAAGTGTGAGCCAGTCCGGGAGATGGACTGCATCTTCTGCATGGCTTGTGAAACCAGCTGTCCAACATTGAGTATTAAGATAACCCAGCCCTAACTAGGTCATGGATTTCCTAAATCGGCTCTCTCACCCGCAGGGAGAATACGCTGCGACCATGGGTGGGTGCGTGTTCAGGTACTGAAGTTCCGCCTCTCGAACGAACGACTTCGAATCTGACCTCCGCCCTCAGTCTCACTAGTACTTCTGAGACCAAGTCTTCTCCTAGAGAGAAAACAACATCCCATATAGCAAACGGTTCTGGACACTTCGTCGAGTCAGCAAGCGTTTTATGGAGAAGGAATCGGGTGCCCACGAAGCCAAGCCATGGAAGAAGATGCGGACCTGAAGCTTCTCGAACGGCGGAAGCTCGAAGAGATGAGAAGGAGGCTGAAAGCAGCCGCACCTGCCCAGAAACAGGAGAAGACCGACAGGCAAGTGGTCGAGGGGGTGCTCTACGACAGGGGGGACGAGGTCCTCGACGCGGCCTACTCGTTCTACCCCAACGAGACCGAGAGGCTAGTGAAGGAACTGGCGGCAATGATAAGGGACGGCAGGCTCACGGAGAGGGTTGCGGGCGGAGAGCTGCTTTCCATCTTCAGGCAGCTGGGCCTGAGGTTCAGGCTCAAGACGTCAATCAAGGTCATGGACCAGGGGAAGCTGGTGGACCTCGGCGAGAAGCTTGCGAGGAAGAGCGAGGAATGACCGCGAGCAGGGACCCGGTGGTTACAGAGAAGGTGTTCGAGGCCCCCAAGGCGGCGAACCCAGTTCTCGTCTGCGGCCTCCCGGGGAGTGGCTATGTGGGGAAGCTGGCGGCGGACCATCTGGTGAGCGCATTCAAGCTCAGGAAGGTGGCCGAGTACACAAGCTCGACGTTCCCTCCGCAGGTCAGCGTCAAGGAGGACGGCACGGCGGACCCGCCGAGGGGGGAGCTGTTCTACGCCGCGGTGAAGAGGGGCAGGGGGCTGTTCGTGTTCACGGCCGACGCACAGCCCACCACCTCAGAGGGGGAGTACGAGCTGTCGGAGGCGGTGGTGAAGTTCGCAAAGAGGTGCGGGGTGAAGCAGGTGTACACCCTAGCAGCCTACATCACGGGGTCGTTCTCGAAGTCCCCGAAGGTCTACGGCTCGGGTACCTCGAAGGGGATGGTGGGGATGCTCGGCGACAACGGGGTCGTGCTGATGAAGGACGGGGGCATCAGCGGGATGAACGGCCTGCTCATAGGGGTGGCCGCCATAAGAGGGCTCGAAGGCGCCTGCCTTCTGGGAGAGACGTCGGGCTACGTGGTGGACGCCGGCGCCTCGAAGGCGGTCCTGGAACTCCTGTCCAAGGTCTTGGACATCTCCATCGACACTTCGAAGCTGGAGGCGAAGGCGGAAGAGACCAGCAAGGTGATCAGCCAGCTGCAGGCTATGGCGGACCAGGCCAGGGAGACCACACCGCAGCCATCGCGCGAGCAGCGCCCCGGCTACATAGGCTAGAACGGGTAGAACTTCGGGAAGGGGACGCTGAAGATGACCACGAAGATGAAGTCCAGGACGAGCAGGATCAGCCATGCCACGAAGACTATCCCTATGGCCCCTAGCCAGGAGGTGCGGAAGGAAGCCCGGAAGACTGCGAGCCATGCCACAAACCCGAGTATCAGAGCCAGGGCGTCGGCCGACGGGCCGATGACGGACCCGACGAAATAGGCCACTATCAGGAACACGATGGAGTAGGCGATCACCCCGCCCAGGGTTGCCCCCATCGCTTGGCCGAGGCCCGCGTTCCCTCCCTTGATCGCCTTCCCCGCGAAGTACACAGGGATGGATACGATGACCCACAGGATGACGAGACCTATCAGGTACACTGCGAGAGACAGGGGATCAGTCGGGAAGTTGAAGGAGACCGTTCAAACTCACCCCTTGATGTTCCCGATGGGCCTTAGGGCGACCACCTTCTTCGATATCCCAGCCCTGTCCATCGTCTCGACGACCTCGGAGATGTCCTTGTAGGCCATGCCCGCCTCCTCAGCCAGACCGTCCATGGTGGCGGCCTTCACGTATATCCCGCGGTCGAGCATCTTCCGCTGAAGTTCCGCGCCCCTGACCTCCCTCTTCGCCGCGGTCCGCGACATGGTCCTCCCGGAGCCGTGTGCGGTCGAGCCGAAGGTATCCTCCATGGCCTTCTGCGTCCCCACCAGAAGGTAGGATCCTGTTTCCATCGACCCGCCGATTATGACGGGCTGGCCTATCTTCCTGTAGGGCGCAGGGACATCGGGGTGACCGGGACCGAAGCTCCGCGTCGCGCCCTTCCTGTGCACCAAGACCTTTGCCTTGGTTCCATCGTATGTGTGCGTCTCTACCTTCGCAACGTTGTGGCAGACGTCGTAGATCAGGTGCATGTCGAGAGCTTCTGCGTCCCTGTGGAAGACCCTGGAGAAGGCTTCACGCACCTGGTTTACTATTATCTGGCGGTTGACGAAGGCAAAGTTAGCAGCGCAGACCATGGCGGAGTAGTAGTCCTGACCGTCCTTGGAACTGAACGGGAGGCAGGCGAGGTCTCTGTCCCTCACCTCGATGCCGAACCTCCTCATCCCAGACTCGAAGTTGCGCAGATAGTCGGTGCAGACCTGATGGCCGAAACCCCTGCTCCCGCAGTGTATCATCACCGTGACCTGGTCGTCGTGGACGATGCCAAACTCCTTTGCCAGGTCCCTGTCGAGGAACCTTTCGGGGTCGACCACCTGAATCTCGAGGTAATGGTTCCCCGAGCCGAGAGTACCGAACTGGCTGATCCCCCGGCTGATCGCCTGCCTGCTGACCTTGGAGATGTCCGCCCCCTTGATGAAGCCCCCTTCTTCGACGTGCTGGGGGTCGTCCTCCCAGGCAAGGTCATGCTCGGCGCACCACTTCACCCCGAGCGATGTGATGTCTCCCATCTGGGACTGGTTGAAGTTCTGGGACCCCTTGACACCGACCCCGGCGGGGACGAGGTTGAAGATCAAATCGACCAGTTCCCGTATTTTCGCTTTCACCTCAGGGAAGCGCAGGTTTGTCCTTATCAGACGCATCCCGCAATTCGAGACAACGATACCCTCCGAGATGAAGTTGTGGTTGGAATCGCCGATTGTAACATCGTAAACCGGACCCTCGTACGGAACAGATTCCACCGACTTGATCTTGTCGTAAACAAGGCCGCTCTCCCCGGCTTCGAACTCGTGAGCGAAGTCCTCCAGTTTTTGCGAAGCCCACATCCTCGCTCTACCTCTCGTCTGCCAAATCGAGTGGCGGATGAAGCTAGGGCCCGCGATATCGGAAGACAGAGACTCGATGATTTCCCCCGCTTTGACCCCAGCAACGTACATCGAGACCGCCTGCTGGCGGATGGAATCTCGCTCCCGACGGATCCTTTGGACCTGCGACAGGTAGCAGGAGGAGACGCTTGCCAACCTCTGCTTTTCGCGATTGTAGAGATAACCCACTTTGCCAAAGAACCTAATGAGGTTCTCTGTGTTCGAGAGGATTCCCACTCTGAAGCCTGTCGTGAGGCCATCGACACCCAGGTAGTCATAGCCCTCCACTCTCGCTGGGTTCGAGGCGTCGATTCCCAGGGATGAAAGCAGGGCTCGGAAGTCCTCGAGTAACCGTATTGCATTGTCGGCCAGGGTCACAAGTTTGCTCACGCCGAACACGGGCATTTGAAAATCGTAGCCGTTGGTGGTCCGTGGTCTCGACAGCTCCGCCCCGAAGTAAGCCCCAAGGAAGAGTTTCTTCTGCCAACACTCTGCCTTCATCAGCCATTCGGGAAGGCGATACACTTTGTTCGTCTTCTTCCCGTATGGAGCTCCGAGGGCGACCATCAAAACCGCGAGCGATGTCGACGAAGCGAAAAGGGAGTTTTCCTTGAAGTCGAATTCCGAAGGACCGTAGTAAGTTTCGATTTTGGCGTGGCGCTCTCGGTTGAAGGCGTGGGAGGCATAGCCAATCGATTCGAGATCCCGCTTGATGTCTCGCAGATCCTCCGCTCGGCCATAGAAACTAGCGTAATGACCCGTCTCGACCTCAGGAATCGTACCATCCCCGAAGATGAAGCCCAGAAGCTTGAGAATCTGTGGCATTCGAGAGTCATCCAGTCGCAAACTGTCGAGATGGCGCGCCCTGAGTTCGTTTAGTATCTGAATGCGCGCATTCCCTCTGTCGGTGATTCTCATCCGTCGCATCGCGGACTCTAATGACTCGAGGGTAACGACTTCCAATGGAATGGGCTTGGAGTACTCCATCCCATCGACCCCGCTTGTCAGTACCAAATCGTCAATCGAAACTTTGCCTGCAGGGACCATGCCCCTTCGAGTAAGGACCGGATGATCGGCGGTTACCAAGAGTGTCTTTCCGTTTCGCGTCATAATTCGCAAGATTGAACCGGATTCCAACCTCTGCTGCTTGGCGACAGCAGTCGTCGGAAACGCCAGATTCCGTGCCGAGTCGAAGGTGAGGAACCCCTGGGTGCTTGTGCTGACATCTGCGATTCGCTTACACACCCCGTTCTCGTCAGTGATTCGCGAATCAGGGTGAAGGCAATTCACGTCGAAGCCCACGCCGCCAGGTGAAATGATCCCTTTTTCGACGTCGAAGGCAGCGACCCCTCCAATAGGGAAGCCATACCCCCAGTGTGCGTCTGCCATGGCGTAGGCGTAGCGGACCAGTCCCGGGAGGCATGCCACGTTCGTGACCTGCTCTATCACCCCGGAGTCCATGCTTTCCAGGAGCTTCTTGGAGGCGTACAGGCGGGCAGGGACCTGCATACCCGGCTTGTAGGATGGGGGTATCTCCCAGGTGACCTCTGACACCTGCTTTATGGCCGGATTCGCTGGCAAGGAACTGGATTCGGCTGCTTTGGATTTACTTCTTTAAGCGTTTGGAGTCAGATGTCCAGGACGACTGTCGTCCTCCAGGCCTTCCCATCGTGCTTCACACCGAAGAGGTGCATCGTGACGGCCTTGACGTCGTTCCTCAGGCGGTGCCTTTCCCTGTCTATCAGCTCTCCCCTCGCGGTCGCCTCCAACGCGGTCCCTTCGGGGGAGACCCTGACCGTGAAGTCTCCAAACAGGAGAGAGTCGACGTCCTTCATGAAGATGAGTTCGGTCATGAAATCGTACAGCAGGCGGTCGAGGTTCTCAGAGCTCAGAGAAATCCTCCGCTCGGCTGTCCCCCGCAGCGTCTTCGGATCCACCATGATGTCGGTGATAGCCATCGCGCAGGTTTCGAAGAGCCCGTCTACGCTGTCCGACTCCGCCTCGAAGGCGATGTCTGCGAGCGCGACGTCAGGGAGGAATCTGAAGGGCATGGGGTTTGACCTAGGGGCTGGCGGGAATGATGGCGAGCTCCCTCCCTGCCTTCTCGAAGGTGCTTATCGCGAACTCGAGGTCTTCCTTCGTCAGGGCTGCGTTCATTATGGTCCTGATCCTGGCCTTCCCCTGGGCGACCATCGGATACACTATCGGAAGCGCCAGGACGCCCATCTCGTACAGCCTTGCGCTCAGCCGCTTGGCCTTGCCGCTCTCCCCAACCATCACGGGCGTGATGGGCGTGGTGCTCTTCCCTATGTCGAAGCCCAGGTCGGCCATGGCCTTCTTGAAGTAGCGGGTGTTCTCCCAGAGGGTCTGGACGTGCTGGGGCTCGTGTTCGAGGACGTCTATCGCGGCTATGCAGGCAGCCGCAACCGCTGGGGGATGAGACCCGCTGAGCGTCCACGTCCTCGACTTGTTGTAGGCGAAGTTGGCGAGGTCCCTGGAGCCCGAGACGTGGCCCCCGACGACCCCGAAGGCCTTCGAAAAGGTCCCCATCTCCACCTGGACCTTGTCCCTGGATAGCCTGAAGTGGGACACTATCCCTCTCCCGCCTTCGCCGAGGACCCCCTCGCCGTGGGCGTCGTCAACGTATACCATGGCGCCGTGCTCCCCGCCCAGAGACGCGATTCTGTCGAGGGGCGCGACATCGCCGTCCATGGAGAAGACCCCGTCGGTGATTATGAGGACCCTCCTGAACTGGGGAGAGGCGTTGTCCGCCTCGTCAAGGACCCGCGCCAGGTCATCGGCATCAGCGTGCCTGTAGACCCGCCTCTCTGCAGCCGAAAGTCGGACCCCGTCGATGATGCTTCCGTGGTTGAGCTCGTCGCTGATGATGAGGTCCCCCTTCCCCGCGAGCTGAGGAATCAGCCCCGCGTTGGCGGCGAACCCGGTCTGGTAGACCAGGGAGGCCTCAGCCTCCTTGAACTTCGCGAGCCGTCGCTCCAGCTCCATGTGCAGGTCCATTGTCCCGGCGATGGGCCGGACAGAACCCGAGCCGGCGCCGTGGGTGTCGATGGCGCGCTTGGCCGCCTCCTTGAGCTTCGGATGGTTGCTCAGCCCCAGGTAGTTGTTGGAGCAGAACATCAGGACCTTCTTGCCGTCGACGACGCACCATGGAGCGCTGGGGCCGCTCAGGACCCTGAGCTTCCAGTCGAGCTCCTGGCGGACGAGGTCGTCGTACTCCTGTTTGAGGAACGAAGTCGGGTCTCTCATCGGTATCGGTGGACGGACCCCGGCGTGGAGTTAAACGTCTTTTCCCCGGCGGAGAGGCGCCGTCGCAGCCTCGCGAGCATGTCGGTCACCATGCTCGGCATGTCGTACACCTCCTTCCACCCCCAGTCTCGGCGGGCGGGAGAGTCGTCGATCGACCTCGGCCAGGAGTCGGCTATCACCTGCCTCGAATCGGGGGAGTAGGTAACCCCGAACCCCGGGACGTGCTTCGCTATCTCGGCCGCGAGCTCTCCCGCGGAGAAGCTGACGGCGGCGATGTTGTAGCCCCTGTGCATCATCACCTTCCGAGGAGGAGCTTCCATTATCTCGATGGCGGCGCGGAGGGCGTCCGGCATGTACATCATCGGGAGGACGGTGTCTTCGCTCAGGAAGCAGGTGTAGCGCCCCGCCTGGATGGCGGAGTAGAAAATCTCCACAGCGTAGTCCGTTGTGCCCCCGCCAGGCTTCGCCTCGCTGCTGATGAGCCCGGGGTATCGGACGCTCCTGACGTCCAGGCCGTGCTTCAGGAAATAGTATTCGGAGAGCAGCTCCCCGGCGACCTTGGTCACTCCGTACATGGTCGTGGGGTTGAGGGGGGTTTCCTGGGGCGCTCCGACCTTCGGCGCGTCGGGACCAAATACGCCTATGGAGCTTGGCCAGAAGACCCTCTGGATGCCGTGGCGAACGGACGCGTCCAGGATGTTCTTGAGCCCGCCCATGTTGATGTCCCAGGCCAGGTCGGGGTTCGCTTCGCCCACCGCGGAGAGTATGGCGGCAAGATGGTAGACCGTGTCGACCCTGTGCGCCTTGAGGGCCCGCTCGACCGAGGAGAGGTGCATCACGTCCAGCTGCTCGAGGACGCCCGGTACGACCTGGGAGCGCGTGACGGCCTTGTCGGTGGCTACGACGTTGCCTTCACCATACTTTTTCCTCAGGGCGACAACGAGTTCGGAGCCTATCTGCCCTGCGGCTCCGGTCACAAGAATCCTGGGAGACAACGTGTACGGCCGCGCAATCTCTGGATAAAACGTTGATGCCCTAGGATAGGATCTTCATCGTTATCGTCGAAACCACGCCGGGCTTGGACCTCAGGTTGTCGGCGATTATGCCCTTCACGGTCGCGTCGTCGGGCCCCTCCACCATCACCAGTAGGTCATAGAGGCCGTACAGCTGGAAGACGGACTTGATCCCAGCCATCCCCCGGAGGGATGTGATGCTTGCTTCTTCGGTGCCCGGGCTCAGGTTCACTAGGACTATTGCTCTTTCCATTCCGGTGCGTGTTCAACGGAGGGGCTTGGATTAAAGATTATGCTCTCTTTGCATTCCGCGCGGCACGGCTCTCACCCGAACGAACTGCTTAGTGCCAGAATGACCGCTCGGCGGCCCGCTTAGTCTGCCGCTGAACCTGGGGAAAGGGATCTGTGGAATATGGTCGGTCAAGCCGGATTTGAATAAATGGTTTTGGCGAGGCAAAAGGATTGAGTGATGCGGTTAGACGTTTATCTAATGCAAGTCTGATACATGATTATCTTTGACAGACCCGAAGGAGCCGGCCGTAATATGCCCTTACTGCGGGTCAAAGTTCGAGAATGGTGAACAACTCTCCAGACACACAGATCGAGTCCACAGTGGAAGCGGATTGCTCGAAGGCAGCAAGGGACAATTCTGACCAATCTGCTCTACCGATCGTTTGAGGGAGGTTATTGCGAGCCAAACCATTTCTGGAACAAAGTATCTCCTTTTCTTTCGAAACGATCTTGGTGTTAGGCAGATAACAGGTAGTCCGAACTTCAATGCTATGGGGTGGGGCAGAACGCTCCCACAATCTGCAGATGGGAAGTCGTGAGGGGATAGTAAGTCCCGTTCTGGAACAAGGCCCCATACCCCCAAAAGCAGAAGGATAGTGAAGCCGTTGAATTGTAGGACGGCGGATTCGACACCGCCACAATCGTTCTCGTCTGGTTCCCTTGGATATCAGTGGTTGTGACATAGGATTGGAAATTCGGGGGTGTGGCTTCTACTCTGAGGAGCGGAACAAACACGACAAAAGCCGCAGCAAGAGCCAAGATGATAAAGACCAAGGCCGCAATCAGATGCCACCTTCTTGATTTCTTGGGCGTCTCACGCTCTGTCGAATCAGGAGCGCTCATGCATCAGAGGGTAGCCTCATGGGGTGTAAAGTTCCACCTATGAACACGGCCAGAAGTTTTAGTACGCGTGGTCAGGATTGGCCGAGTCGACTAATGGCTTCGGAGAGCGGAAGGAGCTCCTCCTTGCCCGTTTTCATGTCCCTGAGGGTCACCGAATCCGATTTGGCCTCCTTCTCCCCAGCAATTACGGTCCACGCGGCCCCCAGCCGGCTCGCATCCTCCATCTGCCTCGACAGCGCCTTCGCTCCCAGGGATGCCTCGCAGGATACACCAGCCTCTCTCAGGGCCTTCTGCACCTTCAGCGCGTAGGAAGAAACGGACGTGCCTGCCACGGCGATGTAGACCTCAGGAGCAAGGGCACCTCCCGACTCCCCGAGTGACATGGCGGTCCGCTCTATCCCACCGGCTGCGCCTGTGGCCGACAGGTCCGGCCTCCCGAAGATCTTCGGAAGCGCGTCATACCTCCCGCCCCCGAAGAGGGAACCCAGCCTCGGATTCTTGGCATCTGCCGCCTCGAAGACGATGCCAGTGTAGTAGTCTATCCCCCTGACAATGCTCATGTTGTACTCGACGTTTTTCAGCCCTCTGGAGTCGAGGTTGTCCGCGAGTGTTCTGAGCTCGCCGACGGACTCCAGCTTCAGCTCGGATGCCTTAGCCATGACCTCGTCTGGGGTGCCGCGCAGGCGGCCGAAGGCGAGCACCTCGTCCAGCTGCTTTGCCTCGAAGCCCTTCGCGGCGTATTCGGAGCGCAGCTCCTCGGCGGTCTTCTTCTCCACCTTGTCAAGAGCGCGCATCAGCTCGACTATCCTTTCCTGGTCGTGGATCCCGATGCGCTTCCTGACGTAGTCTTCCACCACGCGTCTGTCCCCTATTTTCACCGTGAAATCCGGGAGCCCGGACCTGCGGAGTATCGCCGCACTGGCGTCGATAACCTCGGCGTCTGCCCCGACCGACGGCGGCCCGAACACCTCCAGATCCCACTGGTGAGACCACCTGTAGCGGCCGTACTGCGGCTCGTCGTAACGCCAGATCCCGCCGGTGGCAGCGAGCTTCACCGGGAGTCTCAGGTCCTTCCGGGAGCAGACGTAGCGGGTGATGCCCACGGTCAGGTCGAAGCGGAGGCCCAGGTCCCTTCCCCCCTTGTCCCTGAACGAATAGATCTCCTTGTCGACGTCCTCCCCGCTCTTGGCCCTCAGGGTGTTGAGGTGCTCCAGCGAGGCGGGCTCCATCACCCTGAAGTTGTAGAGCCTCGATACTTCCTCGAAGGCGCGGCGCACGCGGTCCTGTCGGGCATAGCGCTCCGGCTCGATGTCGTCCACGCCTCTGGGTAGGGACAAATCCAAGTCAATCCGCCCTCTTCTTGAGAGACGAGAGCTGTGCAAGCATAGCAGTAAGCTGGAGCTCTGGCTGGGACCCCTGGACCAGCCTGAAGTCGTACTCGGCCAGGATCGATATCGCCTTCGCCATGTCCGTGACCTTCATGGAACTCAGGGCCTCGTTGGCGAACCTCAGGAAATCCCGCTCGGGGATGCCGTACACCCTGGTGAGTTCGACCATCTTTGTCCTGGCTCCTTCGAAGTCGCCGCCTATCGCTGTGCCGACTATCTCGGCCACGCGGGCCTTGACGCTCGAGCCCGAAACCGACTTCACGGAATCCAGGGTCAGCTCTCCGGATGCGGAAGCCGCCTGCATGAGGTTGATTGCCTGTCTCAGGTCCCCCTGGGTCGCCTCGAAGATGGCCCCAAACACCCCGTCCCCGGCGTGCTTCAGTTTCTCCCTCCTTGCTATCGACTTCAGTTGTTCGGTAACCGATGCCTCGCCATACCTCTGGAACCTGAATATGGCGCACCTGCTCTGAAGGGGCTCGATGATTCCAGACGAATAGTTGCATATCAGAATGAACCTGGTGTGCGCGGCGTTTTCCTCCATTATCCGCCGGAGGGCGGTCTGCGCGTCCGACGTGGTCTCGTCAGCCTCGTCGAGCAGCACCACCCTAAAGGGGACTCCTTCCACCCTGTCGGCGAAGCGGGCGAACGTCTTGATCCTCTGGCGGACAGTCTCGATGCCGCGTTCATCGCTGGCGTTCAAGGAGAGCGTGTAATCGCGCCAGTGCTCTCCGAGAATCTGCCTTGCCAAGATCAAGGCCGTGGTGGTTTTTCCCGAGCCCGGGGGGCCCGCGAAGAGGAGGTGGGGGAGCTGCTCCTTCTTCTGGAGTAGGGACTCGAGCCTGTCCTTTATGGCGGCCTGGTCGACCATGTCGGAGAGCTTCGAGGGTCTGTACTTCTCCACCCACATGAGGTCCTCTACCGGCAAGCCGACCCCCTCGCCGAGGCTGTTCGATGCTGCAACTTCTGGACTGCGTCGACTGTGGTTCTTATTTATCCGTTGGTCGTTTGATGGCCGATTAGGCCTCGGCCGGCTTCATCCCGAGGTACATCCGCGCGAGCTCCTGGTGAGAGAGAAGCTCCTTCGCGGTGCCGACGAAGGCGTTCCTTCCGCTCACGAGGAGGTACGCCTTGTCCCCCATCTCGAGAGCCCTCTTCGCGTTCTGCTCAACGAGCAGGACGGTGAGCCCCAGATCCTTGGCAACCGTCTCCACGGTCTTGAGCACCTGAGTCGCCAGCTTGGGTGAGAGATTAGCGGTTGGCTCGTCGAACATGATGACAGAAGGGTTCCGGAGGAGCGCCATTGACATGGCAACCATCTGCCTCTCCCCCCCGCTCAGATTCTGCACCTTTGTCTTCATGTACTTGTCGACCTGGGGGAACATCTCGAGGACGCCCCGCAGCCTCTGCTCGTAATCGTTTGGCGGAACTGTATACCCGGCCATCCTGATGTTCTCGGCGACCGTGAGCTGGACGAAGACGCTCTCGGTCTGAGGGAGGTAGGCCAGTCCCATGCGCGCTATTTCGTGAGGGGGGAGATGGGAGATAGGCTTCCCGTCGAGCAGGACGTTCCCCTGGTAGAGGGTGGTTATGCCGGCGATGGTCTTCAGGAGGGTGCTTTTTCCCGAGCCGTTCGGGCCGACTATCACCGTCACCTCCTTCGGTTCAGCGGTGAGCGAGACTTCGGACAGGATGTGAAGGTTGCCGTACCCCGAGGAGACCCCTTCTACCTTGAGCAAGTCAGGTCCCCAGGTAGGCTTCGATGAGCCTCGGGTCAGTCATCACCAGCTCTGGCTTGCCCGCCGCGATGAGCTTGCCATATGCCATGGCAACAACCGTGTCGATGTACTGCAGGGCTATGTCCAGCCGGTGCTCTATTATGAAGAAGGTTATCCCAAGATCTCGGCGGAGACTCACCAGTCTGCCGAATATTTCGTGAGCCAGCCTCGGGTTAACGCCAGAAATCGGCTCGTCGAGCAGCACGACCTTCGCCCCACCCATGAGACCGCGTGCGATCTCAAGGAGTTTCATCTGCCCACCGCTGAGGCTCTCGGCTGGCTTGTCCCACACCTCGTAGAGCCCGACCACGTTCAGGGTCTTGAAGGCGAGCTCCGCAGCCTCCTTCTCCTGCTTGATCCAGGACCTCTTGATTACCGATCTGAGGAAGCCCTCGCCCGGGTTGCCTTTGACGGCTGACATCGCATTCTCCAAGACCGTAAGCTTCCAGAAAAGATTAGGAATCTGGAATGTCCTAGCGACCCCCAGCCTGTAAATCTGATGGGGCTGAAGCCTCGTGATGTCCTTCCCTTGGAAGATGACCTTGCCCGAGTCGGCCCGGTAGAATCCTGCCATGGTGTTGATCAGGGTCGTCTTCCCCGAGCCATTGGGGCCAATCAGAATCGTGAGAGATTTCTCTTCGACGCTGACGGACACATCGTCCACCGCGCGAAGACTGCCGAAGAACTTTGAGACGTTCTGAACTTCTATTGCCGCAGGCAAGTCAGTTCAAAAAGGTTAGGGGGGGGTGGGACCCCTCTTACGGAATTCCCTGTGGTTTGACTGACCAGACGATGGTGTTGCTGGCTTGGTCCCAGGATCCGCAGACAATCCATTTCGCGGAGCCGGAGGCCGAACCCGGAACGATGCAGAAGAACTCGTAGGACGCATAGAGCCTGTCGCCCGCTGAGTTGAGGAGAGTGACTCCAGTCGAGCCCATGAAGCCTGCTGCTACTGACGGCAGCACCTGCTGGATGCAGGCGCCGTTCTGAGTTGCTGTGTAGTGGGCGGAAGGCGCGCAGTAGAGGAGCGACAGAGCAGCGAGCCACAAGTCGTCGTAGGTTCCGAGTGTGTAACCAGTGCAGAGAGTGCTGCGCGCGGCCAGCTGCCTTGCGCAGATCGACTGGGTGAGCGAGCTGCTTGTGAATCCTGGGTAGCTCGCGACAAGCCTGGTCTGGACTGTGGTCGAAGAGTAGGTGGAGTTGACGATGGGCGCCTCGTTGCCCTCACCGTCGACTCCGAACCAAGGTAGTGGTGTGTTGAGGAGGCTAGCATAGTTCTGGGCCGCCTGCGTCGCCATTAGGCCGAACTCGTCGAACATGACGAAGTATAGCGCCACGTGGGACGCACCGTACTTGCCAACGGCTGCGTTGTACGCGTCGTTGACCTGGCCGAGTACGGGGACGAAGTTGCTAGTGGTGGTGTCGTAGGGTATCTGTGCCTCCACGTGACCGCCGATTGCCTCGAAGTTTGTCGCCGTCGAGTTGGCGAGGCCTGCGCCGTAGCCGTCGTTCCTATAGAGGATTACGACGTCCTGGACGCCAGACTGCTTGAACTCTGCAGAATCAGCCCTTCCCTGGAAGGCATCGGACGGCGGGGTCCTGAACAGGTAGTCACCTGGGAGTGCGATTGCGGGGTTGGTCGAAGACGGGCTGATCATCACGATTTGGTGGCTGTTGGCAAACGGAAGCATGGCTCCAGCGGTTCCACTGTTGAGAGGCCCGACTGTTACGTGAATGCCGGCAGTGTAGAAGGAGTTCATGATGGTCGCGGTCAGCGTGTTATCCTCCTTGTAGTCCTGGAGGTTCTGCTGGAAGGTCACGTGGCACAGCTCGTTCAGCTGAGTGCACATGGTCTTAGCCCACGCGTTGATGTCTGAAATTGCGAAGTTGGAGACAGCCTGGTCGTCGAGACCCTGACCTGAGAGGCCGTCGGATAGGTCTTGAAGGTCGCCAATGGTGAATGTTCCGCTCAGGTTTCCAGCCGCCTCTGCCGCGCCCAGCAGCATCGTGTTGTTGATGCCGCCCAAGCACGTCACGCAAGCGGCACCCTGGGCAGTGGTTGTTACCGTTGTCGTGCTTCCTCCGACTGTGACTGTTGTCGCGCTCCCTCCGACCGTCGTCGTAGAGACCGACGTCGTCGTCTGCGTTGCGGTGGTTGTAGTGGTAGATGAAGAAACTAAGCCGTAGACTGCGCCTGCACCTATTATCAATCCCACGATAAATAGCACAGCTACGACCATTGTAGATGCACCCTTACGTCTCATATTTTCGAAGCACGGGTAAAGGGAGGAAACTATTTAACAGTTGAATAGCCTCCGAACAGGTACAGCGGATTGCTGGACCCAACAATTTCGAACGCCATAGTCTATGGGTGCCTGTACGGGATGATGTGCGTCGGCCTCACACTCACCTACATGACGACCAAGGTCCCGAACTTCGCACACTCGAACTTCGTGGTCGTTGCCATCTTTTCGGGCGCCAGCGCTTTCATATTCGGCGGGTTCGCGACTCCCTACCTGGGCCTGCCGGTGGCCGCACTGGCCGGGGGAGCCTCGGCCGTGCTCCTCTACCTCCTCGTCCTGAAACCACTCACGAGGAGGGGTGCCAATCTGGTCGTCCTTATGATAGCGACACTTGCGGCGGGCATAGTCTTCGATTCAGCGGTCGCAGCGACCTTCTTCACCTACCTGGAGAGCACCTACGCACGGTTCCTCTCCAACAAGGGCTATTATCTCTACAACCTCAACCAGCTCCCGGACTTCTACGTTTACGGGGTGAAGGGTATACTGATAGTCGCACCGATTGCGCTCATTCTGATGACCCTGGCCATCACCCTGCTTCTTCGGACGAGGTTCGGGGTCGCCATGAGGGCGGCGATAGAGAATCCAAACCTTGCGCGAATACTTGGAATTGACGTGGAGAAGGTTTACCTCGTGTCCTGGTTCATAGCGGGCATCCTGGCAGGCATAGGGGGCGGACTTTACTCGATCCAGTCTCCCTCGCCCCCGACCACGTCGTCAAACATCATCGTTGACATCTTCTCAGGGGTGGTGCTCGGGGGGATTTCGAGCATCTACGGCGGGATCATAGGTGGGTTCATAGTGGGATTCAGCGAGACGTTTGTGATCAGGCAACTGACCGTTTTCGCTGACAACTACTGGGGGTTCGCTGCTGGTTCACAGGTGGCTGCGTTCCAGAAAGGCATCCCACTGGCAATCATGATTATCACGCTCCTGGTGATTCCAAAAGGCTTGACCTCTGTCAACTGGCGCAAACTGCTGAGGCTGGGCTAGCCATGGTTGACCTGGGCACCCTATCGTTTGCCGTGTCGGCGCTCACCCTCCCTGCCGAGATGTTCTGCTTCTTCCTGGTTGTGAGCCTGACCGTTAACCTGGAGTTCGGGTACGCCGGAGTCCCCAACTTCGGGAAGGTTCTCTTCATTTCCATAGGTGCGTTCGTCGCCGGCTCCTTCGCCTACAGACTAATGGTCTATTTGCTGAACCTCAAGGGGGACATCTTCGGGCTTCAGAATCTTTTCATTACGGAGATTAACAGCAAGCTCGCGGCAGAGCCCTTCCTCGCGGTGGAGCTCTTCCTCTTCATGGTCGTGGTGGCGGCGGCGTTGGGAGGCTTCTTCGGCTTCCTTGCTTCCTACCCGGCCATCAGGCTCAGGGAGGACTACCTCGGGATGCTCCTCCTCGCCGCCGGGGAGTTCTTCCTTATCTTCAGCCAAGCCTATCTCCCCTTCCTTGGTGGCGCGGAGGGTGTTAACGCACCCGCGCCTGTGTTCTACCTAGGTACCATCGTAGGCCAACCTGACCTGGTCGTACTCGGGGTCCTTGCCACAGCGGCGATACTCATCTACATCTATGCCGAGAGGGTGGGCAGGTCTCCACTGGGCCGGACGCTCCGCGCGTTGAGGGACAACGAGGTCGCGTCCGAAGCGGTGGGGAAGGACGTCGTTGCGCTCAGGCGCAACGTTCTGATTGTCAGCTCGGCCATCGCCGGCATCGCTGGCGTGATGTGGATCTCCTTCCAGCCCCTGATGACGCCGGGAACCACCCCCGAGGCCACTTTCAACAGGCTCACAGACACCTTCATCCCCTTCGTCATAGTGATTCTGGGAGGGGCTGCCAACAACAGGGGGGTGCTGCTTGGGACCTTCGTGTACCTCCTCATCTACAACGCGTTCAGCCAGGGGGTGACAGCCATGGGACCGTCGGTGCAAAACGCCCTTTCTCTCGTAGGCATCGACAACCTCAAGCTGATGCTTATAGGCGGGCTGCTGATCGTAATCCTGATCAGGAGGCCGCAGGGGCTGATACCTGAGAAGCCGACGCTGACCATGTCCCGGGCCAAGCTGAAGGAGATGGCCGGGGCTTCGACGGCCAAGCCACAGGAAAAGGAAGAGCATCAGAAGACACCGTCCTAGGCTTCAAGACTTATTATCGAGCTGTCGGGTATCGGCTTTCCCAAAATGTCAGAGGTGAGCCCGCAGGTGAAAGAGCTGCTGGACAGAAGGGAGAGGGAGTACCTGCTCGGGACTGCCAGGGCCAGGATGCGGTCGTCCCTGGAGAACCTGGACGTGGGGGACTTCCACATCGAGAAGGTTTCGGAGGGGGAGACGATCGACCTCCCCAGATGGGTGGCTGACGAGCTCGTCGCCCAGGGGATGGCCGAATCCGCCGACACGCCGTTCGAGGGAGAGGTGTTCAGTGCGCTGAGCAGGGAGAAGATGATGGGGCCGCTGCAGCTCTCGAAGCTTCCCCCCGATTTCTACGTGAGGATGAGGAGGAGGCTCGGATCGTCAGGCGGAGGAGCCGCCGAGGGGAGGGCCAGAAAGGAAGACTTCGAGCGCCTGAGGGCCGTCTGCTACGACTTGGTCGGGATCAGGCTGAGCAAGCTGCTGGCCCTATCAAGTGCTTCCACGTCAGTTTCCTCGTTGGCCGACAAGCTCACCCCGGAGGAGTCGGCCTTCTTCGCGATTTCCCAGTCGCTTTCAAAAGAATGGAAGGCGGGTCTGCTCGGAGGGGGAAAGTAGCCTGGCCACCCTGGCGAGCGGGAAGCTATCGGAGCAGTTCGAAGACTTCCTGAAGTCCGTGACGGACAGGAACGGGAACCCTGTCTACAGGTCGAAGATTTCGCAGCTCATATCCAACGAGGGCAAGTCCCTGGTCGTGGACTTCGGCGACCTGCTGAGGTACAACAGCGACCTGGGGAACAGGGTGCTGCTGGAGCCCGACTCATCCCTCGCCTCCTTCAGAATAGCGGCCTTCGAGACCATGAGGAGCGAGAACGCGCTCTACGCCGACAGGGTGAAGCGAGAGCTGACAGTGAGGCTGCGGAGCCTCACCGACCTGGTGCCCCTGCGGAAGGTGGACACCTCGTACATCGACCGCATGATCGCCATCTCCGGCATGGTCGTGAGGACGTCCGAGCTGAGGCCACTTATGACGGAGGCGGCCTGGACCTGCCCGAGCGGGCATCTGACCTATGAGGCGCAGGACGAACTCGCGCTCAAGCGCCCGCCAAAGTGCGAGCTCTGCGGCGAGGTGAGGAACTTCGAGCTCGACAGGAGGCACAGCAGGTTCATCGACTTCCAGGTGGTGAGGGTCCAGGAGCTCCCCGAGGAGCTGCCTCCGGGCCAGCTCCCCCAGTTCTTCGATGTCAACGTGGAAGGTGACATCGTGAACACCGCCAGGCCGGGGGACAGGGTGGTCATCACTGGGGTGGTGAGGGCGGTCCCCGACTATTCGGTCGGGCAGGTGAAGACCCGGCTCTTCAAGTCCCAGATCGACTGCAACCACGTCGAGGTCAAGGGGAAGGAGCCGGAGCAGGTCCAGGTCAGCAAAGAAGATGAGGAGCTGATAAGGAAGATTGCGGATTCCCCGGACGCCTACGACAGGCTGGTCAGTTCCATCGCGCCCGTGATCATCGGGCACCAGCCTGAGAAGGAGGCCATCCTCCTGCTGCTCGTAGGAGGGAGCACGACGGTGCTTCCGGACGGGACCAAGCTCAGGGGAGACATAAACGCATTATTCGTGGGAGATCCTGGAACCGGGAAGAGCGAGATGCTGAAGTTCGCTTCCCAGGTGGCTCCGCGGGGCCTCTATGCCAGCGGGAGGGGCGCGTCTGCGGCGGGGCTCACCGCGGCGGTCATCAGGGAGAAGAACGTCTTCATGCTCGAAGCCGGGGTCGTCGTGCTGGCGGACCTGGGGGTCGGGGTCATAGACGAGTTCGAGAAGATGAAACCCGAGGACAGGACTGCGCTCCATGAGGCCATGGAGCAGAACACCGTGACCGTCGCGAAGGGAGGAATCTACGCCACGCTGAACGCCAGGACGGCGATACTGGCGGCCTGCAACCCAGTCCTCGGGAGGTACAACCCCTTCCAGAACATCACCGAGAACATAGGGACGCTGCCGCTCCCGCTCCTTTCCCGCTTCGACCTGATCTTCGTGTTCAGGGACCAGCCTACGCCCGCGGAGGACGAGAGGCTGGCAAGCCACATACTCGCCGTGCACTCGAAGAGGTCGTACGCCACACCGCCTCCGATAGAGTTCAGCCTGCTGAAGAAGTACCTGTCGTATGCGAAGAGGCAATCCCCGGAGCTTACAAAGGAGGCGATGGAGAGGATGAAGGACTTCTACCTTCAGCTGAGGAAGTCGGGCGGAGTCGAAGACTCCATCCCGCCGACCCCGAGGACCCTGGAGGCGCTCATCAGGCTCTCGACCGCGCGTGCGAAGGTCCTGCTCAGGGACACGGTCACGGAGGATGACGCCCTCGCCGCGATAGCTCTGATGAACAGGATGGTGGAGGACGTCTTGACAGACGCGACCTCAAAGAAGACGGACTTCGGCATCCAGTTCGGTAAGCCCGCGGGGGAGTCCAGGAACATGAGGGCCGCCCTCGAGATACTGAAGAACCTGGAGGGGGCGGAAAAGAAGCCGGTCGAGCGCAAGCAGCTCAAGGAGGAGCTCGTCAAGGCGAAGTTCTCCGACGAGGACGCGGAGAAGATGATACGGACCATGTTCAGGGAAGGGATGGTCTACGAATCTAAACCCGGGTTCCTCCGCAGGCTCGGCGGCTAGGCTGTCGGGGGCAGGCCGTTGAGGCTAGACGAGGTCGGCATCCCAGAGGAGCTGGTGCTGTTCTTCGAGGCGAAGGGGATCTCGGAGCTCTACCCGCCCCAGGAGCAGGCGGTGAGGGCAGGACTCCTCGAGGGGAGGAGCCTGGTGGTGGCCAGCCCCACAGCATCCGGAAAAACCCTGCTGGCGCTCCTGGCGGCGTACAGGAAAGCAAAGGAGCAGAGGAGGAAGGTCGTGTACCTGGCTCCCCTCAGGGCTCTGGCGTCGGAGAAGTACGCGGAGTTCTCAGAGCTGACACGCTTCGGGATAAACACGGTCATCTCCACCGGCGACTACGACTCAAGCGGCGAGCTTCTGGGGAGGGCCGACGTGATTGTGCTGACGAACGAGAGGTTCGACTCCGTGATGAGGCACAGGGTCTCCTGGATGGACTCGGTGGGGCTGTTCATCGCGGACGAGGTGCACCTGGCGGGGAACGACAACAGGGGACCGACCCTCGAGATGATACTGACGAAGGCGCTCCACCTTGGTCTGAACGCCCAGCTCCTCGCCCTCTCGGCGACCATAAGCAACGTGAAGACCCTGGCCGCGTGGCTGCACGCGACCCCGGTGGAGATTGACTGGCGTCCTGTCCCCCTCAGAGAAGGGGTCTACGACTACAGCAGGATCCTGTTCCTCGACGGACAGGAACGTCAGGTCCCGCGCTCCACCTACGGCCCGCCGATAGACGTGGCCATGGACACCGTGAAGGACGGCGGCCAGGCTCTCCTGTTCGCAAACACCAGGAGGAGGGCGGTCAGCCTCGCGACGAAGGCTGCGGAGCTGACCCAGAGGCAGCTGAGCCCGGAGGAGAAGAAGGCAGCCTCAGAGGCTTCCAGGCGCATACTGACGTCGGGTGAGGAGACCAGCCTGAGCAGGCTCCTGGCTGAACTCGTGGCAAAGGGATCAGCGTTCCACCATGCGGGGTTGGAGACGGAGCACAGGAGAATCGTTGAGGACTACTACCGAGCGAAAGCCATCAAGATTCTTGCGGCTACCCCCACTCTGGCTGCCGGAGTGAATATTCCCGCCCGGCGGGTCGTAATCGCTGACATGACGCGCTACGATGTGGAAAGGGGGGGGAACGCCGAGATATCCGTGCTCGAATACCGCCAGATGGCAGGCAGGGCGGGGAGGCCCCAGTATGACGACCATGGGGAGGCCGTGATCATACCTCCCCCGGCCGCCCCGTCACATGATTTCCTCGAACACTACGCCAAGGAGCCCCCTGAGCCCATCGAGTCGCGTCTCTCGGACGAGTCGGCGATGCGTTCCCACACCCTGGCCACGGTGGCGACCGGGAGCGGGATGTCGAAGGCGGACCTTGACAGCCTGTTCGGGAAGACGCTGCTGGCGATGCAGGTGGGGG
>Ga0187766_10000562_pt1 | contig 20744 bp, 17 predicted proteins | sample 0216_QUI02_MP05__4_FD_132971 | JGI IMG/M metagenome (GOLD analysis project Ga0187766, IMG submission 132971) | Tropical peat soil microbial communities from peatlands in Department of Meta, Colombia - 0216_QUI02_MP05_20_MG | ecosystem: Environmental > Terrestrial > Soil > Wetlands > Peat ... | reverse complement strand
CTCGTACAGCGCCCACGGCGTGCCGATGGTGCCGTTCTACATCTACTACTCGATGTTCGGCTACCAGCGCGTCGGGGACCTCGTGTGGGCGGCGGCCGACTCGCGCACGCGGGGCTTCATCCTCGGCGGCACCGCGGGCCGCACGACGCTCAACGGCGAGGGGCTCCAGCACGAGGACGGTCACAGCCACGTGCTGTTCTCGGTCGTGCCGAGCTGCCGGGCGTACGACCCGGCGTTCTCTTACGAGCTCGCGGTGATCACCCAGGACGGCCTGCGACGGATGGTCGAAGACCAGGAGGACGTCTTCTACTACCTGACGCTGATGAACGAGAACTACCGGCACCCGCCGATGCCCGAGGGCGCGCAGGACGGAATCCTGCGGGGCATGTACCTGCTGCGCGAGAGCCAGATGAGGAGGGGCAAGCGTGTTCAGCTGCTCGGCTCCGGAACGATCCTGAACGAGGTGCTGGCGGCCGCCGAGCTGCTCGAGTCCGACTTCAAGGTGCCCGCCGACGTGTGGAGCGTGACGTCGTTCACCGAGCTGCGGCGCGACGGGATCGAGGTCGAGCGGTGGAACATGCTGCACCCGCTCGAGGAGCAGCGCCGAGCGTATGTGACCGAGTCCCTGGCCGACCGCGGCCCTGTCGTCGCCTCGACCGACTACATCCGGACGTTCGCCGATCAGATTCGCCAGTGGGTTCCCGGTCCATATCGCGTGCTCGGGACCGACGGGTACGGCCGCAGCGACTACCGGCGCGCGCTGCGACGCTTCTTCGAGGTCGACCGGCACTACGTCGCGCTCGCGGCGCTCAAGCAGCTCGCAGACTCCGGGGCGGTCGACGCCGCCAAGGTCCGGGAGGCAATCGACCGGTACGGGATCGACCCCGACGCACCGATCCCGACGACCGTGTGACGGCCACCGATCCGAGCTCGACCGGCGCGCTTCAGAGGTGCTCGTGCGAGCGCCGCTGGGCGGCGCGGGCGCGTTCCGGCGTTCCGCGGAGGCTCGCCTGGCGCAGCGCGTCGGCGGCTGCGGGCAGCTCGCGCTCGAGGTCAAGCTCGACGGGCTGGCCATCCGGTCGGCGCTCTCGCCGGCGGCTTCGCCGCGCTGACGCCGATTCGGGGGCGACTCGCGGGCTGATACGAGGCACCGGCGCCGCCAGTGCTGCGGCCGATGTCAGGTTGGCCGCCCCTCCACCAGCAGCCGTTCGAGATCAGGGCGGCATCCGCCACAGCCGGTCGACGCGCGCGTGTGTTCGGCGACCTCTGCCACGGTCGTCAGTGCGCGGTCGCGGATCGCGTGGATGACCTCGCCGCGCGTGACGCTCTTGCAGTAGCAGACGTTGATCGACGGGTCTGCGTCGTCCGCCTGCGCGCTCGGTCCGCCGCCGGCGCCGAACCCGTCGAGGAGCTCGCCGGGCACCTGTTCGCCGTCGGTCAACAGGGTTCGCAGCTTTTGCGCGTCGCGCAGGTCGCCGAGCAGGATCGCGCCCGAGAGACGGCCGTCGGCGCCGACCAGCAGCCGGCGGTAGTGGCCGCGGCGGGTGTCGAGCGCGAGCAGTTCGTCGTCGCCATCCTGGTGTTGGACGCGCCCGCAGCAGAACAGGTCGATTCCGGCGACCTTGAGCGTCGTCGCGGGCGCGCTGCCGAGGAATGCGGCGGGCCGACCGGCGAGCGAGGCGCCGAGCGAGCGCGCAGGTTTGTCCCAGCAGCGGGCTCCAGAGGCCGTAGGTTCGTCCTCCGTGCTCGGCGCACTCGCCGACGGCGCGGATGCCCGGCCTGCTGGTGCGCAGTTCGTCGTCGACCATGATCCCCCGGCCGATCTCGAGTCCGGCCGCGGCCGCGAGGTCGACGTTGGGCCGGATGCCGGCGGCGATCACGACGAGGTCGGCTTCGATCGTCTCGTCGCCGGCGAGGCGGACCCGTTCGACGCGAGTGGCGCCCTCGATCGCTTCGGTGATCGCCGAGGTCCGTGTGTGGACGCGCAGCGCGCGCAGCGCGCAAGATAGCAGCGACGCCGCGGGCGGGTCGAGTTGCTGTTCCATCAGGTGCGTGGTGAGGTGCACGACCGTCGTTCGGATCCCGCGTTCCTGGAGCGCCCGGGCCGCTTCGAGGCCGAGCAGCCCGCCGCCGATCACGATGCCACGCTTTGCCTCGCGTGCGTCGGCGAGGATCGCGCGCGCTCTACCGCGCCGAGCGACTGACGCGCGGGCGCAGCGCCCGCGACCGAGCCACCGGCGCCGCTTTGGCGATCCTGGGCCACGCAGCCGCCCGGCCCGACGGGTTGCGATTGCTCGCCCGCATCTCCCTCGATCGCGGCACGGCCGCCACCGACCCCGTCGCCGCGACCGTGGCGCGCGTACCGGAACGGATCGCGGTCGCGCTGACCCGCGACCTCACGGCCGACGGCCTCGACGCGAGCCTCGCGCCTTCGCTCGCCCGCGCGATCTGGGGCGCCACGCTCGCCCTCGCCGCCACTCCCGGCGGGGAGCGCCGCCCAAGCCGCGAACGCCTCGCCGCGATCGCCGCCGCAGTCGTACCGCCGCGACCGGCGCCACCGCCGGAACAATGGCCGGCAGCGACCTGAACCCAGGCCGATCCCAGCCCCTTACCCCGGTGCGCTGATCGGCGGGTGAACGCCGGCGAGGAATCGCAGTCCACGGCGCAGCATCGCCGCGAACACGATCAGCCAGATCGCGACGCCCGCCCAGACCCACACGCGCGCGAAGTCGGTGATCGCGGTGGCGTGCGCCGCGGCGCCGACGACGAAGCTACAGGCGGCGTACATGCCGACGGGGAACACCGTCGACCACCGGCGCACGTCGTAGCCCAGCCGCGGCCGCAGCGCCTCGGCGACGAGCAGCGCAGGCAGCCATGCGATCGTGAGCACCCACAGGACGACCGAGGCGCTCTTCAGCGCTCCCGCGAGTCCGGTCAACTGGTGGAGGCTGTGGGCGGCCAGCGTGATCCGCCCCGCGGCGAGCGCCGAGATCGCCAGCGCGCCGCCGGTGATCCAATGGTCGCCGTGGCCGACGACGAGCTGGCGCAGGTCGAAGCGGGAGATCACGAACACGTACAACGCGAGGCCGAGCAGGAACGGCACCAGCGCCGCGTCGAGCAGCCAGTCGCTGCGTTCGCTCGCCGCGAGCGCGGCGGACAGGACCGCGAGCGATTCCGTCGAGACGGTCAGGATCAGCGAGACGCCGATCGTCGGCGTGACCCAGTTACGCAGCACCGGCGTGAGCAGCGCGAGCCAGAAGGCCGCCGCTACGACCAGCAGCGCGATCCCGGCCCAGCCCCAGCCGAGGATCGTCAAGCGGGTGCCGAGCACCGCGGTTCCGGCGACGCCGGTCAGTGCCGCCGGCGAGCGGGCCTCTCGTTGCACGCGTTTGCGATCGCGCACCGTGCCGACGGCGAGCAGCAGCCCGAGCGCGATCCAGACGGCCGCCGCAATCACCAGCAGGATCCGGGAGAGCGTCTCGCGGTGGTCGAGCGACAGGCCGATCGAGACGATCCCCGTGCCCATCACGACCGCGCCCGACGCCGGCGGAACAGCGATCAGGATGCGCCCGACCGCGTCCGTCATGGTCCCCGCCGGCATCAGCGGGTGGCGGCCTGGTAGCGGCGGCGGTAGAGGATGTACGGGCGCCCGAGGTACTGGAGCGGGATGCTCCAGGCGTGGACGAGCCGGGTGAACGGGAACGCCGCCCAGAACAGCCAGGCGATGATCGCGTGCAGCTGATAGACCAGCGGTGCGCGCGCGATGGCTGCGACGTTGGGTTGCAGGTAGAAGATCGAGCGCCACCACACGGCGATCGAGTCGCGGTAGTTGTACGCGGCGTGCGCGACCAGGTTCTCGACGAACGTCATGTAGCAGCCGAGCACGATCAACACGGTCAGCAGGGCGTAGGTGAACAGGTCGATCCGAGTGGTGGTGCGCCTGACACGGTCGCTGCTCGCCCGCCGGTAGACCAGCCCGATCAATCCGATCAGGGTGACGGCGCCGGCCACCGCTCCGGCGATCGCGGCAATCCAGCGGTAGGTGTGCTCGGTGATCCCGATCGCGTCGGTCCAGGCGTGGGGGATGCAGAGGCCGATCACGTGCCCGGCCACGGCCGCCAGCGCTCCGTAGTGGAACGCGGGACTCGCCCAGCCGAGCACGCTGCGGTCGAGCAGCTGGGTCGAGCGGCTCGTCCACGCGACCTGGTCATTGCGGTACCGCCACCAGTGCCCGACCACGAACACCGCGATCGCGACCTACGGGAGGATGATCCACAACAGGATTGTCCTGGTACTCGGAGTGGATCGACCACTTCGAGTGCGGGGTCAGGTAATTGAGCGTTAGCTCGCGGCGGCCCGAGCCCGCGGGCTGCGCGCCCTGGTTGCCGAACACCGCGCGGTGATGCAAGGGCGGGCGGAACACCGGGAGTCCCTCCCCGAGCTCGAGCACCCATTGATGGTCGAGGTAGAAGTGCATCCGGCCGGAGAGCGTGTGCCACGGTTTCTCGCGCTCGACGTTGATCGTGAACGGCGAGTACCGGCGCCCGTGCGCCTCGATCCCCGACCACTCGGGCGACGTGATCACGGTACGCGGCTGGACCCGCGCGTCGCCGAACGTGATCCGATCTCCTGCCCGGGTGCCGGACAGGTCGGTCAACTGCACGCCGGTGGCGCGTTCCAGCGAGCGGAACCCCTCGGTCGCGAGCCGGCCGTTGGTCGTTCCCGACAGCGCCAGGATCGCCTCGCAGGCGTGCTCGACTTGCGCGAGCGACGGACGCCCGTCGGCGGCACCGCCACGGACGGCGCCGTTCTTGCCGCGCAGTTCCGCGACCTCCTCGTCGGCGACCCAGCCCACCCCCTTGACCTGGGTGCCGAGCTGCTCGACCAGCGGTCCCAGCGCGCCCCACTTCGCCGCCACGCTCGGGTAGTCACGCTCGACCACGATCAGCTTCGGCATCGTCTTACCGGGGATCGGATCGCACTGACCTGCGCGCCAGTCCCGCACCTCGCCCAGCGGCTGCGCGAGTTCATCGGCGGTGTCGTGCAACAGCGGCGCCGCGACCACGTCCCTGCGCACCCCGAGGTGGCGCTCGGCCAGCTCCGAGAAGCGGGTCGCGATCCGGCGAAACGCCTCCCAATCGGTCCTCGCCTCCCACGGCGGCCGCACGGCCTCGTTGAACGCGTGCACGAACGGGTGCAGGTCCGTTGATGACAGATCGTGCTTCTCGTACCAAGTTGCTGCCGGCAAGACCACGTCGGAGAACAACGCGTTGCCGCTCATCCGGAAGTCGATCGTGGTCAACAGATCGAGCTTGCCGTCCGTGGCCTGATCTCGCCACACGATGTCGCGGGGTCGCAGCTCTGGTGGCGATTCCTCAGCACGCACCGCGCTCTCGGTCGTTCCCAGCAGGTGCTTGAGGAAGTACTCGTGCCCCTTACCAGACGATCCGAGCAGGTTAGCCCGCCACACGGTCATCACTTTCGGGTGATTCTGCGGCGCGTCGGGATCCTCGCACGCAAACCGCAGCTGCCCCGAGCGAAGCTGCTCGACCACGTGTTGCACAGGGTCGGTTCCGGCGCGCTGCGCCTCGTCGACGAGCTCGAGCGTCGAGCGGTCGAAGCTCGGATAGGACGGCAGCCACCCGAGCCGCGCGCCCAGGGCATTCAGATCCGCGGTCTGCATTCCGTCCAGCAGCCCTCGGGCGAGCGGTGAGGCAAGCTCCGCGGGCTGGTAGCGCTCGTAGCGCCACTGATCGGTCGCGAGGTAGAAGAACGGCGTGCCCGATTGCTGCCGCGGCGGGCGCACCCAATCGAGCGCGAACGCGACCGTCTGCCATCCCGCCAACGGCCGTACCTTCTCCTGCCCGACGTAGTGCGCCCAGCCGCCGCCACCCACACCCTCGCAGCCGCACAGCATCACCAGCGCCAGAAACGTGCGGTAGGTCTGATCGGAGTGAAACCAGTGGTTGGTTCCCGCGCCCATCGCGATCATCGACCGCCCCTCGGTGACCTCCGCGTTGCGCGCGAACTCACGTGCAACCCGCGCGACGAGGTGGCGATCCACGCCCGTGATCGGCTCTTGCCACGCGGGGGTGTACGGCGCCGGATCGTCGTAGGAAGCAGGCCAATTCCCGGGAAGATCGGCGCGCGCGACCCCGTAGTGCGCGAATGTCAGGTCCAGGACCGTGGTGACGAGCCCCCCCTTGAGCTTGATCGCCGGCACTCCGCGTCGGAGCGTCGAGCCCCGCTCGCCTTCGCCGATGTCGAATCGCGGCAAATCCACGGCGACATGGTCGGTGGCGCGTCCGAGCAGGCTCAGCGTCGGCGCGATGCCCTCCAACCGTAGATTCCAGCGACCCTTCTCGGAGGCGTAGCGGTGCCCGACCGACCCGTTCGGGACCGTCGGCTGGCCGGTGCGCTCGTCCAACACGACCGTCTTCCACTCCGCATGCTCGACCTCCTGACCGAGATCGGAGGCCCGCAACAACCCGTCCGGCACGTACGCGCCGTCGCGCTGACGGAGCTTCACCAGCAGCGGCAGATCGGTGAAGCGCTGCGCGTAATCGCGGAAGTAGGGCACCTCGCGCCGCACGTAGAACTCGGTCAGGATCACGTGCCCGAGCGCCATCGCGAGCGCGCCATCGGTCCCCGGCGCGGCCGCCAGCCAATCATCGGCGAACTTCGTGTGCTCCGCGTAGTCGGGCGAGACGACCACCACCTTCTGCCCGCGGTAGCGCGCCTCGACCATGAAATGCGCATCCGGCGTACGGGTCGTCGGAAGGTTCGTACCCCAGATCAGCAAGTAGCCCGCGTTCCACCAGTCCCCGGACTCGGGCACGTCCGTCTGGTCGCCGAACGACTGCGGCGAGGCCGGCGGCAGATCCGCGTACCAGTCGTAGAACGACAGCATCACGCCGCCGATCAGCGAGTAGAAACGTGACCCGGCCGCGTAGGAGGCCATCGACATCGCCGGGATCGGCGTGAACCCCACGCACCGATCAGGGCCATACCGCTTGACCGTGTGCACGTGGGCAGCCGCGATCAGCTCCACCACCTCCTCCCACGAGGCGCGGACGAACCCGCCCTTGCCCCGCTGCCGGCGGTACACCCGCGCCGTGTCAGGATCGGCCACGATCTCGGCCCACGCCTGCACCGGGTCGCCCAGGCGGGCGCGGGACTCCCGGAACATCTGCAACAGGCTGCCCCGCACGTACGGGTACTTGAGCCGCAGCGGCGAGTAGGTGTACCACGAGAACGACGCGCCGCGCGGGCACCCTCGCGGCTCGTACTCCGGCATCTCCGGGCCCGTCGCCAGGTAGTCGACCGCCTGCGTCTCCCAGGTGATCAGGCCGTCCTTCACGTACACGTTCCACGAACACGACCCGGTGCAATTGACTCCGTGCGTCGAGCGCACCACCTTGTCGTGCGCCCACCGCCCCCGGTACGAGCGCTCCCAAGCACGGTCCTTCGCCACCAGCTGGCTCCAGCCCTCGGCGTTCACCGGCCCGCGGCGGAAAAACCGATGGGCGTCCAGCAACGGACTGCGAGCCACCGCGGCAACATAGAATACGGAACCTACTTTTTCAAGGACAGACTGTAATAATTAGGCGGCAGCGACGAACCTTGGACGCCCGCGATCAACAGCCCCGACTCGCCACGGCGGGGTCGCCCGCCCGGCAACCCGCGAGCTTGGTTCCTGGGTGCCGATGAAACGCTCTGCGGCCCTGGCCTCGCTGTCGCGCGACCACCACACGGCGCTCGTCGTCGCGCGCGAGCTCTCGCGCGCCGGTCCCGAACACGCGGAGGTGGCGGCGAGCCGCTTCGTACGGTTCCTCGCAGTGCACGAGCTGGCGCACTTCGCACTCGAGGAGTCGGTCCTGCTGCCGGCGCTCCCCGACGAACCGCAGGCCCAGGTCTTCGCCGCGCGCGTGCACGAGGACCACGACTACCTTCGGGCGGCGCTGCGGCGCCTGCAAGACTCGCCGCAAGCCGCGAGCGTCGAGTTCCTGCATGCGCTCGGTGCGCGCCTCCGAACGCACGTGCAGATGGAAGAGCGCGAGCTGTTCCCGTACCTCGAGGACTCGCTTGATTCGGCCACGCTGGAACAGATCGGCGTCCGGCTGGCCCGCGGCCCCGGGGAGGAGCAGAATCGGACGGGCGACGAGCGAACCGATCTCTGCCGGGCGCTTGTCGAACAAGTAGCGGACGGGCTGATCTTCGCCGATCGCGAAGGACTGATCCAAGTCTGGAACGCGGGCGCGGAAGCCGTCTTCGGTTACGCGGCGAATGAGGTCGTCGGTCGACGCCTGGATGTGATCATCACCGAGCCTCTGCGCGCGGCCCATTGGGCCGCGTTCGACGAGGCAATCGAGACCGGGCAGACAAAGTCGGGCCGTGAGCCAAAGACCACCCGGTCGGTCCACAAGGACGGGAGAGACCTGTATCTCGACGTGAGCTTCGCGCTCGTCAAGGACCACGCAGGCGAGGTGCTGGGCGCCGTGGCAATGGCGCGCGACATCACCAATCGCTTCCGCGTGGACAGGGACGCGCGCCGGCGAATCGCCGAGCTGGAGCGGCAAGTCGAGGCGTTGTCGCCCGAGCGCTGACGGAGTACGGTCAGCTGCCAACTTGAGCACGTCCCGGAGTTGGGCCTCGACGCGGCTACTGGAGGACTCGTCCGACGATGTAGGCGCGCGGGACGGGCCCCCATACACGGCTGTCGTCGGATGCGCCGCGATTGTCGCCGAGGACGAAGTAGTCGCCACGCGGGATCGTGATCGGCGTCGGGAAGTTGCAGTCTGGACCCGCGCCGCACGCCGCGAACAACGCGATGCGAACAAGCCGCGAGTGGGGGATAGGTGGAGGAGGATCTTCCTCGGTGGCCCGAGGCCTGCGGCCCGGAGCTCGAGCTTCCGCGACGCTTCCCACTGCTCCCGCGTCGGCAGGCGCTCCACGCGGATCAGGCTTCTGCCGCAGGAGGCGCAGAAAAACTGCGTCCCGGCAGGTTCGCCGCAATCCGGACAGACCCGCATGACTCAGCTCGATGCTAGTGCCGTCGCCGCGCATACGAGCGTTGATGTCAGTTCGCGTTCGGGACGGCTATCCACACGTGCACATTTGGACCACCGTGTGTCAGCCAGTAACTCAGTGTGACATTGCGCTGACTCGGCGAGTGTTGGGTGATCAGCGGCTGCCCGTTCCGCATCCCGGTGACGATCCCGACGTGTGAGATCCGCGCGAAGCTCGGCCCCGACCAGTCCGCGAAGATCACGTCACCCGGCGCGGCGTCCCTCCAGTACCTGACTCGACGCAGTCGTCGGCGAAGCCGTCATCAGCGCCGTATAGGTTGCCCACCGTGCCGTTCAGGTTGGCAAGGGCCCAGGCCGCCGCCCCCTGCTTGTTGACGCGGCTGCACGTACCGGTGCGCAGGCAACACGCGACGGATCAGACGCTCGCGACCCGCTCGAGCACCCGAAACGTGACTCGGGATCGACTCGTCCATGGCTGGCGCGGGTCGATCCCGCCGACAACGGCCGGTCCATCTGCCGCCGGGCTCTGCGATGCTGGTCCCATGCGAATTGAGCAAACCTTCGTAGTCGCGAGTTCACCGGAGTCGGTGTTCGACTACATGACGGATCCTCGCAACCTGCGTGATTGGCAGACGTCGAAGACGCGCGTGGAGGCGCTCACCGAGGGACCGCCACGCGAGGGATACCGCGTACGCGAGTGGACCAAGGTCCCGGGCCGGAAAGAATTCGAGCAGCTCGTTGAGCTGACCCAGTTCCACAGGCCGAGTCGCTTTCACACCCACATCGTCGAGGGACCGCAGCCGATCGATGGGACCTGGACGCTCAGCGTGGCAGGCGGCGGAACGCAAGTGGAGTTCGTCGCCGAGGGCCCCCTTCGCGGCTTCCTACGGATTGCGGCGCCGATCGTCACGCTGATGATCGACCGGCAATTCCGGGTCTACCACGAGAACCTGCGCCGAAACGTCGAGGCCAGATTCGAGCCCGTTCAGCCGGCCTGATCCGGGCGTCGGCTTCAATCGACTCGGCGCCGTTTCGACCGGGGAATACGTATCGAGGCTCGCTCGTGGAGCCCGGGCGGCCACGGAGCTCCGTTCCCACCGTCCATCGCTACCGTTCGAGGCGATGGACGTCGAGGACGCGATCCGTAGCAGGCGTACGCACAAGGTGTTCGCCCCCGACCCAGTGCCACGCGACGTGCTCGACGAGCTGCTCGAGCTGGCGCGCTGGGCGCCGAACCATCACCTCACGAACCCATGGCGGTTCCGGGTCCTGGGGCCGGTCGCGCTCGCGAGGTTGAAGGCGGCCGCTGGTCCGGAGGCGGCCGCCAAGCTCGACCGCGCGCCGACGCTGGTAGCCGCGACAGTGATCCGCTCTGAGGACCCCGTTCAGGCGCAGGAGGATCTATGCGCGACTGCTTGCGCGGTGTACGCGGTTCTGCTATCCGCCCAGGGCCGCGGTCTTGCCGGTTACTGGCGTACTCCGGGCGTACTGAGAACCTGCGAGGGTCGGAAGGCCCTGGGCATCCCGTCAGCCGAGCAGTTCGTCGCGCTGCTCCATCTCGGCTGGCCGCGGCAGGACAAGAAGCCCCCTCCGCGACTACCGGCGGCGGATGTCGTGACGTATCTCGCCTGACGCGTGAGCAGTGCGGTGAGCACCACCGACCCTAAGACCCATTGGGATGCCGTCTACGAGGACGGCGACGCGACCAAGAGCTGGACTCAGAATCGGCCCGTCCGATCGCTGGCGGCGATCGACATGGGCGCACGGCGAATCGCCAACCAGGCGCGCGGGGAGCTGATCGCCGCGGGTGCCAAGCCGAGGCGTGACGCGATCACCGGGCGCGACGCGCTGACCGCAGGCGAGTTGCGGGTCGCGCAGCTGGCTGCCGAGGGGCTGACCAATCGCGTGATCGCGCAGGCGCTTTTCATCACGACGAAGACCGCCAAAGGGCATCTGAGCCGCGTGTATCGCAAGCTCGGAGTCAGTCGCCGCGACCAGCTCGCGGGCGGGCTTGAAGGTCTGCTCGACGATCGCGGCGATGACGAGCCAAGCACGACGGCGGCGATTTCCTAGGACCCCGCACGCCGAAAGACAGGACCCCCCCGGCCGGTGCGTCCCGTGCTCTACGGCGCGAGACTCGCTCCGTGGACGAACAGCGGGTGATACTCGACGCCGCGCTTCACCGGTCGGTGATCCGCGGGACGCTGACCGCGACCTCCGGCGAGCGGCGCGAGTTTCACGGCTGGCTGGAGCTCCACACTGCGCTCGAGGCGATGCTCGGCGGCGGTGCTGTTGGCAGCTCGGTCTGTGATCGGCTCGGGGGTGAGCATCGCGGTGATCGTTTGTCGGGGGAAAGCGGGTGATGGGTGTGGGCGCGCGCGCACCCCGACCAGGCACTCGCCCAAGTCGCCGACACGACACGCTCGCCGATCCTCGCCGACGCCGCCTAAGCATTTGTCACGGCGCAGTTCCCCAAGGGACCGGGTGGATCGAGGAGAGCCACACGACGTGGCCCTTCTCGATCCATGCGGCTGACATCAGCCACGACGGTCTTGCGGCCGACGCGGACACGGGCACAAACGCCGCCGCCGCCTGAAGGCCCGACGGCGCCGATCAGGGGCTCAGCTGCTCACGTCGCGGCGTGAGCGCCGACGTGTTGGCCGTTTGCGGTCAGCGTGAGGTCGATGTTGCCGCGCGTGGCGTTTGAGTAGGCGCAGATCCGGTGGGTGTCGGCCACGAGCTGCGTCGCCCGCTCCGGATCCTCGATTTGGGGCAGGCTCACGTGGAGCTCGACAGCGACGTTGTAGCCGCGGTCCTCGGTCGTCAACAGGCTGACGCTGCTCCTGACCGAGACATCACCGAGCTCGATGCGCTGGCGGCGAGCGACCACTCCGAGCGCGCTCGCGAAACAGGACGCGTAGCCGACTGCGAACAGCTGCTCCGGATTGGTGCCACCGCCCTCACCTCCCATCTCCGGAGGCCGCCGGAGCTCCACGTTGAGGGCCCCGTCGTCGCTGGCGCCAAGACCGACACGGCCGCCGGAAACGATCGCTCCTGCCGTGTACACCGTCTTCGCCAATGGTTGCTCCGAGATCTGGGTTTGGCTGTCCACGAAGCGTACTTCCTCCCGCGAGTACAGCCGCAGCCAATCCGCGTCCAGGTCTCCGGCCGAGACGCTCGCCTGAGTCGACGCGTGGACAGTCGGTCGTGGATGCGGGAGAATCTCGCCACGTTTGGCCCCGGAGCATCGCGTAGGCAGATCGCTCGCACGCTGAGAACCGCGTACGGCGACGGACTGTTGAGCGAAGAAACGTTCCTCTGGAGGCTCGATCAGGTCTTGAAGGCGCGTTTGATCGACCCGCGTCGACTTGTCGGAGACCTGAGTTTCCGTGCGCCGAATGGATTGCGGGCACGATTATCTGCCGCAGCGAGCACGGTCATCCGCCGGCTCGGGAGCGCCTTGGGAGACCGCGACGAAGAAGGGTGGATGCTGCTGGCGCTTGATTGGAGCGGCGGGCAGCAAGAGCTGCTGCTTGGGCGCCACCATCGGTGCGATGTCATGCTCTTGGATCTCAGCGTCTCCCGTCGGCACGCCCGCCTGTATTTCCGAGATGGGAACCTGGATCCTCCAGGATCTCGAGTCGACCAACGGCACCGTCGTGAATGGGGTCGCCGTGGGGCGATGCGAGCTCCGCCCCGGTGATCGAGTGGTCGTCGGGAGCGAGCGCTTGCTGATCGACTGATGGGCCTGTGGCCCCGTCCGGGTTAATCTCTGCGCCGCCGGAGATCTGAACCCGGGGTCGCGATTTGCCTGGCTGTTCGCGGGCGTGGATGAGCTACGGCAGGCCGGCGTGGGGGATCTCGACCGTGGTGGTCAGAAGAACGGCCTCTCGGGCTTGGCGGCGGTGGGTCTCGAGGAAATCGGGCGCGGCGCAGACCAGCAGAGTCCGGCCATCATCCCCGCCCAGAGCGCAGGCGAAGCAGCCCACCCAGGCGCGTCCGTGACCGTCGACGACCATGTCGTTGAGCGGACTGTCGGTGAAGCGCCGAGGTCTGCATGGACGCTCACGTGGCCCGCGCGATCGCGTCGAAGGACGCGCTGATCCGTCATCGAGACGATCAGCAGCGAGCCGTCGGGCAACCATCCCAGGCCGGATGCCTGGTGCGGGACCTCCAGCACAAGCTCCTCCGTCCCCTCGGTACTGACCGTGTAGACCGCTTCGCGGTAGAAGTCCGAGACCCACCACCGACCGTCGCGCCACTGCGGCGCTTCAAAGAACGCGCCGCCCTCCAGCAGCGGGATGAGCGTTCGTCCTTGCACGCGACCACGATATGCGATGCTGAGAAGGTCCGTCACAAGAGCCGGCCGCCGGGCGGGCGGAAGTCACCGCGTGGGCGACGTGAAGTAGTGGATCGCGGCCGGCTGGCCGTTAGCGCCCGCAAGCGTCCAGGGCGCCAGCGAGAGCAGTGCGGAGGTCGAATCGGACGCGGTCAGCCCTTGATCGAAGGCCGCCGGGCCGTTCCCGTCACATCCGGGTTTCGGCGGCGGCAGCAGCCGGCCCAGCCGGCGCAGCACGCCCAGCGGTCTTGAGAGCATCGGGGGTCATTCCACAATCGGGGGCTTCGTCGCGCATCCGGGGTTCTCACGGATAGGCATGGGGGCGGACCCGCGCGCTCAAGAGCTCTCAGCCGTTTGGCGGCCGAGCATGGCGCTGCTGCTCGGCGCTACACGGCTAACCTCGCGGCATGGCTTGACCGGTGTGAGCCGGGGGTCGATACTTGGTTGCACCCGATCGGTAGGTGAAAGTTCGTCTTCTGAGAGCACGGAGGGATGGCAGCAAAGGCCGGAACAGACTCCCCGGACGGTAAGCACGACCGCCAGGCGATCGCCAAGAAAGCGGCTGTCAAACCGGCCCGCGGATCGGACTCGGATACGTATCTCGATGCGATCGACGGTAAGCGGCGGCCGAAGGCGAGGAAGGACGGCAAGCTGTCGGATCGCTACTACCTGCAGGAGATGGCAACGCTGCAGGAGGAGCTCGTCAAGTTGCAGTACTGGGTCAGGGACAGGTCCCTCAAGCTGGCGATCGTGTTCGAGGGCCGTGACGCCGCCGGAAAGGGAGGCGTGATCAAGCGAATCGTCGAGCGCACCAATCCTCGCGTGATCCGCGTTGTTGCGCTGGGCGTCCCAACCGAGCGTGAGCGCGGCCAGTGGTATTTCCAGCGCTGGGCCGCGCACCTGCCGGCCGCCGGCGAGGTCGTGCTATTCGATCGCAGCTGGTACACGCGCGCGCTCACCGAGCGCGTGATGGGCTTCTGTACCGACGATGAGTACCAGGAGTTCCTGCGCTCGTGCCCGCAATTCGAACGAATGCTGATCCGCTCTGGAATCGCCGTCTTGAAGTACTGGTTCTCCGTCGGTGACGAGGAGCAGGAGCGGCGGTTTCAGGCCCGCGCCGCCGACCCCAAGCGTCGCTGGAAGCTGAGCCCGATGGACATCGAGTCCCGTGATCGGTGGGTCGACTACTCGCGTGCCAAGGACGCGATGTTCGAGTACACCGACACGAAGGACTGCCCTTGGTACGTCGTCAGCGCCGACGACAAGAAGCGCGCGCGGCTGAACTGCATCAGCCACATTCTCGAACGCGTCCACTACGAAGACGTGCTCCCGCCCCCGATCACGCTGCCCCCGCGTGCTGAGCAGGGCGGCTACATCCGCCCGCCGCTCGAGTCCCAGACGTTCGTCCCGCGACGCTTCTGAACTGCGTCCTCGCCTGACGGTCGCCGGCCTCGGCCTTCCGGGCAACACGTTTCGGTTCGACCCATTAGCTGTCGAGCAGCTGGGCCAGCGTCAGACCGCTCTGCACCGATTCCGGACGCTCGGCGACAATGTCTGAGCCCGGGCGCGCGTATCCGTCGCGACGCTTGATCAACAGCCACTGCGGCTGCCGGCCGCCGCGGGTTCGCTGCAGGGCGAAGCCACCGCGGAGCTTCTCGCCGTCGAGCACGAACACGGCGTGGCCGCGCTCCAGCGCCTGCGGCCACGGCACACGGCCGCCCCGTTCGTAGCGGCCGCGATCCCAGACGATTACGGCCCCGTTGCCGGCCGACCCCTCGAAGTCGTTGTGCGCCGGGGTGTGATCCTCCACCTGCACCGCGAAGCGCTTGACCGCCGGATCCATCGACGGACCCTTGGGCACCGCCCACGAACGCATCACGCCGTCAACCTCGAGGCGGACGTCAAAGTGGTGCGCGGTCGCCTGGTGCTCTTGAACGACGAACGCTCCCGCTGGCACGCCCCGGACCGCGAACTGCTCGTGCCGCTCGACCCGCGCAGGCCGGTCCGATACCGAGTCGACACCTCGCATCGAACGCAGGGAAGAAGTCAGCTCATCGATCGCAGGACGTTCCCCCTCCACGTGCGCGCACAGGGTGCCGTCTTCCATCAGTCGCACCCATCCGAGCAGGCCGAGCCGACGCGCTTGCGAACACACGCGCTCGCGAGCCAACCAGTCGGAAACATCGCCTGCGACGCAGATCCCGCTAGCCGTCAGCTCGCTCACGGGTCAATTCTCGCTCGCCTTGGCTCGGTGAGCCGGCGGATTTCGCGAGATTCGCCTGCTTTCCGGAGGCGAACCCTCGTGGCGGGACATACGGGGTCGCGCGACCTTTGCGATCGGCACGAGAGCCTGCTACAACGCGCGCGGACCATGGTCGAGGGCGTGATCTTTGATCTCGACGGCGTGCTTCTCGATTCCGAGCAGCTGTGGAACGAGGCGAAGCAAGCCGTCGTTCGAGCGGCCGGCGGGCACTGGCGCGACGACGCTCCGGAAGCGATGATGGGCATGAGCTCACTGGAGTGGTCGGAGTATCTGCACGACGTACTCGGCGTACCACGTGACGTGGCGGAGATCAACCGAGAGGTCGTCGCTCGGATGGAGGAGCTCTACCGGACTAAGCTGCCACTGCTGCCGAGTGCGGTCGAGGCGGTGCGGGCACTTCACGATCATTGGCCGCTCGGGTTGGCATCCTCGTCGAACCGCGAGATCATCGACCTGGCGCTGGAGCTCGCGAGGATCGCCGACGCGTTCTCGGTCACGATCTCCTCCGAGGAGGTTGCCCGCGGTAAACCGGCTCCGGATGTCTATCTGGAGGCCTGCCACCGGCTCGGCGTGAGGCCGAACCGGTGCGTGGCGGTGGAGGACTCGAGCAACGGCCTGCGAGCGGCCGCGGTCGCGGGCATGACGGTGATCGCGGTGCCCAACCCTCATTATCCGCCCGCCAACGATGCGCTCGCGCTCGCTGCCGAGACCCTACAGACGCTCCATCAGCTTACGCCGGGCCTCGTCGAGCGCGTGGGCGCCACCACCGGGCGCTAGAGCCGCGGGCGCGGCGTGCCGCGGTGAACCAGTCGTGACGAGCTTCATGGACGCGCTGCGGCTACTCCCACCTGAACAGCTTGACCGCAGCGGTTCCGAAGATGGCGGCCCAGGCAGCCATTACCAGGAGCTCGCCCGTAGAGGGGAATCTGCCGACGGAGGAGTTGAGCATTGCCTGGACTGCTGCACCGAGTGGGGTGAGGCTGCTGATCTGATGCATCAGCGACCCAGATGGGATGGTCTGGCGCGGCGTCCAGAGGCCGGCGAAGAACATGAGGGGAAACACGAGGAAGCTGCCGATCGCACCGGCAGCCCCCTGGCTGGGTGCGACAGCAGCTACGAGCAGCCCGATCGAGAAAAGGGCCAGCGTCGCGAGTAGCGCGGTGAGTACGAATCCGGGTACCTGTGAGGGCGCGTGCACGCCGAACAACAGGGCGGATCCGGCCACGATCAGAACCATCGCCAGCACGGCAAGGAATAGGTTCAGCACGACCTGCGCTGCAAGCAGCCACACCGCGGGAATCGGGGTGGTCGACAGGCGTCGGAGGAACCGGGTTTCGCGCTGGACATGCTTACCCCCACCTGTTCATCGGCGAGCTGGGCACCGCCAGCACGGCCCGGGCGGCGAACACGATGGTCAGCGATGACTTCCATAAGGCGGAGGCGACGTCGGTGCCGGTGACGTTGTTCATCCTCGTGGTCGCTTTCGGCGCGCTCGTGGCGGCCGGCGTGCCGCTGCTGCTCGGGGTCACCGCCGTGCTCGCGGCGCTCGGGGTGACCGAGCTGCTCAGCCACCTGTTGCACGTGGAGCAGTCGATCACCTCCGTGATCCTGCTGATCGGCTTGGCGGTCGGCATCGACTACTCCTTGTTTTACGTGCGCAGAGCACGCGAGGAACGAGCTCACGGCCGCACGCCTGCCGAGGCGCTGCAAGTGGTGGCCGGGACCTCCGGCCGGGCGATACTGATCTCGGGCTGCACCGTGATGATCGCGATGACGGGGATGTTCCTGATGGGCAACCAGGTGTTCACGTCATTTGGGATGGGGACCGTGCTGGTGATCGCGATCGCGCTCGTCGGCTCGCTGACGGTGCTGCCCGCGCTGCTCTCGAAGCTCGGCGATCGCGTCGACCGGGGCCGGGTCCCGGGACTCCAGCGGCTGCGCGCGAAGCCGGGAGAATCCCGTTTCTGGGCGCCGATCGTCGGCGCGGTGCTGCGCCGGCCGGTGCTCTGGGGCGGCGCTGCCGCGGCGCTGCTCGTCGCGCTCGCGATCCCGGCATTCAGCCTGCACACCGTCAGCGCGGGCATGCAGGGACTGCCCCCCAATCTTCCTGTCATGCAGGCCTATCGGCGGGTCATGCGGGCGTTCCCCGGCGGGGCCGAGCCTGAGACGGTCGTGATCAGCGCTCCCGACGTCACGTCGCCGCGGGTTACGGCGAGGATCTCCGCGCTGGAGCGCGCGGCACTCGAGACCGGCAGGATGTATCAGCCGATCCACGTCGACATCAGCGCCTCGCACCAGGCCGCACGCGTCTCAATCCCGCTCGTCGGCACGGGCACCGACGCGGCGTCGCTCAGCGCGCTCGCGCTGCTGCGTAACACCGTGATCCCGTCCACGATCGGCCGCGTCCCAGACGTTGTGGTGCACACCACAGGCGAGGCCGGCCAGACCGTGGACTTCAACAACACGATGAAGTCCCACGCTCCGTACGTGTTCGCGTTCGTCCTCGGACTTGCGTTCGTGCTGCTGCTGCTCACGTTCCGATCGATCGTGGTCCCGCTCACGACGATCATTCTGAACCTGCTCTCCGTCGGCGCGGCATACGGCGTACTGGTGTTCATCTTCCAGCAGGGTCACCTGCACTCGCTGCTCGGGTTCACACCGATCGGCGGCATTATCGGCTGGCTGCCGCTGTTCCTATTCGTGATCTTGTTCGGCCTCTCGATGGACTACCACGTGTTCATCCTCAGCCGAGTCCGCGAGGCCCATGACCGCGGGATCGGCGGGTCAGCCGGCGAGCCGTGTGTGCCGGCACGTTCGGCGGCCTGTTAGTGTGACGGCGTGCTTTGTCCGTGCGCAAGGGCGACCCGGCACGGGTGCACCACCGGAACGAGCTGAGGTGGCGCGAATCATCGCCAAGGCGGCCGTCGCGTTGTTGGTTGTCGTGTTTGCCGCCGCGCTGCGTGCGCCGGCGGCCTGGGGCGAGCTGACCACCGTCGGCCTGCACGGCTGGCAGGTGCAGAGCAGCGCTGTCGCGACGCAGGGCGGGGCCCGGATATCACGCGCTGGGTTTTCGGCCGCCTCCTGGTTGCACGTCCGCCCCGACGATGCCGGCGCCGTGGGGACGGAGGTAGGGGCGCTTGTGCAGAACGGGCGTTGCCCGAGAGTGTTCTTCTCCACCCGGATGCGGGCATGCTTTGGCTACATCGGTCGGATCGGCGCGGACAGGATTGCGAGGTTCTCGGTGCCGTGGTGGTTCAGAACCGAGTTCACGACCCGACCGCTTCGGGCAGAGCACACGCAGCTGATCATCAACGGCGTCGTCGGGAAGGCGGATGTCTGGGTCAACGGGAGGGAAGTCGCGACCGCGGGCGCGGTCCAGGGCGATTACACGAGGTACACGTTCGAGATCACGCGCTTGGTTCACCGCGGCGCGAACGCGCTCGCGTTGAAGGTGTACCCGAATGACCCCGAGACGATGTTCACGCTCGACGAAGTTGACTGGACACAGATTCCCCCGGACAACGACACGGGCATCCAGTTCCCGATCCAGTTGCATACGTCCGGTCCCCTGGGGCTGAGCGACGCGCGCGTGGACGAAGACAACGCTCCTGACCTGTCGAGTTCCGCGCTGACGCTGAAGGCCGAGATCACGAACTTCTCGGGCGGGGCGCAGACCGGCCAGGTCGCGGCGACGGTCACCTCGCCGTCGGGCGCCGCGATCGAGGCGCACCGGACCGTGACGCTGCCGGCACGCAGCACGCGAACAGTGGCGTTCACGTCGGCAGACGATCCGCAGCTGCTGATCGCGCGCCCGCAGGTGTGGTGGCCCTACCAGATGGGCGCCCAGCCGTTGTACACGCTGAAGATGGCGGTCTCACAACCCGGCGGGACGGTGGACTCCCAGTCTCAGACGTTCGGGATCCGCACCGTCAGCACCCGCCTGATCGGCTCCTCGCCGATCGCGCCCGACGGCGCGCGCCAGTTCCTGGTCAACGGCCAGCCGTTCGTCTTCCGCGGTGGCGGCTGGTCGGAGGACCTGTTCCTGCGCTACTCGGCGGCCGGCACGGCTGCCCAGATCGCGCTGTTGAAGAATCTTGGGCTGAACGGCATCCGTACCGAAGGTCAGCAGATGCCCGAGGACTTCTACGAGCAGATGGACCGGGCCGGGATCCTGATCGACGGCGGTTTTCAGTGCTGCAACGCGTGGCAGCTGCCAGACAACGGCGCCGGCGTGAGCAACCACGACTACCAGATCCTGTACCTGTCGGCGCTGACGATCGGGCAGAACCTGCGCAATCACCCCAGCGTGCTGGACTTCAGCTGGAGCGACAACAACCCGGTTCCCCGTCAGGAGACGCTTTCGCTGAAAGGCTTCGCCGAGGCCGACTTCCAGGACCCGCTGATCTCCTCGGCCGAGTACAAGCGCAGCCCCAAGCTCGGACCCTCAGGCGAGAAGGAGGGACCCTACGACTGGGTCCCGCCCGACTACTGGTACGACACTACCCACTACAGCCCGCGCGACCCGACGCGGACCAACGCGGGCGGCGGGTGGGCGTTCGACAGCGAGGCGAGCGCCGGCGACACGCTGCCAACGATCGACTCGATCAAGCGCTTTCTGTCGCCGTTCGAGCAGCTCGAGCTGTGGAAGAACCCCGACTACAACCAGTACCACCTCGATTATGAGCCGCAGCTGCCGGGACCGCAGAACAACGGATACTCGTTCGGCACGCTGCACGAGCTCGACACGGCGATCGTCAAGCGCTACGGCCGCTGGTCCAGCCTCCGTCAGTATGTCGAGGAGGCGCAGGTGCAGAACTACGAGACCCAGCGCGCCGAGTTCGAGGCCTACATCGACCACTCGACCAACGCCCGCGCGCCGTCGACCGGGGTCGACTACTGGCAGCTCAACAAGGGATGGCCAACGCTGCTCTGGGATCTGTACAACGACGACTTCGATCAGGCAGGGAGTTACTTCGGCGCCAAGAAGGCCAACGAATCGCTTCACGCTCTGTACACATACGACACGGGCACCGTGACGCTGGACAACCTCACCGAGACAATCCAGACCGGGCTGTCAGTGGAGTCGAAGGTGTACGACATCGCAGGCAAGCTG
>Ga0187766_10000561_pt1 | contig 20747 bp, 20 predicted proteins | sample 0216_QUI02_MP05__4_FD_132971 | JGI IMG/M metagenome (GOLD analysis project Ga0187766, IMG submission 132971) | Tropical peat soil microbial communities from peatlands in Department of Meta, Colombia - 0216_QUI02_MP05_20_MG | ecosystem: Environmental > Terrestrial > Soil > Wetlands > Peat ... | reverse complement strand
TCGCCGCGGCCTGCATCGTCTTCGTCCTGCTCGGCGCCCCGATCGCGATTCGCCACCCGCGCGGCGGCGTCGGCCTGGTGATCGGCGTCAGTATTGTCGTGTTCGCCCTCTACTACGTCTTCCTGATCGCCGGCGAGGACCTGGCCAACCGCCTGCTCGTCTCGCCGCTGCTGGCGATGTGGGGAGCGAACATCCTCTTCACCATCGTCGGCGCCGCGATGCTCGTTCGCGTCCAGCGCAGCGGATCGACTCCCCGCGGCGGCGAGCCGAGCGTCGTGCTCGACTGGCTGCGCCGCCTCACCTCCCGCCTCGGCCGCGCCGCCGGCATGGCGGGAGCCCGCCAACGGCTCGCCTGATGCGGAATCCGCTTCGCCCGCTCGATCGCTACGTCTTCGGGGAGTTCTGGCGGATCTTCGTCATCACCGCCCTCGGCTTCCCACTCCTCGTCATCGTCATCGACGTCACGGATCGCCTCGAGAAATACCTCAACCGGAATCTCACCTGGCAGCAGATCGCGCTCAGCTACCTGTACTGGATCCCCGAGTCGATGTTCATGGTGATGCCGGCGGCCGTCCTCTTCGCGACCGTCTTCTCGATCGGAGCGCTCACCCGCCACTCCGAGATCACGGCGGCCAAGGCGTCAGGTATCAGCTTCCATCGGATGGTTCTGCCGATCTTCCTCGGAGCGGGACTGGTGGCCGTGCTCGCTCTCGCGCTCGGTGAGGTCGTGCCGATCACCGATGCCAAGCGCAACGAGATCCTGCAGGAGAAGCGCTACCGGAGCGGCTCCGACCGGTTCAACTTCGCCTACAGCGCGAGCGGCGGCCGCATCTACAAGGTTGCGTCGTTGAGCGTCGAACGTCGGTCGATCGAGGGGATCGAGATCGAGCGTAAGGGGCGCGGCGCCGAAAACCCCACCTATCTGCTCGCCGCGCCGCTCGCCCAGTGGGACAGCTCGAGGAAGTACTGGACGCTCCGCAACGGGACGCTGCACATTGTGCCCGATTCGCTTCACAATATCACGATACGCTACGACAGCTTGCGAGATCGCGTGTTCACGGAAGCACCTGCAGACCTGACGACATCCCCTCGGGCGCCCGAGGAGATGGGATTCCGTGAGCTTGGCCGCTTCATCCGATCGCTCGACCGGTCGGGGGCCGACTCCAAGGAGCTCAAGGTGGAGCAGTCGCTGAAGATCGCCATCCCCATCACGTGCGTGATCATCGCCTTCTTCGGCGCCCCGCTCGCGACGAGCTCGCAGCGGAGTGGCGCAGCCTTCGGAATCGGCATCAGCCTGGCGACGACGATCTTCTTTCTCATGCTGATCCAGCTCACGAAGGCCATCGGCCAGGGGGGCGTCGTGCCGCCGCGCCTGGCGGCCTGGCTTCCGAACTTCCTGTTCGGTGCGATCGGCGCCGCGCTGCTGTCGCGTGTGCGGACGTGAGCGCCGGCGCGGGTAGCGCGCGCCGGTGAGCTCGACCGCCTTCGAGCGCCGCCCTGGCGGGAGGCCGACTGCAGCCTTCCCCGCCCCTCAACGCGCCGCCATCCGGTTCTTCCGGTGGATGGCGCAGTGGGCAGCATTCCTCTTCGCCGAGATCGGGAAGCGAGTTCTCTTCGTCCGCGACACGCTCCGCGCCTTTCGAGAGCCGAGCACGTGGCTCCCCCTCACCATCCCCGAAATGCGCGACATCGGCGTCGACTCGATGCCCCTCGCCGGGACGGTGGCGGCGTTCATCGGCGCGGTGACCGGTTACCAGACCGTCTACCAGCTCTTCCCCGGCGTTCAATTGTCCGTCGTCGGCTGGATCGTGCGGCAGACACTCATTCTCGAGATCGTGCCGTTGCTCACCGCGCTCGCCCTCGCCGGCCGCGTCGGCGCGCGCATGACGGCGGAGATCGGCACAATGCGCGTCACCGAGCAGATCGACGCCCTCGAGACGCTGGCTTTCGATCCGATCGCCTACCTCGTACTGCCACGCGTGATCGCCGGATGCCTGATGGTGCCGCTGGTCACGATCCTCTCGGCCGCGGTGGGAATCGTGGCGGGAGGGCTGATGGTCGTCGCCGCCACCAAGGTGACGCTGCACGACTACACGACGGGGCTCCGGTTGACCTTCATTCCGTTCCAGGTCTACTACGCCGTCATCAAGGCCGTGCTCTTCGGCACCGCGATCTCGTTGATCTGTTCCTATGAGGGCTATACTACGGAGGCCGGCGCCGAGGGAGTCGGACGCTCCACCGCTCGCGCCGTCGTCATCTCCTCGGTGATCATCCTCCTCCTGGATGCGCTCACCGCCGTCTACCTCGCTCCCCAACTCGCCGGATGAAACGACGCGACGAAGTCATCGTCGGAGTGTTCGTCACCGCGGCCCTCCTGGTCGGGATCACCGGCACGCTCTGGCTCGCCAGGCGGGGCTTCTCGAAGTCGTACCCGCTCTATGCACGCTTCGATTGGGGACAGAACCTGAAGGAGGGCCAGCAGGTTCTTCTGGCCGGCGTTCAAGTCGGATTCGTCGACAGGGTCGATCTCAATCCGAACGGCTACATCGACGTGAAGATGGCCGTCGACAAGGGGCGGCGCATTCCCGAGGGGAGCACGGTGACCGTCGCCGCCGAGGGCTTCTTCGGCGACAAGACGATCTCGATCACGCCCTGCCGAAAGGCGGAGCCCTCCTTCCCGAACGAGGTCATCAAGGGGCCGCCGATGCAGACGCGCCCCGATGTGCCCCCTCCCTTCTCGCCGCCGTGCAGACCCGGAGCATTCTACGCGGCCGGGGACACGCTTCCCACGGGACTCCCCGCTCCGTCGGTCGAGGCCGTTCTCGGACGTCTCGATACCATCGGAGTGGCGCTCGGTCAGATCATGCAAGCGGTGAAGGTGGAGCTGGTCGATCAGAAGGGGATTCAGGACCTGCACCACACGATCCAGTCGACGAATCAGCTCGTTCTTCAGCTGAACCAGGTGGCGCAGGAGCAGTCGAAGGGACTGACCCAAACGATGACCGCGCTCCGCCGGTCGCTCAACGCCATCGACTCGGCGGCGGTCGACTCCACCGTGCAGAACATGAAGGCGACAACGGAGCATCTGAGCAACCTGACAGCGAACCTCCAGCAGACCACGCAGAAGCTCGACGGGCTGCTGGGGAAGCTCGACAACGGCGACGGAACGGTGGCCAAGCTGGTGAACGATCCGGGCGTCTACAACAATCTCCGCTCGCTGCTGGCGCGTCTCGACTCGCTGACCGGGGCGATCAAGGACAACCCCAAGAAATACCTGAACGTCAAGGTCTTCTGACCGCCCCGGCGAAGGGCGGTCAGGAGTCGCGCGTCGGGGTCGCGTCAGGCGCCGAAGCGCCCGCGCCGGCCGCCCTCCGCGCGACCGTGGCGTAGTAGACCGGAACTCCCAACAAGACCGTTCCCAGGACGGCCACCGTCGGTACCCGGCTCGACGGATCGATCACCGCGTTCAGCAGCAACGCGACCGTCGCGAGGATGAAGAGGACCGGGACCACGGGATAGCCGGGGACCCTGTAGGTGGGGTGGTAATTCGCCTGACGACGGAGCGGAAAGACCGCCGCGACGCCGAGGGCCAGGAAGGGAACGATCGCAATGACGAAGGCGTCGGCGAGCTGGTCGAAGGTGCGGAACATCACGAAGATGATGCCAAGCAGGGCGCAGAGGGCGATCGCGACGTACGGCGTCTGGTAGCGCGGGTGGACCGCGGCGATGCGCCGGAGGAGCAGGCCGTCGTCGGCCATGGCGAAGAAGATCCGCGACGACGTGAGGATGGAGCCGTTGAGCGTCCCGAAGGTCGAGATCATCACGGTGACGGCGACGAAGACGACGCCCGGCGCGCCGACCAACCGCTCGAAAACATCCGCGGCCACCAGCTTCGAGTGGCTCATCGTCTCGACGTCGAGAACGGAGAGGTAGGCCAGGTTCGCCAGCAGGTAGAGGCCGAGGACGGCGGCGGTTCCACCGACGATCGCTCGGGGCAGCGTGCGGTGGCCGTCCTTCACCTCTCCACCGACGAAGCTCACATCCTCCCACCCATCGTACGCCCACAACACGGAGACGAGCGCCAGGCCGAAGGGCGCGATGCTGAAGCTTCCCGGGGGTACGGCCGGAGTGAAATGTCCGCCTGTATGCGGGAGCCCGAGGGCCAACGCCAGAGCGATGACGAGCAGAAGGCCGCCGTACTTGGCCACCGTCGTCAGGTTCTGAATGAGGGAGCCCCAGCGGAGCCCGAGGTAGTTGAACGACGCGGTGACGGCGATCGCGACCGCTGCGACATAGTGCACATAGGTCGCGGTCGGCTCGACGGTTGGATCGTAGCCGAGTACGCGGAGGAGGTACTCGGCGAAGGTGGTCGAGATGGCGCCGAGCGCCGCGGCCCGAATCACCACCAGCTCGGACCAGCCGAAGAGGAAAGCCGGGAGGCGTCCCCAGGCTTCGCGAATGAAGACGTAGATGCCGCCCGTGCTGGGGAAGACGCCCGCGACTTCGGCCAGCGTGAGGGCGCCGCACAGGACGAGCAGCCCGCCGGCAACCCACACCCCCAGCATGGGGAGCGGCCCCGGGAGGAGCGTCGCGATATGAGCGGGAGTCCGAAAGATCCCCGAGCCGATCGTCGAGCCGATGAGCACCGCCGCGGCGCTGAAGAGGCCGAGTCGGCGCGGGAGCTTCGACGGTGGGTCTGCCGATGATTGCATGCGTGATATTACGGCGTCGAAGGGGCGGGGGGGAGCGCGGCGCCGGTTGACCACCCTCCGGCATCGTGTGAACTTTCACGCGCTCGCCGCATCGCCCTCACCGCATTTCGGCGCTCCCTAGTGACGGATCTCCTCTTCTGGCTGGCCGTAGTCTGTTGCGCTGCGGCCCAGGCTGTGATCGTGCGCTCGGCCGTTCGAGCTCCGCTGGAGGGCGGCGGTCTTGACGGAGTGCCGCGGCCGCGTCGCGCGGCCGAGCTGCTGTGGACGCTTCTCCCCGCGGCCTTCCTTGGCGGCGTGCTCGCGCTCACCTGGCGCGCGATTCACGGCAGCTGACAAAGAGTCGCCCCCCGAATAGTGCCGACGCTCCGTCGTCTCTCGCTGATCACGCTCGGCATCGCGTTCGTTCACGTCGTGTTCGGCGCGATCGTCCGTATCTCCGGCTCGGGTATGGGATGTGGTGATCACTGGCCCACCTGCGACGGCGCCTGGGTTCCGCAGCTCACACAGCCGACCTTGATCATCGAGCTCACGCACCGCGTGCTCGTCACCGTGCTGACGCTCGCCGTAATCGGTCTGGCGGCCACTGCCCTCGCGCGACGGACGGAGGCGGGAGTTGGCGGGCCGGGGGGTGTCCTGCGCTCGGCCTCTCTCGCCGTGGGTCTGGTGGTGGTGACGGCCCTCTTCGGCGCGGTGACAGTGAAGGCCGGCAACGCTCCGTGGGCGACGGTGGGTCACTGGTCGCTCGCCGCGTCGACGCTGGCGGTGCTCGCGGCAACGGCGATCCGCGCGGGCGGACTCGGGGCGCCGGAGAGGTGGACTCCACAACCGGGCCGTGTTGCTCGTGGCGCCGTGGCTGCGGCGGGCCTCGCCTTCGCCGTGGTGATCATGGGGGGCCTGACGGCGAAGATTCCGGGCGCCAACGCCGCCTGTCCGAGCTTTCCGCTCTGCGGCGCCGGCCTGGAGTCGAGTGCCGCACTCCGACGCGTCCAGATGACGCATCGGATTCTCGCCTACCTGCTCCTCTTCCACGTCGTCGGTCTGACCATCGGGCTCACGAAACGGCAGGCGGCCGCTGCGATTCTACGCCCCCTGCGCATCGCTCTCGCGGCCACGGTGCTCCAGGTGGCGATCGCCGCAGCGATGGTTCTGCTCCAGCTCCCGCCGGTCCTCCGCTCCCTGCATCAGGCGGTCGGCGTCGCCATCTGGCTCTCCCTCTTTTCGACGGCGTATCTGGCGGTCCGCCTAACGCGGTCGGCGGCGGGGGCGGACGAGGCGGGAGTGGTCGCGGCCCGGCCGCTGGCGCACGGAGAAGCGCGGTGACCGGCTTCGCGGTGTCGGAGCGGCGGGGTGTGGCACTGGCGCGCGATCTGGTGACGCTCACCAAGCCGCGCATCATCTCGCTCCTCCTCCTGACCACTGTGGCGCCGATGTTCGTGGCAGGCCGACCGACGCTGGCCCTGGTCGCCCTTGTTCTCGTGGGCGGCTACCTGATGGCCGGCGGCGCCAACGCCGTCAACATGTATCTCGACAGGGACATCGATGACCGGATGGCGCGCACCCGCCTCCGGCCGATCCCGGCGGGACGCATGGAGCCGCGCGCGGTACTGGCCTTCGGTGTCGCCCTCGCCACCGCCGCCACCGCGCTCTTCGCCTGGGGGGCGAATGTCCTCACCGCCGCGCTGGCGCTGGGAGGATTCTATTTCTACGTCTTCGTCTACACGCGATGGCTCAAACGCCGGTCGCCTAACAACATCGTGATCGGCGGCGCGGCGGGGGCCTTTCCGCCGCTGGTCGGCTGGGCAGCGGTTACCGGGCATGTCGATCTCGCGGCGCTCTACCTCTTTCTCATCATCTTCTACTGGACGCCCCCGCACTTCTGGGCGTTGGCGCTGCTCAAGCAGTCCGACTATGGCCGCGCCCGCGTTCCGATGGCGCCGCTCGTTTGGGGCGAACGCGAGACGATGCGGAACATGCTGGCCTACGCGCTCATTCTCATGCCGGTGAGCCTTCTCCCGGTGGCATTCGGCGCGCTCGGCTGGATCTACCTGGCGTCGGCCACGCTTCTCGGCCTCGCGCTCGTCGGCGGCATCGCGCGAATGATGCGCGCCGAGCGATGGACCGAGCCCGCCTGGAGCCTCTACAAGTTCTCGCTCCTCTACCTGGCGCTCCTCTTCGCCGCGATGGCGGCCGACCGCGCCATCCTCCGGTGACATTCGTGGATATCAACATCCCGAGAGCAGAGCCCGGGGAGATCACGATCTTCATCGCGGGCGAGCACGGCGTACAGGAGCGCGTGCTCCTCCTCTCCCCCGACCCGCTCGGTGTCCGAGTCCGGGAGTGGCACCCAGGCAATTGGGCTACAGGCCCGGAGACGCGGGTGGTGAGTCCGGAGGAGATCGAAGCGCTGCTCGACGACTCCGGACGTAGCCGGCGACGCGTGACCCCGCCGGCGGCGGAGGTACGAGCGTGGCTGCGCCGTCAGTCACGCTAGCGAAGGAAGCCGCCCCCGAGCGACCGGCGCGGCGACTCCCGTCGCCCGCGCCCCTGCGCCCTCTCTGGTCGCGGATGCGACCATATGCACCGGCGCTGGCGGTAGGAACGATCGCCCTGCTCGCGAGCGTCGGCATCGGGCTGATCTTTCCGCTGCTGGTCTACCGGCTCCTCGATTCCGCGTTCGTTGCCCAGAACGCCTCGCTCCTCGACAAGTTCGCTCTCACCCTGCTCGGCATCTTCGCCGTGCAGGGGGCGCTCAACTTCGCTCAGGTGTGGCTCCTCACCACCGTGGCGGAGCGAGTCGTCGCCAAGCTGAGGAGCGATCTCTTCGCTCACGTCATCCGCCTCTCCCCCGGCTTCTTTACGGAGCGTCGCACGGGCGAGCTCACGAGCCGGCTGTCCTCCGATGTGGCGCTCCTCCAGAGCGTGATGAGCTATCAGGTCACCGAGCTGACGCGCCAGCTTCTCTTCCTCGTCGGCGCACTCGGAATGCTCACCTGGCTGCACCCGCGCCTCACGCTGACCACCCTCCTCGTCGTCCCGCCGGTCGTCGGAGCGGCGCTCTTCTTCGGCCGGCTCCTGAGGCGCGCGAGCACGGGGGTGCAGGACCGAGTGGCCGAGGCGACGGGGACGGCGGAGGAGGCCTTCGCCCAGATTCGCACCGTCCAGGGCTTCGTTCACGAAGGGGGCGAGGTTCAACGCTTCGACTCGCACCTGCAGGCGGTCGTTCGCGCGGCGATCTCGCGGGCGCGCATTCGCGGCGCCTTCTTCGGGGCGATCACGTTCTTCGCATTCGCCGGCATCGTCGCGGTGCTCTGGCGGGGCGGCCGGCTGGTCGTGGGAGGCGCGCTCACGCCGGGCGCGCTCGTCTCTTTCCTCCTCTACGCCTTCCAGGCCGCGGCCGCCGTCGGGGCCCTTGGCTCGCTCTTCGGGAGCTACCAGGAAGCGATCGGGGCCGCGAAGCGCGTCTTCGAGCTCCTCAACACGCAGCCGGAGATCGCCGATCCGCCAGCGCCACGCGCCCTCCCGCGCCCGGTTCGCGGCGAGGTGCGCCTCGACCGGGTGACCTTTCGCTACGCGCCGTCACACCCCGACGTGCTGCGCGACGTGTCACTGCACATCGCGCCAGGCGAGGTCGTCGCGCTGGTCGGTCCCTCGGGCGCCGGCAAGACGACTGTCGCCTCGCTCCTCCCGCGCTTCTGGGACCCACAGCAAGGGCGCATTCTGCTCGACGGCATCGACGCCCGCCAACTCGCTCTGGCAGATCTGCGCGGTGCGATCGGGATCGTGCCGCAGGAGCCGACGCTCTTCAGCGGGTCGGTGCGCGAGAACATCGCGTACGGTCGCCCCGAGGCTCCCGAGCGTGAGATCGTCGCGGCGGCCCGGGCCGCGCACGCGTTGGAGTTCATCGAGAATCTCCCAGACGGACTCGACACCCGGGTCGGGGAGCGCGGCGTCAAGCTCTCCGGCGGACAGCGACAGCGCCTCGCCATCGCACGCGTCTTCCTCAAGAACCCGGCCGTGGTCGTGCTCGACGAAGCGACGTCGAGCCTCGACAGCGAGAGCGAGCGGCTCGTGGAAGAGGCGATGGAGACACTTCTCCAGGAGCGGTCCACGCTCATCATCGCCCACCGGCTCAGCACCGTGCGACGCGCCGATCGCGTGGTGGTGATCTCCCGCGGCGAGATCGTCGAAGAAGGGAGTCACGACCAGCTCCTGTCCGGCGACGGGGTGTACGCGCGACTCTATCGCGTCCAGTACGGAGACACCGGACTCGAAGGACGCGCCGAGTCCTGACGCCACGCGTCAGGCCGTGTCCCGCTTGGCGGCCCTTCCGGCCTTCGATGAGCGAAACACCAGGACGCCGGCGCCGAGGAGGAGCATTCCGAGGGCGGACATGAGCGGGTGGCTCACGATGGAGCTGGCGATCGCGGCGAGCGCAGCGAGGACGAAAAAGGCCGGCAGGACCGGATAGCCGAGCACGCGGTAGGGGCGAGCGGCGTCGGGGCGGCTCCGTCGCAGAGCGAAGACCGCCGCGCCTCCCAGACCGAAGAAGATCCAGTCGGCGAACACGACGGCGCTCAAGAGCTGCCCGACATTCCCACGGGTGACAAGGAGAAGGGCGATCGACCACGACGCGAGGATGCTGATCGCCACGTAGGGCGTGCCGAATCGCGAGTGGACTCGAGCCGCTATCGGGAGGAAGCCGCCGTCGAGCGCCATCGCATAGACCAGGCGGGAGTTGGCGAGGAGCGCGACGTGCGAGAAGCCGAGGATGGAGATCATCGCCGCGAGGGTCACCAGGGTGGCGCCGCGGGAGCCGAAGAGCACACGAGCCGTGTCCGCGGCGACGGCGCTGGATGCCGCCAGGCCATCTCGCCCGAGCGCGTGAAGGTAGACGGCGGTCGCCCCCAGGTAGCAGGCGACGACGATCGCGATCCCGATCATCAGGGCGCGAGGGATGTTGCGCCCCGGATCCTTGATCTCGCCGGCAACCATGTTCATTTGCTGCCAGCCGCCGATGGTGAAGAGCACGGCAACGAACGCCGCCGCGAGCCCGGCGCCTAACGACGGATTCGGCGCGGGCACATCGGCCACCGGCGGAGGACTCCCCGCCCGGCTCCAGACGAGCGCGCCGCCCCCGATGAGGCAGACGAGGGCGAGAATCTTCGCCGCGGTCAACACGTTCTGCACCGCGGCGCCCAGGGTCACGCCGAGGACGTTGAGCACGGCCAGGGTGGCGATGGTGGCGGCGGCGATGGCGAGCGGGCCGCCGACCGCGGTGAGGTCGACGAACCGCTGCAGGTATTGCGCGAACGCCATTGCCACGGCAGCCAGCGCGCCCGAGGCGATGGAGGCCAGCGCCATCCACGCGTAGAGAAAGGCCGGGAGCCCGCCGAACGCCTCGCGAATGTAGACGTACGGGCCGCCGGCATCGGGCATCATCGCCCCGAGCTCCGCGTAGGTGAGTGCCCCGGCGAGGGCGACCAAACCACCGACGGCCCAGACGGCCAGCACCCACCCGCCGGTGGGAAGCGCGCGCGCGGAGACGGAGGGGGTGAAGAAGATGCCACTCCCGATGATCCCGCCGACGACGAGCAGCGCCGCGGATATGATCCCCAGCTCGCGGCGCAGCGATGCGGAGGGAATCCCCGCCGCGGGGCTAGACGCGGATCAGCTCCCGCTGGGGGTCCTCGGGGGTGATGACGACGGAGCCGTCACCGACCCAGGCGTTCACCTCGCTCCGCACGCCGATCTCCCCCGGGACGTAGATCCCCGGCTCGATGGAGAACCCGACACCGGGGAGCAGCTGGCGCTCCTCGCGCGTCTCGAAGTTGTCGAGGTGCGGACCCGCTCCGTGAAGGGAGCGCGGATCGATGCTATGCCCCGTCCGGTGGACGAACCGGTCGCCGAAGCCGCGCGCCGCAATCACTCCACGCGCCGCGTCATCGAGGTCTGCGCCCTTGAGCGGCGTTCCCGCCGTCACGCGCTCGCGAAGAAGCGAGATGGCGGCATCACGCGCATCGCGCACCGCCTCCCACACCGACACGGCGCGCTTCGACGGCTCCCCCACCGACGCCATCCACGTCTGATCGGCATAGACTCCACGCGGCTCCTTCCCCCAGAGATCGACGAGCACGACGTCGCCCGGCTGAATCGGCCGCGGCCGGCTCGATGATGGCGCGTAATGCGCATCGGCGGCGTTCGCACCGACGGCGACGATCGGCGGATGATCGAACTCGAGGCCATCGCGATGCAGCCGATCGCTGAGCCACGACTGAAGCTCGTGTTCCGCCATCGGCGCCTCGGTACGGGCGCGCGCCCCGGCCAGCGCCAGTCCTTCGCGGGCGGCCGTCGCGACTATCTTCGCCGCCCGGCGGTGCGAGGCGAGATGGTCCGCCGTCCAGACGGCGTAGAATCGTGTGACGAGCTCCGCCGACGACACGACCGTGGCACCGGCGTGGCGCACGAGCTCCAGCACCCCGGCAGGGATGCGGTCCACGTACGGCACCGCGTCGCCCGGAGAATACTCCATGGCGATCCGCTTGCCGCCGACGAGCCGGGCGAGGAGGCTCTCGAGCGCCTTCCACGAGCCGTAGCGCTCTCTCTTCCACGCCGCCGGCCAGTCACGCCACGGGCCCTGCTCGATCTCGTGGGTCACCGCCACCGGCGCGCCCTCACGAGGAATGAGCGCGAAGACGCGCCTGGTCACCATGCCCCGGAGTCCCAGCACGCCCGCGGCGATCGGATTCGTCCCCTGGAAGTCGAAGAGAAGCCACCCATCGAGCCCAATAGCGGCGAGGGTGCGCTGCAGCGACGGAAGAGATTCGGGCGTCAGCACGAGACTGTCCTCATCGAGCGGCGGACCTCCATTCGGCGCGCCATTCGCAGCTTCCCTCCCCGCGGCCGGCGCAGCGCACGTGCTCCACCGCTCCGACGTTCGTTCCGAGAAGGCGAAGGAGCTCGCGCAGGCTCGCCTCGTAGTAGGCGCACCCGATTCCGCCGGGCGCACTGTCGACAGTGGTAGAGCGCTCCACCTCGAGGACGAGGTACGATCCCACTCGCCGCACCCGACCGTTCAGGTAGCGAGAGGAAATCTTCTTCGTTTCGCGCAAGGCGATCGGGCGCGCCAGAAAATTGGGGAGTATCGTGATGAGCTGCCGCTTGAAGGAGCTCACCCCGAGATATGCTTGCCCGGCGAGGTAGCGCCCCGCCGATCGGAAGACGGCCTCGGCATCCGGGCGACGACCGATCAGCTTCGCCAGCCCCGCGGCCTCATCGTGCACCGTGCGCTGATTCTTGCGCGCCGCGTCGGTGTAGCGCCGAATCTGGGCATAGACCGTGTCGCTCAGCCCAAGACGCTTGTTACGGAGCTCCGGAACGAACTCGGCATCGAGATCGCCGTCCGGGCTGTCCACGGTGCGAACCGCCTCGAGAAAGCTCAGCGGAAGGAGCGCGTCGACGGTTGCAGACATGGTGGGCAGGAGGGCCTTCGAGCAGAGCGCAAGCTAACCGAGCGCGAGAGTGCCTTCAAGCACGGGAACGCGCATCTGCGCACGGCGCGTTGATGAGCCGCGGCTCAGTTGGCCTTGCATGCGCCGCGCGATGGAACGCAGCTTTGTTGGGATCGCTATGATCGATGAAACGATGGACGGTTCGGTCGACGGTAAGAGCTGTCTCGAGGCGCTCGCGCAGATTTTCGAGTACCTCGCGGGGGAGTTGAGTCTCGAGGCCGACGCCAGAGTCCGCGCCCACCTCGCTGCGTGCGGGCCGTGCTCCTCCCAACTCATGCTCGACCGCGCATATCTGAGCCTTCTTAGATCGCGCTCGTTACTGGACAAGGCGTCGCCCTCTCTTCGCCGGCGCATCGTCCAGGCGCTCTTCGCTACGGAGGAGAGTCGACCGCCGCGCTGACGGAGCGAGTGCTCTCGGGCGCGGTGAGCGCCACCGCTATTGCGGCGCTCTCGTGGCGCGCGCGGGCGCTCACTGCATCAGGGGCCGCAGCGGCCGCGGTGCTCGGAACCTTTTGTGTCGCCGCGGGGTGGGACTGGGGCATTCTGTTGATCGCGTACTTCGTCGCGTCGACCGCGCTCACCCGATGGGGCCGCGCGAGAAAGGGCCTGCTCACCGGCGGCATCATCGCCAAGGGAGGGCCACGCGACGCGCGCCAGGTGCTGGCAAATGGTGCTCTGTTCGGCGCGGCGGCCCTTGCGTGGACCGTCGATCCGCGCGCGACATGGATGGCGGCCGGTGCCGGGTCGCTCGCCGCGTCGGCGGCCGACACCTGGGGGACTGAGCTCGGCACTCTGATGCGCGGACCGACGCGCCTGATCACGTCCCTCCGCCCCGTCGCGCCGGGGACCTCCGGAGGCGTCAGCGCGGGCGGGCTCGTCGCGACCGTCGCAGGGGCGGCGTTCGTCGCGGCCGTGGTGTGGACGCTGCAGTGGCCGATGCCGGTCGTAACCGCTGCGGCGATCGGCGGCGTCATCGGTGCTATTCTGGATTCCGTCCTCGGCGCGACGGTCCAAGCGCGGCACCGATGCCCGCGCTGCGGAGCGGACACGGAGCAAGCTGTGCACGACTGTGGAGCTCCCACCGAGCGTGCGGGAGGGTGGTCGTGGCTGGACAACGATGCCGTCAACCTCGCCTGCAACCTGACAGGCGCCCTCATCGCGGCGTGGATCGCCGGGTGAAGAGATGAGCGATCGCCCGCGCGTCCTTCTCGTGAGCACGAACAGGGAGCGGCAGCCGATGCCGGTGGTGCCGAATGGCGTGGCCTGTGTTGCTGCGGCTCTCGACCGTGCTGGCTACGATGTGCGGCTGCTCGATCTCTGCTTCGAGCGCGATCCGCTGACGGTGGCGAGGGAGACCGCTCGGTCACTCCGGCCCGACGTAGTGGGCGTGTCGATTCGTAATCTCGACAACAGCGACCTGGTCGCCCTCAGGCACTACACACCAGAGGCGGCAGGCGTGCTCCAGGCGGTGAAGGAGGGCGCGCCCGACGCCCGGTCGATCGCGGGGGGCGCCGCCTTCGGCGTGGCGCCGCAGGCCCTCTTCCGCGAGCTCGGCATCGACTTCGCTGTCGCTGGCGACGGCGAGCGCGCCACCGTCGCACTCGTCGATGCGCTCTCCGCTCGGCGGAGCACAGAGGGGATTCCGGGTATCGTGCGGCGCGATGGCGACAGCGTCGTCTTCACGCCCCCGGGCGGCGACGCAGATCTCGATTCGCTCCCCGCGACCCACATGGAACGATGGCTCGACCTGAGAGCGTACGAGCGAAACGGCGGCACGGTGCCGATTCAGACGAAGCGCGGCTGCGTCTTCAAGTGCATCTACTGCACGTACCTGAACGTCGAGGGGTGGGGCTATCGCCTTCGCGACGCGGAGCTCGTGGTCGACGAGATCGCGGAGTTGAGACGCTTCGGCGTGCGGCACTTCGAGTTCGTCGACTCCACGTTCAACTCGCCACCACGGCACGCCGCGGCGATCTGCGAGGCGATCATTCGCCGTGGCCTGCGCGTGCATCTCGACACGACGAACTTCACGCCGGCGGCCGCTCCCGGTTACCTCCTCGACGTGATGCGGCGCTCCGGCTTCCGCTGGCTCGGGATCACCGCCGAGAGCGCGAGCGATCCGGTTCTCGCGAAGATGGAGAAGGGGTTCGACCTCCAGCAGCTGCGACGCGTGGCGATCGACGTCGAGCGCGCCGGGATCGGCGTCCTGTGGGTCTTCCTCGTCGGCGGACCCGCCGAGACGCCCGCCACTCTGGAGGAGACCCTGCGTTTCGCCGCCTGGAGACTGGCGCGCGGTGATGCGGTGTACGTGACCGTCGGCGTTCGCGTCTATCCAGGGACGACGCTTCACCGGATCGCCTGCGAGGAGGGGCTGGTCGAGCGCGACGACCCTCTGCTCCTACCGCGTTTCTATTGCTCGCACACGTTGGACATCGATTGGGCGATCGCGCGCCTGCGCGCCTTCTCCCGAGAGCACCCGCGTTTCATGTTCTCCGCCGACTCCCGGTCGCCGCTCCTCCCCTATCTCGTCAGGCTGGCATCACTGCTCCGGCTGCCGCGCCCGCACTGGCGCTACATGGGAGTCTTCCAGCGCCTCAGCCGCGCCGTGTCGTGACAGACGCGGACGTCATCATCGTCGGCGGCGGCCCCGCCGGCGCCTCGCTTGCCTGGCACCTGGCCACTCGGGGCGTGCGCACGGTCGTACTCGACCGGGCGCGCTTCCCGCGCCCGAAGCCCTGCGCCGAGTATCTGAGTCCCGAGGCATCTCGCATCCTGGAGCAGATGGGCGCGCTCGACGCGTGCGAGAGCGGCGAGTGCGCGACGCTGGCCGGAATGATCGTACGCGCGCCGAGCGGCGACACGCTCCGCGGGGATTTCGCCGGCGCACACGGCTTCCGCGGCTTCCGAGACAGAGGGCTGGCGCTCCGCCGAGAGATCCTCGACTCGATACTTCTGGAGTGCGCCCGCACCGCGGGGGCTGCGGTGGTCGAAAGAGCGCAGGTCGCCGGACTCGATTCCGATTCCACGGGTCGCGTCGCGGGCGTCCGGATCGTCGGCGATGGTGGCCCCGAGAGATCGCTGCGGGCCCCGCTCGTCGTCGGCGCCGATGGGCTGCGCAGCACTGTGGCCCGGCGACTCGGGCTGGCGCGATTCGCCCGCCATCCCCGGCGCCTCGCCCTCGTCACCCACTTCGCGGGAGTCGCCGAATTGGCAGACTGCGGCGAAATGCACGTGTCGCCCGACGGCTACCTCGGCATCGCGCCGGTGGGCGGCGGACTGGCGAATGTCGCGCTGGTGGTGCCGACGGCGCGCGCTCGCGAGTTCGCCGGACACCCGGAGCGCTACCTGGAGCGCTGGATCGCGGCGCAGCGCCACCTCGCCCCGCGCTTCCGTAGTGCCCGACGTGTCTCGCCGGTGCGCGCGACCGGGCCCTTTGCCCAGCGCGCGCGTCGAGCGTGGGCGCGCGGTGCGGCCCTCGTCGGTGACGCCGCCGATTTCTTCGATCCATTCACCGGCGAGGGGATCTACGCCGCACTGCGAGGTGGGGCGCTCCTCGCTCCCTTTGTCGAGCGCTCGCTCGCCGCGTCGTCCCACCGCGACGCTGACCGCCTTCTCTCGGGCTATGAGAGGGCGCGCCGGCGGGAGTTCGCCGGGAAGTGGATGCTGGAGCGGTTCGTCGCGCTGGCGGTCGCCCAACCCCCGATCCTCAATCACATCGCCCGTGTCCTCTCCCGGCGAAAAGCGATGGCCGACCTGCTCGTGGGAGTCGCCGGCGACTTCGTTCCGGCGCGCGAGGCCTTCCGCCTTCGCTTTCTCTGCTCTCTCTTCCTCCCGGTCCCGCGCGTCGGGCCCACTCGTCAGGACATCCGCGAATCCGCCACGCTCGGTGTGCGACCCGCAAGAACCCCGTGATCGATTCTTCGCTGTTCAAGAGCGTGCTCGGTCACTTCGCTTCGGGCGTCACGGTGATCACGGCGCGCGACCAGCACGGCAAGGATCACGGACTCACCGTCTCGTCCTTCTGCTCCCTGAGCCTCGTGCCGCCGCTCGTTCTCGCGTGCATAGAGCACCGCGCGGACACTCACGCGATTCTCGAGCACGCGCCACGCTTCGCGGTCAATGTTCTCGCGGCCCAGCAGGAGCCGATCGCACGCCGCTTCTCGGAGCAGGAGCAGGAGCGATTCGCCGGACTCGGCTACTCGCGTGGCATCACCGGTTGTGCGCTGCTCGAGGGCGCGTTGGCGTACGTCGAATGTGAGATTCGCCACCGCTATCCGGGGGGTGACCACACGATCGTCGTCGGAGAGGTCCTCTCCGCGTCGACCGCCCTCGAGCAGCCGCTGCTCTACTACCGGGGCGGCTACGCCTGGCTCGAACGATGACTCCCCGCGTATTCACCCCCACGCGTCGTCGCGGAACGGAGTTTCTCGATGACCCGGGGATCCCGGACGCATTGCGCCTTCGGAGCACCGCCGACGTGGCACTCTCGAACGCGCTCTTCGGCGGCCGGCGATCGGTGGTGCGCGAGGTACTGCGGGCGGTGAACGACGGCGCGAGCCGCTCCATGACGGTGCTCGATGTCGGCACCGGACTGGGGGACATCCCGCGCGCCGCGCGTGCGGCGCTCGAGGGGCGTGGGATCAATGTCACGGTCGCGGGAGTCGAGTGCGCAGAGACGTTGGCGCGTGCCACGGCGAAGGCCGGCGTGCCGGCCATCCGGGCGAACGCGCTCGCCCTCCCCTTCCGCAGCCACAGCGTCGACATTGTGTTTTGTTCACAGCTCCTCCACCACTTCGATCGCCGCGAGAGCATCGTGATTCTCCGCGAGATGGCACGCGTCGCTCGCCGTTGCGTCATCGTGAGTGACATCCGGCGCAGCTGGCTGGCGGCTGCCGGGATCTGGCTGGCGTCCTTCCTCTTGCGATTCCATCCGGTGAGCCGGCACGATGGGGTGACTTCGGTGATGCGCGGCTTCACTGTCGATGAGCTCTCCCTCCTCGTCGGAGAAGCCCTTGGCGGGGCAGCGCAGGTTCGCCGCCATCCGGGATTCCGCGTCACCGCATCCTGGCGGGTCGCGTGGGCACCATGACCGATCAGCCGCGCCCCCGTTCGCCGGTCATCCTTCCACCCATGCCGACCGGACGCTCGATGGAGACAGTCGACGAGCGGGTCGTTCGGGCCCCGGCGCGCGATATCTTCGCCATCGTGCGACAAGTCGAGCATTGGCCTGCTTATCTTTCGCACTACCGTTCGGTTCGCTTCATCGAGCGCGCGACGGATGGGAGCGGGGTGGTGGACATGTCGGCCTGGCGGCCATTCGGACTCGTTCGGTGGCCGACCTGGTGGAGATCGGAAATGGCGGTCGATAATGACCGCCCGGCGATCCGATTCCGCCACATCGGGGGTATCACCGCGGGGATGGATGTCGAATGGAGCTTCACCCCCCGGCCGGACCTGTCGGCCGGGGCGGAGGCGACGCTCGTCCGAATCCTGCATGTGTGGAATGGCCCGGGATGGCCAGTTATCGGCCGTTTCGCAGCAACGGGGATCATCGGGCCCACGTTCGTGCATGACATAGCGTCCCGGACCTTGGCCGGTTTGGGAGCCATCGCCGAGCGGGAAGCGACACAGACCAGGGCGACACAGATTCCGGCCGAGGGCGGCCAACACGCGATACCGGAGGCACGGCAAGGACTATGACGGCTCGGCGGCGGGTAGCGATCACGGGAGTGGGTGCCGTGACGCCGATCGGGATCTCGGCGGAGGGGCTCTGGGAGGGGCTCAAGAGTCAGCGCTCGGCGGTCCGATCGCTGACGCGCTTCGATCCCTCACTCTGGCGCAGTCATATCGCCGCCGAGGTGTCGGACTTCGTGGCATCCGATTTCATGGACCGGAAGCGGGCGAAGCGGCTCGATCTCTTCGGTCAGTTCTCCGTTGCCGCAGCTCGGATGGCGCTCGACGACGCGGGACTCAACATGGCCGCCGAGGATCGCGAGCGCGTCGGCTCGATGATGGGGAGCGCCTTGGGAGGCGTCGGGTTCGCCGAGAAGCAGTGCAACGAGTTTCTCCGCGAGGGCGTGCGGGCGCTCGAGCCGGCGCTGGCGTTGATGGTGTTCGCCGGAGCGGCCAGCTGCAACATCGCCATCGAGTTCGGCGTCCAGGGTCCCAACAGCACGAACGCGATGAGCTGCGCGTCAGGCACGATCGCGATCGGTGACAGCTTCCGACAGATCCGCGACGGATACGCGGACATCATGATCTGCGGCGGCTCGGAAGCGCCGCTCTGGCCGCTCTGTTACGGCGCCTTCGCGATCATTCGCGCGATGTCGGCACGGAACGATGACCCGACGACCGCCTGCCGCCCCTTCGATCGCGACCGTGACGGCTTCGTCATGGGCGAGGGGGGCGCGGTGCTGATCCTCGAGGAGTGGTCGCGGGCGGTCGCCCGGGGCGCGAAGATCTACGGCGAGGTGGTCGGCTACGGTCTCTCCAACGACGCCTACCACATGACGGCGCCGCGGCCGGATGGGGCGCAGGCGGCGAAATCGATGATGCGGGCGCTCGAGGACGCGGGGATGGCCACCACCGACGTCGACTATGTGAACGCCCACGGGAGCTCGACGCCGCTCAACGACACGATCGAGACGCTCGCCCTCAAGCGCGTCTTCGGCGACCATGCGTCGCGGCTGCAGGTAAGCGGGACGAAGGGCTACTACGGGCACTCGCTCGGCGCGAGCGGCGCGATCGAGGCCGCCGTCTGCGCGCTCGCTCTCGCCAAGGATTGGCTGCCACCCACCGTCAACCTGCTCAACCCCGACGAGGGGTGCGACCTCGACTACATCCCCGGCGAGGGGCGGCCGACGCGGGTGGAGACGATGCTCTCCAACTCCTTCGGCTTCGGCGGCATCAACGCGTCGATCGTGATGCGGCGCCCGAATTGAGGAGCGTTCGGCGGAGCGAGCGGTTCACCGCGCGCGCCAGAGCGGCGTCGTCCTCGAAGGGATGATCGGCGCGCCAACTCGTCAGGCGTAGCACGGCCTTGGCCATCACCGGATGGCCGCCGGCGCTCCCGTAGCGCGCGAAGGCCGCCCGCAGCCGTTCGCCGAGCCTGGCCTTGGGGGACAACGCGCGAGCGCTCATCACCAGGTTCGACCCGAAGACGCCGCTCACCACCGCCTTCTCGGCGCCGGCCATCCCGAGGCAGAACTCCGCCAGCTGGGCGACGATGTGTTCCTGCGCCGCCGGCAGCCGCCCGAGGTGCACATAGGCCAGCCCGTTGTGCACGCGTGCATGCTCGAGCGCCTGGCCGAAGCGCTCGAGGGCCAACCGCCCGTACGAGGGGTGCTGGATGCGCCGGAGAGCGACATGGTCGGCGCGCGGAAAGAGGAAGGCGAACATCCGGAGATCTTCGTCGCTCGCCGAGCGGGAGAGCGAGCGCGTGTCGGTGATGATCCCGTAGAGAAGCGCGGTGGCCACCGGCCCCGTCAGCGCCGCCGGCCGGGCCACAATGAGGTATTCGGCGGCCATCGTCGCGCTCGCGCCGTACGATGTGCGGATATCACGATGTCTGGCCTTGAATGGCGCGGTCGTCGGGTGATGATCGACCACCGCGGCGGCCTCGGTCACTGCGCCGCCGAAATACGGCGGCTGGACGTCCACGAGGACGAGCGGTGCGAGCCGCATCAGATCGCTCTTGTGCACGCGCCGGATGCGAAGGCCGAGCTCCCGGAGGAGGCGACGATTCTCGGGGCGGGTGATGCGCCCGACGGTGACGATCGGAGAGCGCACAGCGGGGAGGCCGAGAGTGCGGCGGAGGGCGAGCGCCGACGCGATCGCATCGGGGTCGGGATCGTTCTGGACGAGGAAGGTGCAGCGCCGCGCCCCGCGCAGCGCCCGCCGCAGCCCGATCAGGCGGCGGCGCGCGTCGGCGCGATCGATGACGTGGGCGATCGCGTCGGCGGTCCGAGGGGGCACGCGCCCATTCGCTCGGATTCCGCTCACGGACCAGTGCCGGCGGAGTATGCCTGTTCGTACCGCGCCAGCGCGTCGCGAATCACGCGCATCGCCGCGTCACTCTTCTCCCACCCCGCCACCTGCACGCGCTTCCCCTCGAGATCCTTGTAGATGGCGAAGAAGTGCTCCACTTCCTTGAGGTAGTGCTGCGGGATGTCGGCGATGTCGAAGTATTCGCTGTAGAACGGGTCGGTGCTGGGGACGGCGAGCACCTTCTCGTCAGGCTCGCCCCGGTCGAGGAGATGCAGCACGCCGATCGGCCGCGCGTCGATCTGGCAGCCGGGGAACGTCGGCTCGTTGACCAGGATGAGAACATCGCAGGGGTCGTGGTCCTCGGAGAGCGTGCGCGGGATGAACCCGTAGTCTCCCGGGTAGTGCACCGCCGAGTAGAGGACCCGGTCCAGACGCAGGAGCCCGGACGCCTTGTCGAGCTCGTACTTGTTCCGGCTCCCGCTCGGAATCTCGACAACCGCGGTGATCTCCTCGGGGGGATGTTTGCCTGGAGACAAGTTGT